>Ga0335395_10000832_pt1 | contig 19567 bp, 19 predicted proteins | sample MAT02_FD_205744 | JGI IMG/M metagenome (GOLD analysis project Ga0335395, IMG submission 205744) | Freshwater microbial communities from Lake Fryxell liftoff mats and glacier meltwater in Antarctica - MAT-02 (spades assembly) (version 2) ...
CCGAAAAGTCGAAAATCGCCCTCAAATTTACCGTTGCAACTACAAGGAGAAAGAGTAATGGCTGTTCTCGAATGCGTAAAACCGGGTGCTAAACTCGGTCAAATTATTCTGGCCGTCGATCTGACTCTTGCCGGTTCAGTTGATAATGTTTTAGCAAAAATTCAAGACTTGGGATATAACCCAGAAATCCGTCATGTCAACTATCCCTCTGGAGTTCATGTGTTGGCAATTCTCAAAGACGAACAGCATTCAGAAGCAGTTGATGATGACTACTTACTAGAGGAGTGGCTGCAAGTAAGGTCAGAAATCAACCCCGATGGCGTTCATCTGTGGCGCGGCAAATAAGCTGTTTTTGGTATATCCGTGAATCTTGGATAACAAAAGAGCGATCGCCTAACTATAGTATGCAGGCGATCGCTGCACCCACGCTCGAATATTCCTTGCGATCGATTGATGCTCGATCGCAAGCAACAGGAGCTTAAATCTTTCATACATAATTTGCTAAATTGCGATCGGCTACATCTCTCGACGGAACGCTCTAATAGCTTCCCCAGCATCAGTTTCGGCCATCAAAATACAGCGTTTCATCAAATCGAGATCGAGATTGCTGAGTCCGGGGAACTGACTGCGATCGCTCTTTTCATAGCTACCGTCATGGAGATGATATATCTTCAGTAATCCATCTTCCCAAAACCAAACCTCTGAAACACCCAAAGCTTTATAGCGCTCTAACTTACTGATTCCTCCACTGGTAAAGACAACTTCGATCGACAAATCAGGAATCGGTTTTACACTCTCAATGCAGTAGGATTCGTCTGCTTGCACAGAGACAACTCCCGATCTTTCCTGCGTCATTGCCCCTGTAGGCTTGAAGAAAATTCCCTGTTCGACGAGAAAAGTAGTCACTAAGTAACCGATAATATGAGCAAAAGTTTCGTGATCTTCTCCAGGCATAAGAATCTCGATCGTCCCATCATAGTAAAATAGTCGCACTCTAGGGGAGCCTTCAAAGCCTTTTTGGATAAATTTAAACCGTTCCCACATTCCATGATGAACAATTCGCTGATCTGTGGTTTTGCTAAGTAGTGGAGGCATCGCGCTCAGATCCAGTCCAGAAGTAATCTTGATTGTAGCTCATATTTAACAATTAAACCGCAGATGAACGCAGATCAAAACACATCTGCGTTCATCTGTGTTAATCGGCCTACATCTGCGGTGGCAAAAACTGCCTAGGAACCGCCGCGCAACTTATCCAAAACAGTCCGATCTTCCAAAGTCGAAGTATCCCCAGAAACCTCTTCTCCGGCGGCTAAAGAACGCAGCAAACGCCGCATAATTTTACCGCTGCGCGTTTTCGGCAAAGCATCGGTAAATCGAATTTCGCCGGGACGGGCGATCGCCCCAATCTCCTTAACAACGTGCTGCTTCAACTCCTTCTCCAATTCTGGACTCGGCTGGTGTGAGTTATCCAGCGTCACAAAAGCGACAATTTCCTCTCCTTTAATCTCATCCGGTTTGCCAACAACCGCAGCTTCCGCCACCGCTGGATGCGACACCAAAGCCGATTCAACTTCCATCGTGCCGAGTCGGTGTCCGGCGACATTAATCACGTCATCAACGCGGCCCATTACCCAGAAATAACCGTCTTTATCCTTGTGGGCACCGTCTCCAGCAAAGTAGACAAATTCGCCATTTTTGGGGTGCAAATATTCCCAATAAGTGCGACGGAAACGGTCGGGATCGTTGTAAAGTGTACGCATCATTCCCGGCCAAGGATGTTTGATAACTAAATAACCGCCGCTTTGATTAGTTACTGATTCGCCATCTCGATCGACTACATCGGCAACAATTCCGGGGAACGGTAGGGTTGCAGAACCGGGTTTTGTCGGAATTGCACCTGGCAAAGCGGTAATCATAATTCCGCCAGTTTCTGTTTGCCACCAAGTATCAACAATCGGACAATTCGACTTGCCAATTACTCGCTGATACCACATCCAAGCTTCGGGATTTATCGGTTCGCCGACTGTTCCTAACAATCGTAAAGATGACAAATTCCGCGCATTCGGCAAGTGTTCGCCCATTTTCAGAAACGTGCGAATTGCTGTTGGTGCGGTGTAGAATACTGTGACGCCGTATTTTTCAATGACATCCCAAAAACAGCCTGGGTTGGAAGGGCGCGGAGCACCTTCATACATTAAAGTTGTCGCACCGTTGGACAGTGGCCCGTAGACAATATAACTGTGTCCAGTAATCCAGCCGACATCAGCGGTACACCAATAAACATCAGTATCTTGGAGGTCGAATATCCACTTGGTTGTCATGTGGGTGTAAAGGTTGTAACCGCCCGTTGTATGGACGACTCCTTTGGGTTTGCCGGTACTTCCAGAAGTGTAAAGAATGAATAGCAAATCTTCGCTATCCATCGGTTCGGCGGGACAATTTGCCGATGCACCTTTTTGCAAATCGTGCCACCAATGATCGCGGCCGGGTTCCATGTCAATTTTCTGTTTGGTGCGCTGAACTACGAGAACGTTAGTAACGCTTGGTACGGCGTTATTTGCTAATGCTTTATCGACTTGTACTTTGAGGCCTACTGCTGCGTCTTTGCGGAAGCCGCCGTCGGCGGTGATGACGAGTTTTGCTTCGCCGTCCTTGAGGCGATCGCGCAATGCTTCAGCGCTAAATCCGCCGAATACTACGCTGTGTACTGCACCGATTCTGGCACAGGCTAGCATGGCGATCGCAGCTTCGGGAATCATGGGCATATAAATGCCGACGCGATCGCCCTTTTGGACACCCAATTCTTTGATGACGTTAGCCATTTGACAGACTTCGCGGTGGAGTTGGGCGTAAGTCAGGGTACGGGAGTCACCGGGTTCGCCTTCCCAGATGAGGGCGGCTTTGTTTTTGCGCCAAGTGGTTAAATGGCGATCGAGACAATTGTAAGAAATGTTAATTTTGCCATTGACAAACCATTTAGCAACAGGTGGCTGCCAGTCGAGCACGGTATCCCACTTTTGGAACCAGTCCAATTCTTGGGTAGCGAGTTCGGCCCAGAATGCTTGGGGGTCAGCAGCGGCTTTGTCGTAGAGGGCGCGGTATTCTTCTAAGCTTTTGACGTGTGCTTTTTGGGAGAATTCAGCCGTGGGCGGGAATAGGCGTTTTTCATGCAGAATTGATTCGATCGTATCTTGTGACATTGTTTTTTCTGTAACTGTATCTACTTGTTTTAACTATTTTGTACACAATTGAGTGCAAAAGTATCTTTAGTTTCGTTAAGAATTTCAATAATTGTGTAAATCTGGGGGAATTGGTAATTGCTAATGGGAAATTGGTAATTGCTAATTGGTAATTGCTAGGGCAAAATTTTCTCCCTAATATACTTTAAAGGAAAAGCCGATCGCACAAAAGCTATGACCCAAAAGTCAAACATCTTCTTCATTTTCACCTGCAAGCCGTTCGTATTCTAAAATGATGCCCGTAATTGCATCTGCTGGAATATCAGCTTGTACAGATTTTGTATAAACAGTCAGTAAAATAATGCCATTTTCAGTCTTTACATAATAAATGAGACGATATCCACCGCTTTTACCTTTTTGAACATCGCTATTTCTGACTCTCACTTTGAAAACATCATAACCAGTCCCAGATATTGGATCGCCTGGTAACTCTCCCCGTTGCAGTTGTTCGATTAGTGGTTGTATGTCGTTACGAACACTGCGATATTTTTTTGCGAGGTTGCGTAAGTTTCTTGTAAATGTTGGCGCTGCTTCAACTTTAATTAATGGTTGCTCAGGCATCATCAATTCCCTCCCAAATTTGGGAAACAGGAATTGTTTTACCAGTCATTGCTTCATGCCAAGCTTGACGGAAATCTGCTAAAATTGCTTCGTTCGATTGCTCATCTTCATTGATTTCTGTTACTTCGGGAATCAGCACAATTACTTCTACTTGGCTATGGCGCTTTAACTTTAGCGGTTCATCAATGCACAAGTGTCCTCGCTCGTCGATCGTTGCAATCAATTTAATTGCTTTCATAGTTACTCCTGGTAATCTAGAGTGTAAGAAATAGATTGATGTCTAACGCTTCAAGTTACTGATTTAGTTACATCCTGAGTTTATTGGCTATGGGAAGTATCTATAAATTTCCTTCCGATGTAACACGCGAACAAAACTAACCACCTCTCCATCATCAGCAAAACCGATTCGGTAGTCGCCAACTCGGATGCGATAGTAGTCTCCATCTGCTTTGAGTTTTTTGATATTGTTTACATCTAACAGACTGTCCGCATTTTCAACTTCTTCAATGACAGATTTTATTCTGGCTAACAAGTCTCGATCCATAATTCTGCTAAGATCTTTTTCAAAGCTTTTTCTAAATTCTACTTTCATGGCTTGGGTTCCAACAGTTGAAAGATAGCTTCACGGCTGACAATTTCAGTGGTTTCACCTTCCGCGATCGCCCGTTCCATTGCGATATCTTCCATGACATCTGCTAATAGCTCAGAAAATTCTTCTCTGTTGTCTCGTAGTAATTCTACGATCGCACTTTTCAATATTTCTTTCAGTCGTTCTGGGTTGAGAGTAATTTCAGACATTGTGGCGACCTCAGATTTAATTTAATGATACAATTTAAAAAGTATTTACCGAAGCTTTAATTTCTTCCCAGGTCATTACATCATCTGGATTAGCTTCGCTATCACTAATCCGACGATCGAGTTCCTGTTTTTGTACTTCTGTAAGATTGGGGTAAGCTTGCTCTGCTGCGATGCTATCCCAAATTGCTTGTACAAGCCTAATTCGGTCTTCAACACTGAGAGATGTAATTTGATTCAATGTGACTGTGAGATCCATACTAATTAACCTCGATGAAAGACTGGGCAATTGGTACACATAAAATATAGCAGATTTAAGGTAGAGTTGACGGTGGAGTTGGGGAGCATCTCAGTTTTGATATAGTACGAGCGTCCCCGCTCGCGAGTTGTACAATACGCGAGCGGGGACGCTCGCACGCTCAATAAAAAAATGCTTTTTGCAAAACTGATATGCTCCCTGGAGTTGAGGGACAATTAATATTGTATCAGGCAAAATTCGCTTGTAATGCCTGTATAATATACTTTACAGGAAAAGCCGATCGCACAAAAGCTATGACTCAAAATTTAGAAGCCAGCCAACTTTCCCTAAACGACGTTCGCCACCTTCTGAAACTGGAAAGACAAACAGAAGGCTCTTTTGATGAATTTTTATCTCTGGAACCTCTAACAGACTCTGAACAGCAGCAACTTTTGGAAATCAGCAATGATTTTTGGCGCTACCTAGAAACCGGGAAAGTTTCTGAAGAATTGGTGAAGTTTTTAACGCTTTCGCCGTTAATGCGATTGACGGGATTTTTTAAGATTCCTGTGTTGCTGACTATGGAGGATAGCATTCCGATCGAGGTTGAAGATGGAGATACTTTAATTAAAGGGCGGTTGGATATTCTCGCTGTGAATGGGCCGGATGCGGAGATTGGGGCGACACAGTTCTGGATTTTGGTGGTGGAGGCGAAAAATAGTGCGATCGCCCCTTTGATCGGTTTACCGCAATTGCTGACTTATGCGTTTAAGAGTTTGCAGGTGCAATCGCCTGTTTGGGGATTGACGACGAATGGCGAAAGTTATCGGTTTGTGCGGTTGACGCGGGGGAATCCTTGCACTTATCAGATTTTACCGGAGTTGAACTTGATTGATAAAGGGCGATCGATCGAGTTGGCGCAAGTATTGAAAGCTATTTGCAAGTTGCAGAATGTGCAGTTACAGTTGGCGTAACAAGGGCGATCGCGCGAGGGGTCAGAAACCGGGTTTCTTTGCAAAATCTCGTTAGGATGCGTAAATTATCGCAGAAACCCGGTTTCTTGGATTAGGAGCGATCGCATCCGATTTTATTTTGACGGTGGAATTGTGCGATCGATCGCTGGATTTGCCGGTTGTTGGGTATTGGGAGGGATGATCAACGGTGTTGCTAAGGGAATTAGGGCAGGAATTAGGGCGATCGCGCTTGGTGACAAAGGAATCACCACAAGGGCGATCGGGACGAACACTTTTTCTAAGAACCATTTGATATCTGATTTCGATGGCTTCTCAATAAAATTCCATCGATGTTTTTGATTGCAGTCTTTCTTTTGAATTCGTCCATTTTTGGGTAATTTCATGGCTTTAACCTCTGTATTTACACTTTCTAGAATGGCACAACGCTTTTGAGATAAGTTGAATTGCTAATTAAATCCGACAAAATTGTTTATTAAGTGGGAATCATACAAAAAAAATCACAAACGTTAGATGGGTTTGTGAATAAAAATTCACAAACTCAGATTTGAGTGTAAGATTGTGAAAATAAACTGACCGCTCAAGCCGGAGCTAGAAGTTGTGGTAAACTACGGTAAAGCTGACCAGTCAAGGATTGAGGTGAGATCGAGATGATGACTCAAAAAGAGTTCGACGAGATTTACCCAAAAGGAATCAAGCGTGAGCAACATGATGTACTAGAAGCATTTTTACAAGGACACACAGACCAAACAATCGCTAGAATGATTAATGAAAAGCGCGAAGCAGCAAGTGCGAGCGCAAAATCTACTTGTCGCAGTAAAAAAAGTAAAGAAAGTGTCAGACATGATATTTTAAATATTTGCAAATTCTTTGGCTTTGAAAATAAAAGGGGCGAACATTACCGACAAAGAAATGAATTGATTCCATTATTTTGTCAGTATAAACCTGAATTAGTTAGCGCTCAATTAAGAGAATCTTCCCTGCTTTATCCTGACTTACAAAAAATATTAGAATTTCCCGACAAGCCTCTTTCGTTCAATTCTTCCTTTTATGTTGAGCGTCCTCCCATTGAATCTGATTGTCATGAAACAATTTTGCAGCCTGGGTCAATGATTCGGATTAAAGCCCCTAAGAAACTGGGTAAAACTTCTTTGTTAAACCGTCTTGTCGCTCACACCAAAGATAATTATCGGTTAGTGCGATTAAATTTGATGGATGTTGAAGTAGCTTTATTTAATAAGATAGATGATTTCTTTAAGTGGTTTTGCCTGAATATTAGCAAACAATTACAATTGGAATCTCAAGTCGATAAATATTGGCAGGTTGGGCAGGGAATTGGTGTTAATTGTAAAGCTTATTTTCAAGCTGAAGTTTTAGAGGTAATAGACAGTCCGATCATTTTGATTATAGAAGAATTAGATCTGGTTTTTCCTTATGTAGAAGTCGCTGAACAATTTCTGACGATGCTGCGAAGCTGGTTCGAGGAAACTACGAAGACGGACATTTGGGAAAACCTGCGAATGGTGTTGCTCTATTCTACAGAAGCTTATGTGAAATTACCTTTTAATCAATCGCCGTTTAATGTAGGATTTATGGTGGAACTATCGGAGTTTAGCCAAAAAGCTGTGCAAGAGTTAGCCAAGCGCCATCAATTGGATTGGGGAACTGACGAGGTAGTGGAATTGATGGCCGTGATAGGTGGCTATCCTTATCTAGTACGCATGGCACTTTATCGTTTAGCACGTCAGGAATTTACTTTGAAAGAACTGTTGCGAATGGCTGCTACGGATGTGGGAATTTACAAAGCGCATTTGAATAGTTGCTGGGCAGGTTTGCAGAAGTATCCCGAACTCCAAGTAGCTCTCGGAGAAGTTGTTAATGCTGACAATTCCGTGAAATTAGAACAGTTAGTAAAATTCAAGTTGCTTGGTACGGGACTCGTCAAGGAAGATACTTGCGGTATTATCCCTAGCTGCCAATTATATCAGGATTATTTTAGGCTAAAATTTCGGGATTAGACGAGAAAGAGGAATTAAAATTCATGACAGTTTCTCAATATAAAGTCGGTGGATCTTTAAGCTACAAACATCCTAGCTATGTTAAGCGTCAGGCTGATGACCATCTCTATGAATCCTTGAAAGCTGGAGAGTTTTGTTATGTGTTGAACTCCAGACAGATGGGCAAGTCTAGCTTGCAAATACAAACAATGAAAGGCCTACGCAAAGAAGAATTTAAATGTGCTGCTATCGACCTAACAGATATCGGTAATAATATAACTTCAGAGGAGTGGTATTTGGGCATTATTTCCGAGTTGGTTAGAAATTTTTCTCTGTCTGGAAAGGTAGATCATGTTAGTTGGTGGCAGCAGCGAGAGTTATTATCACCAGTTCAGCGATTGAGTCAGTTTATTGCAGATATTTTATTAGTTGAATTAACGGAAAAAATCATTATTTTTATTGATGAAATTGATAATCTTTTGAATCTAAATTTCAAAGATGACTTTTTTGCTTTAATCCGGGCTTGCTATAACAAACGTGCAGAAAATCCTGAATATAAACGTCTTACCTTTTGTCTGTTGGGCGTGGCAACACCTGCCGATCTAAGTCAAGATAAAAAGCGCACTCCTTTTAATATCGGTCAAGCTATTGAATTAAAAGGTTTCACTAAAGAACAAGCTGCACCTCTAGCGAAAGGGTTGGCAGGGAAAGTCGATCATCCCATTCAGGTTTTAAATGAAATTTTAGACTGGACTGGCGGACAGCCTTTTTTGACGCAAAAACTTTGTAAAATTGTCCTAGAAAAAGCAGCAACTAGCAATCCTGAGATTGGCGAACTGGTGCACACTCACATTATTGATAACTGGGAAGCGAAGGACAATCCCAAACATCTCGGAACAATTCGAGACCGCCTCCTCGGCAACCAACAGCGCACTAGCCAACTCCTCGGCATTGATCAGCAAATTCTTGCGTCTTCCGAAGAACACATTGATGCTGATAACAGTCCCGACCAAATGGAGTTACAGTTGTCGGGATTAGTAGTAAAAGAAAATGGTAAACTGCGAGTTTACAACCCCATTTATCGAAAAATATTTAACCTCGATTGGGTACAGCAAGAATTAGCGAAACTCCGTCCGTACCAAGAAAACTTCGCTGCTTGGATTGCCTCAAATCGTCAAGATACTTTGCGATTGTTGCGAGGCACAGCCTTGGATGATGCGTTGCTGTGGAAAGCGGGGAAACGTTTGAGCGATGAGGATAATAATTTTTTAGATGCCAGTCGAGATGATGAACGCCGAGAACTGATGACATCTAATCACTTCTTGAAAGAAATTCGCAGACAAGTTAAAGAAATTGTCAAAATTGAAGAAGCTGGACACGATGCCTTAAAGCTTTTTCAGTCGAGGGGAAAGCAAATAGAAGCTTTGCGGGCAGCTATCAAAGCAGGAGAAGACTTAAAGAAATGGATACCGGATAATCCCCAGCTTTCGGAATATCCCACTACCAGTCCTCTGTTAGCTTTGCAGGGAATTATCGCTAAAATCCGTGAACGGCGTGTATTTGTCGGACATAACGACTCGGTAACAAGTGTCAGTTTTAGCCCTACAGGAGAAGCTATCGCCACTGCCTCAGTTGATAATACCGCCAAATTGTGGGACTTACAAGGCAACTCTTTGATAACATTCACCGAACATAATAGTTGGGTAACAAGTGTCAGTTTTAGCTGGGATGGAGAAGCGATCGCCACAGCATCAAGAGACGGCACCGCCAAATTGTGGGACTTGCGGGGCAACTGTTTGGTTACATTCACCGGACATAATAAATCGGTAAATAGTGTCAGTTTTAGCCCCACAGGAGAAGCGATCGCCACTGCCTCAATTGACAAAACCGCCAAATTGTGGGACTTGCGGGGCAACTGTTTGGTAACATTCACCGGACATAATAACTCGGTAAATAGTGTCAGTTTTAGCCCTACAGGAGAAGCGGTCGCCACTGTCTCAATTGACAAAACCGCCAAATTGTGGGACTTGCAGGGCAACTGTTTGGTAACATTCACCGGACATAATGACCCGGTAAATTGTGTCAGTTTTAGCCCTACAGGAGAAGCTATCGCCACTGCCTCAACTGACAACACCGCCAAATTGTGGGACTTGCAGGGCAACTGTTTGGTAACATTCACCGGACATAATGACCCGGTAATAAATGTTAGTTTTAGCCCCACAGGAGAAGTGATTGCCACTGCCTCAGATGACAACACCGCCAAATTGTGGGACTTGCAGGGCAATTGTTTGGTCACATTTACTGGACATAATAACTTGGTATGGAGTGTCAGTTTTAGCCCGCATGGAAATATGATCGCCACTGCCTCAATTGACAAAACAGCAAAATTGTGGGACTTGCATGGCAACCGTTTGGTAACATTTACCGGACATAATGACTCGGTAAATAGTGTCAGTTTTAGCTCCTATGGAAATGCGATCGTCACTACCTCAATTGACAACACCGCCAAATTGTGGGACTTGCACGGCAACTGCTTGGCTACTTTCACCGGACATGATCACTGGGTAAATAGTGTCAGTTTTAGCCCCACAGGAGATGCGATCGCTACTAGCTCAATTGATAACACTGCCAAATTGTGGAATTTGCAAGGCAACTGTTTGGTAACATTTACCGGACATAATAAATCGGTAAATTGTGTCAGTTTTAGCCCGCATAGAGATGCGATCGCCACTGCATCAGATGACAAAACAACCAAATTGTGGGACTTGCAGGGCAACTGTTTGGTAACATTCATCGGACATAATAACTCAGTAAATAGTGTCAGTTTTAGCCCCACAGGAGATGCGATCGCCACTGCCTCAACAGACGGCACCGCCAAATTGTGGGATTTGCAGGGCAACTGCTTGGTAACTTTCAGCGGACATCATCATTTGGTAAGAAGTGTCAGTTTTAGCCCCACAGGAGATGCGATCGCCACTGCCTCAGATGACCAGACCACCAAATTATGGGATTTGCAGGGCAACTGCTTGGTAACTTTCAGCGGACATAATGACTCGGTAAATAGTGTCAGTTTTAGCCCCACAGGAGATGTGATCGCCACTGCCTCAACAGACGGCACCGCTAAATTGTGGGACTTACAGGGGAATTTATTAGCAGACTATAACGGCTATAAGGGGAATTTGGTCAAAGGTGAGGCTGATTTTGTGGTGCTGAAAAGTCGAATTTATAGTGTTTGTTTTCGTCGGGACGGGAAGTTTTTGATAACAGGTTCGGCGGATGGAAAGGTGCGGTTTTGGCCGATCGAAAGTTTGGATGAGTTGTTGGCGAGGGCGAGGGAATGGCTTGGTGAGAGTTGAGATTTTTTAACCGCAGATCAACGCAGATCAACGCGGATGGGTTGATGGTTGAGCTTTGTCAAATATTGCGATTATAATTTAATGATACAAGTCAAAGACTACACATACTCTTACAAACATTAGTAACCACATCTCCGTTTGGGCTCCAACAGTTGAAATATTGCTTCGTGGCTCACCATTTCCGTAGTTTCACGTTGTGCGATCGCCCGTTCCATTGCGATATCTTCCATGACATCTGCTAATAGCTCAGAAAATTCCTCTCTGTTGTCTCGCAGTAGTTCTACGATCGCACTTTTCAATATTTCTTTTAGTTCCGTTAGATTGAGAGTCATTTCAGACATTGTGCCGACCTCAGATACTGTTCAATGATACAATTTAAAAAGTATTTACCAAAGCTTTAATTTCTTCCCATGTCATTACATCATCTGGATTAGCTTCGCTATCACTAATTCGACGATCGAGTTCCTGTTTTTGCGGTTCTGTAAGATTGGGATCAGCTTACTCTGCTGCGATGCTATCCCAAATTGCTTGTACAAGCCGAATTCACTCTTCAACACTGAGAGATGTAATTTGATTCAACACTGATTGACGCAGATGATTTTAGGGTATTTTCCGATTTTTTTTAATTCAAGTCTACTGATGCCGGCAGTCAAAACTGAAACTTTCAAAAGCCCGATCGCCCGTAACCCCTTTTCAACTCCTCGAATCCGCGCCGCAACATTGAAATAAGATTAACAAAAGTTCGATCGCGCGCAAGTACCAAAAAAATCGGCAAGGAGTCGCACCAGTGGCAGAGGGCGAAGGCACACCAACATCAACACAGACAGACAATCGGGACTATTCCTGGCCATTTTGGCCGATCGTCCCCCTCTATCCCTACGGCAAGCGGCGTACCATCCGCAAAGAAATAGTCAAAGACAAAATCTGGACTTTTGACCAACTCCAAGGCATTTTCTACGTGATTGTGCCGGTGCGGATGACGGTTATTAAACTAGAACCCCAAGGCCTTCTAGTCTACGCCCCCGTCGCACCGACTCGCGAGTGCATCCGCTTGCTAAACGAGTTAGTAGCAGAGCACGGCGAAGTTAAGTATATTTTGTTGACAACGGGTTCCGGCATCGAGCACAAAGTGTTTGTCGGCCCGTTTGCGAGGTGTTTTCCCGCAGCGCAGGTGTTTGTCGCGCCGCAGCAGTGGAGTTTCCCCATAAATTTGCCGCTGAGTTGGCTGGGTTTGCCGGCGAAACGCACCTCTGTACTGCCCTGTGACAGCAGCAACACGCCCCTCGCAGGTGAATTTGACTGGGCAATCCTAGGCCCGATCGACCTCGGTTTGGGCCGCTTCGCTGAAGTTGCCTTATTTCACAGGCAGTCGCGCACGCTGATGCTAACAGATTCCGTCGTTTCCATTCCCGAAAACCCGCCCGCGATTCTCCAACTCGACTCCTATCCGCTGCTGTTTCACGCCAAAGACACCGCCTCGGATGTGGTGGCAGACACCGAGGAAAATCGGCGCAAAGGATGGCATAGAATCGCTTTATTTGCCATGTATTTTCGTCCCAGCGTGCTGGAAGTGCCGCCCTGGTCGGGGGTGTTAGATAGAGCTATCAAAGCGCCAGAACGCTCTAGAAAAGCTTATTTTGGGTTGTATCCGTTCCAGTGGAAAACTGGTTGGGCGCGATCGTTCGAGGCTTTGCGGGGTGGAGGGCGGTTGTTGGTTGCGCCGGTTTTGCAGGCTTTGATTCTCAACCGCGCGCCGAGGGAAACTCTCGATTGGGCGGATAGAGTTGCGAGTTGGGATTTTGAGAGAATTGTACCTTGTCACTTCGATCGGGCGATCGACTCCCGCCCCCGCGAATTTCGGCAAGCATTCTCGTTTCTAGAAAAATACTCGCCTGTTAATTCTTTACCCGAAGATGATTTAAAATTGCTCAGGGATATTGATGCCGGTTTGAATAAAACGGGTTTAGTTCCGCCTGCAAAAGACAAGGTTTAAGGGGATAGTTATGGACGCATTTTGACCAAAGAAACCGGGTTTTTTAGGGAGCATCTGAGTTTTGCATTTAATTATAGTGCGAGCGTCCCCGCTCGCGAGTAGATACGCGAGCGGGGACGCTCGCACTATAATAAATAAAAACAATGCTTTTTACAATGCAGGAGATGCTCCTGTTTTTTATTTAATCTGGGGCGATTGCGAAGGATTTTTGTGAAAAACCCGGTTTCTGACTGCGCCTGCATTTCGAGCTAGATTCATCCCTAGTTTGAGCCACATAAACTCACGACTTTTTCAACTTAAACTCATCAAATTTTACAACGTTTGACTTGGGTTTCCGCGTATCAAAATAATAGCTGCTAACCGTACCTTTCCCAGTTTCAAAAATACTGAAAGCCGTAAGATCGTTGCTCTCAATATACGGCAGCGGCAGCCCGGTTTTCCCCAACAAAGGCGCTACAGTCGGCACCACAGGTTCCAATCCGTTCGGGTCTCCAATAGCGCTGTAATCCTCGCGATATGCCGGCGGCACAAATCGGCGCTTTTCCCCCGCAAACGCACCGTAACTGTTGCCCACATTAGAAGTCTCCAAAAAGTGCATTCCGCTGGAACTCACAAACCGATTCCACAAATGCGAATGTCCGTACAATACCAACTGCACGCCCGCTGTTTCTAGCAGCGGCACCACATCCCGAATAATATAATCTTGCTGTTTCGGATATTCGTAACGCACCATCTTAATCTCGCCATCCTCAGTGCGATCGACTATTTGCACCGGATCAGTATAAGCAGGTACAATATTGTCGCCCAGAGAATGCGGCGGGTGGTGAAACATCACAATTTTATATTTTGCCTGCTGAAATTGGGCACTGTTTAATTCTTGTTCCAGCCAAATATATTGATCGCTGCCCTTGACAATTGGCTCGAAAATATGCTGTCCGTATCCCCATTTTTCGGGACGGTCAAAATCTTCGTCCCGTTCCCGATATCTGCCTCTGGCCGCCGGATCTAAATTCGGAGTCCGCCAGATATTTGTAACATACAAAGTCACTAACCGCACGTCCCCAAAAGTCACCGCATAATAATTTTGGTCGCTTGGTAAGCTAAAAATTTCGTTGTAGGTATCGCTGTTAAAACTATTGTTTTTCAACAAAACGTCTTTGTTTTTTACCCCATATTTTTGAGTGAGGTATGGATATATTTTCTGGACGGCAGCGCGGGGGAAAGAGTCGTTAAACTGGTCGTTGAGGGTGCTGGTAGTTGAAAACCTCCCCATAATTTCATGGTTCCCAATTGCCGGAAATAAAGGCGCGTGTTGGATCAGTTCGCCGCCGCCGTACACTGTTTTGATGCCGTTTTTGTCCAGTTCCGAAAAGGCGCGGCCTTGCAAACCGGGGAAAAAGGCGCGCCCTCGGTAGTCGTCGAACCATTCGGAAGCGCGATCGGGTATATTAATTAAATCTCCAGCCATGAAAACCGCGTCAACTTTATCAATTGTTTCTGTTACTTTCTGGAGATTGGCTGCTGTCATCGGCATCAATTGATGGTCGGAAGTTAGAAGAATTTTGAGTGGCATTCCTGCTGCTGGTGTCGGAGAAAGTGTAAAAACTTTGCTGCTGACAGATGTGCCGTCTTTTTGGTGGCTGGTTACTAGATAAGGAATCCGCACATCGGGCGTTAAATTGCGGACTTCTGCTTCGTGCCGCCAGATGTCGCGCACAATGGGATTGTTGTTAGTTATGCCCTGTTTCATTTCATCGGGAATTTGCGAGTCTTTGTCTTCTCTGGTGCGGCTTAGCTTGGTAGTATTTGCTGCGGCAGTTTTATTTAAGTTTTTGCCGTAAGTAACAGTGTTGCGAGTACCGGGAAACTCGGTAAACCACACAACTCGCACCGAGTTTGCTGTGGGAAATTGCAGAAACGGGTCGGTTAAAAGTTGGGGTTTGTTGAAGAATGATTGTACAATCAAACTTAGTAAGAGGACAATTAAAATCAAAACAGCAAAAAACCACAGGTTGCGAGAAGAACCTTGGGAAATTTCTAATTTATCGGGTAATGGTGTTAACATAAGTTATTGTCATTATTCTGTAGGGCGGGTTTCACCAGCAAAATATAACTCCCCACCCCAATATATATAAATCTGCCCCCGCTGTGAATTTTAAACGGCAAAAGTTATCAAAAATTTAAGAAGTTCTGAGAATATCTCAGATATCACAAACCTCAACTATTCATCTCAAATAAATATAGCAGTTAAAGCGCCAGATGAGGTATTGACCAATCAATCCTCCAATCCCCAATCCTTAATCCAAAATCTAAAACTTGTACTGAGCGAAGCCGAAGTATCTAAAATCCTATCAATTCCTCAATCTCAAACTTGTTTTGAGCGAAGTCGAAAAATCTAAAATTTAAAATCGAATAATTTGCCAGCTTCTCAAAGCTAATACCATTTTTCTAAAGATATGCTGATGAAGTCGGGAGCATCTCAGTTTTGCAAAAAGCATTTTTTTATTGTAGTGCGAGCGTCCCCGCTCGCTCCTGCGTACAAGACGCGAGCGGGGACGCTCGCACTATAAATGCAAAACTGAGATGCTCCCGATTAAGTCTTAGCCCCCCCTTAGTAAGGGGGGGTTGGGGGGGGTAATATCTAGCGCTACTTTATGAAATTGGTATAAGGATTTATTTGTGATATTTCCGTTGGCTGAAAATCCTACTCATCTTGCGATTATGGGATTCGGTAGAACATTAGATGAAGCATTGGAAATTGCGGTCAAACAGACGGTTTATTGGTTGCAAAAGTTTGCAGGTTTCAAAGAGGAAGATGCTTATGTTTTGTGTTCTATCGCGGTAAATTTTCGGATTACGCAGGCTGTCAACAATCCCCAAAAAGGAGTTCACGGAATGGTGCCCAAGTCTGTTTTGCAGGAGGTAAAAATTTGTGAGCGCCAACTGTGAGGTAGTATGATAGCACGCGATCGCCAAAACAAGCTCGATCGCGATCGCACGAATTACACAAATTTATCACTGCGGTGGGTCGATCGCGATCGCACAAGCGTTCACAATTCAGCTTAAGATTGGGATAAGTTGCAAATTTTATCTCAATCGACCTCAGCATGAAAAACCACACTGACGATTTTACCCCGGATTTAGTCGATCGGGCTTTTGGGAGTCCAACAATCCCCGATCCGACAGCGTGGGTGGACGAACATTATTTTCTAGCTAATTTCGCCAATACTCTGGCCCACCTCCAAGAACATTTATCTGATGACAGTCGAGAAATCGGCGATAGTGGCGACTCTGGCGAAGCGAGATTATCGATCGACGGTAAAATTAGAGATATGTTGAAAGCTACTTTTAGCGATGACTACTGGCAGTATGTCGAAGGTTTATTGTGAGTTGGGTCAACCTGTACCTCGATCGATTTAGATCGTAAATCAAGCTGTACTGCATTTCAATTGTACATTAGACCAGATTGCAAAAATCCTCAACTCTTCAGGAAATTATTTGCGTTGATCTCGGTTTATCTGCTTGAAATCTGCGATCCTGTGATTTATGCCAGAGATGATTAAAACTCATCAAATCCTCTGCTGTCTTGACCTCGGACATTTTTTAAATTATTGTAATTTATTATACTTTAGGTCGCTCGGAAATTACAGTCGTTAGGAATTTTAGTCGATCGCAAAAACTCGGCACTTTCCTCGGGCAAAGCAGTATTGATAAACATCCCGCTACCCAACTCAAACCCAGCCTGCTTCGTGACTCTGGGAATAATTGCGATATACCAGTGAAAGTATTTGGTTCCTTGTTCGGCAGTTGGAACCGATCGAATACTATAATTATAATCTGGATCGTTCAATCCGTAATAAAGCTGAGCGAGTACAGTTTTCAAAGTATCAGCAAGACCAATAATTTCCGCATCAGTAATATCATCAAAGGAAGACGAATGCCGGCGCGGAAAAATCCAAATATGAAAGGGCGAAAGTGCAGCAAAAGGGATACAAGCGACAAAATCTTTGCTTTCAAAGATTACTCTTTCACCCGTCGCTAACTCATCTTCCAAAGTCCGGCAAAACAAACATTCTCCAGTGTCGTCAAAATATCTAATAGCTTCGTCGATCCGCCTGCGAAATTGGTTAGGCACAACGGGCGTAGCTGCTATTTGCGAGTGAGGATGTTCGATAGAAGTTCCGGCAGTTGGGCCGTGATTTTTGAAGATCACAATTGTTTCAATGTAAGGATATTTTCTAATTTCTAAATAGCGCTGGCGGTATACTAAAAGTATGTTTGCAACTTCTTCAACGGTCAACAAAGCAGTAGTCAAATCATGTCGCGGGTGTTCGATAATTACTTCGTGAACGCCGATTCCCGACATTGTGCGGTAAATTCCTGATGATATTCTGAGCCGTTCTGCAGTCGGGGATAGGGCGGGATATTTGTTAGTCATTGCCCTGACTTTCCAGCCAGTCCCTTCATCACTCAAACGGTAAGTTTCTAAGGTTCCGTCTTCTTCATTTCCCACGCAAAACGGGCAATCGGCACGGTATGGCGGCACTGCTACCATCAATTTTTTTGTATTAGCAAATTCGTCCGGTCTTTTTGCCCGTTCGGTGGCGATGATTACCCAATCTCTGGTAATTAGATTTTGTCTAAGTTCAGACATTTTATTACTTTAATTTTCACGGTTCAATTGCTTTTAAGTATAAATTAAAACTGGCATTATGTCAGTATCTGCTTGCGGATATTTAATAAATCTTGATATTGACGTGGGAAGGTATTAAATAGATGGTGATGAATAAAGTTAACTAGAGCCATAGTGAATTTCCAATCATTCTGATAAAATAGATTCATCGCAACAGCTAGGAACTAATCTATGGTTCTCCAAATTAATCCCGCGAAACAAGAGCCAGTTGTTACCTGGGAAAAACTGCCATCAGACTTTATATTACCGGACGAACCCGTGGAAAACATTCAACAGCCACCGCTGGCGGCCGCGCTGACGGATGCCCTCGGTACGTCCGATCGCATCCAACCCGAAATGTTGATTGCATCGAATTTTGCGATCGCAGCTACCGTCAATCAAAAAACCGTAGTCAAAGCGCCAGACTGGATGTACGTGCCGCGAGTATTGCCCCTAGCTGAAGGAGTGATTCGCCGCAGTTATACGCCGTCTTTGGAGGGCGATAGAGTTGCCATAGCGATGGAATTTCTCTCAGAAACCGACGCTGGGGAATACTCGGTGCGCGCCAAATATCCTTACGGAAAACTGTATTGCTACGAGCAAATTTGGCAGATTCCTACCTACGTTATTTTTGACCCTTACGAACCCGATTTGGAAGTGCGCTGTCTGCAAGAAAATCAATATGTTTTGCAGTCACCGACAGCAGAAGGACGTTACTGGATACCTGAAATTAATTTGTTTTTGGGCATTTGGTACGGGACGCGATTGGGTACAACTATGCACTGGTTGCGGTGGTGGGATTCAGGGGGAAATTTGCTGCTTTGGAGTTCGGAAAAATCGGAATTGGAACGACAAAGGGCGGAACAAGAAAAGCAGCGGGCCCAAAGTGCGATCGCCCAATTAGAAACTGAACGCCAGCGCAGCGAATCACTCGCGCGTCAACTTCGGGAATTGGGAATCGATCCGAATGCTTGAAAGGGTTATTCCTGCGGGGATAGCGGCGCTTGATGCCCTTTTCTCGATTCATCAAAATTGCGGGAAGGGCGAACTCTCTTGCAAAATTGCCTACTTTATCCCTTAATCCCTTTGGTAATCTGGGGAAGTATTAGAAAAGATAAAAAGGGCAGTATGGAAGAATGGGTGGATCGTATTAGTCAAATTCGGGAACAGCTAGGAGTGTCAGCCTACAAAAATATTGCTGTTGTAGACTTCCAAATTGGGGATGATAGTGGGGAATTGATAGCCGTCAGTGGTCGATCGACTCGTCCCGGCACAGTTCGTTTATCAGACGAGCCATTATTTCAGACTTTTGAAGTCCCACCCGGACATTCACGAGCCTATGACAGCGAACGGAAACTCCTTGAGGAAGTGGGATTGAGATATATTCAAACACCAGAGGTTCAAGGTAGAATAAATCTATGGACAGAAAGAGAACCCTGTCATTCCTGTTGTGACGTGATAGAGCAATTTCGCAGGCGGTTCCCCAACATCAGACTGACAGTAAATGATACACTTTAAACCGATCGCAACTGACGCACAGCCGTATTTTTCAAGAGGCGATATCTAAAAATTCAAACCTTAAGGATGTATTAGCTATGTACTTAGATAAAGTCAAAAATCAACTGATAGAACTAAAACTCGTGAAGCCAGATGAACTCGTAGGCTGTACCCGCGATGACGTAATTGCGATCGAGCAAAAGTTAGGAATTTCTCTGCCCCGCGCCTATCAAGAATTTCTGTTATCT
>Ga0335395_10000833_pt1 | contig 19537 bp, 17 predicted proteins | sample MAT02_FD_205744 | JGI IMG/M metagenome (GOLD analysis project Ga0335395, IMG submission 205744) | Freshwater microbial communities from Lake Fryxell liftoff mats and glacier meltwater in Antarctica - MAT-02 (spades assembly) (version 2) ...
GTAATCTTCTACTATGACACCAGGTAAATCTAGAATATTTGTCATTAATTTATTCATAATTTATTTTGTTGGCAGAATTTTATCAACACTTAACTAACATTTTAGCACAACAAGTACAGAAGAACCGCTCTTTACAGGCTTTTTAGGAGAGGTATTTTGGATCGGGAGCATCTCAGTTTTGCATTTATAGTGCGATCGTCCCCGCTCGCGAGTACAATACGCGAGCTCTTGAGGTGCTCGCACTATAATAATAAAAATCCTTTTTGCAAAACTGAGATGCTCCCTTTTGGATCTCTCGTCGATGGTTTCTATCGAGAGCATAGCCACTACTCGACCCCTACTCCCCTTAAAAAGACCCACTTTGAACACTCTTCTCCCAAGGGAGCGGGGGCGCTGGGGGTTCTGCCTTGTCGTCAAACAATAGAGCGGCACGGCATAATACATAAAGTTGACACCCATGTTCAATAGCCTTTTCCAACTCCTATTTTAATTTGTTTTACCTCGCTCCAACAAATAGTATTTTTTTAATAGTCAAAATGTCAAGTTTTATTGTAATTGTGATTTTGGAAAAACTTCAATTTATTACCATATTTTCGCTAAAATTTCAGGGCTTTTTCGACTTCAGAGCCTGCTGAATTTTTTCGATCAGATATTGCGAAGAATTTTGCTGCTTAACTATGTCTTCTAACTCAGAAACCGCGATTTCTGCGTGTTCTATCTCTTTAACTAAAGAATGAGATGTAACACTTGTGTTGACTCCTAAAGGTTCTTTAGTATCTAAAAATGAATTAGGATTTTTTTCCGCTATTAATTCCTCCAACTCTAACAGCGCCATTTCAGCGCGATCGATCTTGATAGTCACGAATTTTGCCACATTAGCACCAGCTCTTGCCGCCTCCGTGAGTTCGTGAACGCGAAGTTTAAACCGGCTGGCAATTTGCTCTATTTGAGTCCCCAATTCAAAAGTTTTACTGGCCAGTCTGCCAATTTCTAAACTCACTTGACCGAGACCGTTGGGCTGGCTTCCCATCTGATTGGTAACTACAGCCACCTGTACTGCTAAATGCCTGACTTGTTCGATCGCCTCCCGGATAGTTCGGGAAGTGCGGTTAACCGTTTCTAGATCGTTAGCTATTGCTTTGCCAACTCCCAAAATTTTATCTGTATTGTTACAAATAGAATTAGCACCTTGAAAAGTAGCTTGAAATGCTTGGCGACCCTCCGACGAAATCAGCTTCGCAATTCTCACAAATCGCTGATTCATTTGAGCAATTTGTTCCGCTTGTTTTACCAGTGCCAATTCCTGGGAACTGGGAGTATTTTGCGATTTTTCTGCTTCCAGAACTTGGGATTGTAAAAGCTTGTGACATTCGCGAACTTGGGCTTGCTCTTTTTGAATTATCGCCAGATGTTTTTGTTTTTCTGCTCGGTATTTTTGAATAATTTTGTAAGCTTGCGCTAAATTTTTAGATTGCGCCATTACCAGAGTTTGAACGTCCAAGAGGCGGAGGCTGTGGTTTTTCATCACCACAATAATTGGCTCATAAATTAAGTCTTTTTGCCTGTTGAGAGAGGCTTGCACGGCATCGTCAATTTTCCAGTTTTCCTCCATCACCAAAGGCGGAATTCTGATAAAATCTAACAAAGATCGAATCGGGTGCTGCCCGTAAAGTTTTGCGCGATCGGGAAGAATCATTTGCTCTCGAAATTTGACGCGAGAAATCATGCCCAAAACCTGCGATTCGTGAGTAATAATCACTCCCGGCAGGTCTGGTTCTTGCTCGAATTTTTCAGCCACTACCTGTCCTAGAGTTGCAGCACTCACTTGGCAGTGGTGAGACGGCAGATGTCCGATCGTGAAATCGGGGGTGAGTTGAGTTGGATTGCTCATTTACCCGGATAGTGTTAAGTAGAAGTTAACAAATTATATATTGATATTATACTGGAATAAGATTGTTTAAAGTAATCACAACTATAGGGAGAAATGTACTCTCGCACTCCCGGGCCTGACGAGAGCCTGCCTTCTGATTACTTTCATCTCAAGTCTTTGGGAGCGGTCGCGCCTGCTGCGCCCCGGTTTCGTCCCTAAAATATCGGCCTCGATCTTGTGTTCTTGAAAACAACCGGAAAAATACCTAGATTGAAACCAAAAAGCTTAAGTCGAACTTTGCCACTAGCAACCTTTGAGGCTGCTTACCAGTTGTTACAGCAAATGGCTGAACTCCTAGGGGCGATTTGGCTGGCCGACGATGCTCCTGCTTGTACTGAAAATCGGGAAAACTCGTCGGAAAGGTTTGCAGCAATAATATCAGATCGGTTTAGCGCGCTGCTGCGGGGCCAGCCATTAGATGCGGCAGCAACAAACGGACGCAAACACAACGAAAAATATCTCAATTGGCAATTAAATGTGGAGTTGACTTTCGAGCCAGAGGCGATCGCAAATTTCCTCTCTCCCATAGTAGAAAAAATCGCCAAAATAACGCCTGCAACCAAGGGAAAAATTAATATTCGCGCCCTCAAACAAGCCATTAAAAATATACAGCCAAACTCGGCAGTTATTCAAAGCGAATTCACCCTAAATTTGCTGGATATTCTCGCAATCGATGCCAGCAAAAACAGTCACCACACCCTACACACCCAAACAGAAATAGAGAAAAATCTCGCGCCCCAACCGATCGATCCCGAAACGCTACAGCACCAGATGGCCGAAGTGGGCGATCATTTACAAATCCCCAATTCCTACATTCAATTTTGTCAGCCAGTGGAAGATGCTTTGCAGCAGCAGCTAGCACAAGAACGACTTTTGAATCAGGTGACAACTCAAATCCGCCAAACTTTGGAATTGCCTGTCATTTTGTCAAAAGCAGTTTCGAGAGTCCGAGAGTTTTTGGATGTCGATCGCCTGTTAATTTATCAATTTGAAAAAATCCCAGCGCCTCTCGATGGCAAATTAAGTAAACAAATACTGACAGAGGTTTCGGCGTCGGGTGAAGTCAAAGAAAATCCCCAGTCTTTCTTGTATTTAGGTCACGTCAGCTACGAAGCTTTAGCCAGCGATGCTATCTCGTCTGTACTGAATTTTAGTGAAGGTGCCGAGTGTTTTATCGATGGAGTCATCGACACAGAGAAGTATCGCAAAGGTTTGGCTTTGTGCGTCGCGGATGTGGAAATAACTTACTCTTCGCACCCTTGTTTTTTAGAGTTGATGCGGCGGGCGGAGGTGCGGGCAAAGTTGCTAGTGCCGATCGTCGTTCAAGACGAATTGTGGGGGCTGCTAATTGCCCACCAGTGTAGTGTGCGGGAGTGGGAAGAAAGCAAAATAACATTTTTGCGACAAATAGCAGAACATTTGGCGATCGCCATTTACCAAGCCGAACTTTATGCAGAAGTTCAGCAACAAAAGCGCACCTCAGAACAGCGCGTCATAGAGCGCACGCGAGAACTGCGCGATGCACTGGTCGCCGCCCAGTCTGCCAGCCTCGCCAAGAGCGAATTTTTGGCAGCTATGAGCCACGAATTGCGGACTCCCCTCACCTGCGTCATCGGCATTTCCGACACGCTGTTGCGGTGGTCTTACGGCAAAGTTGGTGCCAAACAAGTACCCGTGCAAAAGCAGCGGCAGTACCTGCAAACTATCCGAGATAGCGGCGACCACTTATTAGAATTAATCAACGATATTTTAGATTTATCGCAAGTAGAAGCGGGAAAAGCAGTCTTAAAAATTAGTGAATTTTCAATTTCTAAATTAGCATCCCAGAGCCTGCACGCCCTCAAAGAAAAAGCTGCAGCTAAAGGAGTGGAACTAATACAAGAACAGCGGGTAAAACAAGAGTGCGATCGTTTCACCGCCGATCCGCGCCGCTTGAGACAAATTCTCTTCAATCTCTTAGGAAATGCGATCAAATTTACTCCCGAAGGCGGGCGAGTCATCCTGCGAGTTTGGGTGACAGAAGATAAAAATCAAACGCCAGCAGTGCGACAGCCCGGTACTGCACCGGCAGGTAGCACCGCAGTGTTTCAAATCAAAGATACCGGCATTGGAATCCCCGAAGATCAGCGATCGCTCTTGTTTCAAAAATTCCAGCAGTTAGATTCCCCCTACCGCCGAGAATACGGCGGCACCGGTCTGGGATTGGCATTAACTAAACAGTTAGTAGAGCTTCACGGCGGCGCGATCGAAGTCAACTCTACAGTTGATGTCGGCTCTACTTTTACCGTTTTTATACCTAGTCAAACTAAAAGCAAAGATGAATCCACAAAATTCAAATATGAAAAATCGAATTCATCTTTACCGCTGCACTCTTCCTCGCTGCGAGGCAGCATCGTGCTCGTCGAAGAAGATGAAGAAACTGCCATGCTCATTTGCGATATCCTGACAGCAGCAGGACTGCAAGTAGTGTGGATGATTGAAGGTTCGGCAGCCGTAGAACAAATTGAACTTTTGCAGCCCAATGCTGTAATTGTAGATATGCGTTTGCCGGGGATGAATGGCTGCGAAATAATTCAGCAACTGCGCCAAAAATCCGCTACCGAAAATATCAAAATTCTCGCTTTAAGCTCTAAGGAAATTCCCGCAGAGCGGATATCTTTCGTGACGGCGGGAGCTAACGATTGTTTGGCTAAACCGATTCATCCTCAGCAATTGCTAGACAAAATTCTTTCTTTAATGGTGGGAAGTGGTAATGGATAATTGGGCATGGGGCATGGGGCATGGGGCATTGGGCATTGGGCATTGGGCATTGGGCATTGGGCATTGGGCATTGGGCATTGGGCATTGGGCATTGGGCATCTTGCCCGCTCGCGAAGTCGAAGGGTGGGCATTGGGCATTGGGCATTTAATATAATTGAGTTTTTGAGGTAATTATGGGAAGACCTGATTTTGAGGAATTAGAGGTTTATAAGTTGGCGGAAAGTTTGGCGAATCAGATTTGGGAGATTGTTAAAAAATGGGATTATTTCACAAAAGATACGATGGGCAAACAGATCGTTCGGTCTGCTGATAGTGTCTGTGCTAATATTGCTGAAGGAAGAGGTCGTTATAATGACCAAGATAATCGGCGTTTTGTAAAAATTGCGAGAGGCTCTTTGTACGAAACAGTAAACTGGTTAAGATTAGCGTATGCTAGACAACTTATCACAAGCGAAGAAGTAAGCAAATTTAAACCAATTGTCGATAAATTACTACCAAAACTTAACGCTTATTTGAGTTCAATAGGGCACAGGGAATAAATTACAAAAAAAGCCCGATGCCCCATGCCCGATGCCCGATGCCCCATGCCCGATGCCCAATTCCCCATTCCCCATTCCCCATGATTAATTGTCAAATTCCTACAGGATTAATTGTTTCTTGTCAAGCACCTGCTGATTCGCCACTGCACGATCCGATCGTCATTGCGGCAATGGCTCGCGCCGCTGTCAATCGAGGGGCTGCTGCGGTGCGGATTGACTCTCCGGCTCACATTGCGGCGGTGCGAAAACAGGTATCGGCTCCGATTATTGGGATTTGGAAGCAGCAATTGCCGGGATGCGAGATTTACATTACTCCTCGGTTTGCAGACGCGCGGGCGATCGCCGCTTCTGGAGCCGATATTATCGCCGTTGACGCGACTTTGCGAAACCGTCCTGCTGGCGAAGACTTAAAAACGTTAATCGATCGAATTCACAGCGAATTAGGGAAATTGGTGATGGCGGATGTAGACACGATCGAAGCTGCGATCGCGGCCGCCGCGAATGGTGCAGACACCGTAGCAACTACTCTTTTCGGCTACACTCCCCAGACGGAAAATTTCTCGCCGCCCGGATTTGATTTGCTAGCCCAAATGGTAGCAAAGCTCAAGGTTCCCGTTATCTGCGAAGGCGGAATCGCGGGGCCAGAAATGGCAAAAACAGCATTAAGTTTAGGAGCAGCGGCTGTAGTTGTCGGCACAGATATTACTGGAATTGATATCAAAGTAACAGCCTATAAGTCCGCGATTGAAAAATAATATTATATCGCTATAACCACCAGAAAAAGATAGGTTCGTAGTGAGGACTTTAGTCCTTCTTCTCCAACCTACAACCAAACTAATCACCACGACAAAATAGGTTCGTAGTGAGGACTTCAGTCCTTCTTCTCCAACCTAAAACCAAACTAATCACCACGACAAAATAGGTTCGTAGTGAGGACTTTAGTCCTTCTTCTCAAACTTCACACTTAAATTATCACGCTCAAACCAATTGTATAAAAGGCAATTAACCGAAGATCGTATAACAGGGAAAAAGCGAGCAGGAATCAGGAATATTCGGGTGCATCTCTGTGCAAGCATTTGTAGTGCGAGCGTCCCCGCTCGCGAGGTGTATAATACTCGCGAGCGGGGACGCTCGCACTGTAAAAAAAATCCTTTTTGCGATGCAGGAGATGCTCCCGAATATTCAGTGCTTGAAATTGCTTTTAAGCAACGGAAACGCACAAGGGAAGGGTAGGAAATATCGGGAGACGGAAATCCCCCGTCGGCGAGCTAAATCAGCGCGCCATTGATCAAGCTACTAACTGCAGCCAAGGCGATCGCCCCCAGTAACGCGCTCCACAGGCCCATCCGCAAGCGAAATCCTTCAACTAGCTTCGCAGCAGAGGCAAAAACGATCGCGTTCATCACAAAAGCAAACACGCCGGAAAGCAATCCCAGCGTCAGCAAGTTCGGCAGGAAAAAAACAGTTTTCAGAATGGGCAAAATTAAAACATTCAACAATCCCAACACCGCAGCAGAAATTACGGCTTTCGGTGTGCTATCAATTTCTACGCCGATGGGCAGTTGAGAAATTAGCAGCAAGCTACTGCCCGTCACCAGCCAAGCAATCAAAAAATCGAGCGGTTCCACAGCGCCTGTACCTCCTTAAAAGTTGAATTGTCACCAAAACCTGATATTTAAAGTCTACTTTAATCAAAAAATCCGGTAAATGCGTCTGTCAACCGGCAGAATGTATGTCTGTCACTAAAGAGTGAGAAGTTATAATGCCTGTATCCGCTAAATAATCCGGATGGCAACTGCATCTACTTGTTAGTTGAATAAAAAGAGCAGATTAATTAATATGGCTGGCGATTTTTCTTTTAAATCTCACGTCCGATTCGACAAAAATGCCTTGGAGAATGGTACGCGGCAGCGCAGCCGATCGTTCCAAGTGATGGTTTTTATGCTGCTAGTCACTACTTTGGTGACGCTGCCGGTATTTCGTCTGGCCGAACTGCAACTGGTACAGGGAGCCTACAACCGACAGCGAGCGGAAAATAACCGCATTCGCCCTGTTTCTGTCGCAGCGAATCGCGGTCAAGTTTTAGACCGCAACGGCAAAATTTTTGCGGCTAACCGCGTATCTCGATCGGTCTATTTGTGGCCGAAAGAGCGATCGACCAAAGACTGGGAAGAAGTCGCCGCTACACTAGGCCCGATCGTCAAACTTCCCGCAGCCGAAATTCTCAAAAGAATCCAGGAAGCAGGCTACAAATCTGCCCTCCCAGTGCGAATTAGTAAAAATATCGATGTCGGAACCTTCGTCGCCTTGGGAGAACAAGCTAATACTTTGCGGGGAGTTGAAATTCGCGCCGAATCGAGCCGAGACAATCCCAACGAGCAACTAGCAGCTCACGTTTTGGGATACGTCGGCGAAGCTACTTTAGACGAATTAAAAGCTAATCCTACATATCCGATGGGAATGATCGTCGGTCAGATGGGAGTTGAAAAATTAGCCAATCAAAGTTTAGAAGGCGTTTGGGGAAACCGTTTGATCGAGGTGAATGCTAAGGGCGAGGAAATCCAAGATTTAGGTGTAAAAGACCCTATTCCAGGCAAACCGGTGCAGCTAACTTTAGATTTAGATATGCAGAAAGCTGCAGAAAAAGCTTTGGGCGATCGCCTGGGTGCAGTTGTGGCGATCGACGTGAAAACCGGAGCGCTTTTAACAATGGCTAGTTGGCCGACATTTGACCCCAATATTTTCACCCGCAAGGTGACTCAAAAAGAATGGAATAGACTCCAAGGGCCAGAAAAACCATTTTTAAATCGGGCCGTTCAAGGCTATCCAGTCGGCAGCACTTTTAAGATTGTAACTGCTGTAGCCGGGATCGAGTCGGGTAAGTTTTCTCCTGACTCGACTGTGGCAACTTCTTCTTCAATTACGATCGGTGGCATATCTTTCAACGAACACAGTGGCGGTTACGGTGTGATCGGTTTCCGCGATGCTTTAGCCTACAGCAGCAATACATTTTTCTATCAAGTAGGCGTGGCTGCCGGGCCGGAAGAAATGGCGAAATGGGCTAAAGAAATGGGTATTGGCGGCACTATTAATTTAGAGCTTTTGGGCTTGGATGCAGCCAATCACGGTCAAGTTCCGATACCAGCAGAGAAACAAAAAATGTATGGGGAAGATTGGTATGTTGGCGATACAGTGACAATGGCGATCGGTCAGGGTTTGGTACTTTGCACTCCCCTAGAATTGGCAGTGATGGTGTCAACTATTGCCAACGGCGGTTCGCGAGTGCAGCCGCATTTGTTGGCTTCTCAAACCAATACACCTATCACTAAAAAAGTCAAAACAGCTATTAAACCCGCGACTATAAACGTCGTTAAACAAGGATTGATTGACGTGGTGAAAAAAGGTACAGGCCGCTCGATGAATGACGGTACTATTCCTTTGAGTGCTGGTAAGACTGGGACGGTGGAAATGCCCGGATATCCTGACAATTCGATGTTTGTGGGTTTTGCTCCCGCTGACAAACCGGAAGTTGCGATCGCAGTGATTGTTGAAGGCGGCGGATTTGGTTCGGTTTCGGCGGCACCAATTGCTCAAGAGGTATTTAGAACCTATTTTCAAAAGCAGGGTTTTAAACCTACTAATAAACCTTTCTAGTCATGAGTTAATTGTTGACTGTAGAACGTTAATATTTTGTGATGTAGGGTGCGCCTCGCGCACCTTTTTGCTGTAATACCAATTTCATAAAGTAGCGCTAGATATTACCCCCCCCCCAACCCCCCCCTTAGTAAGAGGGGGGGGCTAAGACTTCATCAATAGCACATCTTTAGAAAAATGGTATAACGCTAGCATTCTCTCCGAGCTTTGACAAGTTCGCTTTCATAAAAAAAATAAACAGCCGTAAGGTTTGCACTGCAAACCTTACAGAATTTGATTCTGCGTCCTAGACTTTAAGAATTGTCTGAAGGTTTACAGATACAAAAAGTTAAAGCTCTAATTAATCCCTCTTTCTAAAATAATCATTTCCGAACCAACAATTGGACTTCTAGCTATTAATTTACCTTCGGAGTTGGCAATTTGTAACTTGCTGAAATCGAGTGAATTAGCTTCTTTCCACATTTTGCTTGCTAGCTGATTTTGTTCTGTTGTGCTGAGATTGTACCAATCTTCAGCGACTTTCACTGTCAAAAGGCCGATGGAGAAATCAGCTTGAACAGACTTAACTAAACCGCCGCCAAGTCGCTCGGTAATGTCAGCAACTTGAGTTTGAATTGCAGCAATTAAAGACTGTTCCGGCGTTAGTGGTGGCGGGATAATTTCTATCGGTTGCAGTTTTTCTGGTACTACTAAATCTGGCAATTTGCTTTTTAATTTAGCGGATGTTGGCTGAGAATTTGCGATCGCCTCTGGTGATTTGGCTGTTCCCGGCGGCAAAAAATCGCCAAAGGTAGGCGGCGACTGCGGCGCTGCTGAAATAGGCGCTTTTGCTAGTTGATCCGGCGGTTTTGCTGAGAAACTGTTGAAAGTTAAACCGACTGCAACGATGAGAATTGCTGCTAAGGAGGCGTTTAAAATTGGATCTGACAGCTTGGCGCTGACAACAGGCGGCAGCAGCGATCGCACTAACCGCACAATACTTTGCCAAAGTACAACGACTTTCTCTAAAAAACCGTCGCCTGCGGGTTTTGATACAGACTTTTTATTATCGGATTTTACCATAACTTTTGGGGGGGGAACGCTGTTAACTTGCGCTTTAACTTCCGCAGCAACAGCCGGAGGAGTTACTGTTACTGTGTCAGAAGCGGTGGGCGCGATCGGCTTTTGCTGCTGCAACGGGGGTTCTGCTGCTACATTTTTCCCCTTTTTTCCCAAATTCCGAATTGAGAAAATCAAAGCTTTGATTTTCTGATTTTTGGGAACAGCGCTACTGGCATTTGGAGCTTGGCTTGGTGTGGCGGCAGACTTTGCAGCCGCCGAACCAACCTCCGCTTTCGGAGATTGAGACGCTTCTGGAGTTGGTTGGTTTAGTTGTTCTTCTGACATTTTTTTTGCCTTGGAGCGTTGCAAATATATCTAATATATCTAAAGATAAATTTTAGTTGAGTCTTCTCAGCCTTAATTTATCATTATATGAGTTCTAACTGAATCATCATGAGCCTTAAACGCCGTCACTTTCTACTTTTAGCCAGTCTCAGCAGCTTAGGTTTTACCGGAGTCTGGAAAATGCTTCAGCTTCGGACTTCCTGGGGTACAGACGCGAATGCTGCTGTACCTTCTAATGTTGAGGGTCAAAGGGCGATCGTCCAATTGCCAGCCTCACCGCCTATTTTACGCTTTATTGCGGTTGCCGACACTGGTACCGGGGCCCAAGGTCAGTATGCTGTGGCTGAGGCGATGACCCAATATCACCGAGAAAATCCTTTTAATATTGCTGTTCTCGCCGGTGACAACATCTACAATAACGGCGAAATTGAAAAAATTAATGCTGTTTTCGAGAAGCCTTATCAGCCATTATTGCAGCAAGGCGTTAAATTTTATGCTTGTCTGGGAAATCACGACATCCGCACTGCTAACGGCGATCCGCAAGTTAAATATGCGGGTTTTAATATGCAAGGTCGCTACTATACTTTTCGGCGCGATCCGGTACAGTTTTTTGCGTTAGATACCAATCACAATGCGGATTGGGAAAATCAGCTTGTTTGGCTGGAAAAAGAGTTGAGTCAAAGCACTGCACCGTGGAAAGTTGTGTTCGGCCACCACCAGATTTATTCCTCTGGCATCTACGGATTGAATCAACCTTTTATTAAGACTTTGACGCCTTTGTTTAAAAAGTACGGGGTGCAGCTTTATATCAACGGACACGAGCATAGTTACGAACGCACTCGATCGATTAACGGTACGACTTATTTGATTTGCGGGGCCGGCGGGGGCACTCGTCCGGTGGGGCGTTCTGAGTGGACGGAGTTTTCTGCTAGTCGGCTGAGTTTTGCGACGTTTGATGTCTATGAAGACCGGATGTTTGTCAGTTCTATCGGTACTGACAAGGGGGTTTTTGACCGGGGAGTGATTGAAGTGCGATCGGCTTAATTCACATTATATTCAGGAGCCAAAAAAAATGAATAGGGGTTGTAGAGCCAATAAAACTGGTTTTGTTTTAGAAACAACTGTAGAAGGTACATTGAGAGGTCACGGATATCTCGAAATCTGTCCTGAGTTGCCGAAAAAGCGCAAGTTAGATTGGCTCTTGCTCTCAACGCAAAATCACAAGCGATATGCTAAACAGGTTTATATCGGGTCTAGCATTTATGAAACAGAAATAAATGTCGATTTTTATATGGTTGGTTCTGCTTCGTTTCCTCTCGGTCTAATTGTTGAGTGCAAGTGGCAAGAAGATAAAGGATCTGTTGATGAAAAGTATCCCTACCTCAATTTAAATATTAAAACTTGCTATCGGGTTCCTACTATTGTGATCGTGGGCGGTGACGGGATGAGGCAAGGTTCGATCGACTGGTTTAAAAAACAAATTCCCGACAATCAAAATCTTTTGGGGGTTCACAAGCTCGAAGGTTTTATTACCTGGGCAAACAAGCATCTGTAATCACGCATTACATCAAGATTTGTTCGTTACCGATCGCGATCGCCCTTTTTCCCTTCGCTACAGTACAGTTGCATTTTTTGCGAAAACTGCTATGATTTGCGGTAACGCACGATTCAAATATTTTAATTTTATTAAATTGAAAAAAATCGCCTTTTTTTTTCGAGTTAAACCCTTGACTGTGTGGCTTTTTGGAGGTATAATCTAATAATGGGAGTGGTGACAAAAATAAAATTTAAGTCACCACTCCCATTATCTAAAATATACCACAAAAGTCCAGACAAATCAATAGGTAATAGTTCCTTTTTTTTAGCCAATTTTTTGACCCTCTTTCTACGAGTTTTCCGTTGAGTAGCTTGAAATCTAGGAAGAAGCCGCATTTCTGAGGTCACAGTTTCAGGGCTTACGCATGGGGGCGATAAACCCGGTTTCTACGATTTTTTCGTTGTTTAACGATAAATAAAGGAAGAAACCCGGTTTCTGAAGTCACGGGCTGCCGTACCAAATATGTTTAGGTAGAGGCTTTGCAAAGAGTGTTTATTTAAATTGAACTTATTAATAATTCCTTGACTTGGCCGCGCTGGCAACTCTTAGAGTTAATTCCCCTAGATGCTAATATTTCAATTTGTTTTGGGAGATGATTTGTTGTGAAAGCTTGACTGTCGCTGTAGATTTGAGCGATAAAATCGCAGTGAGAATTAGACAGCATAACTTTCACGCCGCGTTGGGCAAGTTCTACAAAAACATCTCTTAATTTAAGCTGTTCCGATTCTTTGAAATTATCTCGGCTGTAAGCGGTGAAGTTACTTGTGGCACTAATCGGATAGTAAGGCGGGTCAAAATAAACAAAGTCTTTGCTGCTTGTAGCAAAATCCAAAATTTCATCGAATTTTCTTACTTCAATTTGAGCGGGCGCGAGTAAAGATGAGACCGATCGCAATAAATCGGCTTGACAAATGTTAGGATTTTTGTATCTGCCCATTGGAACATTAAATTGACCTTTAGAGTTTTCTCTGTAGAGCCCGTTGTAACAAGTTTTATTTAGGTAAATCAGCCGTGCTGCTTTTTCTGTAGCTGTATTGTAGGAGCGCGATCGCACCGAGTAATAATAGGCTTGATTGTCCTTGCTGTGTTCAGAGGCGTGCTCTAACAAAAGCTCAATCAGTTCCTCGACTTGATCCCTGACACAGCGATAAGCATTAATCAACTCAGGATTAATATCTGTTAACACAGCTTGCAAAGAAGGGTTCTGTTGTGCTAAGTAAAAAAAGACGGCTCCGCCGCCCAAAAAAGGCTCGTAGTAAGTGGTGAACTTTTCAGGAAAATAAGGTTGATATTGTCCGATCAACCTAGTTTTGCCTCCAGCCCATTTCAGAAAAGGACGCGGCAAGACGAAAGAAGGTGCGGCAGCAGACATTTACTTAGAAATAACAGCCCTATAATATTTATCACAACTACAACTAAATATACATACTTCTCCCATTTGTCACGGGAGGTCTGGTGGCATTAAACAGACAGTGCCCGATCGCTCTTGGAAAAGTTTTCGCTAGAATTATATATGTCAGCACCGCCGACAAAAAGGCTCGATCGCCCGAGAGGCCGATTCACCTCCGGCTGTGCCAAAATTGTCGAACTCGCTCACAAGTGTTACCAGTCAACGATCGATCTGTAACAATTTACCCCATCTGCGATCATGCAAGATTTCATTAATAACGTCTCTCGGTACCCCCGTTTTTTGATTACAGTCTGTCTCGGAATCTTCTTTTTCCTGTTCGAGCAACTCAAACCTCTGCTCAATCGACCGGCAACAGCGATCGTCCTGGTTACTTCGATTGTAGCGACTTTTGTCTTTCTAACTTTTACCCTGCAGGCCATGTTAGGTCTGAGTCCGGTTTAAAAGCAAGTTTCTGCCCGAAAAAGCAGGCTCACTCTGACAAACTGTGGCCCGCTTTCCAAGGCAGGTAGAGGGTTTAGGGAAGTTTCTGCTGCTGAGTTTGAGCGGAAACACTAACCCCTAAAGCCAACGCAATTCTGATGTGCGATCGCCCGCGCCGGCAATAGCCGCTGCGATAGATTATAAGAGAAAGAAAGTTACCCTAGTTATGTGAGCGCTCCTCAACCTTGGCGTAAGCAAACATTACCTAAGTGCAGCGCAACTCTTTCCGGCCATCAACACAACTGGGGAAATACTGCACCTCTGTTTCCCCCATTCCCACTTAATCATTAGGAAGCGGCACACCCCGCCCCGCTTTCCTCTCCCGTCAACCTGACGGTATCGCGAGAGTTTCCAGCGGACAAGACAGGTCAGGAACTCAGGGAATCAACGCCACTGAGCTTGAAAGAGAAATCTAACAAGCTATTCTGACCAGCCAAGCGTCTTAACTGACTACGTTATTTAGGTCACGACACCCCGGAATGCGAAGCTAGTTAAGAGCTCTGTCGCTTGTGATTAAACAGTTCTAAAGTCCCTGGAACAGTGTCACAAGCCTAACAAGCCCTAATAACATTGACCGACAAGCTAACATCACCCCGCAAGGGAGAGGCAGAAATGCCAAACATTATGCGTACAGGATTGTGAGGCTTGAGATGGTAATTGTCCCATCGAAAGTGCATTACAAAAGTACACTCCCGCCAAGCAATCCCAAGGCGGTAATGGAAAGATTCACAGCGGTTAAAACCGCTCGTGCCGTTTCCCTCTCAGGGCTAAAGCCACTGAGTTTCCCACTTACCGAGTTTTTCTATGAAATTTGAACATATCTATCAATTTTTTCAAGACCCCCCTCCTGTTTATCTAAACAAGGAACTAGCAGTGTGCTACATTCTCTCGGTGTTATTGCGATCGGATTCCTACGGTACAGAACTCATCGGACAACTAGAGCGGGAATTCCCCATCTACCGACTTTCTGATACCGTCCTCTACAGCGCTCTCAAATTCCTCGAAGATGAAGCCGTCATCACCGGTTACTGGAAAAAAGTAGAAGGACGCGGCCGCCCCCGCCGGATGTATCAAATCCTCCCCGATTGGCGGCACCAAGCTCAAGACTTAGCTCGCCTGTGGCATGATTATATCGGTCAGGGAAACGGCGCTGCTGGCCGTCGCCCCCGTGCCCTAGAAACTGGTCACACGGGTTAGTCGCTGTTGAAATCGGATGTCTAAACCCTTGAGATGCTGGCGCTACTAGCAAAGCGAACTGCCTTCCTTGTCTTCGCTTTGCAAGCATCGCCGCACAGCAATTAGAGCAGCTACACTACATCAGGACTTACGCATGGTCACTTGAAAATTAGAGAGCATGGGGAGATATAAGAATTTGGTGATGGGGAGAAAAAACCTTGCTACAAAGCTTGTTGGTAATTTTGGTAAGCAAGTGTCTGCGTAAGTCCTCGATCGCTTTTCTCTGTAAAGTTCTGTAAACTAAGAGTAGATAATTTCAATTACACAAACTTCTACCGATGGATACTACTGTTCTTTCTTCAACGTTTACGATCGCCCTGCTGATGGCTGTAGGCTTGTTTTTCTTCATCAAGGCCTCAGTCAAAGAAAGAATCGAACAAATCAAGTTTGCTTCGCCTCGCGCCCAAGAGTCACTTTTAACCCAGCTACAAGAGTATTTTGCTTCTAGAGCTTACCGAGTTGCAGCCGTCGATGCCCCCAACTATAAAGTTACTTTTGAAGGTTTTGTGCGCCCTAGTTGGTTTTTAGCTATTTTTCTAACTTTGCTGAGTGCAGGCGGCACTCTGTCCTTGGGCTTGCTTTTGGGAATGCTTGTTCCGCAGCAAGGTCAAATTTTCCTAGCTTTGGTACTGCTGTCACCGCTGGCGGGAATATTTTACTGGAAAAAAGCTGGACGCTTCGAGCAAGTTTCCCTTAAACTCGAATCTGTTGCTGAGTCGGGAAGCCAAACTAAGAGCGTGGTTACTGTCAGAGCTCACCGCGATGAACTAGCAGCTATGGAAAAAGCTTTAGATTTAAAACCGCTGGAATATTAAAATTTTGGTGTGGAACGTTTTTTGATATGCTAGATGCCGTGCTTAAAGTTCTAGCCGACCAACCGATGAATGTTTGCGGCTCTCTCAAAGAGTCCGAAAGCTCGATCGACAGAACACTCAGTCGATTTTAGATTCGAGATGTGAGATTTTAGATTTATTCTCAAGATGAATCTGGGAGCTTTAATTTTCGTCTCCAATTTGAGGCTGTTCGCGACAGCCCTGCGGGGCTTGTATCCGTGAGCGGAGTCAAAAAACCATTATCGTGAGAGTGCGCGCTGTGGCGATCGCCCGTTGCAGGCGAGTATCCTGTTGCGATGGAGCCTTATACCCTTGTTCTTTATTCTTAAGGACTTTTCGCGTAAATTTCAGCCAGCACTCTCCAGACAATGAGAACTATCGCACTTTTGTTAAAAGAGCTAGACAAACATTGCTGTCAATGTTTTGAACTCAACAGTTTGACCTATGCGCGGGCGGACACCACAGGAATTTTTTCTGTGGCTGCTTCCAGCATTACCTTTAAACTGGGAAACAAGAAATGGTTCTCTTCTACGTATTGGGCTCCGAATAAACCTTTTTCAGCCCAGAAGTATCTGTCGGTGGTATGCTCGTTACGCTTGACTAACAGCAAAGCAGGGGGAGCAATGCCTTCAGCATGGATGAACTTGCGAGCCGCTGTTACCGGTTTATCTTCGCCGCTCTCGATGCTATATTGAGGCACGCACTCTAAAATTCTGCGTCCTTCTTGTCGGCGGCGACTCTTGCGTTTGCGTCTCCTGGCCAATTTCTTTACCTCCTCTGTGAGCAGACAGTATGAGCAGACAGTATGAGCAGACAGGTTTTGACATACTCCCCATCCCTAAAAAAATGGGGATTCTGGATTCTAACAGCTTTCCTCAAGCACGGCTTGTCCGATCTTGCCGAGCCCCTGGTTGATGCCACAACCTATTTGAGATTTTTTTGGATGCTAGAGTTGAGACCGGATTGTGACATCTGGCGAATCAACAATGTATGATTCAATCATCAAATCCGTCGCGATCGGACGGGGTTTGAGATCTAATTTTTAGGTAATCATAGCTACCAAATCCGAGGCCAGTATATCCCTTCTAGCTCAAAAAATCAACTGTTTTTAATATATCGACACAATCTTAACATTCGTGCCGATCGACAAAATGCACCGGTTGTGGTAATGTAGGCCGCAAGTTCCGGGAGCAGCCAAGCTGGGAAATCTGTGGAAACTATGCAGGCGGGGCTTTGCTTAGAAGCAATTTTTGTTTGTGAAAGCCGAATGCTTTGAACCTAGCAGCCTTCCATCAAAGCGGAGACACCAGAAATTTAGAAGTTTCTCATCTGTAATCGGCACCGGCCCAGTTGTAATTTACTTAGAATTCCGTTAGATATCTTAATGTGGCGCTCATGTTAATGCCAGCCAGTTCCGAATTTGTCCAGCTTTGCCGATCGCAGGTGGCGATCGCCGTCAGTTTGGGAGCGACATTCAGCGCGGTATACCTGACACAAGAGCTCGTACCCGGAAGCGCAGCAAAGTTGATACCGATCGCGGTTTACCCAGAAACCTCACCCGAATCGGAAGAAAATTTGGGGTTGAGGCTGCAATCTTCCGAAAACTCGACAGCCAAACCATTGCCGCGGCTGGCTGCGCCAGCTTTTCCTGTGGAAGAATCAACGGTGGGAGCGATCGCGCCCGAGCAGATCCCGAGTAATCAGCGCCGGAACGAGCAGTGTCAAGGCCCGGAGAATGTGTGGCAGCAGCGCCGGCAAATTGTGACTCCTATGGTACACGAGGGAGCTGTAATGGGACTCCTGGTGTGCGGCAGGCAAGACAGGCCTTGGAACGATCGAGAGGAGGCTCAGATGCAGCAAATTGCTCGCACCTTGACCCTGGCTTGTATTTTAGACCAGCGATCGCAGTGGATGCAGCAGGAATTGGGCACGGCGAGGCAAATCCAGGCTCAGGTGTACGATACAATGCACAATTTGCTGCACCAGTTCAAAAGTCCGCTGACAGCGTTGCGAACTTTTGGTAAGCTGTTAGCGCGCAGGCTGGTACCGGAAGACAAAAATCGCAATGTGGCTTTTAGTATTGTCCGAGAGAGCGATCGGCTGCAAGACTTGCTCGCCGAATTCGATCGCACCCTTGACACAGGCGAAGCAAATTTCAGACTCCCATCTGGCACTTCAGAAAAAGCAATGTCCAATTTAGAATTAATGTCGCATTCTTCTCTGTCGCTGTCACCAGCAGCCCAGCAGGAAGAATCCTGTTTTGTGGCATTGGTACTACAACCGCTGTTAATTTCCGCTGGGGCGATCGCCTCTGAAAGGCATCTGTCATTGGTAGCTGACATTCCGGCGGATTTGCCGCCAGTTTCGGCGAACGATCGAGCTTTGCGCGAAGTTTTGAGCAATTTAATTGACAATGCTTTGAAATATAGCCCTGCCGGCTGCCAAATTTATATTAGAGTAAGGTACAAAGAAGCCAATGGCGATCGGGCAACACACCGCCCATCACCTGCCGTCGCAGTTGCAGTCAGCGACACAGGTGCTGGGATTCCACCCCAAGATTTAGAACATTTATTTGAACGGCACTACCGGGGAGAAAAAGCGCAGACAGAAATTCCCGGCACCGGATTGGGTTTGGCGATCGCCCGCGATTTAGTCCGCCAAATGCAAGGAGAAATCGAAGTATTTTCCCCAGCAAATCCCGAATGGCTGCCACCTGCAGAAATTCATTTATATCCAACAGATCGCGGCACTACATTTGTACTTTGGCTGCCGCTCAATCAGTAACTAAGCCTATTGCTTGGAGATAGTTTTTATGAAGCGTCGGTCTTTATTAGATAAAATTCCCAATTTTTCAAATTCTTTAGAAATTTTCAAAACACACTTTTTTACTGTACCATTTTTAGCTGCTTTCAACATTCTGACTGTCCTGATTTTGGGCTGGCTGAGCGTCTACGCAAAACTCAACAAGAAGGGAGAGGGAGTTGAACGCCTGTTTAGCGATCCTTTTAATTTCTGGTTTCCTTACGAAGGCATTCTCACCGGAGTTTCCGAAGTTCTCGGGTGCATTTGTGTCGCAATTTGTGCATTTACTTTTGGATTGCTGCGCCAAAAAGATCCCCGCAGTCGAGCGGCCATGTTCTTATTTTTTAGCGCTTTACTGCTGGGAGTCTTGTATGTGGATGACAGGTTTCGGATGACTTTGATTCTTTCTCGGCTGGGACTATCTAAAAAAATAATTTATTTATGTTATGCGAGCGGTATTTTTCTTTACATCTATAATTTTTGGCGGTACATCAAAACCACTCCTTACCTGCCATTAGTCGCAGCATTATTCTTGTTTGCTATCTCGCGGCTTGAGGATATTGTAAACTCTCCAAATATAGGATTGCACGCGATGCTAGAAGATGGCACTAAGTTATTAGCTCTTTTGAATTTGGCCTTGTATTTTTGGCACGTATGTCATGAGGAAGTTTGGCGGCATTTCCAGCAGAGCGAAGAGGATTAAGGAAGAAGAGTCATTGAGCATAGGGCATAGGGCATTGGGCATAGGGCATTGGGCATTGGGCATAGGGCATAGGGCATTGGGCATTGGGCATTGGGCATTAGTTAGTCGTAGGGTGCGTCGCTCTGCGATAAATCCATAAGTGACAACTCCCAGCACTAAATCGAAACGATTATAGTGTGGGCTTCCAAGACAATCCGGCTACTGCT
>Ga0335395_10000834_pt1 | contig 19536 bp, 22 predicted proteins | sample MAT02_FD_205744 | JGI IMG/M metagenome (GOLD analysis project Ga0335395, IMG submission 205744) | Freshwater microbial communities from Lake Fryxell liftoff mats and glacier meltwater in Antarctica - MAT-02 (spades assembly) (version 2) ...
GGGAGGCGTTTGGGCCTTTTTCCTCGATTACGCGGCCACTATCGATGGAGTCTTGGACGGAGCCGACGATCAGGGAGGCGCGGATGAGGTCGACGAATTCATCGCGGTAGTTCATGGTTTCCTCGAAATTGTGGCCGGTATCGATGTGGACCAAGGGGAAGGGCATGCGGGCGGGCCAAAAGGCCTTGCGGGCGAGCCAAGCCATGACGATCGAGTCTTTGCCGCCTGAGAAGAGCAGTGCCGGGTTTTCAAATTGGGCGGCAGTTTCGCGTAGGATGAAAATGGCTTCGGCTTCGAGTTGATCGAGGTGGCTGAGATGGTAATTGGGCATCTTGGAGAAAAGCTGAAAAGTGCTTGGACGGGGAGGGGATAAGCCCACAGCCTGCTTGGGTCAAGATTTAATTATTACATTGGGTGGGATAATAAGGATTCGTTTTTGTAGTCAAATCGGGCGATGCGCGGAAATTTTTTCGCGGATGGCTTCCAGCAATTCGAAGGCGGCATCCTCTATGGTGGTAGTCTCGGTGTTGAGGACAAGATTGGATTGTTGGGGTGGCTCGAAGGAGCCATCCTTGCCTGTGAAATGGGCTATTTCACCGCGGGCGGCTTTCGCGTAGAGGCCCTTCACGTCGCGTTTTTCACAGGCTTCATAGCTGGCCTTGACATACACTTCGAAGAGATTTTCGCCTAGAATGCCGCGGGCGAGATCCCGGAGTTCTCCCCTTGGAGTGATGGCGGAGACAAAGGTGATGATCCCTTGGGAGAGAAAAATTTTAGCGACTTCTGAGACTCTGCGAATGTTTTCCAGGCGGTCATCATCGGTGAAGTTGAGGTTGGCATTGAGGCCGGTGCGGAGATTATCGCCATCGAGAATGGTGGTGAAGCGCCCTTGTTGGTGGAGCACGCGTTCGGCGGCATTGGCGATGGTCGATTTCCCTGAGCCGGATAGCCCGCATAGCCAAATGACGATGCCGCGTTGTCCAAGGAGATTTTCCTTATCGTGGCGGTGGAGGAAGCGGTGGAATTCTGGGTGGATGTTCATTTTTTAAGAGGTCTAAAGGTCTGAAAGTCTGAAAGTCTGAAGGTCGAAGGTCGAAGGTCGAAGGTCGAAGGTCGAAGGTCGAAGAGTTTGGTGGTTAAAATGATTCTTGAAACTAGAATCGGCGAAGATGTTTGGCTAGTGACTCGATGCCGCGACTGATGTCTTCACTAGAGTTTCTCATTTGAGTTGCAACTTCAGAGCGGAGATAAATTCTGTCTTCTGCGAGATACAACATGCTGCGAAGCTCGCCGTTGGAACCTTTTGCAATGTCTAAAAACCTTGCGAAGTCGGGGTCGCTTTTGCGCTCAAATCCCTCTGCAATGTTATTCATCACCGAGACGGCACAACGCTGGATCTGGTCACGAAAGCCAAAATCGCGGCCCGAGGGGGAACCGTGAGAGAATGAATCGTAAATGGAGTTAGCTTGAATTCTTGCGTTCTGCCAGATTCGAAGATCTTCAAATTTTTCCACGGTCATCCTTACAGCATAACGCCCCACGCGGAAGGCGGAAGCCTAATTTTGAGGTGCAACAGTCTCCGAGACCCATCCCGCCCTTCAGACCTTCAGACCTTCGACCTTCGACCTTCGACCTTCGACTTTCGACTTTCGACTTTCGACTTTCGACTTTCGACCTTCGACCTTTAGACCTTCGACCTTCAGACCTTCAGACCTTCAGACCTTCAGACCTTCAGACCTTCAGACCTTCAGACCTTCAGACCTTCAGACCTTCCGCCCTTCCGCCCTTCCGCCCTTCCGCCCTTCCGAGTCTCTTCAATTTCCTTTCCCAATGACAAACGTCTCGAATCCAAGGGCTTTGAGGGCGGCGATGGGGAGGACGGCGCGGCCATCGAAGACGAAGGCGGGTTTGAGCATGAGATCATAAATGCGCGGGAGATCGAGGGTGCGGAATTCGTCCCATTCGGTGAGTGTGGCGAGGGCGTGGGCACCTTTGACGGCGGCGTAGGGGTCTGGGGCAATCTCGATATTGAAGTCAATGATGTCGCGTGGTACGCCGGCTTCGAGGAGGTCGCGGTGGATGGTTTCCTTATCGACGCGGGGATCATAGATGACCACATGGGCGTTTTCTGCAACGAGGTCGCGGACGATGTTGATGGCGGCGGATTCGCGGGTGTCGTTGGTGTCTTTTTTGAATGCAAAGCCAAGGATGGCGATGCGCTTGCCGTTGACGGTATTATATAGGCAGCGGACGATTTTTTCAACGAAGCGAGATTTCTGCCAATCGTTCATGGTGACGACCGAGCGCCAATAGGCGGCGGCTTCCGGGAGATTGAATGACTCGCAGAGGTAAACTAGGTTGAGGATGTCTTTTTGAAAACACGAACCGCCGAAGCCGACTGAGGATTTGAGGAATTTCGGGCCAATCCGGGAGTCGCTGCCGATGGCGCGGGCGACTTCATCGACGTCAGCTCCGGTGGCTTCGCAGAGGGCGGAGATTGAGTTGATAGAAGAAATCCGCTGGGCGAGGAATGCATTGGCGACGAGTTTGGAAAGTTCAGAAGACCAAAGATTGGTGGTGATGATGCGCTCGCGTGGCACCCAGTTTGCATAGACGGAGACGAGTGCCTCGAGAGCAGCTTGACCATCGGGATTGTCCTCACCGCCGATGAGAATGCGGTCCGGGTTGTTCATATCCGCCACGGCGGTACCTTCAGCGAGGAACTCGGGATTGGAGAGAACTTGGAAGGTCGCTCCGGTGACTGAGTTGGCGGTCAGGATCGACTGGATCGCAGTGGCGGTTTTTACCGGGATGGTGGATTTTTCGACAATAATTTTATTTCCTACCGAGACTTCTGCGATGAGGCGGGCGGCGGATTCGATATAACGGAGATCCGCGGCGCGGCCTGCACCGATACCGTAGGATTTGGTGGGAGTGCCGACGCAGACGAAGATGAGATCCGCCGCGACGATGGCTGACTTGATATCGGTGGTGAAATGTAAATTTTTGCCCCTCGCACCCTCCACAATTTCTTGGAGACCGGGCTCGTAAACCGGGAGATCACTTGAGTTCCAGGCATCGATGCGAGCTTCATTAAAGTCGCAAACGCTGACGCTGATGTGAGGGCACTTAGCAGCGATCATTGCCATCGTGGGGCCGCCGACGTAGCCTGCACCGAGGCAGCAGATGTTTTTGATGGTTTGGGGCATGGTGTCTTAAATTGTTAGAATATAGTATTAATCTTTCATCTGATCTCGGATGAGATGATAAACGAAAATCGAGTTATAGGTGAAGTAGCGTTTAAAAAGTCTGCGTGGTTCCATCGCCAAGCGGTAGGCCCATTCGAATCCATTTTTCTGGAAAAATGCCGGGGCTTGACTGACCTCGCCAGCGTGGAATGCAAAGGCCGCACCGATACCGAAGTAAACACCAGCGGGGAGGCGATCCTTGTGCTCGGCGATCCAGAGTTCTTGCTTGGGGCAACCCAGCCCAACCCAAATTAGGTTTGCGCCGGAACTTGTGATTTTTTCACAGATGCGTGAAAATTCATCTTCGGGCCATTGGCCAAATGGCGGCGAGTGGCTGCCTGCGATGCAGACTTCAGGATGCTTCGTGGTAAATACACTTTGAAGTCTATCTAGGGTCTGTTGTTTGCCGCCTAATAGGAAATGTTTGAACTCTGAAGATTTACCTGATGTAGCTTTCAGAGTTTCCAACATTAAAGTTGGACCGTAAACTCGGTCTACCAGACGCTCGGGCTTCTCGAGTTTTGAGTTTAGCGCCCAGACCAATGGCATGCCATCAGGGCAGATGAGATCGAATTTCCGCATCGCATTGCCGAATGCCGGATCCACGCGGGCGAGAGCGGCTACGTGAGTGTTCGCCGCTTCCACGGCGTAGGCACGATCTTTGCGTGATGCGCGCTCAAGCGTCCATTTAACCGCCCCTGCATAGGTGGTGGCGGTGGTGGGAAGTCCGATGACAGAGATGGTTTTCAAAGATTGAAAATTTGTGTCGATTAGCGGCAAAACGGTTCAATTGCGCGCAGCTCGGAAATGGTCGCGATGGCTGCCTCGCGGTCTGCGTTTGTTTCAAATAGATAGAGGGCATAGCCACCATGGCCACCACCGGAATATTTTTTCGCGATGGTGCCGGTAATTTCTGGAAGCTGCGACATACCTTCACCGAGCTGGGTCTCATAGTAGAGGGCGATGCCTTGGCCGAGGAGATTGAGATCTTTGTGTAGCACGCCTTCACGAGCAAGGCGGGCGCTCTGGGCGATCTTATCGTAATCTCTTTCGTTATCAACTACGCCCGGTGTATCATGTGGTTTTCCCGTCCAATAGATCGCCATGAGTCCATTGAGAAAATCACCATTTTGTTTAAAGTCGAGGATAGGTGCGTGGCCTGAGCGCCAGACGCAGACGCCGGTCTCGTGAATCACTGCGGGGTCTTGCCAACCTACTCCGAGATCGACTTCGGATTCGACACCATTGCGGCCATTTAGAAGTGCCCATGCGCCGCTGCCACCGAGGCCAGCTTGTTTTTCGAAAGGCCACTCACGCAGCGAAACGAGCGGGGAAATGGCGCAATTGACGATGAATTCTCCCGGCCTTGAAAAGCGCGGGACATCCAGCCAGCCACCGGCAAAGTCCACGCGCAGTGGGGCTTCCGTCGGGGCTTGCACCCAGCGGACGATGGAGCTGGTGGAGACTGGCTCGAAGCGGGGTGGAGTCTTGGGTAGAACGGTATATTGCGCACCTACCTCTTTGCAGAGTGCACGCTTTGTATCTCCATACTTATCATCATCGGTGACGATTAGTAACTGTGGGCGGATTCGTAGAAAATCTGCTTTAAAATCCAGTCCCTCTTCATGTCCCTCGGTGATGATGACTTCATCGATCATGCGCAGTCCTTGGAGTAAGACGCGTTTATGATCGTCTGGGATCGATGGTTTACGGCGTTTATGATGCCATAACACTTCTGCGGATGCGAAGGAGACGATTAGGTAATCTCCCATTGCGCGAGCTTCTTCAAAAAACTGAAGATGGCCCGCATGAAGTATATCATAGCAACCGGATACGAAGACTTTTTTCATTGTGATAAGGTGTGGTTTTGAAAATTGGTAAAGGTTGGGTGTGAATGACTAGACGACAGGGCGGCGTGGCAGGAGAATTGAGAATAGATCCATATCGATGGCTTGTGGCTGGCCGAGGAATTCGATGAGGATTTTAACGCGTTCTGCGGCAGTTGGGACGGTGACGACAGTGCCTTTCATGCCTCTGAGAGGGCCTACGGCGATTTCCACCTCGTCGCCAATTTCGATGGTGGGGCTGACGGTGAAAACGCCATCATCGGTCGCTTGGCGGTCATGGATTTCCTTTTTTAAGCTTTCTACGAATGCTTCGGGGATGGCGGGGATGCCGCTGCCGAAGCGCACTAAACCGCGCACTCCTTGGCAGAATGTCACAGCCCGCTCCATTTCCGCGAGGCTGAATTTCGCTAAGACATAGCCCGGGAAAAGCGGCTCCAGCCACCAGATTTTACCTCTGCGAGTGGCCTTGCGGTAGCGGATGCGTGGGCAAAATACCTCAATGCTCTCGATGGTGCGGAGGTGCTCGGCGGCAATGTGCTCGCGTTTCGTTTGGGCGCGCACGCAGAACCACGCGGGCTTACTTAAGTCTTCAATCGTCATTGGCCGAGAATTTTCTGCAAGATGGGGAGGACTTTACCACTGCTATTCATCCATGCTTCAAGGCGCTCGATGCGCTCGCTAAGAAATTGCCTTTGCTCGAGGTCCGGGATGTCTTGGGCGGTTTCTGCGAGGCGATTGATTTTCACTTTGCCGCTCTTCAAATGCGGCCGGACTTGCTCGCGGATGAAGCCACCGACGAGTCTCTTTAGCTCGATGGCCGGCTCGTAATGAGTGCGGCGCTCGCCACTGATTTCGCGCACGGCGCCCAGGCTTTTCAGCGTCCGTAGTCCTTGGCTGGCTGAGCCTTTACTGATTTGCAGGCGTTTTACTAGGTCGTCGAGAGCGAGGGGCTCCTTGGAAATGAAGAGTAAGCCGTAAATTTCACCAATCGATTTCGGCAATCCCAGCACCCGCACGCCGTCCACGAAAACGTCCACCACTTGGCGTTCAAGGGGGTCCATTTCGTAAGGCGCGGCGCTGATTTGATCGGCCATGCGGCGGAGGTTATTCAGGAAATCCGGTTTGTTCAAACTTTTTTGAACAAAACGAGTCTTGAAGTTTGCTAGAGATTCTGATTGTTTCCGCGCATGCGGATTTTAATCACGGGCGGCGCAGGATTTCTAGGTTCTCATCTCTGCGAAAGGCTCTTGGGTGAGGGAAATGAAGTGATCTGTCTTGATAACTTCTTCACCGGCAGAAAACGCAATATCGCTCATCTTTTGGGAAATCCTTACTTTGAACTGGTGCGCCACGATGTGACTGAGCCGTTCAAATTCGAGGTGGATCAAATTTACAACCTCGCCTGCCCTGCTTCGCCGCCGCATTACCAGCATAATCCGATTAAGACCACCAAGACCTCAGTGATGGGAGCGATCCACTGCCTCGGCCTTGCCAAGCGCACGGGTGCCCGGGTTTTTCAAGCCTCCACTTCCGAGGTTTACGGCGATCCGAGCGTCCATCCCCAGCCCGAATCTTATTGGGGCAGTGTCAACCCCATCGGCATCCGGTCTTGTTATGATGAGGGAAAACGCTGCGCGGAAACCTTGTTTTTCGACTACCACCGCCAAAATAACGTCGATATCCGGGTTGTCCGGATTTTCAACACCTATGGCCCGCGAATGCTGCCTGACGACGGTCGAGTAGTCTCCAATTTCATCGTGCAAGCCTTGCAGGGTAAGGATCTCACGATCTACGGCGATGGCACTCAGACGCGCTCGTTCTGCTACGTGGACGATCTCATTGAGGGCTTCGTCCGCCTCATGAATCATCCGTCCATCACCGGCCCGGTCAATATTGGCAATCCAGGCGAGTTCACCATGCTGCAGCTTGCGGAATTGGTTTTGCAAAAAGTGGGCGGTCCCTCGCAGATTACCCATCTTCCCCTGCCCGGAGACGATCCGAAACAACGCCGGCCAGACATCACACTCGCCCAGAAAGAACTCGGATGGCAGCCGACGATCAGCCTAGATCAGGGGCTGGACTCCACCATCGAGTATTTCCGGAAACTGCTCGCAGCAGGTTGAGGAGCTCAGCCAAAATGAAACTTGGACTGCTACAGCCTGCTGTCGCTTTGGGCGATGCAGCCTTGCTGCAAGCCCGACGGCATTGGTACGTTGGGGGACTGATACATCCTTGGCTTGCCCGCTCGCAGCAGGCTGCATTGCGAAGGCTGCAGCAGGCTGCAGCAGTCCATGGACTTCGTCGGAAATTGGAACCGAACGAAACTTTATTTTTGGTTGAGTCCCCGAGGACACGAAATTTGAAGATAAATGATAGGCCACCCCAAAGTAATGCGTAATCCATAGTTCCATGGATCGATTTTACGCCATTTTCGCTTTATTTTTCCTTCTCGGCACCTTTGCTCAAAGCGCAGAGGGCGATCAGGAAACTCCCATGCCATCGTGGATTTGGAGTAATCCCAATCCCGTGGAGAATGAAAAAGTGTTCTTTCGGCGTGAATTCCAGCTTCCGCAGGACGTCGTCAGTGCATCCATCACGATTGCTTGTGATGACTCGCAGCGCCTTATTTTCAATGGCCATGAGATTGGCACGGTCAGTCAGTGGAACGAGGCGCGTGGCTACGATGTGCTCGCTAAGCTCAATCCAGATGGTGGAAATATCATCAATGTAGAAGCACGCAACGATCGCGGTCCTGCGGCGCTCGCCGTGCATTTCAAAGCCACTTTCAAGGACGGGAAAATTCTCCACCTTATTTCTGACGCCCAGTGGAGCTGCAATTCCGAGGCCGCCGATGGCTGGCTGACCATTTCTTATGATGGCAGTCACTGGCCCCGCGCCTTGGTGGTTGCAAAAATGGGTGACGCTCCATGGGGAAACCTCATGAGTAACGAAAAACCTGTGGAAATAGAAAAACCTTTGGAGATAGCAAAATTGATCGAGGTTGCCCCGGTTCCTTCTCCACCCGTCGAAAAACAAGTTACTTCTCCAGAACCATCTTCTGTTCCACCTGCTGAGGCTCCTTCAGATCCTTGAATCTCCTTGGCTTCGAAGGTGAAATATCAGCCGTGTGGCGACGTTGCCATTATCTTAGCGCCACATTTCGCACGCGTGTGCGGCGAAGCCTGCGCCGAAGGCGGTGAGCCATAGATTGCGATCTGAGGTGAGGTTTTTAGAAATGCGGTCTTCTAGGGCAAATAGGACTGCTGGGCTGCTCATATTGCCGTGGGAATTGAGGATTTTTCGCGTTTCTGTGAGAGAAAACGGCAGCACTTTTTCCAATGCCTCGATCACATCGCGGCCTCCGGAGTGGGCGAGCACTTGATCTGGCTCTGCGGTGCGCCTTGCGTAGAGATCTGCGACGGCTTCACCGGCGAGGGCTGGCACGGCGCGGTGAAGTTGGTTTTTCAGGCGTCCATCGGAGTTAACGAAACGGATTTTTTCGCGCTCGGCGGGGCGGTGGGTGGTGGTGAAGTTTCCTACTTGCCAAGTGCCGGCCTCGCCATCGCGGGTCCAGATTGCGGCGGCCGCACCATCGCCGAAGAGGCAGAGGCTGATCAGGACGCCCGGATCGTCATCGGCGAAAAATGCGGCTGAGCAAATTTCTACTGCTAGTGTGGCAACCACGGCTTTTGGATTTGCGGCGAGAAATCCGTGAGCAGCCCGCATGAGTGGGATTGCTGCGCCGCAGCCGAGGCCCACGAGATCGAGCAGATAGACATCGTCGCGCAGGCCTAACAGTTCGGCGACGTGGCTGGTTACGCCGGGGCAGAGATAGCCGGTGCAGGTGCAGATGAAGAGTGCATCCACCTCAGCGGGGAGATGGCCGGATTTTTCCAAAGCGAGTTTCAGCGCTTGGCTGGCGAGCTTTGGCGCTTCTCGTTCGAAGGATTGGTTGAGCTGTCCCGCGTCTTGGGTGAAGGCTGCAGCAATGGATGGCAGGGCTAAATTTCTCCGCTCGATGCCCGAGGATTTGTTGGTTAAAATTTTCTCCAACAACGAAGCCGAGCGTGGTTTGAGACTTTCCAGCAGAGTGCTTTCCCGCATCTCTTGCCAACATTGCTCTTGGGTGAATGAGGCTGGAGGGACTGCGGTGGCGATCGATTTAAGAAACATCAGGAGGAGAAGGGAAATCTAACGGATCAGCGCAAGCATCGGCTGAAAAGGCAATAGATGGGCGCTAGCCATGCTTTGCAACAACGATCTGCCACTTTGCTCTAACACGAAATGGTGCATCACTCCGGCCACGGCGAGCCTGCGCTGGAAGCGGCGGCGGATCGATTTGCGGACGGTATTGCATGCTGCTTGCCACGAAATTCCGCCTTCGGACCAAGCCGATAATGGAGCGAGCGCGCACTCGGCGGCTTGGAATGCCATGCTCATGCCATTGCCGGTGAAGGGCGGGATCATGCTCTCGGCATCGCCCAGGGTGAGGATGCCGGGTAACGGGATTTGGCGTCCGAGTTCGAAGCCCGCGACGGCGGAAAACGAGCCATCGCGCCACTCGGTGGTGCGCAGCGCCGCAGCGAGAAAAACGTTGCCGCCTGCAGCGAGATAGGTGGGAAGTAGATCTTTCCCATCAGCCTTGAGCGTCCGATCAAGTTTAAAAAGTCCGCACACATTGGTCCAGCCGTCTTCCACACCTGCAAGCCCGGCGTAGCCATTGCGGCCGGCATGCATCTCCAAATCCGCGTTGCCTTTGGGATGGCGGACGTGGGCCTTGAGGCCGATCCAAGTGCCGTTTTGCGGTCGCCGCCCGGCTGCCCAGAGGTGGCCTTCTTGCGCTTCCGGCTGGGCGCGGAAGCCTGTTTTGACGGTGCCGCCGCTGGCTAAGACTCGTTGCCAAAGGCGCTCGTCGAGCAGATGGCGGGAGATTCCGTAGGCAGGTTGTTTAAAACAATCCCGATGGAGTAATTTCCCAGTTTCGTACCATTCCAAACTGCGATGCTGCTTTGCATCTGCGAAGAGATCGAGAATTCCGAGAGCGCTGAGTGTTGCGTTGCTCACGCCGGAGATAAATTCGCCGCAAACGCGGTGGCGCGGGTAGTGGCCTGCCTCTAACACTTGTACCGGCACCCCTGCTTGGCGGAGGCCGACGGCGAGCGACAGGCCGGCCAAGCCTCCTCCTGCAATGGTGATTTCTCGCTTCAAATGCGGTATGCTACCATGCGCCGTGCGCCACGCCATGTGGAAGTTTCACGAATCTGCCAATGCCGTAGATCCAGCTCTAAAAAATCGCTAATTTCTCCCTTGGTGAAGCCTGCATCGATGCTCACATGCATGTCATGGCGCGTCACTCGGTTGATGAAGGGGTTGATTAGATTTCCCAAATAGTGCGGTAACTGGCTACGGTCTGGCTCGTTGAAAATGAAGACATCGAAGCCTGAAATCCATTTTCCCAAGGCTGCCAACGCGGGTTTTTCAAAGTGGTGAAGAAATAGATTTGCCACCAGGATTCCGCCATTACTCGGGGGGATTTGTTCGAAGAGATCGCCCTGATGCCAAGTCACCCGGCTGTCTAGCTTTTGGGGCTTGGGGGCTAGATCATAAGCGGCGATGGGGGCTTCGGGAAATAATCGCGCCATCTGGCTGCACAGCGCTCCATCGCCCGCGCCGATTTCGACGATGCCGAAGCCCGCGGGTTTGGGGAACTTTTTGAGCTGCGAGCGGACCCAGCGCTCGTTGCCCATCAGGAAATTGATCCGGCGCAAGTCCCTGCGGCTGCGCATGGCGGCCGGATCATCCGCTGGGAGATGGTCGAGAAGCTCAGGGATGACCGATCGCGCAGGCACTTTTCAGGAAACCTAGCTGGTGTGTGTTTCGTAAGCGGCGACATCGAGCAGTTTCTCGAATTGGCTGGCGTCTTTGATTTTCAGTTTGAAGATCCAGCCTTTGCCGTAGGGGTCGGTGTTCACGAGCGAGGGATCTGCCTCCACATCCGGATTGACTTCCACGACTTCGCCGCTGAGCGGAGCGTAGATATCGCTGGCGGCTTTGACGGATTCTACGACGGCGGTGGGATCGCCCACATCCACGGAGCGGCCCATTGCGGGTAGCTCGACGAAGACCACATCGGTCAATTCTGCTTGGGCATGATCGGAGATTCCCACTGTGGCGATATCGCCTTCAAGGCGTGCCCATTCATGAGAGGTGGCGTAACGGAGGTCTGATGGTGAGGTCATGAGTTGATGAAATTTTGATCGGTGAGAATGATTATGGGACGGGCCTTTTGTAGAACGGTTTCTTGACCACTTGGGCAGGGAATAATTTTCCGCGAACTTCAATTTGGAGAGTGGTTCCGATTTTGGAATACTCTGCGGGCAGGTAGGCCATGCCGATGCCGACCATCAGCGAGGGCGAGAGCACGCCGCTGGAGAGTTCACCGATCACGCTGCCATCGGTCGTGAGTACCGGGTAGTGAGAGCGGGGTGGTGGACCTTTTTCGAGGTATTGGAGGGCGGTGAGTTTGAGAGTCGGGCCGTTGGATTTTTGGGCGGCCAGCACATCGCGGCCCATGAAGTCGCCCTTTTCGAGGTCGCAGAAGAAGCCTAAGCCTGCCTCGATGGGAGAGCGCTCGGGCGAGAGATCATTGCCATTGAGCGGGTAGCCCATTTCCAAGCGCAGCGTGTCGCGTGCGCCGAGGGCGCATGGCTTGGCCCCGGCAGCGATGAAATTTTCCCAAGCCGCGATTCCAGCCGCTGCGGGGGTGAAAAACTCAAAGCCATCCTCGCCGGTGTAGCCGGTGCGGCAGACGATGGCACCCGAGGCCAAGGTGGCGATGCCGTTGCGCGGTGGCAACGTTTCGCCCGGGCAGATTTTAGCGAAAACGGCTTGTGATTCTGGCCCTTGGATAGCCATTCCAGCCCATAGATTGCTCTCATCGCGGAGTTCGGCTTGGGGGTCCTGATGGCTGCCGAGCCAAGCGAAATCCTCATCGATCATTGAGGCATTGACCACGAGGAAAAACTCATTTTCAGCGGAGCGATAGGCGATGAGGTCATCGATGACGCCGCCTTTTTCATTGAGCAGCAACGTGTATTGACCCTCGCCGATGGCGAGGGCTGCGATGTTGTTAGTGAGCATGCGGTTGAGCCACGCCGCTGCGTTTGGACCGCTGACGATGAATTGGCCCATGTGGGAAATATCGAAGATTCCACAGTTGGTGCGGACGGCGGTGTGCTCATCGATGATCGAGGTGTATTGGATGGGCATGTTCCACCCGGCGAATGAAACGAGCTTGGCACCTAGCGCTACGTGGGCGCTCTCGAGAGGAGAATGTTTTAAATCGGAACTCACGTGCGGGAGAGTGGAAGGAGTGGCTGAAATTGTCAACTTGCGGGAAATTGATTTGGCTTAGTCGAGCAAGGCGTGGAGGGCGGGTTCATCGAGAATGGTGATTCCGAGTTGCTCGGCTTTGTCGCGCTTGGAGCCACCGCCTTCGCCGGCGAGGACGTAGTGGGTTTTCGCGGAGACGGAGCCGCTGACTTTGCCGCCCTTGGACTCGATGAATTCCTTCATGGCATCGCGGTCCATGCTGAGGGTGCCGGTGATGACGAAGGTTTTTCCGGTAAAGGGCAGGGCTGATAAATCGGCCCCGGTGGCGATGGGTAGGAAATTATCGGAATTGGGAGTGATGCCAAGTTCGTCCATCCGGGTGAGGACGTGCTGACCCGCTTCGGATTTGAAAAACAGGGTAATGCTCTCTGCCACAGCGGGGCCGACTTCGCCGGTGATGGAGTATTTGGCGAGAAATTCGTTCTGCTTTTTCGCAGTGGGGCGGGTGTCTTTGAGAAGCTCCGCGAGAATGGCGGAGTTCGCAATTTCTGGAAGCGTTTGGTGAAGTCTGGAGAGTTCTTTGGCGGCGGATTCACCGAGTTGGCGGATGCCCATTGCGAAGAGCCAACGGTTGAGTGGCTTCTTCTTGGCAGCGGTGAGGGCGGCTAAAACTTTGGCTGCATTTTTCTCACCGAAGCGGCGTGCGGCGTCTTCTGTGCCGAGATTCAGATTGGCAAGGGTCTCTTCATCGAGCTTGAAAAGATCCAGCACGGTGGTGCAGTGGCCATGGCGGACGAGTGCTTCCGCGACGGTTTCTCCGAGGCCATCCAGATCGAGCGCCTTGCGGGCGGCGAAGTGTTTGATCCCGGTGACGGCTTGGGCGGGGCAGGCGAAATTGGTGCAGCGCCAAGCGACGAAGCCTTCCTCCCGGGAAATGGGGCCGGAGCATGAAGGGCACATGCCCGCGACGGAATCGAAGATTGAGAAGATCGGCGCTCCGGGCACGGGCTGGGTGACCTTGACGATGGCGGGGATGATTTCTCCGGCTTTCTCGATGAGGACCCGGGCACCAATTTGGATTTTTTTGCGGTCGATTTCATCCTGATTGTGGAGGGTGGCGCGCGAGACGGTGGAGCCGGAAATGAGGATGGGGGTGAGCTCGGCGACGGGTGTCAGAACACCGGTGCGACCCACTTGGACGACGATGCTATTGAGCGTGGTTTCCTTCTGCTCGGGTAGGAATTTGTAGGCGGCGGCCCAACGCGGTGCGCGGGAGGTCGCGCCCAGGAATTCACGTTCGGCCCGGTCCAAGACTTTGATGACGGCGCCATCGGTGCCGTAGTCCAGCGCGTGGCGGGCATGGTTGATTTCAACAATTCCTTCTAATAATTCATTAAGATTATTGGCTGTGAGAATCGGCAGATTGCGAGGGATTCCGAGGCGATCGAGGAGATTGTGGAAATCGTATTCGCTTTCCAAAGGCGGCCCTTCGTAGGCACCGAGGCCGTGAGCGAGGAAGGCGAGCGGCCGTAGCGCCACGACTTTGGGATCGAGCTGCTTGAGGGTGCCTGCGGCTGAGTTTCGCGGGTTGGCGAAGGTGGGGAGGCCCGCTTCATCGCGCTCTGCATTCATCGCGGCGAAGGCTTCGTTTGGCATGAAAATTTCGCCACGGACTTCGAGGAGGGCTGGGACTGGTGATGATTGGGATGTGACGAGTGCTGGGCCACCCGCAGTTTCCAGAATTCCGTGGAATAAGATCTCATGTCCTAACAGTTCGTTGGCTGCGTGGATATTTTCTAGGTAACTCAAGGCACTATTTTGCGCTCCGTAGCTTGGGGGCAGAGTGACTTTGATGACTCTATTGATATTTTCCAGATGGAAAACGATGTGCTCAGACTGGCCGCCTAACTGAGGGTGACGAGCGGCGAGCTGTCCGAATTTTCCGGGATCGAGGAGGCGGCCTGACTCTTTGGCCCATGAAACCACGGATTGATTTTCTTGTCCGAGCCGTTGCGAAACATTTGAAGCATCGCTTGCTCCGAGGTCATCGCGAAGCCTTCCCGCCAAGCTTTGTCCCTGGCGTTGCGAAGATGTTTGGCGAGGAGTTGTGCCTGTTGGATTGCATCCATCGGGAGGAAGGTAGGAAAGCAGGCTTTCGAAGTCAAGAGCCGGGGACGATTGCGGGATCTCACGCGGCACAAGGGTGAGCGGAATGCTGCGGATGGTGCGGACGTTGTGGGTGACGTCATCGCCGGTGCTGCCATCGCCGCGAGTGGCGGCGTATTCGAGTTTCCCCTCGCGATAGAGAAGGGACACGGCGACGCCATCGATCTTGGGCTCCAGGGTGACGGTGATATCACTGCGTTTGAGATTTTTTTGAAGCCGCTGGTAGAACTCGATGAGCTCATGCTCGGGACGCGAGGCTGAAATTTTAGCCATGGCTTCGGTGCCGAGTTCGAAGACATCGTCGATGGATAGCATCGGGAGGCTGTGGCGGATTTGCTGGAAGCCCTCGATCGGGGCGCCGCCGATGCGGAGGGTGGGGGAGTTCGGGTCTTGGAGCTCGGGGTGGTTTTTTTCGAACTGCTCGAGTTCGCGAAACAATTTGTCGTATTCCGCATCGGAGATTTCCGGGGTGGCTTGGAGGTAGTAGAGACGATTGTGGTGGTCTAGCAGACTACGAAGTTCGCGGATGCGAGGCTCGGGGCCGGAGGGGCGGGGGATTGTAAATAGATCGGGCTCGGCCATGGCCGGACTTTCTGGGTTGTCAGAAACTTTTCAAGATCAGAAGTCGAACTTAGGTCCGGCGGGGCTGGCTGGAGCTTGTTGGCCAGCGGGTCCGAATTCCTCAGCGGTCAGACGGGTGACGATTTGATATTTACCCGCCTCGCAACCGATGCCGAGGAGAGTGCTGCCGCCGCTTGGGACTTTCCAGACGTGGGATGAGAGCATGGTGCCTTCGGTCACGGATTTCAGGTCGATTGTTGCGACGGCTTGGAGCGGTCTGCCGTAGCGTTCGGTGAGTTGCTCGGTGAATTTCTGCCAGCAGGGAGCGAGCTTGGAAGGGTATTCTGCGGCGGTCACTGCGGCGGTGCGGATTTGGACTTCCTTGAGCTCATTGGTGTCGCTCCATTCGAAATAGAGTGAGGCCTCGATGCCGCTAACTTTTTGTTTGAGCTGGAACACGCCATTGAGTCCGGTGCGTCCGAGCAAGTTTTCCGGAATGGTGAGGAGGACCAACTCGGAGTTTTTAAGTTTTTCGATGACTTGATCTTTCGATTCGCCGAGTTTCAAGCTATCGAAAACGGCGAATGCATCGGTTTTCACCTCGCGTGGGACGGGATGATTGGTATCGAGAAAAGTCCTATCGGCAGGGTGGAGTTTCGTGAGATCCAGGCGGACTTCCTTGCCGTTTTTTAGAAGGATCGTGAGAGCGGTGGCATCGCGTTTGACAAATTCACCTTCGAGGGAGCGGCTGCCATCGGTGTTACGCCAAGGGCGTGCACTTGCAAAAAGGGTGCTGACGGTCAAGAGGGTGCAGATGAGTTTAATCACGTAATGAGAATATGTTGAGAATGACGAAGGTGAAGGTAGGGGCAGTCTGCGAAATGTCAAGATTTGTGGGGGGGGGGATTTCTCTACGCTTGCGGTCTGGATTTGGCTCTCTATGATTTAGGGAATGACAAGCACTCCGAAAATCACGGCCTATCTTAAAACATTCTGCGGCTGGAGCGAAGGTATCCGGGCGATCATGCGCAAATATGAACTGCCGTTTGAAGAAAAAGACATCATCAAGAATCCAGCTTTTCGTTGGGAAATGGAGCAACGCAGCGGCCAGTCGCTCTCACCCTGTGTAGAGATCGATGGGCATATGCTGCCAGACATCAGCGGTGAGGAAGTTGAAAAATGGTTGGCAGAAAATAATTACCTCACGTCCAACGATGCACCAGCAGATGCACCTACCAACTCGGCCTGCACGGATGAGCAACACGCGGAAATGGCAATCGGACGCCTACCCGTGCCGGGGAAAATCCGTTTTCTCGATTGATTTAATGGTTTGAGAGAAAGTTCAGACAAAAATTTCCACAGCAGGCATTTCCCACTGTGAAGAATGAATTTTCCCGCAAAACAATGGAAGCAATGGCTGGCCGAAAATGGTCCGCGGCTGCTGCTTTTTGCACGCGGCTGGAGTAACAATCGCGCCGATGCGGAAGATTTGGTCCAAGAGGCGATCTTGCGGATGTGGCATCACCAAGCGGACAAGGGTGGGGGACCGCCGGATCTGCCATTGGTGTTCTCAACGATTCGCTTTTGCGGGCTAAATCACCATCGCAGCGAGACCCGCCGCCGTAAGCGTGAGGAATCGGTGATTTACCTCAACGATTTTAAAGACGTCTGGCTGGATCCGCTGGTGGAGGAGGATGAAGATGCGGTCCTTCTGAGAGATGCGGTCCAAAATCTGAGTCAAAAACTGCGTGAAGTGGTGGTAATGAAATTCTGGGGTGGGCTGACGTTTTTACAAATTTCCGAAACTCTCGCGATTTCGCCAAACACTGCGGCATCGAGATACCGCTATGCACTTGAACAACTGGCCCACGAGCTACGCCGGGTGAAGGAGGACCGCAGCCATGCAAATTAACGAAATAGAAGCCGCGCTTTCACGCTTGATGCCTCCGCCTCTGAGCGTGGGCGGGCAGCGCGATCTCGAAGCACTCATCGATGAGTTGGCAGGTATTGATGAAAGTGAGACTGCAATCGTTCAAAAATCATTCCCTTGGAAAACTCTCAGCAGCATCGCTGCTGGAATTTTGGCGATCGCAGGTGGCTTCGGGATTACGAGGCAATCGCAGCCGACCACAGTTGCTGGGAATCTTCCGGGCGTGGTGTTGTTGAGCGAATCGGACAGGGTTCAATCCATCCGTGATGAAGGCTGGAGCGAAGATGCTTACGGCTCTGCGATGCACTCCGTCCGCCTGAATATGGTCGAGGAAAATCGTCTGATGGATGAGGAAACGGGCATCGTCGTGCGAGTTTCGGAGCCGCGTGAAGAGATTTTTTTCACTCCAATCACTGCGTTCTAAGATGAGGCAACCTTTTATCTTTTTCCTGCTGTTCACTGCGCAGTTTGCAGGCGCGAGGGAGCCAATCACACGGGAAAGCACTGATACTGAATTCCTTCAAAACCACGCCCCGCGTGCTTGGCTGGGCCTGAAAGTGGCAAAACCGGACGCCACCATCACCGCGCACGTGCCGACCCTGCCGCCGGGCGTGGGTTTTTTGATCAAATCCGTGGATGCAGGTGGCCCCGCTGAGACAGGAGGAGTCCGTGCGCTGGATCTCATTTGGAAAATCGGCGATCAGATGCTCATCAACGAAGCCCAGCTCGCCACCCTTCTGCGTCTCTCGAAGCCCAGCGAAGAAATCACCCTCTCTGGCTTCCGCGCGGGCCAACCTCTGGAATTAAAAGTCAAACTCGGCCAAGCCCCGCTGCTCACCCCGCCTTTTGCTAGCGATCTTGTGGAAACTGCCATTCTCACTGGCGAGTCCGGCGGCCCGATGCGGATCGTCAACGTAGCGGAGAAATCTGCGAGTTTCTCAGCAGAGGATGGCACTGCGGTGGTCCTGTGTGATGAAGAAATTTATCATGTCACGATTCATGGCCCGGATGAAAAACTCATCTTCAAAGGCGAATTCGCCTCGCACGAAGACTTTTCAAAAGCACCCGAAGCATGGCAACGGCGCTTGAGCGCACTGCGCCGTGGTCTCGATAAAACGCTCGAAGGAGGCATCGTCACCCCACGTCAACCACGCCCGCGGGTAGTGCCGCCTCCAGTCGAAGTCCCTTGAGTAAGATTGTAGGGAAAATTGACCAATGAAGGTCTTACAAGGAGGGGCGGAACGAGTCCGCCCACGCGGATGATGAGCCAATGATTGCCCAAAGGGACTTCTCATTGTTATTTCATCCTCCACGGCGAACGCGTTTCGCAGCTCCAAACGGATACAAAAGAGGAGGGCACCGCGAATCTTACGAATCGAACGAATCTTTTGAAAGAATGTCTCCGGGACAGAATCTTCCTCTCTCATCTGAATTGGATTCGCCAGATTCGCTCGATTCGCGGTGCCTAAATTTCAAAATTTTCGCGAATAAAATCCCCGACGTAGCGACCATGAGCAGTTTTCTCATTGGAATACCTTGCGTTTTTCCATGAGGCTTCCCATCTTCCGCCGCATGCATCCTGATGTGGCGAAACTGGTCGAGGCCGGTCGCATTCCCAAACAAGTCGGCGAGCGCCTTTCTCAATTGGCTCCCGGAAACTTTTGTGTTCATAAATCCTTCGGCGCTGGCAAAGTGATCGACTGGGACTTGCCTGCGAAAAAAGTCACCATCGACTTCGAAAAGTCCTCCGGACAAACAATGGAGTTGCAGTTTGCGTTCCAAAAAACCGAATGGATTCCAGAGGACGATTTCCGCGCTAAGAAGATTGAGCAGCTCGAAGAACTTCGAACTCTTTCCAAGAGTGATCCAATCGCGCTCGTCGTCCATCTCCTCGAGAGTCACGGCGGCAGCATGACCGGCGATGCACTTGAAAAACAACTTTCTGGTGCCGTCATCCCCGAGGCAAATTTCAAAAAATGGTGGGATGTCACCAAAAAATCCCTGCGTGAAAGCCGGCTCGCCTTGGTTCCTCAAAAACGCACCGAGCCCATTGTCATGCGTTCCTTGGACCGCAGCCCGGCAGAAGCACTCGTCGCCGATTTCGAAGCAGCCCGCGATATCAAGGGCATGATCCGTGCGCTCGAAGCTATTGCAGCAGACATTGGCGCGTTTGAAAATGACGTGGAGGCACTCAAGCGGCTGCTCAACGACATCGATGAGGGCGCGAAAAAAGCCGCCCGCGTCCAGCTCGGGCAAGCACTCCAACTCGTCGCCGCCCGTGATGAAGTCATCGGTTCCTCCAAGGCCATCGAGTTGGATCCCAATGCCGTCCGCCTGTCTGATTTGCTGCTTTCCGCCGACCTCATCCGGCTTGCGGAAGAAGCCGGCACTCTTCCTTCTGGCCGCCAGCGCGCGGTGTATGAAGCATTTCCGAATGCCTTCGCCGATGAAT
>Ga0335395_10000835_pt1 | contig 19529 bp, 12 predicted proteins | sample MAT02_FD_205744 | JGI IMG/M metagenome (GOLD analysis project Ga0335395, IMG submission 205744) | Freshwater microbial communities from Lake Fryxell liftoff mats and glacier meltwater in Antarctica - MAT-02 (spades assembly) (version 2) ...
GCGTGATGGCCATCGACGCCGGAAACTGAGGCCGCAGGCGCAACGCACGATGTTCCCGTGGTACTGTTCGGTGGTGCTGGTGGGCAGTGGCTACCGCCCAGATTCCATCGATCAAGGAGAACAACATGTACAAACGTATTTTGGTCACTACCGACGGGTCCGATCTGTCCGGCAAGGCGGTCGATCACGCGATTGCATTGGCCAAGGTGCATGGGGCGGAACTGGTCGCGCTCAAGGTCACGCACCTGCGCGCGGACGACCACTGGGACGGTCAAATCCGGGGCGACGCGGTCGAGAAGGGCGAGCAGGAGAAGCGCTGGGGCGCAGCCTCACAGGCGGTCGTCGATGCAGTCAGGGTATTGGCAACTGAGGCGGGCGTGACGGCCATCGCGCTGACCCAAAAATCGAACTTCGTTGCCGACACCGTGATCGAGGTTGCCAAAAAGCACGACTGCGACCTGATCGTCATGGCCTCGCACGGTCGCAGAGGCCTGGCACGGGTGCTGCTGGGCAGCGAGACGCAGCATGTGCTGACCCATTCGCATATCCCGGTGCTGGTGCTGCGTTGAGTGGCTTGTCGGTTACTGCCGCCCGACGACGGGTTGCAGTGTCAGCGTGCTGCGGGTGTTTGCAGCTATATCTCCCTCGGCCAGCCATTGGCGCACATATCCGCCTTGGCTGTAGGTTTTGGCCTGGTCACGGTAGTGGCGGTCGAACAAGACCCCGCTTTGCCCGACCGGGTTGATGCCCAGCGCCTGCGCGGGGTTTGCGAAATCGATCACGCGCCGGGTCGATGGGCCGTAGGTCACTGCCCAGGGGGCCGGGCCAATGGGCGTGCCCAGCGCATTGGGTAATTCGCGTCCGCCCGGTGCTGGGAACGGACCGACGCTGAACAATTTGTCCAGTGGCTTTTGTTGTCCCAGAGGATGGTTGTGCGTCACCGTGTGGGCCTGGCCCCAGGCCCACCGACGCGTGTCGCTGCCCAGCGCCGCGCGCAGGTGGTCGATGGCCGAGCGCCAGGCTTTTTGCACCGTGTCGGCGCGGGTTTCCACCACCGTAGTCGTGCGTTGGTCGTCCCACCAGGGCGAACCGGCGTCCGTCACCAGGCGCGGCAATGCGAAATCGAGCGAACGGCTGCCCAGCAGGTTCTTGAATTGCACTTCGCCGAGCTCGTCAAACATGGCTGCGTGCGCGATGGAATACAGTAGTTGCACGAAGATACTGGGTTCGATTTTGTCAACCGTGTAGCTGCCGTCCCAGGTGCTGAGTTGATCGAGCAGTTTGCGTTCCACCGGATCGGTCACGATACCTTGCAACACGGGCAGCAGCGGCGTCAGGACACGTCGGGCGTACGCATTGGTCACGTCGCGCTGCATCGCCTGGCTTTGCGCGACATCGGCTTTTTGTGGATTGTTCTGTAGCAGGCCGACCAGCCGCTGTACCCGGTCCGGTGGCTGGTAGTAACCGGGAATCTCGATGCCACTGGTCACGGTTGGCTGGTGGTTGGCCGAGACGATGAATCCGCGCTGTGGATTTTCTTCCTGTGGGTTGTCGGCAAACGGGTGGAAACCGGGCTTGTCGGCCTCGCCTTTGGCGGCGTCGAGCAGGAAGCTCGGGTTGACCCCGGGCGGCCGTAGCGGCAATTTCGCGGCGGCCCACCAGCCGATGTCACCCTCGGCATTGGCCCACACGATGTTCAATCCGGGTGCATGGATCTGGCTTGCGGCCTGGCGCGCCTTGGCCAGAGTGTCGGCGCGGTTGAGTGCGTAAAACGCATCCAGGATCGGATTCTCGGTTTCCAGAAACGCCCACCACATCGCGACCGGTGTATTGCCGTAGTTGTCAGGATAGGCATCGGTGACGATAGGCCCGTGGGGCGAGCGTCGCAGTTGCAGCACGACCGGTTCCGCATCCTTGACGGTGATGGTTTCGCTGCGCTTGACCAGTTCGACCCAGCCATCCCGGTGCCAGACCTGGTTCGGGTTGTCGGGGTTGGTCTTTTCCACCACCAGGTCGATGTCGTCGTTCTGAAACATCGTCATGCTCCAGCCAAAGCGGGAGTTGTGGCCCAGCAGGGCCAGCGGGTTGAGCACCTGGAAATGCCCGTACAGTTCCATGCCCGGTGCGCGCAGATGGGCTTCGTACCAGACCGATGGCGCGGCAAAACCGATGTGCGGATCGCCCGCCAGCATCGGCTTGCCGCTGGCGGTGCGGCTGCCGGCGATGGCCCAGGCGTTGCTACCTTCCATCGCGGGCATGAGGGCAGCGTCCATGACCTGACGGACCAAGGTGCTGACCCGCTCCAGGCCTTGCCAGTCGCTGCGCGAGAGTTGCGCCATCGCGCCAGGCGTCTCGACGCCGTTGGGAAACCAGCGCTGGTCGAACACATCGAGGTATCTGGTCCCCAACCTGTCACGGATATGGGTCATCACCGGCTCTGTCTTGAACGCCGAGGCGAAACTGAAAGCCAGGTAGCCTGCCACCGACAGTGTGTCTTGCGGTGTGAAAGGCCGCTTGGGTATGCCCAGGATGTCGAATTCGATCGGTGCCGGATGGCTGGCCTGGTACTGGTTGACGCCGTCCAGGTAGGCCAGCAGCGCCTGGAAGGCCGGCGTGGACTTGTCGATTTGGGCGACAGTGGCATCTGCATGGTGCCGAATCGCCAGCGTGCGGAACAGGCGGTCGGTGTCGATCAGCTTGGGGCCCAGAATCTCGGCCAGTTCACCACGCGCCAGCCGGCGCGCGACCTCCATCTGAAACAACCGGTCTTGCGCGTGCAGGTAGCCCAGTGCGCGGTACATGTCCGCCTCACTATTTGCCTGGATATGGGGCACGCCACGCTCGTCGTAGCGCACCGTTACCGGTGCCTGCAGGCCGCTCACAGTGAGCGAACCAATGCGCTGCGGCTGTTTGCCATGCAGGTACCAGGCCAGGGCGGCCCCAGCCAGCCCGACCAGCAACAGCAAGGCCCAACCGGTTCGTTTCAGGATACGTATCATGCGTTGGGCTTCGCTGCGGCTCAAGGCCAGTGGGGATCGCCGGATGATAGCCGGGGGCCTGTGTGGGCGCGGACGTCAGCAGGCTCTCAAGCGCAAATCCGGCAGTCGGCTGCGGTTGGCAGGTTCAGCGGTCGGCCGATGCTGCCTGCACCGCCGCCGCGTCCAGCGCCTTTTGCGCGAATTCCGCCCGCAATGCCTTTAGCTTGGCGCGCGGGTCTTCCCGGGCGGTGGTGGCATCCAGCGCCATCTCGGCGATGAAGCGGCTCGGTTGGGCGGCGACCATCTCTCGGCCCTTTTTGCGTTTACGGGTCCAACTCACCGCCAGGCTGCGCTGAGCGCGGGTGATTCCCACATACATCAGTCGGCGTTCCTCCTGCAACCGTTGCAACACGCCTTCGCTCATCGGTCCGTCTGCCTTGCCGGTGGGGTTGTCGTCGTCGCCAAGCTTGAATGGCAGCAGGCCTTCGGTCACGCCCACCAGCATCACATGCGGCCATTCCAGGCCTTTGGCAGCATGCAGGGTCGACAAGGTCACCACGTCCGGATCGGTGTCGCGTTCGCTGATGGTGGACAACAACGAGATCGTTTGCGCGACCGCCAGAAGACTCTTGGATTCAGCGGCGGTGGTCATGCCGGCGGCGTCGTCGATCTGGCCACCACAACGCGCTGCCATCCAGTCGCAAAACTCCAGCACGTGGGTCCAGCGCGCTGCGGCGAGCTTCTCGCTGTCCTCGCCGTCGTACAGGTGCTTCTCGAAGCCGATCTCGGTCAGCCATTCGGTCAGGAACGCGCGCGCAGCGTCTGCTCCCTGCGTGTGCCGGGCGCGGTGCTCCAGGTCGTTCACGTAACGGCCGAACTCATGCAGGCTACCCACCGCGCGCGCCGCCAGACTGCTGCCCAGGCTGGAGCGGAACAAGGCTTCGAACAGGCTGACCTTGTATTGCCCTGCGAACACGCCCAGCTGCGCCAGACTCTGGTGGCCAATACCGCGTTTGGGTGTGGTGACCGCACGCAGGAACGCCGGGTCGTCGTTGTTGTTGACCCAGAGCCGGAACCAGGCGCACAAATCCTTGATCTCCATGCGGTCGAAAAAACTCTGGCCACCCGAAACCTTATAAGGAATCTGCGCCTTGCGCAGCGCCTGCTCAAACACCCGGGCCTGGTAGTTGGCGCGGTACAGCACCGCAAAGTCCCGCAGCTCCAGGCTCTGCGGCTGCCCGGTGATGGTGGTCGTGGTTCCCGCGCGCAGACTCTGGATACGCGCCACCGCGCGTTCGGCCTCGTGTTCCTCGTGGTCGGCATCGGCGATGCGCACCGGTTCGCCTTCGCCCAGATCGCTCCACAGATTTTTCGGGAACAGCTTGGGGTTCGGGCCGATCACATTGTTCGCTGCGCGCAAGATGGCCGATGTCGAGCGGTAGTTCTGCTCCAGCTTGAAAACCTTGAGCGCTGGGAAATCGATCGGCAGCTGGCGCAGGTTGTCCAGCGTGGCACCGCGCCAGCCGTAGATCGACTGGTCGTCGTCGCCGACCGCCGTGAAACGCGCATCCTTGCGTTCGATACCCCCCACCAGGTACTTGAGCACGGCATACTGCGTGGCGTTGGTGTCCTGGTATTCGTCCACCAGCACATGACCCAGCGCGGCCTGCCACTTTTCGCGTACCTGCGCATGTTCGTGCAACAGCTTGAGCGGCAAACCGATCAGGTCGTCGAAGTCGACGCTCTGGTAGGCGCTCAGCCGTTCTTCGTAACGCGCCATGATGCGCGCGGTGATGCGCTCAAGTTCGTCCGCTGCCTGGGCTTCAGCCTGCACAGCGTTGAGCCCCCTGTTCTTCCAGCGGCTGATTGTCCACTGCCATTGGCGCGCCGTGGCAGCGTCGGTACTGCCGCCACAATCCTTCAGGATGCTGGTGACGTCGTCGCTGTCCAGGATCGAGAAGTTCGCCTTCAGGCCCAGCGCCTTTCCGTCCTGGCGCATCATGCGCACGCCCAGCGCATGAAACGTGCAGATCACCAGCTCGCGGGCCGGTGCCCCCACCAGCGCCTTGGCCCGTTCCCGCATTTCGGCCGCCGCCTTGTTGGTGAAGGTGATCGCGGCGATGCGCCGGGGCTCCATGCCGGTCTGGATCAGCCGCGCGATCTTGTGGGTGATGACCCGCGTCTTGCCCGAACCGGCCCCGGCCAATACCAGGCACGGGCCATGGAGGTAGTTGACGGCTTCTTGTTGGGCGAGGTTCAGACTGGGGGGTGGGCGAAGCGCAGCAGACATGCAGGGCAGACAGACTCGGGAAAAGCGGGGCGGAGACCCATCATACCGAGCGAAGGTAGCATGCCCGCGTCCGCGACAATCGGTCGATATGTCACGCTCCATTGCTCACCTCGCCGCTTTTCACGCCGATGCCGACCTTCTTCCGGTGGCGCGGCCGCTTCCTGGAGTAAGACATGGTGTTCGAGCCTGAACTGCGCGGCCCATCCGTCGCTGGCGGTTGGCCAGTGTGGATGGTCGGGGTAGCGGTCTTCGTATTGTCCCTGGCATTGGGCGCGACCCTGTTGTCGCGCTTTCAAGCTGATCGGCAACGTTTGCAGCGAGCTGAGGTGGTGCATCTGTCCAAGGAACGCGCGATGGTCCTGCAGCGCAGCTTCGAACGGATGATGGCGATCAACCACGCCCTGGCTGCGCTGGTACACCAGGGTAATGGCGAGATCGAGAATTTCGACGCCGCTGCGACGCAATTGCTCCGCAATAATCCGCGGGTCCAGGCGATCGCCTTGTCGCCCGCAGGGATCGTGCAGTATGTGGTGCCACGGCCGGGCAATGAAGGACTGATCGGACTCGACCAGCTCAACGATCCGGTCCAGCAGCGCGAGGCTGTTTTTACCCGTGATACCGGTCGTCCAACGCTGGCCGGGCCGATGCAACTGGCGCAGGGTGGACAAGGCGTCGTCGGCCGCCTGCCGATCTTCCTGCCCGTGGCCGGTGGTGAGCCCCGGTTCTGGGGTTTTGCCAACGTGACGGTTCGCATGCCTGAATTGCTCGGGGGTGGGGCGCTGGGCGACCTGCCAGCGCGCGGCTATGACTACCGCTTGTCGCGCGTGCTTATAGACACTGGCTTGCAGCAAATCATTGCCACATCGGTGACAGGGTCGATTCCGGCTCCGGTGCGTCAGAGTCTTGAGGTGCCCAATGGCGCATGGAGCCTGGAAATGGTTCCTGTTGGTGGATGGGGTCAAGGCCTGGGGCTGGCCTGGGACGCCGCCGCAGTCTTTCTGTTCAGTCTCTTGCTGGCCACTTTGGCCCAGGCGCTGGTGCGGCAACGGCGTTACAAGATCGGCCTGGAATCCTTGATGCTGCAACGCACCGCCCAGATGCTGTCCACGCAAGACCAATTGCGCTCCACCGTCGAGGCGATCCGCGACCCGATCTTCGAGATCGACCTGCAAGGCGTCTACTACAGCTGCTACGCGCCCACTGACAGCATGTTGCCGATATCGGCTGATGGTTTTGCCGGCCGTACGGTTTTCGACATATTGCCGCGCGACGCAGCCGAGGTGACCATGGAGGCCTTGCGCTGCGCCCATATCGACGGCTATTCGCAAGGCGAGCAATACAAGCTCGAACTCGAGCAGGGCTCGCGTTGGTTCGAGTTGTCGGTCGCGCGCAAGCAGGCTGACGGTGCAAAGGTGCCCCGTTTTGTCGTGATGACACGCGACATCACCGGTCGCAAGATAGCCAAGAGCGAGATTCGGCGGTTGGCTTTCTACGATCCGCTGACAGACTTGCCTAACCGCCGGCTGCTGCAGGACCGCCTCGAACACGCGTTGACGGCAAGCGTGCGCAACCGCCGGCTCGGCGCATTGCTGCTGATCGACCTGGACAATTTCAAGTCGCTCAACGACACCTGGGGCCATGACAAGGGAGACTTGTTGCTCAAGCAGGTGGCACAACGTTTGCGCGCCTGCGTGCGGGAAGTCGACACCGTGGCGCGATTGGGTGGCGACGAATTCGTCGTGCTGATCGACGATGCCGGCGCGACCGCTGCCGACGCGATCGCGACAGCGCGTACGGTGGCAGAGAAGGTGCTGGAGCGGCTGGGCGCGCCCTATGACATCGAGGGCCGGGAGCAACTCAGCGGCAGCAGCATCGGCGTGTCCTTGCTGGGCACCGAAACCCGCACAGTGGAAGACGCGCTCAAGCGCGCAGATGTTGCGATGTACCAGGCCAAGGCGGGCGGCCGCCATACGCTGCGCTTCTTCGACCCGGCGATGCAGGCTGAGGTTGAATCGCGCGCTGCGCTGGAGGTCGATCTGCGCGAAAGCCTGCGTCAGGATGCGCTTACACTGCATTACCAACCCCAGGTTGGGCCCGGCGATCGTGTGCTGGGTGCCGAGGCCTTGCTGCGTTGGAGCCACCCGGTGCGGGGTCCGGTGTCGCCGGGCACGTTCATTCCGGTGGCCGAGCAGTCGGGCCTGATCGTCGAACTCGGCGAATGGGTGTTGCACCAGGCCTGCGCGCAGCTGGCCCGGTGGGCGACGCAGCCGATCACCGAAGCGCTGACGCTGGCGGTGAATGTAAGCGTGCATCAGTTCCGGCAGGCCGATTTTGCCGACAAGGTCGGCCAGACGTTGACGCACCACGGTGCCAATGCGTCGCGTCTCAAGCTTGAAATCACCGAGAGCATGTTCGCGCACGACCAGGACTCCATCATCCACAAGATGCGCCAGATCCGCAGCTTGGGAGTCGGATTCTCGCTCGACGATTTCGGCACTGGCTATTCGTCGCTGAGCTATCTGCGCCGTCTGCCGCTGGACCAGCTCAAGATCGACCAGGCTTTTGTGCGCGAGGTGCTTACCGACGCCAACGATGCCGCAATCGCCCGCACGGTGATCGCATTGGGACAAAGCCTGGGACTTTCCGTGATCGCCGAAGGCGTCGAGTTGCAGGGCCAGCGCGACTTTCTGGCCGCGCACGGCTGCGACATCTGTCAGGGTTACCTGATCAGCCGGCCGTTGCCGATCGCGCAATTCGATCAGTTCGTGCGCACCCACGCGGCGAGATAGTGTCCGTACTGCCGTGCGGCAGGCCCACCGAGGTGCCGCTGTGCGTCAGATCGCCAGTGGATCCACATCCACCGCCCAACGCAGCAGGCCGCGTCCAGCCTCGCTCTGGCGTACGGTGTGCAAGAGCGGATGCCATGCGTGCAGAAAGCGCTGCAGGGCGACGCGCGAGCGGCTCTCGACCAGCATCTGGGTGCGTTCGACGTTGGCCACGCGCTGCACCGCCATCGGAATCGCCGGATACAACACGATCTGCGCGAATCCCGCCATCTCTGACAGCTGCGATTGGGCCTGCGCGCGGGCTGCGTCCAGGAACGTCTGCGCCGCCGCCTGGGTGCGCGCCTCGGCCCGCAGCAGGGCCTGGAATGCAAATGGCGGCAGACCGGCGCTGGCGCGGTCCCGTAGCTCCTGTGCGGCAAATGCCGGGTAGTCGTGGCGTTTGAGCGCCTCGAACAGCGGGTGCGCCGGTTGGAACGTCTGGATCCACATCTCGCTGTGGCCACTGACCGTCGCATCGCGGCCGGCCCGGCCCGCAGCCTGCATCAGCAGGCTGAACAGCCGTTCGGGCGCGCGAAAGTCGCTGGAGAACAACGCGTTGTCGGCATGGATCGCCGCCACCAGCGTGATGCGCCGGAAGTCATGGCCCTTGGCCACCATCTGCGTTCCCACCAGCACGTCGACGTCACCCGCATGTACCTGCGCCAGTTGCGCCTGCAGGCTGCCGCTGTGTCGGGTGCTGTCGGCGTCGATGCGCGCCACATGCACCGGCGTGCCGTCCGGGTTGCCGGGCGTGCGCGACCCTGCGCGCCGGACATCGGCCAGCAGTTCGGCCAGATGCTCTTGCAGCCGTTCGGTCCCGCGTCCGATCGGGGCGATATCCTGGTTGCCGCACTCCGGGCAGGCGCGTGGCACCGGTTCGGCAAACCCGCAATGGTGGCAGCGCAGGCTGCGGTCGATTTTGTGGAACACCCGGTAGGCGCTGCAATAGGGGCAGGCGCTCTTCCAGTCGCAGGCACCGCACTGCAGCACTGGCGCATATCCGCGCCGGTTCAGGAAGATCAGGCTTTGTTCGCCCACAGCGATGCGCTGTTGAATCGCCTCCAGCAGCGGCGGGGCGATCACGGCGCGCCGGGGCTGGTGGTTCATGTCGACACGGCGCACCAGCGGCAAGCGGGCCTGTGCACCGACGCGGCTGGGCATGTGCAGCCGGGTATAACGCCCACCCTCGGCTTGCGGCCGGCTGTGATGCCAGCTCTCCAGCGACGGCGTGGCCGATCCCAGGATCACCTTGGCACCTTGCACCTGCCCACGGTAGACGGCCAGGTCGCGGGCAGAATACCTTGCGCCTTCCTGCTGTTTGTAGCTGGGGTCGTGTTCCTCGTCGACCACGATCAGTCTGAGCCGGGGCATGGAGGCGAACACCGCCATGCGGGTTCCGAGCACGATGCGCGCCGTGCCCAGGTGCGCTGCCAACCAGCTACGCAGGCGCTGAGGGTTGGTCATGCCGCTGTGCAGCGACACCACCGCCTCGGGCCCGCAGGACGTGGCGAAACGCGCCAGGAATCGTTGTTGCAGCTGCGGCGTCAGGTTGATCTCGGGCACCATCACCAGCACTTGTGCGTCGGGCTCACGCTGCAGCAGTTCCTGCACGCTTTGCAGGTAGACCTCGGTCTTGCCGCTGCCGGTGGCACCGAACAACAGAAAACTGCCCGCGCCCTGGCGCAGTTCCTCCATCACCGATTGCTGCTCGCGGCTGAGTGGCAAACCCTGCCCGGCCGCGTCGGGCGCGTCGGTTGCAGGAGTCGGGTCGCAGGAGGATGGGCCCTCGGATGCCCTGCGCTGGGCGACGGGTCTGCGCAGCCGACGCTGCAACTGTGTCTCGCTGAGGTCGCGCAAGGGCGGCGGCAACGCCGACAGGGCGACTTCGCCGGGCGCGCGTTGGTAATAGTCGGCCGCAAACTCCACCAGACGCCGCCAGCTGGCATCGAGCGGCGGCAAGCCGCTGAGCACCGCCGACACCGGACGCAGCCGGGCTGCGTCGGGCATCTCGGTGTGCCCCGGTGCCATGTCCCACACCACGCCAAGCGTTTCGCGCCGACCCAGAGGAACCCGCACCAGGCTGCCCGCCGACAGTGGCAGCTCACTTTGGTAGGTCAGCGCGCCGCCAATCTGGCTATGCGCCGGCGTTGAGACCAGAACGGAAATCAGGCACGCCATGGCAGAGCGAGGCTTGGGGCATTTTCTTGAAGTGAACTTGTGAAACCCGACTTAAGTGATTGATCTGTAAGCGCTTTAGTTCTCATCCCGATTTTCTGTGGATAACTTTGTTGATATCCCTGTGCGGCCAGCGCGCAAGCCTTGCAAACAAAGGCGCTGGCTGGATTGCCCATCAAAAGAGCAGGGATTCAATATCTATAAAAATCAATGACTTACAGAGACTACGGGTTTCGTAGCGCGGTGCGATTGCAAGGCCGGTCGGTGGCGCGCTGGCGCATGTTTTTTGTGAATAAGTCAGGGTTCACCAACCTGCGGCCCCCAACCTGTGGTAGGCGCAGGCAGGCGCCGTCATTGGCGCATCTGCCGCGATACGCTATGCACCGCATCCACCAAAACCGCTACGTTTTCTGGCGCAGTGTGTTGGCTGATGCCATGGCCGAGATTGAAGATGTGGGTCGGACCGCGCTGGTCGGGATCGCTGGCGCTGGCCCAGTGGGGCGCGCCGAAACTCTCGAGCACCCGGCGCACTTCGGTCTGGATCTGGGTCGGACCGGCAAACAGCACGTTCGGATCGATATTGCCTTGCAACGCCTTGCCGGTCCCCCCCACCGGACCGCCGACACTGGCCCGTGCCTGCGCCAGATTGACGGTCCAGTCCAGGCCGAGCACCTCACAATCGAGTCGCCCCATTTCCTCCAGCCACAGGCCACCGCCCTTGGTGAATACGATGCGCGGTATCACCACCCCGTTGTGGTGTCGGTGGAGTTGGGCCAATACCCTGGCGGTGTAGGCCAGGCTGAATTCCTGGAAAGCGCCGTCAGCCAACACACCGCCCCAGCTGTCGAACACCATCACCGCCTGTGCGCCAGCCTCGATCTGCGCGTTCAGGTAAGCGGCCACCGCGTCGGCATTGATGGCCAGCATGTGGTGCATCAGGTCAGGCCGGGCGTACAGCATGGTCTTGACCAACCGGTAGTCGTCGGAACCGGCACCTTCGACCATGTAGCAGGCCAGCGTCCAGGGGCTACCGGAAAAGCCGATCAACGGCACGCGGCCGTTCAAGGCCTTGCGTATCGACGTGACTGCATCGAACACATACCGCAGCTTTTCCAGGTCAGGCACCTGCAGCCGGTGCACGGCAGTCTCGTCGCGTACCGGGTGCGCAAACCGAGGGCCCTCGCCGAGTGCGAAACTCAGGCCCAGGCCCATGGCGTCGGGAATCGTGAGGATGTCGCTGAACAGGATGGCGGCATCCAATGGGTAACGCTCCAGCGGTTGCAATGTAACTTCGGTTGCGTAATCGGTGTTGGTGGCCAGGCCCATGAAACTGCCGGCCCTGGCCCGGCTGGCACGGTATTCCGGCAGGTAGCGCCCGGCCTGGCGCATCAGCCATACCGGGGTGTGGTCGGTGGGCTGACGCAAACAGGCGCGCAGAAAAGTGTCGTTCTGCAGCGGCGCAAAGGTGTTGTGGGAGAGAGAAGGAGGCATGCGCTATTGTGCCGCACGGCGCAGGCCCGCCAAGTGCCGCCCCTGCGCGGGGGGCCAGTTTTTAGTACCCGCCGGGGCGGGTCAGACGATGCTGAGCGGCGCGGGCTGCGAGGCGGCGAACTCGGACGCATTTTCACCACATCGGCCGTCGACGGCCTCGGGCCACAGCTGGTCGCCGGACTCGCTGTGGGGGTGCATTTCGGTATCGGGAAAGGCAGCTCCCGGGGTTTCGTCCGCTGCCGGGGTCGGGGCATCGGATGCGGCCGCGTCCGGATCGAGCTGTTCAGTGTCCTGCCAAGCGTCTGGCTGTGTCATGCGTGTACTCCCATCGCAACCTGCGGGCTGCTGCAAAACCACTATAACCCGATCGCGCGGCGAACACTATCTCATGCGTACGCAAGTACCGCACGCCTGGGTGCCGAACCATTACAAGTGGGCCAATGCGGCGCGCATGTCCGCCACGCTGAGGATCTCTGACATCACGACCGGCGGTCGCCCGGCCTGGTACAGCACATACACCGGCACACCGTTGCGTCCGAGTTCCTGCAGCGCCGCCGTGATGGCGGGGTCGCGTCGTGTCCAGTCGGCGCGCAACAGCGCGACCTTCTTGTCCGCCAGGTCTGCCAGCACGCGCGGATCGCTGAGCGTGGTCTTCTTGTTGTACTGGCAGGTTACGCACCAGGCTGCGGTGAAATCGACAAACACCGGTTGTCCGGATGCCACGATCTGGTCGACCCGTCCGGGTGCCCATGCCTGCCAAAGGCCATCGCGACTGACCGCGCGCGTGTCGGTCACCGATTCGGTCACATATGGGCCGAGGCCAAACGCCAGCGCCAGCAGGGCCGCCAGTGACACACTGCCCGCGACGATGCGGGTGCGCCCGGTCATTGAGAATGCCCAGGCGACGAATGCCACTGCCACCAGCAAAGCCAGCAACGCGCCCGCGCCGTCGATGCCACTTTGCTGACCCAGCACCCAGACCAGCCAAACCACCGTGGCGAACATCGGGAAGGCCATGAACTTCTTCAGGCTGTCCATCCATGCTCCGGGGCGGGGCAGGGCGCGCGCGAACGCCGGCACCATGCTGGCCAGCAAATAGGGCAAGGCCAGGCCCAGGCCCAGCGCTGCAAACACGGCGATCGCCTGCGCCGGCGGCAGCGTGACCGCCAGACCCAGCGATGCGCCCATGAAAGGGGCAGTACACGGCGAGGCGATCGCCACCGCCAGCACCCCGGTGAAAAACGCATCGACCACCGGATGGCGCGGCTGGAACCCGGCGATGCTGGACGGGAGCACCTGCGCGAACCGGAACACGCCTGCCAGATTGAGCCCAATCAGCGTGAACAGCAGCGCCAATGCGGCAACCACCGACGGGTTCTGCAATTGAAAGCCCCAACCCAGGCTTTGGCCGGCGCTGCGCAGCGCCAGCAGCAGCAGGCCCAAGGCGATGAAACTGAGCAGCACGCCCGCCGTGTAAGCGATACCGTTGATGCGGTGCGCGCGGCGGTCGTTCGCATGGCGCGCGAAACCCAGTACCTTGATGGCCAGGATCGGAAACACGCAGGGCATCAGGTTCAGGATCAGGCCGCCGATCAGCGCGCCGACCACGGCGGCCCAGAAGCCCAGTGGCAGGGCCGCGCCCTGGGCCGATAGCGCTGCCTGCAAGGCGGTGGACACCGGTGCCTGTCCACTGGCCTGCGGCCAGAGACCCGACACCGGCAGCTCCAATCGGTGGCCCGTGCCGCCATAGGCCAGCACCACCGGCATCAGGCTTGGACTGTTGCTGCGATGTGCGGACAACGGCACGTGTGCCGTCCAGATATCGCCGTCCCAGGACTGGCGCCAATCGGCTGCGGTTTCGATGACCTCGGGTGTTTCCGGGAACAGCGCCAACGTACGACCCTGCCACTGCGTCGGCAGCCCGTGTACGACCAGCGCGATCGCCTGACCGTCGATGGCAATGCGGTTGCCCGGCGCGGGAGGCAGATCGGTGGGGGCGCTGCGCCACGCAGCCTCAAAAGCGGCCGCATGGCCTGCGGTGGAGCTCCGGGTCGGAATTTGCAGTGTGAACTGGCCTTCTTCGGGTATGCATTCGGTCTTGCACACCAGCCAGGTCGCGTCCAGTTTGACGGTCAAGGTGTCGGACAGCAGGGAGGGTTGGAACCGTGCATCGATCGTCAGCGGCACGGGTAGCAGCACCGTATCCTCGTAGCCGTAGTTGGCCAGGTTGCCGATGGCAATCTTCTCGGGCAATGGCCACTGGATCTCGCCGGCGCTGACGCCTTCGGGCAAGGCCCATTGCAACCGGGTCGGCAACCCGGAGTCGCCGGCGTTCTTCCAGTAGGTATGCCATTGCGGCTTGTGGGTCAGTTGCAGCCCGACCCAGACCGTCTTGCCCGGCCCGATGCCATCGGGTGCCTGGGCCACCAGTTCGGCCCGCACCTGAGCGGTTGTGACGATGGATGTGGCAAGGCTGGCGAGTTGGGCCACAGCGGGCAGCGGACTCAGGCCTACGCAGGCCAGGGCGAGCAGCACCCGCAGGCGCGACAAAAGGAAAGAGAGTGTCATGGAGTCGGTGGGAGCCGCGTCGGTTGTCAAAGTTCCAGCCAGATGTCATCGAGACGGCGTCGCTGTCCAGGGCACGATTGTCGTCAGCCGGCGAAACCCAGCACCACCCGCCGCGTCGTGGCGCTCTTTTTCTCGATCTTGGTGACCACCACCGGGCCGATTTCGGCTGTGTTGGCCACATGGGTGCCGCCGCAGGGCTGCAGGTCGATCTGCTGCGTGTCGCCGATCCGTACCGTGCGCACGCTGCCGCTGCCCCTTGGCGGTTGCACGCTCATGCTCTTGACCAGGGATGGGTTCGCGTCGAGTTCGACATCGCTGATCGCACCGAGGGTCACCGGATGGCCGGCGGCGATCAGCGCGGCGATGCCGGCGGTCAACGCTTCCTTGTCCAATGGATCGGTCATGTTGAAGTCCAGCCGCGCATAGTCGGGCGTGATCGAACAGCCGTTGACCAGCTGTGGCACCAGGTGGCACAGCAGATGGGTGGTGGTGTGAAAACGCATCAGCCGGTGCCGACGCTGCCAGTCGATCCGTGCGGTGACGGTGTCGCCGACCGCTACGAGGCTGTCGCGCGTGGAAAGCGCCGGGTCCGGCAGATGGCAGATATCGGTGGTGAGCCGGCCCTCGGCATCCTTGCCTTTACGGGTGTCCGTAATGGCCAGGGTGCGACCCGCGCCAGCGCCGGATGTCACGATCAGCGCGCCGGCGTCGCCGGCCTGGCCTCCACCCATCGGATAGAACACGGTGCGGTCGAGCACGATGCCCTGAACACCGATCGCGACGACGGTGGCGTCGCATTCGGTCAGGTAGGCATCGGCGCGAAATAACTCCTGGGTCATGGCGGCCAATAATAGCGGCATGTCCGTGCCTGCCGTGACCCCCCCTGCCGTGATCCTGTGCACGCTCAACGCGAAGTACATCCACGCCTCGCTGGGGCTGCGCTATTTGCTGGCCAACATGGGCGCGTTGCGCGAGCGCACGGTGCTGCGTGAATTCACGATTGCGCGCGATCCGATTGCGCTGGCGCAGGAGTTGTTGGCGACATTTGGACCGGCACACCGGCAGACGCAGGTGATCGGGTTCGGGGTTTACATCTGGAACGTGACGCAAACCGAGGCGGTGGTGCGCGCCCTGCGCGCGCAGCGCCCGCAGCTGAAAATCGTGCTCGGTGGCCCCGAAGTCAGCCACGAGCATGAGCAGCAGGCGATCGTGGCGCTGGCCGACCATGTGATCACCGGCTGGGGAGATGTCAGCTTTGCGAAGCTATGCCATTCCTTGCTGCACGGCCCACAGCCCTTGATGAAGGTGATGGCCGGCGAGCAACCGCCGCTCGATGCGATCGCGATGCCGTATGCCCATTACACGGCGGACGATCTTGCGCACCGGCTGCTGTACGTGGAGGCCTCGCGCGGCTGCCCGTTCAAGTGCGCGTTCTGCCTGAGCGCGCTGGACAAGACCGCCTGGGCCTTCGATACCGACCGCTTCCTGGGCGAACTCGATGCCCTTTATCGGCGCGGTGCGCGCAATTTCAAGTTCGTCGACCGCACCTTCAACCTGAAGATTGCCGCAGCGCTGCGCATCCTGCAGTTCTTTCTGGATCGCTTGCCTGGCACCAACGCGCCGCCGTTGTTCGTGCATTTCGAGGTGATCCCGGACCATTTGCCGGTGCCGCTCCAGGACATGATCGCGCGCTTCCCGCCCGGCGTGTTGCAGTTCGAGGTCGGCGTGCAGACTTTCAATGTGGCAGTGCAGCAACTGATTTCCCGGCGCCAGGACAACGACCGCACGGCGGATAACCTGCGTTGGTTGGTCCAGCAGTCGCATGCGCATCTGCATGCCGACCTGATATTCGGCCTGCCGGGCGAAGACCTGGCCAGTTTCGCGGCCGGTTTCGACCGTCTGCTGGCCTTGGGGCCGCATGAAATTCAGCTCGGCGTGCTCAAGCGCCTGCGTGGCACGCCGCTGACCCAGCTGGGTTCGGAATACGGCATGGTGTTTGACGCGGCACCACCGTACACCGTGCAACAGACCGCCTGTGTATCGGCCGCTGACATGCAACGCTTCGTTCGGCTGGCGCGCTACTGGGATTTGCTGGCCAATTCGGGACGGTTCCAGCGTAGCCTGCGTTTGCTGCTCGGAACGGCTGCGGGCAACGATGCCGCCACTGACAACAGCCCGGACTCGCCGTTCCAGGGCATGTGGAGGTTCAGCGACTGGCTGTGGGCCCGCACCGGACAAACCAGCGGCCTGACGCCTGAAATGCTGGTCGATCACCTGATGGACTATCTGCACGGCGAGCGGGGGCTGGATGCAGATCGTTGCCGGGCCAGCCTGCTCGACGACTACCAGCGCAGCGGCGCGCGGGCAAGGCCGCGGGCACTGCACGCGCTGCTGCCCGGCAACCCTACAGCGACGACACGCGCATCCGGCGGCCTGCAGGCACGCCAGGCACAGCATCGGGACGGTCGCGTCGGCCGCGTCGGCCATGCTTCTACTGACAGCGCGACAGCCCAAGCGGCACCAACCCCCAGCGATCGGGGTTAACCTTCCATCCTTGGACCCAACGCACCATGGACAAAACCACCGCCCAACCCGAAACCATCGCCGCCCAGGCGCTGGGCTGGATCGACGAGGCCACCCGCGCGATCACGCCGCCGATCCATGTCTCTTCCACCTACTTGCGCGATGAAGACAACCAGTACCGCACCGGCCGTGTGTATGCGCGCGCCGATAACCCGGCCTTCGACCAGGCGCAGGCGGTCATCACGCAACTCGAGCACGGTGCGGACAGCCTGCTGTTTTCCTCGGGCATGGCCGCGGCCACCGCCGTGTTTCAGGCCCTGGCACCTGGCGACCATGTGCTGGCACCCAAGGTCATGTACTGGTCGCTGCGCAACTGGCTGCTCAATTTTGCGACGCATTGGGGCCTGAAGGTCGAACTGGTCGACATGACCGATCCGGCCCAGGTGCAGGCCGCCATCGTGCCCGGCGCGACCCGGCTGGTCTGGATCGAGACGCCGGCCAATCCGCTGTGGACGATCACCGATATCGAGGCCACCGCCGCGATCACGCATGCCGCTGGCGCGGTACTGGCGGTCGATTCGACGGTGGCCACCCCGGTACTGACCCGGCCACTGGAGCGGGGGGCCGACATCGTCATGCATGCGGCCACCAAGTACCTCAATGGCCATTCGGACCTGATCGCCGGCGTGCTTGTCACACGCGAGAACAACGCACTGTGGCAGCGCATCCGAACCATTCGCGCCCAGCTCGGCGGCACGTTGGGGTCATTCGAAGCCTGGTTGCTGCTACGCGGCATGCGAACCCTGTACCTGCGCGTGCGCGCGGCCAGCGCTTCGGCGCAGCAGCTCGCCGCGCACTTCGATGGCCATGCTCTGGTGCGCGAGGTGTTGTACCCGGGCTTGCCGACGGCCCAGGGCCATGCGGTGGCTGCGCGCCAGATGGCAGGCGGTTTCGGCGGCATGTTGTCGGTCCGCGTGTCGGGCGGAGCGGTGGCGGCCGTGGCCACGGCGGCCAACGTGCAGGTCTGGAAACGCGCGACCTCGCTTGGCGGCACCGAAAGCCTGATCGAGCATCGCGCCAGCATCGAAGGTGCCGGCTCTCCGGTGCCCGACGATTTGCTGCGCTTGTCGGTCGGCATCGAGCATTGCCAGGATCTCATCGACGATCTGGAGCAGGCGCTGCGCCACGCACACGCGATCTCTGGCAGCTGAAAGCCGTTTGCGGCGGGCAGGATCGACGCCCTCGGTCGGGGTCTTGTTCCGGCCTGTGGGCCACGCCGCGCGCAAGTCGTTAAAATGCCCGGTTGGCAGAAGAGTCGCACCAGGCCTGTGCCAGGTCGCAGATCGGATTTCGCGCATGCGGATCGCTTCCATCCATCATCCATCCATGACACCATTAGAAGGGACGCACCATGGCTAAAGCTGAGGCAAAAACTGCCGTCAAGGCCAATGGCCTGCGTTACAAATCCAAGGCATCGGGTTCGCCCTTTGCGGCGGCCGCATCCTTTGGCGGTGCCACCATGTCCTGCTTCATGTGTGGCAAACACCGGCCGCGTTCGCTGATGGGCACGCGCAAGGTGGCTGGCAAATCGCAGACCGTATGTGCGCCTTCGTGCAAGGAACTCGACGCGCAACTCAGCGGCAACGCGTCCTGATCGTCCCCAGCCGCCGCCTCGCGGCTGGCGATAGGATCGCCCGATGAATCTGCTATCGCGTTATTGGCCGACCTGAGCACACGCCAGTTCACGTAACTGCGTGAGGCATCGGACATCGGCCAGGTCGTGGGTCTGTTGCCGGTGGGTGCCACCGAGCAACAGGCTCCGCATCTGCCACTGGATGTCGACAGTGCAAAGAACACGCCCGCTTTCCGGGAACGCTGAGTCTGAGCGCCGAAACCCTGATCCGGCTTTGGACCGAACTGGGCGAGAGTGTCGCGCCTGCCCTTGTTCGCGCAGGTCGACTGAACTTCCTTTACAGACTGATCGGATCGGACCCGTGCGAGGTCGGCGTTGCGTCTCGGTGCGAACCGATGCCCGGCGGCGTCAATCGGACAACGTGCGGATCGATCGTTCGAGATTCGCCCGCGCTTGGGCTTCGCGCGTGGCCAGGAACACTGCGCTGTGGTAAATCCGTGGACGGTCCAGAAAGCCCTGCAGGATGCGCCGGCGGTTGCTGCGGAACGCGGCGCGGGGTACCGACCGGTATTCCTGCACGATCTGCTGCTCGTACCCGTCAAACACCGCGGGTGGTGCCCCCAGAATGGCGAGATCTACGTCGAGCAATAGCTGCTGGTCCGGCGTCTGTGCGGCCTGGTCGTGGCGCGTGACCATGATGGCAGCATGCACCCGTTCGGCGACATCGGGTGCCCCTCCCGCCTCCAGCAGTGCCTGGCGAGCCCAGTCGGCGCTGCGCAGTTCGTTGTCGCTGGCACCGATGTCGTAGATGGCATCGTGGAACCACAACGCCAGCGCCACCTCATGGGGCTTGTGCAACAGGTCTCTCAGGCCGGTCAGGTGGCGCAAACAGGCGTCCAGGTGCTCCAGCGTGTGGTAGTGGCGGTGCGCCTCGCTGTAACGCGCCAGCAACTGTTCCAGTAGCTGCGGCGGTGGTTCGCGCATTGCCAGCGCCAGCCACAGATGGTTCCAGGCCGGTTGGTGTCGTGAGAGGAAAGTGGTGATCG
>Ga0335395_10000836_pt1 | contig 19528 bp, 14 predicted proteins | sample MAT02_FD_205744 | JGI IMG/M metagenome (GOLD analysis project Ga0335395, IMG submission 205744) | Freshwater microbial communities from Lake Fryxell liftoff mats and glacier meltwater in Antarctica - MAT-02 (spades assembly) (version 2) ...
AGAAATCCCCATTTTAAGATACATTTCCGCGATATGTGCCACAGCAATTCGATGACCCGCAATCCGTGGCTTACCACCAAGCACCCCAGGCGTAATTTCAATATGTTCTGTGATGACTGATTCCTTAGACATTTTAGTTAAAGGCTCTTAATTGGTAATGTTTAATATCTTTCATGTTAGCATAAATAAATTAAAAGATATTCATATTGTTTGTCGCTGTTGCTTGTAGTTATAATTTTCATCGTAGTCAATAGTACCGAACAATTCCAATATCTTTAGTTGTTTGCGACGTTGAATGTACTCGCGTAAAGCCGCTTCAATTAATATAGTCGGTGTTGAATGGTTCCTCAAATCAAGGGCTTCTTGAAGGAGAGCTTTATTAATTGGGATCATAGTTAACAATCACATCCTGTTTAGATTAGCTTAGCAAAAAAATCAATAAAATTAAGTAAGTAAGTGGACATATATATTGCCTATCCGAAGATAGAACGAAGTAATCCTAAAACCCTGCGATTGCTTCGTTCCTCGCAATGACATTATTGCATTTTATGTCCACTTACTTATCTTTTCAGCGATTATAGGGACGAGTAAACCAAGGATTTACCCTTCACTTACCCACCCCAAGCTAAAATTTAAGACCTATCTATTCCTTAACTTCGCCCCACTAAACTCAGAAGCAACAATCATCGACCCAATCCCCGCATCCGTGAATATTTCTTGCAGCAAAGCGTGAGGAATTCGCCCATCAATAATGTGAGCACCCTTCACACCCTGAGCCAAACTCCGCACACAACAATTAACCTTCGGAATCATCCCCCCAGACACAACTCCCGACTCAACCAACTCTCTCGCTTCCTGAATATCCAACTTAGCAATCAGACTTTCCGGCTTGTGATAATCCTCCAAAATTCCCGCCGTATCAGTCATCAAAATCAACTTTTCTGCTCCCAAACCAGCCGCAATTTCCCCGGCAACTGTGTCAGCATTAATGTTGTAAGATTGACCGTGTTCATCCGCCGCCACGCTCGACACCACCGGAATATAACCGCTGTTCACCAAAGACTCCAAAATCTGGATGTTTACGCCGCTAACTTCACCAACAAATCCAATTCCCTCCCGGCCATCTGGACGAGCTTGAATCAGATTCGCATCCTTGCCGCACAATCCCACTGCTTTGCCGCCTGCTTGGTTGATTAACGAAACAATTTCCTTATTTACTTTCCCCACCAAAACCATTTCTACGACTTCCATTGTCGCCGCATCAGTCACCCGCAAACCATCCTTAAATTGTGGCTCTATTCCCAACTTTTCCAGCCAAATATTAATTTCTGGGCCGCCGCCGTGAACCACAACGGGACGCATCCCCACGCAAGCTAGCAGCACAATATCCCGAACAACTTTGTCTTTGAGAGTGCTATCTTTCATCGCTGCACCGCCATATTTGACCACAATCGTGCGGCCGGCAAAGTGTTGAATGTAAGGTAGTGCTTCGGAAAGCACCTCTACTCGATTAGTGTCTGGATTCCTAACAAAATCGCTTTGTTTGAGCATGGGTAATTTACAAAAGACTAAAAACTTAATTCTAAACTTTAATGGCGAAAGCAAATATCAACAGCTACAAAAATCACTTTTTCCCTTGAATTTATCGACGATTTGCCCGATCGCCCTTATTCACACCAATCCTCAAAATTTTAATAGGTTTTTTTAATAATTTAGCTGGAAATTTTGTATTATAACTTATAGAATCTTGCTAAAGTCAAGAAATGTATAGCTCCCTTGATTTACTTAACCTTATATGTTAACTGCTGTTGCCCCAGACTCCCAAAACCTTCAGTACAAGCTACCATCAGAGGCTGACTCGTCCCCCCGGATGACGGTATTTTGCGATTTAGACGGGCCAATCGTCGATGTGTCCGATCGCTACTACGCCACCTATCAACAGGGATTAGCAGACACTCAAGCAGCTTATGATGCCAGGGGAATCAACCTCAACCTGCAAATCCTCAGCAAACAGCAGTTTTGGCAAATGAAACAAAATCGAGTGCCCGATGCTGAAATAGCCAAAAGTTCCGGCTTGTGGGGAGAAGAAATTCACGTTTTTCTCGGATGCGTGAGTCGGATTGTCAATCAGCCCGACTTGTTGCACTTAGATCGCATCCAGCCGGGAGTGCAATGGGCGATCGCGCTTTTGCACTCCCGCGGCGTGCGGCTGATTTTAGTCACCCTGCGGCCGAGACATCAAGCCGTTCAACTGTTGCAAAATTACGGTTTAGCCAGACTGTTTACCAGCATTCGCGGCACTCAGATGCCCGATGCTGCCTATCACAACTATACGGCCTTAAAAACGGAATTGTTGGCTGAAGTTGCAGAAGAATTTGAGTCATCTCTCGGTTCGGCTTGGATGATCGGAGATACCGAAGCAGATATCCTGGCGGGACAAGCATTGGGAATACCTACAATTGCCGTTACCTGCGGCATTCGCAGCCACTATCAACTGCAAAAGCACCAGCCTAATTTCATTCTCAGCGACTTAATTATTGCCGTTCATCACTTATTAGGTTTGGGGCAACAAGTAATAGTAGAATGACTATAGTCTTTCTCACTAACAGTGGGCATTGGGCATTGGGCATTGGGCATTGGGCATTGGGCATTGGGCATCGCCCGTATACCTCACTTTTTTGATAACCTCTATACAGTCAACAGTTAACAGTTAACAGTTAACAGTTAACAGTTAACAGTTAACAGTTAACAGTTAACTAATGACTAATGACTAACTAAAATTTTTCTAAACTTCTGGTCATTTCCCACAAGCGATTCAGGGGAAAATAAATCACCGGAGCCCAAAGACTACTGAGAATAGCAGAACACAAAGCCACACGCTGATGATAGCTCCAAATTTCCAGTAAAGCTCGATCGCCCATAGCAAAAAATTGCAGCCCCATCACCGTTTCCGCTACCACCGCCATCCCAAACACAATTAACGCGATCGGAATCGGATCTCTCTCAACAATATCAGCCGGAATCGACCAACTTTTCTGCAAAACAACCGTTAAGACTCCTACAATAACTAGACTCACAGCGTGGCTAGGATTAGGAGCCGTCATCGCATCTTGAAGAAACCCCAAAACCAAGCCCATGCTAGCGGCTCCCCAAACTGTACGTTTCCGCTTAATGCTCCAAGCTACCAACCAAATTAACAGCCAGTTAGGGCTAATTCCCAGCAATTCCATTCCCGGCATCCGAGTCGGCAATATTAGTACGCACAGCAGCACAGAAACAAATGTAACGCTGAAGTTGAGAAATTGGCGCGATCGCCAAAACATCCGAGATAAAGGCTTCATTACGGCTTTGCTCCCCCAGACGGTGCAGAAGATTGACCCTGCGAAGCCTTTTGTTCAGCTTGCTTAGAGTGTGGGTAAACCACCGCCCACTCCAGAGAATTCATCGGTGCAGAAAACTCAATAACAGCTTCGGGAGCCGGAGTTTTATTCAGATCAACCGAAACCACTTTTCCCACCGGCAAACCAGCAGGGAACAACTGACTGAAAGAAGAAGTTGAAACCAAATCTCCAGGCTTAACATTGGGAACATTATCAAAAAACTCCATCACAGCCTGATTTGGGCCTTTACCGCGCATAAAACCCATATTGCGACTGCGGGTAATTGCCACACCCAATTGACTTGTAGGGTCGCTAGCTAACAGCACCAAGCTAGTATTGGGAGTAACACTGACAACCCGACCTATCAAACCGCCAGGGCCCATCACAGTAAAATCTGTTTTAATGCCATCATTACTGCCGCGCCCCAAGGTTACTTGCTGCCACCAATGGTCAGCGCTGCGCCCCACAATCGGAGCGACAATTCCTTTAGGTTTCTTAGCAGAAACGTAACCTAAAAGTTCTTTTAACTTCTGATTTTGAGTCTCTGATTCTAATAGCTGCGCTTGCAATTCTTGAGTGCGAGCCGAGATGAGTTGCTCTTGTCCAGAGCCGTTGGCTTGAAACGGACGAGACACCCAATTGTAAACTTCAAAAAGTGCAGCACCTTGTGTTTGTCGAACTCCCCAAGCGGCAGTTACAGCTAAACCTAAAAGAGCAATTTGTAGACGCAGATCCCACCACCTGCGGAGTGTGTGTTTTAGCATAATTTCAATCAAGTAAAATTGTTATGTCAGGATTTTAGATTTGAGATGGCAGACCTATTTCTAAATCCAAAATCCCAAGTTTGTTAACTAAAAACTGCGCGACGACTGCCCGCTGAATACCCGTTCCAACTGTTTGTTTTCCAATACCCTACCAGTCCCCAAAACCACGCAGCAAAGAGGATCGGCTGCTACGTGAGTGACAATTCCTGTTTCGTGACTGATCAGAGTATCTAAACCTTTCATCAGTGCTCCGCCACCGGCCAGCATAATTCCCCTGTCAATAATATCTGCCGCTAATTCCGGGGGTGTGCGTTCCAAAGTACGTTTGACAGCTTCCACAATTACTGACAGCGGTTCCGACATACTTTCCCGAATTTCTGGGCCTTTGATTGTAACAGTTCGCGGCAGACCGGAGAGCAAGTGCAAGCCGCGCACTTCCATGATCACATCGTCATCCTCGATCGTCGGATATGCAGAGCCCACTTGAATTTTAATTTCTTCAGCAGTGCGTTCGCCGATCACCAAATTGTGAACTTTTTTCATGTATTGGACGATCGCCTCGTTGAGTTCGTCACCGGCTACCCGCACAGACTCGCTGATCACCGTACCTTGCAAACTCAAAACCGCAACTTCCGTCGTACCCCCACCGATATCTATAATCATATTGCCAGTTGCCTCAGCCACAGGCAGTCCGGCCCCGATCGCCGCAGCGATAGGTTCATCAATTAAACGTACTTCTCTAGCACCGGCCTGAGTAGCCGCCTCAATCACAGCCCGCCTCTCCACTCCGGTGACACCACTGGGGATGCCAATAATGATCCGGGGCGAAACTAAGCTTCGGCCCTCGTGAACCCTGCGGATAAAAGTCTTGAGCATCAACTCGGCTGTATCGAAGTCTGCGATCACCCCGTCGCGGAGTGGTCGAACAGCTATGACGTTCCCAGGCGTGCGCCCGATCATTTTTTTAGCCTCTTCTCCGACAGCCAGCGGTATTTTTAAGTCTTGGTCGATCGCCACTACGGACGGTTCTTGCAGAACAATACCTTTGCCGGATACATAAACGAGCGTGTTAGCAGTACCGAGGTCGATACCCATATCTCTAGATAAGGAAAATCGATTGAGAAGACCCACTGATTTGTACCCCCCCCCAAAACTAAAATACTAATGTGTGCAATAATGTTGTTACAAAAGTGTAACCGAGGTGGATTCTATTACGTTTTTCATTCTGAGTCTAGTCGAAACGTAACATTGTCGAGCATAAGTTGAACGCTTGCCTCGCCAATCATCCACAATAAGTATGTTCTGGTAAGTGGGTGTAAAATCAGGATGAAGCCCTGATTCGCGCTGTTCCAAGTTAAGTTTGGAGGCGATCGCCCTTCAGGGAGAGTTTAACTACATCACCAATCGACCACATTCCCGAAAAAATTTATGAGTCTTAATGTTGTGACTTTGGTCGGCCGCGTCGGCGGCGACCCGGACGTGAAGTATTTTGAATCGGGTAAAGTTAAGTGCAGGTTGACGCTCGCAGTCAGAAGGCGATCGCGCAATAGTGACGAACCAGACTGGTTTACTCTCGAACTCTGGGATAAAGTAGCGCAGCTCGCTGCTGACTACGTTCGCAAAGGCGCTCAAATAGGGGTGACAGGCTCTTTGAAGTTCGATCGCTGGCAAGACCGCAGTACAGGAGCTAATCGCTCGCTACCTATAATTAGGGTAGACCAGTTAGAATTCCTGGGTTCCAAACGGGACAATGAGTCCGGTATGTCGCAAAACAACAGCGAATTCTAGTTTTTGGGGAATTGGGGAAGTAATATTTGTGAATTGGGTGGCGGTTGGTGACTTCAGAAAAGTTAGAAATTGTTCAAACTGAGTATCAAGCGGGCCGAGTAGCTTTTGAGAGCGGCCTGTATGCTCAAGCTATCCAGAGTTTAGAAACAGCTACCGGTTTGGTCGATCGCACTTCCAGGTTAGGCGGCGAGGTGCAGATGTGGCTGGTGACAGCCTACGAAGCCTCTGGCGATACCGAAAGGGCGATCGAGCTTTGCCGCAAACTCACCCGCCATCCCCGCCAAGAAACCCGCCAGCAAGCAAGGCGCTTACTGTTCATTCTCGAAGCCCCCAAACTCACTATCCCTGATGAATGGACGGTGAAAATCCCCGATTTAGCAGCTTTGGATGAAAATCAATCAATCAGTTTTCAAGCAAATCCGAACGCTGATATCAAGTACGCTAAACCCAAGCCAGTCGTACCAGAGCCCGTAGATTTGAGTCAGGTGAATACCAAAGATAATAGGTTTATTTGGGTGGCGTTAATTGCGATATTTCTTACTTTAGCAGGCTTAGCTTGGCTGAGTTAGATTTTATCAAAAATATAATGCTTAAAGAAGAAAAAGACCATTTAAGACTTACGCACGAGGGGTCAGAAACCGGGTTTTTTACGAAAATCCTTCTTGTTACCCGCAGTAAGGGTAAAAAAACCGGTTTCGAGGAGTCGGAAATGCGTCCAGGACTGCCATTAATAAGCTGTTGTGCATTTAAATTGATGGGGTTATCTAAGTCAGTAAAGGGCTTGGGCCTCTGAAACACCCAGTTTAAATGCACAACAGCTTAACAATTTAAGCTAATATATTTAACCACCCGAAAGAGGGCTAAAGCCCAACTATGTACCTCACTTACTTGAGAAAGGCTATAAGTTGTTAGGGCGTTGCTGATTTACGATATGAAAGGCTAAATAGGGCTTGCTGAAAAAGTGTACGTAGTGGAAAAACGAGGCTGCACAGCTCAAAAAATAGTAGGTTTATTGCTAAATTCTCAAATTTAGCCATAGACGAACAACGAAAGTGCAAGGGTTTTGAGCCTCTATAATCCTATAACTTGCACTTGTTCAAGCTTCAAAAGCTTGAACCCCTTATCTGGTAGGCTTTCTAGTTTTATTCAGCAAGCCCTAAATATGCAATTCATAAAAACCAGCGTCTACAAAGCTTCTGGATTTCAAAATTATTTATTTCATACCCTGATTAAGCAACACCCATGGAAAAATCGGTGTAGCCTGAATCAACATTAAGTCTTTTAGAGTTATTTCTAGGATTTTCTGCCAGAATTCATATCGGAGGTTTAAAACTCTGTCACTGCCTTTATCGGAAGGCAAGAGTTTTTTTTGAACCTACATTCGGCACCCAAGCTTTCAACTGTATCATGATTTGCGAGGTAGGCGGGGTTAGTTTTGATGAGGACGTGAAGAAGAGCCACGAAAATAACGTAAAAGTATCTTTAATTTTTTAGTCTTATTGCTAATATTTTGTATAACCTTTGATTTATCCATCAATTGATTTTGTCGTTGAATTCGCTTTAACTCGGCTTGAATGCGCCACCTTTCACTAATATGATTTAGCTTCTTGAGAGTAATGGATTTAACAGTTGTGTTGCTCTCAGTGAGAATTTCTAATAATGCCGCACTTTGGGGAGTATTTAATTTTTTTAAAACCAGTTTTTGAGCTTCTGTCAGTTTAGGAACTTCAATACTGGCATTCTGAATTTTTTTGCTCTCCCAATTGTTCGGAATTGTCATTAATTCTCGTTTATTTATTTTTTTCTGAGCTTCTGTCAGAGTTGTGTTTTTATCAATTTCTAGTAGTTTTATAAGTGTTTCATCATTGGGAGAGTGCAGGGTAATATTTGTTACCTTAGAAGGGTTCATAAAGGGTTTCATCCGCTTACGTAATTCAGGAAGCTCCACGTTCCAGAATATAGTTAGAGCGCCAATGTCTTTGGGGAGAAAGACGTGAACCTCACCTTCAGCGTTGGCAGCAAATTCTTTAGAAATCGCATTCCAAGCTTGTGAGGTTTTATCCCAGGTAAGTCCCATAGCGTCATCGGGATTTCTGAGGACTTCTAGCTTACCCCATAATTCGCCTAGGTCTGTTTCTCCGAGTGATTGACCAGATGAAAATACACCAACAGCTTCACGGATGCCTTGTTCCGCAGCGGCAAACATACCAATGTTTTGGTTGCTCCACAGAAAGGTACATCCCTGAGCTGCAACGTCTCCCAGAGATTTTATCAAAGCTGAGGTTTCCAGGTAGAATTCCTCAACCATCTGCTGCCGAACTTCCTCAGAATATATACCATACTGACTGTGACCGACAATCTGTTTGTCATATAAGCTCTCCGCAAAAGTTTGAAAGTATTCCTTGGCTTTTGCTTCACTCATCTCATTGTCTTGACCAAAGGTTTTTCTATAAGCCTCACACAGTTTGCTCACAAAATCTGCCTCATACTTGTCAGTCATTTTATCGATAAAATTGGTACGCTTTTCCGGTTGTAATTCATTACTATTTGGCATGGAAAATACAGGGCAAATAAGGTTAACAAATGTAGGGAAGCGAAGCTCAACGCGAATATTCGTTAGTGGGATTCGCTTCCAATCAGCTATTATCTCAAGGGCATTTCACGAGTTTTTGGTAGGAGGATTTTGCAGGGCTTTCAAGATTTCCCCAAGCTGTAACTTAATTGCTACCTGTTCGGTTTGTAACTGTGTGAACTGCAAGAGCATATCTTTATGCTTGAGTTCTAATTCATGGAAATAATTAGCGATCTCTGTGGTCGCAGCAGCCCGCAATGTACGAATATCTCGACCAAAGCCCATTAAAGCTGGACGTTCAACGTAGGTAACGCGGTGCAGCACCCGCCAAGTTTTGTTGGGTTTACCTGCTTGTGCCTCGCGCAAAGCTCGTGCTTCTTCGTCATTGCTTTGCAGCCATTCCGGGTCAACTACATAATTAAAGAAGTCGTGGAAGTTTTGGGTGCTACCTTCGAGGTAGAAACTCATAAACCGATAGCGATCGACTTTTTCCCCTGGTAGGATGGGTTTATCATTGTGGTCAGTGATGCCTTTATGTTCCAGACCTCCCAAGTTCACGTTCAACTGAAAGCCCTTACTGCGATTTTCGGTTTTACTCATGGTTTGGGTCATGTTAACAGTGGCTTGGGTAGTGAGTTCTGTTCCAAAACCAGTTGCAGCAAATTTCCCTTCAAAACCCAAACCTGCATTCATCGTAAAAGAGCCACCAATGGTATGTTCTACCGTGCTGGCAAAGCTTTGTGCCTCGGTTCGTAGTCCACCATCAGCATCCCAGACATAAGTATTGACGATGTTGCGTTTGCCTGCCCGGATTTGCAAACTTTCCATTCGTTTTTGCCAGCCAGCAAAGCTGTCAGTGGCGTGTACTTGTTTCTCTTGGTCTTTAATTTTGCTTTCGATTTCGGCTTGTTTTTGCTTGGTGGCAGCATTTTTATCCTTGACCGTCGCCGCAGCATCCGCCTTAGTGTTTTTCAGTTTGAGCGCGGCGGCTTCGTCCTTTTGCGCCTGTGTCATTTCGCTGTCGGGTTTGTCTTCTTCTCGTTGTACCCCAATACTGGTCGGTGCATCACCACTGTCTATATTACGATATAAAGAGAGTTGATCGACCGTACCTACATCATAATTAGAAAAGTAAGATTCCCTTCGCTTATCCTCTGCTTCAATTTGTTTTTTGAGGTCATATGCTTCTTGCAAGCGGTAGTAACTGGCAGGATAGAGTGAACCATACTGCGATCGCATTTCGGGAACGTGTTTGAAGAAGCGATCGCTCGTTGGAACGCTACCAGTTAACCCATCCAAACTACCGTTCATCGTGTAGGCTGGATTGATCAAAAAGGTGATGGTGTTGACATCGGGAGGAATGCCGTCAACTGGTTGAACTTGGTAGCCGACCATTTTACCGCTGCGGGCAAGTTTGGTGACAAACACATCGGCTAAGGCAGAGACAACCAAGGCATAGCCTACATTTTTGGGAACAAAGCGCGTGCCCAGATGTGGGAATTTCGCAGTTTCTTCCGTTGTACCCCGCAGTTCTAGTTTATCCGTCATGCTCAGGGACGAACTGGAGGAAATACTACTCTCATTCTGGAATTGGTAACTAGAATCAAATTTGCCCTTGAAACCAGCACGGACTTTGGCTATCTTTGTCGTCACTCCAAAACCTGCATCGGATTCAAGATCAGACCCGATAAAGGTTTCTGCATTTGCACCCAAACCTGCATCTTGCGATCGTTGCCAGCTAAACGCCACATCTTCTGACATGGTTAATTCTACTGAAGTTGCGCTGTTATAGTCATCTGACAAGGTTAGGTTTTCACTGGGTACGGGGGGCGCTCCTTCGATGTAACCCAACAAAGTGGGGGCAAACTGGGCGTTACCAATCCATCTGAGTTCTAAGGCTTCAATACGCTTGTCGGGGAGTAAGGTTACTCCATCGGTAGTGGGATAGGCAAGGAATCGCCGCATGATTGCGACTTTGCGGTTAGTCGTTGGGTCAATGGTAACGGTGCTATATTCGTTGCATACGAGGGCATCGGGAATATTTTCAAGTTTACCGATGGGCGCACTACAACCCCACCAGCTTGCACCAGACACCGTGCCATTATAGCCATTCCCTGAATGGTCCCGGACTGCAACTTCTGTGGCTTCATTCATGGGATAGTAAGCCAGTAAACCCGGTTCGTTGCCACTCAGTAGTGTTTGACTGTTGACAGCAATCTCTTCATCGCTCAGGGCGATTCCCCAAATGCGGACTTCTGCCAGTTTCCCGAATTGCTCCCCGCTATTGCTGTTACCGATATAGTAAACATTGCTGGGGACTTTCAGAACTGCCTTCTCGATGTCTTTAACCTTTTGTTCGGCATTTTTGTATTGCTGGCTATTCTTATCAGTCATGGCCGCCAATGCCACTTTTGCATCTGCAAGCGGTTTGGCTTTAACACCGCCAACATCGCCAACTTTTTTACCGTCGATGTAGAACAAGGTTGTATCCCCTTTACCGACCGCAGTAAGATGATGCCATCCTTTGCTTAATAACTCCAGATTGTAGCCGCTATCGTAGAAATAGTCTTCCATTCCTGCGGGCTGATTTTCCAGATAAATACCCAAATTTTTGGCGTTTTTGACTCGAATGTGATGTCCACCATCCTTCCCTCCATCCTTCCCTCTGGTTAACGTATTCCATTCCTTGGTTTCTGGTAAGGGATAGACGAACCAAGCTTCAATACTCCAGTCTAGGTTCAGAGGTATGGGTTGGGGTTGATTCTCAGCAGTTTCTAACTGCAAGACGCTATTAATTTCGCTAAACTTTAAGCAGACTCTTTGAGCATCGTGAATCCACTGTTCAAAGGCGGTATTGTTGCTGTCGGCAGTAGCATCGTATTTCGTTTGCCGCATCCGCCCTTCAGTGTCGAAGTAGCTCAGTTGCACGTTCCCTTCGCAGGTTTCAAGGACATTCAATCGGCTGGCAGGCTTCACAAAGCCAAGTATAGCTCCTTTAGTGGCCAATCTGTTGACTTCAACAACTCCCCACATAGCTTGTGGCTGTTGGCTTTTTTTTGCTTCGTCGATGAACGCCTTGTTTAGGTTTTTGATCCCATCTTGAATTGTGCCTAGTTCTGTCTGGACTACCTTCAGACGGTCCTCAAGTCTGTTTTTCTCCTTAGTTTGATTAGAACCAGACAACTTTAAAATTTTCAATTCATCTTGAAGAGATTTTAACTTTTCTTCTGCTGTTGTCAACTCTGCTTGCTTATTACGCAAAGCTGAGACAGCATTAGAAAAATTGTTGTTGGTTTCTCCGCCAATTGTAATAATTTTCCACTGTTGGTTCGAGCCTCCATAGTATTCCTGAGTAAAAACGTTGTACTCGCCACCACCAAAATCTAAGACTTCGTGGGTTCGCCTATTGCGAATAACCCAATAACCAGCTGAGTTTTTTTCGGGTTTCCATTGTCTAAAAGGTTTAAGACTTTCGTCGATCAAGAAACTACCATCAACGATGCCAAACACATTGCTTTTTCCAATCCCTTGCAACTCTAGGTTATTCATATCGCAGACGATCTTATAATACCCGCTATCTGTTGCTACAAATTTGAAGTGATTATTCGAGAAGTAAGGATTGCCATTAGCCCCTAGCTCAGCATAAAGAAGCCCATGTGATTCGGTGAAAATACGAGCAATCCATTCTTCCTTAGATCGGCAGACCAGTTTACACCAGTAGTTTAAAGGATTACTCTTCTCTGCCTCAACAGTATTTTTACATTGAGTTATTTGACTGCCGAGATTGTCAACTTTTACTTGTTGCGTAGTAATTTCAGTGTTTTTGTTACTTATGGCTGTTTGCTTTTGCGATCCTTCAAGGCTCAGATTTTTAATATCCTGTTCTAACTGCCTTTTTTCAATCAGCAGATTTAGTTCCTGGTCCTCTTTTAATTCCAGTTCTTTCAATTTTGCTGGTGTTGTTGCCTGACTATCAGCCAAAGTTTGTAAAGTCACGATGTCAGTGTATTTAGCCTCAGTAATGCTGTCAGACAACAACCGAATACGATGTTTACGAATTTCCAGGGATGTCCAATTACCTTTGATATCCTTAATCTCAAAGGAACGCAACATACTCACCCCTTCAGGAATAGTCACCTTGCCTGAAGCTTGATACCAACCGCCTGTCAAGTCTTTAAAATCACTTTGCACAACAGCAGCACCAGAGATGATCGTTTTCTCTTCAGCACTGCGGCTGGTTTTACCCCAATAGGATAGGGTAAAAATCTTGTGTCCATCTACATTGTTAGGATTAATGCCAGGTGCAGGATTAACCTTAAACTCAAAGCTTTCTTCATAAGTAGCCCTTTCACTCACAGCAAATAACTCAGGATTGCTATACTGAACTGCATCAGTTCCTGCTGCTAGTTTGCGGTCTAGTGTTGCCGCACTCACATAGGCATCCCCGAAAACAGTGCCATCATTGCCATTAACTGAAAAGTCAATAACTTTGTTTTCGCTAATTGCACCTAAACGCCAGTAACCCACTAAACCGACTTCTCTGCCAGTTAGTTGCAGATACATATTGTTTTTGATGTCTTCGGCAGTGCGGGCTACATTCCAGATGCGGACATCGCTAATTTTGCCATCAAAGAAAGCACTCGCAGTCCACCAGCCACTTTTGCCAACACAGTTGTTGGTACGCTGGAGGTTTCTGGGAAGATTGAATTTAGATCTTTTAATCGCTGTTTCAATCTCCGTACCATTTTTGTAGAGTTTGGCATTTCCTGAAACATCTATTGTTGCTGCTAGATGAATCCATTTTTTTGTCTCTAACACCCCTCGTGCAGTTATATGGCCTAACTGTTGCCCATCCTCGACTTGGAAGCTCAGGTTATTCGTTGTCCCATGATTGACGAATAGAATATTATCACCATTACTACCGTTGCCAAAGTCGATAATTCTTGACCAATTTTTAAAACTGTCATACCACACCCAAGCTTCTACTGTGAATCCTTTGGAGAAGTCGTGATTCATATCAGGTAAGGAGATATAATCATCCACCCCATCAAACACTATCCCTCGTCGCTTTTCGGCTACCCGTTTCACATTGATGGCTTCGCCCGTTGCCCACTTGCGTTCAATCACAAAATGGGTATCGTCAATTTTCCGCACTGGGTAAGTGTTGTTATAGGCTTCTGTGCCAGCAATCTGTACTTGTTCGCCATTATTTAACCCATGATTGGGACAAGTCACTTTTAACTTGCCATCAACTGTTTTTTCGTAGGCGGTAATCATGCCGTCAAAAATCAAACCGCCTGCTTCTAGTTCTTGTTTTTCCCAAGAACCCAGTGGTAGGTTGGAACCCAGTGGTAGGTTGGACTCCGGTGTTACCCCACTTACATGGGCATCCCCGAAGACAGTGCCATCTTTTCGATTACTCAATAAGTTAATAACTTTGCCTTCGGTAATAGTATCTAAAGGCCAGTAACTTAATAATCTGATTTCGTCAGTCATTAGTAATTTGGCTTCTTCGTGAGTCAGTTGCCGATACATATTGTCACTTATCTCTTCGGCAGTACGGGATCTCGCCCATAAGCGGAGATCTCTAATTTTGCCTTTAAAATTTGGACTGCTAAATGCGCTTTTGCCGATACAGTTTTTTACACATCGTGTTCCGGGAGGAATATTTGTCAATCTACCTCTCATAATCATAGTGCCGTTTTTGTACAGTTTGGCTCTTCCCGAACCATCTACTGTTGCGGCTAGGTGCATCCATTTGCCTAACTCGATATGATTATCAGCAGTAATTTTTTGATCAGCACCCATTATCGTTAAAGTCAGTTTGTTAGTGGCAATGTCACTGCTAAGTTGAATGCCCTCAGTTAAATTTCTAGAGGCAAATTCGATAATGTATCCGGTTTCTTGAAATTCCTCATGATACACCCAAGCTTCTACAGTAAATTCGTTTGTCCCCTCTAGATCAAGCGGCGTGGATATGCTAATATAATCGTCCACCCCATCAAATACTATCCCTTGCGGCTCAAAAGTTAATGTGTCAACTGGCGGTTTAACAACTAGCATGTCAATTTCAAAAGTATCATTATCTACTTTCTTAGTGCTATAAAGCCCCTGATAATCTTTGGTGTTAGTGATTTTTACGAGGTCGCCAGTTTCTAAATTTTCGATATTGCCATCAGTCGATATTTTCACAAAATCTTCGGCATCTTCCTTGTCTGTACCCACTGCTAAACCAGTAATTTCCCCTTTTGGGATTGGTGAACTGTCGCCCAAGGCTTTGATTTCATCTAAAGTGTTCAACGGTAACAGCACTTCGCGCTGTTTGCTACGAATGATGGTGCTGTTTGGTGTGTCATCGATTTGTGCTAATGTTCCATCTCCAGCAATGGCAAAACTTAAGGCAGCCGCACCCTTATCTGTAGGAATAGCCAACATTAATTTGGTTGCTGTTTTAATCAGTTGCATTTCTCCTGATTGGGTTAGCTGTTCCTGTTGTAAATCGTACTTAGTAGCAGCTAAACCGTTATTAACAGTTACACCACTAATATCAAAAGTCCGTTTAATTATCCCTGGAATCTGGCGGGGAACGAGGGTATCTTTCACGTCGTCAAAAACTGTGTAATCTTTGACATCAAATAACCCTTCTTCCGAGGCGCGAACAGTTGTTAATTCGACTTTCTTGGTGTCACTGTTGTAGGCAAAAATATGCCAGCGATAAACATCATTTTCAATGGTGGGGACTAAAACCACCGAAAACCAGCCTTTAAACAGGTTGTTTACTACACGCACTTCGGTGGTGGGTTCGTAGAAAAAATTACCGTTGGCATCTCGAAAGTCCAAGGTGTCAATATTCTCTAGTCCCTTAACACCCTTATTCATATTTTTAGTGGGGGTGTGCTTCTGCTGGCTGCGCTTAAACCGTACTTCTAACTTGCGGTTCAGCTTATTGGTCATCCCATCTAAAACAAAACGGTCTACCAACAAAGTATTAGAAATGGATTGCCGGAAAACATAAATATGTCCCAGTGCAGAAATTAGTTGTACGGGAGCTACAGCAGATTCTTGCTTGGTTTGGTAGCGTGACTTCAAAATAAATTGAGTTTTATCCTGCTGGTAGGTAAGTTCAGCGGTTTCTAGAGCGATTACGGACAGGTCTTCTATCGGTACTTCTTTTTTATCTTTATCTATTTTGGTTTCATTGGGAAATTCTAGTTCTTGCCAGTTTTCCCAGCCAGTTCTCTGAGCTTCTGGCGTGTTGAGGTAATTGTCTTCAAACCCATCCTGTTTGACGATATAGAAAATTTTGCCATCAGCATCGGTTGCAAATACGACAACTTTCCCTTCATGGGCAATGCTGTTGATGTTCTGGAGCTTTTCTTTTGACAAATACATAGCGTTGTCTCCAAATTTAATAATTGCAGAGTAGATTGAGGTGAACCATTAGTTACACCAATTTCAGGCTCGATCTATCGAATTTTGTTCATGCAACCCAATAGATGACATTCCATTGAACTATTTAATTACTTCGGAAGCGTGAAAATAATTGATTTTCCAACCATATATTATTTTTAGGCTAATGTCAAGTAATTGTAGGCACTTTTGACAAATAATACCAATGCACAGAACTTTTGTTACAATCCTTGATCCTATACCAATTATTAGAAGTCGCAGATGCCGCACAGGACACAGCATTCTTGTGTCGCTCCAGGAACTGGAGCGTATCATCTATCTGTAGCACTTTTAACTCTGGAGTCATGATTGCTGGAAATGGTAAACATCTTTAATTATGGATTAATGATGGAGTTGCCATGCAACGAGTATTTATACTCATTGCATAAGTGTTATGCTCCCTAGCTTGTTTGCTTCTCTTCAGTTATTTTTTCGAGTTTGTCTACACCTTATTATTCAGTTCTTTAGCCCAACGAGAAATAGATAAAGTTGGTATGTTTGTGTAAAGTTATATTGCTGCGAACCACGATTTTCACAAGTAGTTGCTTTTGTCAATATACTAAATTGGTCAATTTATTCCCCAACTAGAAGCTCAGGCTGGTTCATAGAGGCGCGATCGCAAATGACTATGAACTCTCCTTGCCTGTCGCCCATTAATTTTTTTGACACCGATATTGTGAAACAACTCGAACTCTTTCCCCCACAAAAACCCACCTATTCGGGCCAACCCTCTCAACTAGAAATGAGTGCTGACGCCCTGCACCAATGGAAGCAGCGCATATTCGAGTACCAGCAATCCGCCTCATCCAGCCAACCTCAACAACAAACATTATTCGAGCTAGCACCTGACCCCTGTGATACCGACACCTTTGACCCATTTTCCCTGCAACTCCACAACCTCTCGTTCTGCGAGAAACCTGATTGGGGCGATGGCTTCGCCCCGCTTCGCTACGCACTTGCCTCTACTTTGCGATGGCTGTCGCCCCGGCTATCGCCTACGACGCTGCCAAACCAACACCTTTACTCTTGTACCCACATTCCGCACCCTAACTGTCACATGGGGTGCAGGTGGGTTATGTGGTAGTAATTAGTGGCGTTTGCTCGGTCATTCTGGGTACAAATACTTAGACAATCGCGTTTCGAGACATCATCTGACCCTCACGTCTCGAATGGGACAGCAGCAATCGACGGGGTAACTTCTGCGGCGTTGCTGATTTACGGTATGAAAGGCTAAATATGCAATTCATAAAAACCAGCGTCTACAAAGCTTCTGGATTTTAAAATTATTTATTTCATACCCTGATTAAGCAACGCCCAATTTTACATTAGCTAAATTATTTTTGGCTAATAAACTGCTGGCACGTTTAACCAGATTTGAGTCTACGTCCAAAGAGACAACAAAGCCGTCATATCCAACAATGTGAGCCAACAAAGCCGTACTGTAACCTGAACCCGTCCCCACTTCCAAAACCCTCGCACCTGGCGGCACTTCTAACAGCCGTAATGCAGCAGCAATAACTGTTGGAGAAGAACTTTGGGGAATCGGTTGCCCATCTGGCTCTAAAACATAGGCATCCATCACAACATCCGTCAAAGCATAATCCACTGCATCGCTCATGTTTTTTGTCTCAATTCAAATATTTTGCTGTATCTCTTTGAGTTCTATTTTAAATTTTATTATATATGCTAAATCTAGACTAAAAAGTTTTCTTGATAGTTTTAATCATGTATAATAAAAAAGCTATGAATACTTTGAGTCAAAACTTACTGGCTTAATCTTCTAAAATCTCAAATATAAAATCGTCAGGCTGCCAGCTAACAATACTCCGGACAGTTTTTGAGACGGAGGCTGAAACCCTCATTCTACCGTTAGCATTTGACCTCACTGAGAAGGCTGAAACCCGCATTCTGCCGTTAGTGATTGAAAACTGTCCGGACTATTGAGCTAACAAAGCTAAAATAAAAAAAGACCAACCTAAAAGGCTGTTATTCTTGTGAGCGATTCAACCATAGACCAAATTTTGAAATTGGCAAGTCAGCGAGCGGATGCTGCTGAAGTATACTACCTGTCGAGTCAAGACACCCCGATCGAATTTGAGAACAATCGCCTCAAATCCCTGCAAACCAAAGCACTGCAAGGCGTAGCACTCCGGCTGATTTACCAAGGCAAAATCGGCTTTGCTAGTTCCACAGACTTAACCCGGATAGACGACTTAGTAGATGCAGCGATTCAAACAGCAGAAATCGGCGACCCCGCAGAATTTGAACTCGCCTCCAACTTCCATCTAAAAGGCCCGGAAACCACCTACACTCCGCCCACAACCCAAGAATTAGTCGAAAACGGCAAAAACCTCATCGACTCAGTTCACGCCTACAATCCCGATATTATGGTAGATGTCGGCTTTCACGTCCGCCACGGCCGCGTGAAAATTGCCACGACGCGAGACGTATATGCCGAAAGGTGCAGCCAAATAGTCAGCGGGACGATCGCAGGCAACTTGGTCAAGGGAGAAGACTTTATGCAAGCATACAGTTACGATGTCGCGCGCGATCGCCCCCTTGACACCAACAGCATCCTGCAATCACTCCTCGAAAAATACCGACTCGCCGAACATCCAGCCACCATCACCAGCGGTTCCTACCCAGTCTTATTTACCCCCAGAGCAGCCGCCAGCACATTAGGAAGCCTATTTGATACCATCCTTTCAGGTCAAACAGTAGTCCAAAAAGCCTCTCCCCTAGCCGACAAAATCGGCGAAACCTTATTTGACGAACGCTTCACCTTTTTTGAAGACCCCACCCTAGGCCCTTCCGCTTGTCCCTTCGACGACGAAGGTACACCCACCACCCGCAAAACCTTAATTGACAAAGGAACTGTTACCGGATTTTATTGGGATCGTAGATGGGCCGCCCGCGCCGGTGTACAATCAACCGGCAACGGTTTTCGCGGCGGATTGTCTCGCCCAGGCCCCGACTTGACTAACTTTTGCATTTCCCCAGGAAATACCAGCACCCAAGACTTGATTGCTAGCATGGACGAAGGCCTGATAATAGAGCAAGTTTTAGGTGCCGGCCAATCCAATCAGTTAGCTGGCGAATTTTCCGTCAACTTGGACTTAGGCTATAAAGTAGAAAAAGGCAAAATTGTCGGTCGCGTCAAGAATACAATGGTGGCAGGCAGCATTTTTGAAGCCTTTAAAAATTTGGCAGATTTAAGCAGCGAAGCCGAATGGGTAGGCGGTGCGGCATATTTGCCAAGTATGCTGTTTCAACAGTTGGGTGTCGCTTCGAGGCAATAAGTTGAGTGCGGTTAATTTCAGGTGACTCCGACACTGCTGCTAGCAAAATGTTAGCACTCACGCCAAAAAAACCCGGTTTCTGCCAAAAATAGTCGGTGAAATCGCCAATGCTGTTAAGAAACCGGGTTTTTGGTGCCTGGTGCGTAAGTCAAAAAAACCCGGTTTCTGCCAAAAATAGTCGGTGAAATCGCCAATGCTGTTAAGAAACCGGGTTTTTGGTGCCTGGTGCGTAAGTCAAAAAAACCCGGTTTCTGCCAAAAATAGTCGGTGAAATCG
>Ga0335395_10000837_pt1 | contig 19526 bp, 17 predicted proteins | sample MAT02_FD_205744 | JGI IMG/M metagenome (GOLD analysis project Ga0335395, IMG submission 205744) | Freshwater microbial communities from Lake Fryxell liftoff mats and glacier meltwater in Antarctica - MAT-02 (spades assembly) (version 2) ...
TCACGAACTGTCGGCCCGCCGCGCTGCGGATTTTTCCCGGACGGTTACTGGCCAACCCGAAATCGCAGGCAAACGCATTCTGTTCGCCGTGGCACCCGGCGATACCCATAGCTTCGGATCGGTGATCCTGGAGGAAATGTTCGAACAAGCCGGCTGGGCAACAAGAAGTTGTCGGGACGGCAATCTTTCAAAGCTTCGCGCCGCAGCCAGGTCCCAATGGTTCGAGATGATAGCCCTGACGGTCTCGATCGATCAGCCGGCAGCCGATATTGCCGGGCTTGTGATGGCGCTACGCCAATCTTCCCGCAATCCCGATGTGCGCATCATGGTCGGCGGAGAGGCCTTCACCGACCGACCCGGGCTTGCAGACGATGTCGGCGCCGACGCGACGGCGGAAGACGGCAGGGCCGCCATCCAGATGGCGGCCTTGCTCCTCGAAAATGTGGAAGTTGAACATCTCGCTTCCCGTGCAAATGGGCAGACATCCGGGCTACGATCGCCACGCGCGCAAGCGTTTGGCGGTTTGGTGCGCGGCTGAGCCTGCCCGTACAGAAGTCGCGCCAGCGATCCATGGACCTCCCCCCCCCTCCCTCTTCCGGGCCGCTTGCGTTTCGGGATTCGTCAACGGCGCTTGCAGGCCTCCCGCCGGATGCGACCGCGCGAATCCTGTCTGCGACCGCCGATGTCACGCTTGTGCTGGATCGCAAGGGGATCATCCGCGACGTGGCAGTGGGCAGCACCGACCTGGGTGATGACCCGTTCGCAACTTGGATCGACCAGCCTTTCATCGACACAGTCAGTTCCGATAGCCGCTTCAAGGTCGAGGAAATGCTGCGCGATGTGGCCAGCCGCAGCATACCGCGCTGGCGGCTGGTCAACCACCTGGCCGGTTCCAACAGCATGCCGGTGCGCTATCTCGCAATGGAAGCGGGCGCCAACGGACGGGTGATCGCGGTCGGCAGGGACATGCGTGCCGCCGCCACCTTGCAGCAACGCCTGATCCAGGCGCAGCAATCGATGGAGCGCGACTATGTGCGCCTCCGCCAGACAGAGCAACGCTATCGCCTTTTGTTCGATCTGTGCAGCGAACCCGTGCTGATCGTGGATGCGTCCACCCGTCGGATCAGCGAAGCCAACCCGGCCGCACATGCCCTTCGCGACGATCTGGCGCCACTGGCCGACCAGCCGTTCCTTGGGATTTTCAGCAAGGATTCGCGCGATGACCTGCTGGAGCTCATGGGCGCCGTCGCCAGCGGTGTAGCCCAGATGCCAGTTTCTCTGGCGCTTGAAGACGGCCGTCAGGCCATGGTCGCCGCCACCCTTTTTCGGCAGGATCGAAGCCCGCATCTGCTCGTCCGCCTGTCGTTCGGCACCAATGCAGATCATGTAGCGCCGCAATCCGATGCACTGGCGCAGATCCTCGACCGGATTCCTGATGCGTTCCTGGTGACAGACCAGAAACTGATCATCCAGTCTGCCAACACCGCATTCCTCGATCTGACCCACTCGGCGCACCTTGAACAGGTGATCGGGGAGCGGCTTGGCCAGTTCCTCGGCCGGCCCGACATCGATATCGAGCTGTTGCAATCACAATTGCGGACATCGGGCGAGGTGCGCAATTTCGATGCGATCGTCCGCGGTCGCCACGGGGAGCGCGAAGATATCGAGCTGACGGCGGTTTCCGTCAGTCGCCAGGGGGAGACCCACTACGGCTTTGCGTTGAGGTCCGTTGCCCGCCGTATGGACATGGCCGCCTCCGACGTAACAGGTGTGCCGCGTTCCGTGGAGCAACTCACTGAACTGGTCGGGCGTGTCTCTCTGAAGGACATCGTGCGGGAAAGTACAGACCTCATCGAGCGGCTCTGCATCGAAGCCGCGCTCCGCTATACGTCGAACAACAGGGCATCCGCAGCCGAGATCCTCGGCCTGTCAAGGCAAAGTCTGTATTCCAAGCTGCACCGGCACGGCATGCGCAATCCCAGCGCCGACGCCAGCAGCGACCAGGAAGTTTGACACCAAATAGTGTCAATCTGAATTGACACTCGGAGGAGCGACGGTTAGCCTCTTTCTATGGATCGGCTTACCGCTACGACTGACCCTTCCCGAGTCCCGGCGCCATTCCCGGCGCTGCGCGATACTCTGGAACTTTTGAAGCCGGTTACCTGGTTTCCGCCCATGTGGGCCTTTTTTTGCGGCGTCGTGTCATCGGGTGTTCCTGTCATCGACCGCTGGCAGTTTCTTGCGCTCGGCATTATTCTCACAGGCCCGCTGGTCTGCGGAACGAGCCAGGCCGTCAACGACTGGTTCGACCGTCACGTCGATGCCATCAATGAACCCAACCGGCCGATTCCGTCGGGCCGCGTTGGCGGGCGCTGGGGCCTCTGGATCGCGATAGCCGGCACAGTGCTTTCGCTGCTCGTTTCGACGCTGCTTGGCCCCTGGGTGCTGGTTGCAACGATTTTCGGTCTGTTGCTGGCCTGGGCCTACAGCGCGCCGCCGCTGCGGCTCAAGAGAAGTGGCTGGTGGGGTCCGCTCACATGCGCATTCGCTTACGAGGGGCTCACATGGTTCACTGGCGCAGCCGTGATGCTGGCAGCCTTTCCCTCTACCCCGATCCTGCTTCTTGCCGGGCTCTATGCGTTCGGTGCTTTCGGAATCATGACATTGAATGATTTCAAGGCGGTGGAAGGTGATCGCCAGATGGGTATCGCATCCCTTCCTGTCACGATGGGCGTGCGCCCGGCGGCGATGCTGGCTTGCGCTGTCATGCTGGGTGCACAGCTCATCATCATCGCGTTGCTCGCTGCATGGGGGCTGTCGGTCACTGCCGGGATCATAGCGCTGCTGGTGGTCGGGCAACTGCTCGCCATGCGCCGCCTTGTCCGCGATCCGGCGCAACATGCCCCCTGGTACAATGGCGCAGGGGTATCGCTTTACGTTCTTGGAATGCTGGTGGCGGCCTTCGGCATCCGCGGCATGGAAGGGTTGCCCCTATGATTGCTTCAACGCGCACCGCTACACCAGTGCAGGGTCTTAGTTGGCTTTCGATCGTGAGGCTCGGTCTTGTGCAAGCCTCCCTTGGCGCGATCGTCATGTTGGTCACATCACTTCTGAATAGGGTAATGGTGGTGGAATACGCGCTGCCGGCAGCCATTCCGGCCGGCCTGGTCGCATTTCACTACTCGGTGCAGCTGCTGCGCCCCCGCTTCGGCCATGGATCCGATATCGGCAACCGCCGCACACCATGGATCATCGGTGGCATGGGTACGCTGACCCTCGGCGGCCTTGTTGCTACGAACGCCACGCTGATGTCCTCCACCATGCCGGGTCTTGCATTCGTGCTGGCCGTGCTGGCCTACGCCATGATCGGTACGGGCGTAGGTGCTGCGGGTACCTCGCTTCTGGCGCTGCTCGCAACCCGCACGGCAGAAAGCCGCCGCCCTGCTGCTGCTGCGGTTACATGGACCATGATGATCGTCGGGATCGTGGTCACAGCCGGTATCGCGGGCAGCTTTCTCGATCCCTTTTCACCCGAGCGTTTGGCCCTTGTGGCGGGCGGTGTTGTTCTGGGCGCCTTCCTGCTGACCCTGTTCGCTGTTTCCGGCATTGAAAATGCGAACGCCGCCTTCGCGCAACGCAAAGCTGAAGCCAGCCATGATTTCAAGGCCGCCATGGCAGAGACGTGGGCAGACCCGGTCGCCCGTCGCTTTTCCGTCTTCGTCTTCATCGCGATGCTCGCCTATTCCATGCAGGACATGGTGCTCGAGCCTTTCGCCGGCCTGGTGTTCGGCTACACGCCGGGCCAGTCGACGATGCTGTCTTCGTTGCAGCATAGCGGCGTCCTCGCTGGGATGCTCCTCGTTGGGATCGGCGGCAGTGCATTTGGCGGCGCAAACCACCAGCGGATGCGCAAATGGGTCGCCGGGGGTTGCGTGGCCTCGGCCCTCGCCATGGCCCTGCTGGCTATCGGCGCCGTGTCTGGCCCCGGCTTTCCGCTTCGGCCTGCCGTTTTCCTGCTGGGCTTTGCCAACGGCGTGTTCGCGGTATCTGCCATTGGCACCATGATGTCCCTGGCAGGTGCCTCGGGGCCTGGGCGCGAAGGGATCCGCATGGGCCTGTGGGGCGCTTCACAAGCCATGGCCTTCGGCATTGGCGGGTTTCTTGGCGCAGTCGGCGTCGATATCGGAAGGGCGGCCTTTGCAACGGATGGTCCCGCCTTTTTCACGGTGTTCGCAGTTGAAGCTTTCCTGTTCATCGGTGCTGCGATCCTTGCCATGGGCATCGCCGGCGCACCGTCCAGAACTCAGGGTTTCGAAGGGATACGCGCATGAGCATGGAACAGTTCGACGCCATCATCGTGGGGGGTGGCCCATCGGGCGCCACGGCTGCGGATGATCTCGCGCGCGCCGGTCGGCGGGTTGCACTGCTTGACCGCGCAGGGCGCATCAAACCCTGCGGCGGGGCAGTGCCGCCCCGCTTGCTGAAAGACTTCGACATCCCGATGTCCCTGCTGGTTGCGCGGGCAACATCGGCCCGGATGATCGCGCCATCGGGAAATGCCGTTTCCATGCCGGTGGGCAACGGTTTTGTCGGTCTTGTTGATCGTGATACATTCGATGAGTGGCTGCGCGAACGGGCCTCAAGCTCTGGTGCAACGCGCATAGACGGCACCTTCGAAGGGATTGAACACGCCGAAGACGGGACCTCCATTGTGTCCTATCGCCCCAAGGGTGCAGCCCGCGGCAGCGCTCCGGAGCGGCTGCGCACCAAAGCCATTATCGGGGCAGACGGCGCAAACTCCGCTGTCGCCCGCACAGCCTTGCCCAAAAGCAGCGCGCCACCCTTCGTGGCGGCCTATCACGAAGTAATCGAGTCTCCGCCCGAAGGCTTCGCCGGTTTCGAAGGCGGTCGCTGCGATGTTTTCTACCAGGGCCATCTGTCTCCCGATTTCTACGCCTGGGTTTTCCCGCACGGAGAACATAGCTCGGTCGGTGTCGGCAGCGCGAAGAAGGGCTTCCCTCTGCGTGAAGCGGTTGCGCAGTTGCGCGCAGAAACCGGGCTCGACCAGTGCCGCACAGTCAGGGTCGAAGGCGCACCCATCCCGATAAAACCACGCAAGCGGTGGGATGATGGCAGAAACGTCGTCATTGCCGGCGATGCGGCAGGCGTTGTTGCCCCAGCATCGGGCGAAGGCATCTACTATGCGATGACCTGCGGGCGCATGGCGGCCGAAGCGACCGATACGTTCCTTTCAACCGGAAATACCCGTGCGCTGGGCCTGGCCCGCAAACGCTTCATGAAGGATCATGGCCGGATATTCTGGATCCTCGGGATCATGCAATATTTCTGGTACGCTTCGGACAAGCGCCGCGAACGCTTCGTCAAGATCTGCGAGGATCCGGATGTCCAGTATCTCACCTGGGAAGCCTATATGCACAAGAAGCTCGTCCGCGCGCGCCCCGCAGCCCATGCGCGAATCTTCATGAAGGATCTTGGGCACTTAATCGGCTCTGTCGGGCGGTGAAACCCAACGACGTGGCCATCGGCGCTTCCGCACTGCCGCTGGCTATCGCCGGCGTTTCTGCGGTCCTGATCGCCGCGATCGGCGGAACGCTAACCGATCTTGGCGCCTGGTATCGCGGTCTGCAGCAACCAGCATGGTCTCCGCCAGACACGGCTTTTCCAGTCGCATGGACCTTGGTTCTTGCGCTTTGGGCGCTTTCGGCTGTTGAGACATGGCGTAGACTGCGCACGCGCCGGGAAGCGGAAACGCTCATCGGGCTTTTCGCTCTTAGCGGCTTTCTCAACATCCTTTGGAGCTTGCTGTTCTTCCGGCTGCAACGTCCGGATTGGGCCCTCATCGAAATAGGGTTTCTGTGGGCCTCGATCCTTGTCATAATGCTCTGGTGTGGCAAGCGTTCGCGCCTCGCTGCGCTGCTCCTTCTACCATACCTTGTCTGGATCAGTGTTGCCGGGAAACTCAACTTTGCTGTGGTGCAACTGAATGGCCCGTTCGGCTAGAGCGAGCCGCGTTCTGATGCTGTCAGAACGCTATTCGCTTTGATCTCGGGTACCATGGAAGCCTTTTTCCAATCAGGCCGGGCTATAGATCTGGTCCTGCTTATCATGCTGGCAGAGGGTTTTTATCTCTGGTCGCGCAGGCGCGCCGGCGCCCTGGACATCGCCTTTGCCCTGCTTCCGGGCGCGCTGATTCTCCTCGGGGTCCGCGCCGCACTTACAGGGGCTCCCTGGCAACTCATCGCGCTCCCGATTGCGCTGTCATGGCCAGTCCATATTGCGGATATCCGTCGCCGTCGCTGGTGATCCTGAAACGTGCCCAACGGAAGCTCCGTCAGACGAAAAAGGGCGGCGCCGAAACGCCGCCCTTCCATGTTGTCTCTGGTCCTTGGAGAGAAGGTGGACCTGACCGCATCAGGTAGGCCCCTCTATCCTCTTGTTTTTCGCATGGGTTTTCGGTGCCTGTGATTCCACAGGCACGAACCATGCTCCAGTCTCAAAGCTGGCCGTTCACCTTGAGGAAGGCGATCAGGTCGGCGCGCTTCTGCGGATCGGGAATGCCGGCAAACGCCATCGTCGTACCAGGAATAACGGACCGAGGATTCTTCAGATATTCGAAGAGCTTGTCTTCAGTCCAGACAATGCCGCTGTTCTTGTTCGCTTCGGAATATTTGAAGCCGGGAACCTTCCCTGCGGTCGCGCCGATCTTGTTGTAGAGCGACGGGCCGACCCGGTTCACGCCTTCGGTCAGCACATGGCATGCCTGGCACTGGATGAAGACCACCTTGCCCGCGTTCGCATTGCCGGTGAAGTCGGCGTAGTTTTCCGTGGCAACGGCTGGCGTCGCCACCGGTGCCGCGGGAACTGCTGCAGGTGCCGGAGCCGCTTCGGTTACGGCTGCCGTTTCGGCTGCGGGTGCTTCTTCCGTCTTCGAGCCGCCACAGCCCGCCAGCATCGCCAGGGCAGCCACACTTCCGAACATTGCAAAATATGTGCGATTTATCATCAAAATTCCTCCTGCTGGACCGAACCACCGGTTCGGCGCGTGGCAACTATAACCAGAAGTTCGTCGCCTGCAACGCGGGGAGCTGTTCAAAACCGGTTAGAGACTGCGGCAGTTTCTCACCGTGGCAATCTGGCGCTTTTTTCTTGCCAATGGTGAAACATTATCACATCGCTGAGACATGATTCCCGTCCTTTCGATGGAAGCGGTCCACTTTGCCCGGTCCGGCCGGCTAATCCTCTCCGCGTTCAACCTTCAGGTCTTCCCGGCCGGCCACACGTTGCTGCTCGGCCCTTCGGGTTCGGGCAAGACAACGCTGCTCAATCTCGCCGCCGGTTTGCTCACCCCTGATAGCGGGAGAGTGGCAATTGCCGGAACCCCACTGCCCGCGTCGGCAGCGGAACGCGACGGACTTCGCCGTGCCAATATCGGCATCGTGTTCCAGACCCTGCGTCTGGTATCTGCACTGACTCTGACCGAGAACCTTGAGCTGGCGGCACGCCTGTCGGGAAAACCGGCGTATGCTGTCGCTCCGCTCCTGGAAAGCCTGGGCCTCGCGCACCGCTCCGATGCAAGGCCACGGGAGCTTAGCCAGGGCGAGGCACAGCGTGCCGCCATCGCAAGGGCCGTCGTTTCGAGGCCGCTGCTGCTTCTCGCAGACGAACCGACATCCGCGCTTGATGACGTGAATGCCGAACTGGTTGCCCGCATGCTGCTGAAAAGCGCCGCCGAGCACGGCAGCACATTGGTAATCGCAACGCATGATGCGCGCCTTAGGCGTCACATCGGCGAAGTCGTCACGCTGGAGGCCGCATGATGCTGCCCCTCGCGATCGCCTATCTGAAGGACCGGGGCCTTGTCACCGCCTTCAATATTGCCCTCATCGCGCTCGGCGTCGCCAGCCTTGCCGTGTTGCTCCTCGTGTCCACACAGCTGGAAAAGCGGTTCGAACGCGACTCTCAAGGGATAGACCTAGTTGTCGGGGCCAAGGGATCGCCACTGCAACTGATCCTTTCGTCGGTGTACCATATCGATACGCCCACGGGTAACATTCCGGCGGAAAGTCTGGGCCTTCTACGCCGCGACCCTTTCGTCGCGCGCGCCATCCCGCTTGCTCTGGGCGACAATTTCCGCGGTGCGCGAATCGTCGGCACCGAAGCCGGCTTCCTTGGCATCCACAACGCAATCATTGCCCAAGGCGCAATGTTCTCCACTGTCGGAACGGCCATCATTGGCGCTTCCGCCGCGCGGGAAACCGGGCTTACCATCGGTCAGCGATTTGCCGGCACACACGGCCTCGGCGATGATGGGCATACACATGACAATGTACCCTTCACGGTCACCGGGATTCTGAAGCCGACCGGCACGGTTACCGACCGGCTCATTCTCACCAGCGTCGAGTCGGTCTGGGCGATGCATGGCATCGAGGCCCCCGGAGAACCTGGAGCACCGGGAGCACCGGGAAGCGGCGCCAAAATTCCGGAGGATCACGCCCGTCACGAACATAAAAGCCACGACCACGGAGGCCAAGACCCGAAAGGCCATGCCCATGAAGGCCATGACCATGCGGGCCACGACCACGGCGAAAAAGTGCTGGATCGGCGCGATGCCCTCGCGCCGGAAATAACGGCCATTCTCGTTACCTACCGTAATGCAATGGCCGCTGTTCGCCTGCCGGCCGCAATCAACCGACAAACGGCACTGCAAGCCGCCAGCCCGGCTGCGGAAACGGCCCGTCTGCTGGGCCTGTTCGGCGCAGCACTGGACGGCGCACGCCTCTTCTCCTGGCTCGTTGCGCTTACCGGCGCACTGTCCGTCTTCGTCGTCCTCCTGTCGGCCGCCAACGCGCGCGAAGGCGACATGGCCTTGTTGCGCGTAATGGGTGCAACCCGAAGCCAGGCGGCTGGCACAGTCCTGCTTGAAGGCTTGATCATTGCCGCCGTTGGCGCAGTGCTGGGCCTTGCTGCTGCGCACGGCCTGCTGGCACTCGGGGCAGCCTTGTTCCCCACGCTGGCCGCCGTCGGGGTCGGCCCGGCCCTCTTTCACCCCGGAGAGATCGGCATAGCTGCCGCCGTGCTGGGCCTCGGCGTTGTCGCAGCCCTCATCCCGGCCGCCCGCGTCTATCGGACAGACTTGGCAGAAACACTCGGACGGGCCACATAGCCCCCATGATCGCTCTGGCCTTTCTCTTGTCCGCAACTATCCAGGCCGGCCCTGCTTATCTGTCACAGCCGGCACCCCTGCGCCCGGTCGCCATGCAGCAGGGCCCACCAATCAGCGATATCTGGCAACCCGCCGCTACGCCCAGGGGTGGGGTCAGCTGGAAACTGCTGGAATCCACCAAGGAGACCACCCGCACGGCCGATGATGGCTACATTCGCTCCAGGCCGGTGTTTCCGGCTGGTGTGAAATCGCTCAACGGCAAGCGCGTGAAGGTGGCCGGTTTCATGATGCCGCTGGAAAACGCATCGCGTCAGCGGCACTTCGTTCTGCTCGCCTATCCGCCGGGTTGCCCGTTCCACACCCACGCCATGCCCAACCAGTTCATAGAAGTGAAGGCAGACGTGGCGTTCCCTGTGGAGATCGAACAAGCGATCGTGGTCGAAGGCGTTCTTGAACTGACGGGACAGGACGAAAGCGGCATTTTCTACCGCCTTAAAGCCTCACGCCCCGGCTGAAGCCGCAGCCCAAACCGGCACCGCTTCCGGTGTGCGCCACGCGGGTGGGTTTACTCATAAACGAAAAGAACTGGCGGTGGAAGAGAGCCTGATGGCGAACCATCGCTGAAGCCCGGACTATTTGCCACCCAGCCACCTGGCAAAGCTGCGCTAGTCTTCGAACTCAGTTCGAGCCGACATTGGCACTTGTGAGAACGTATACTCTAATCGATCGACCTGCCTCACTTCCGATAAAGCCGAATCAAACTCAAACACACCGGGGTCAAAAACGCAGAGATTTTTCCCTGTGCCCACAGAACTTCGAAAGCTCACACCGTCAAACCCTTGTCGAATAAGCGTATCTGCAAGAAGTTGAGTTAGCGCATATTTGTGCCGCTCATCGGGCGTAACTGGCGACCCAAGAAGTACGTCTACGTGATAAATAATGGCGAAAGTATCTAATCGAGCATCTGACATCGAAAATCGGCTGATCGGAACATCGAAGTTAGCGATCCGTAGATCTCTCAATGCTCGAAATCCACCGACCGAAATCAAATGCCCAGGATGAGGACGGATTTCAGCAATTGCGGTTTCAATTTCGTCTGCCATTTAGAGAACCGAAACGCCCTGACGATTCATGCGTCCTGGTGCCGCAGAGGGCGGCGGCAAAGCTGAAATCTCTGTGCCCTTGAATGGCTCAGCGATCCGGGTGACCTTTCGAAATTCGAGGTGAGTGAATTGCACTTTGACCCCGGTCCATGATCGAAACCAAAGCGAGCCTTTCTCGACTTTGAAGTCGAGTTCAGTAACGATCCGAGACATGAGAATTCCCATGTCTGTTTCAAGTCGATGGAAGTTTTCTCGGCCCAGCCTTTGGTCAATGTCGTTCAGCGGCCTACATGCCGTCTCGGGGATGGAGAATTGTATTAAGCGACCTGAATTCTCATCATTCCCCGCATAAAGACAAATGCCTTCATCATATTTCGGATATACATCACCCTCTTCCTCGAGGCGGTACATAAAGTCATCAACGTATTCGTCAGATTTTGCAGTCTCTATTAGGGCGTTTTTCTTTAATAGTATGATATCATATAAAGATATTCCGCCCCAGTGACCATTGTATTCATCTTCGCTAAAATGAAAACGAATGAGAGCGCGGATTAAATTTCTCAACTCTGAAAATCTATTTGGATCAAATACGTCTGTCTCTAAAACTCCGCAAACACCGCACAACCCTTTCACAAGATCGCTTTTGACCATTACTTTTATTTCGTGGTGCTTGGCACACAGCGCGCAAAGGCTCACCGCACTGAACGAGACACCTTCATTTTCTATATTTGTCACTGCGTATTTCTCAAATGTCCACCCAGCTCCTGGTAAATTCGCTTCCACGACATCGGCGGCAAGATGCAAACGCCATCGTCGCGAACGAATGCGCACTTCCCCGGCGTCGCATTGTTCTTGCAGATATTGGGGTTTGAATGTCGGCAGCCGAGCGTCTGCCGCAGACTATCCTGTGGGCCCAGAGGGCGGCGTTGGTTGGTCATGAGCGCCTCGGCGAGACTTCCCGAAGGAGCACTTCGGCTTGCGCCAGGACGGTCTGAACCGCGGCGTCGGACAGGTCTGGCGGGAAGCCATATTTCTTGAGGATGCGCTTCACCAGAACGCGCATCCTGGCGCGGGCGCTCTCCCGCTGATGCCAGTCGACCGTCGCGTTGTTGCGCAACTGCTCCAGAAGCTCATGGGCGATCAGGCGCAACTGCTCACTGCCCATCGCCTCCACAGCGCTCTCGTTCTCGGCCAGCGCGTCATAGAAGGCGAGCTCCTCTGGTGAGAGACCTTGTTCTTCACCCCGTGCTCTGGCGGACTTCATGTCCTTGGCCAGCGCGATCAGTTCGTTAATCAGCTCCGCAGCCGAAAGCGCGCCCGCGTGATATCGGGCGACGGCCTCCTCAAGTCGTTTCGAGAAGGCGCGGCTCTCGACCACATTGGTCTTCATCCGACTGACAATCTCACCGGCGAGCAGCTTCTTTAGCGCCTCGAGAGCGAGGTTCTTTTTCTCCATCCCTTGGATCTCGAGCAGGAACTCCTCGGAGAGGATGGAGATGTCCGGGCTGTCGATCCCGACGACTTTCAGGATGTCGATGATCTCGGCCGATGCGACCGCCCGGTCGATGAGTTGCTGCACTGCCAGTGTTTTATCGGCCTGGCTGAGTTTGCCGGTCGCAGTGCTCTTGGAGATGGCAGCGCGGACGGCCTGGAAGAACCCGATCTCGTCGCGGATTTCCCGGGCCTCGTCACTTGCCGAAGCCAGAGCGTATGCGCGCGTCAGCTCGAGGACCAGGTCCAGATAGCGCCGGTGGGCCTTCTTCTTGTCTTCTGGGGAACTGGCCTTGGCGGCTTCAGCTTCGGCCCACTTGAGCACCCAGTCGATCCCGCCGGCGAGGCATTTGAGACGCTCCATTGGGGCGCCATGGATGCCCAGCATGTAATCGAAGCCGTGGAAGATGCCGCTGACGATCTCGTAGCGTTCGAGCATCGCCGCGACCGCCTCGGCTTCGTCGATGCCGGTCTTGTCGCGGTCGGTCTGGGTGTAGTCGCCCAGCGCCTTTTTCAGGTTCTGGGCGATGCCGATATAGTCGACGATCAGGCCGCCGGGCTTGTCACGGAACACCCGGTTCACCCGGGCGATCGCCTGCATCAGGCCATGACCGCGCATCGGCTTGTCGACATATATAGTGTTCATGCAGGGCGCGTCGAAGCCGGTCAGCCACATGTCGCGCACAAGGACGAGCCGCAGGGGGTCCTTGGGGTCCCGGGCCCGCTTGGCCAGCGCATCACGCCGACGCTTGTTGCCGATGTGCTGCTGCCAATCCAGCGGATCGGAGGCCGCCCCGGTCATGACAACCTTGATCGCGCCGGCGGCATCGTCATCCGAATGCCAGTCCGGCCTCAAGGCGATGATCTCGCGGTAAAGCTCGACGCAGATGCGCCGGCTCATGCAGACAGCCATGCCCTTGTATTCGGTGCCGTCGGTTCGAGCCTCCAGGTGGGTGACCATGTCGGCCGCGATCTGGTGGAGCCGCTTGTTCGAGCCGACCAGCGCTTCGACGGTCGACCACTTGGCCTTGGCCTTTTCAGCTTCCGAGAGCGTGTCGTCCTCGACCAGGGCCTCGATCTCAGCATCGATGAGAGGCTTTTCGTCCTCGTTGAGTTCGATCCTCGCGAGGCGGCTCTCATAGTAGATCGGCACGGTCGCGCCATCTTCGACCGCCCGGCTGATATCGTAGACGTCGATGTATTTGCCGAAGATGGCCGGCGTGTTCACATCCGCCGCCTCAATGGGCGTGCCGGTAAAGCCGATGAACGAGGCGTTGGGAATCGCCTGGCGGATATAGTGAGCATAGCCGTACCGGCGCACGCCGGACTTGGCGTCGAGCTTGGCGTCGAAGCCGTACTGGCTGCGGTGGGCTTCGTCCGCGATGACAATGACGTTGCGACGGTCGGTCAGCTCGGGGAACGACTCCTCGCCGCGCTCGGGCGAGAACTTCTGGATGGTGGTGAAGATGACACCGCCCGATGCCCGCCCCAGCAGGCGCTTGAGATCATCGCGACTGTCGGCCTGCTCGGGGGCCTGGCGGATCAGGTCGCGGCAAAGCCCGAAGGTCGAGAAGAGCTGATCGTCCAGGTCGTTGCGGTCGGTCAGAACGACCAGCGTTGGGTTTTCGAGCTCCGGCGCCTTGACCGCCAACCCGGCGAAGAAGGCCATCAGGAAGCTCTTGCCCGAGCCCTGCGTGTGCCAGATCACCCCGATCTTGCGGTCGCCGTCCGGGCTGCTGGCGTCGATGGCCTCTCGGACAGCTTTCCGGGCGCCGTGGAACTGATGGTAGCCGGCAATGATCTTGAAGGGGCCGCGGCCCTCATCGCCAAAGACGATGAAGTCTCGGATCAGCGCCAGGAAGTGCTCGCGGTTGAACACGCCGCGCAGCAGGGTCTCCAGCTCAGGATCGCCGCGGTGCGCGAAGTCTTCGCCCGTCACCGTCCGCCACGGCATGAACCGTTCTTGATCGGCAGTCAGCGACCCGATCCGCGCCTCGATGCCGTCCGAGGTCACCAGGACCGCATTGGTGCGAAACAGGTTCGAGATCTGGGAACGATAGGTCTGCAGCTGGTTGAAGGCGTCGGCGATGGTGGCGTTCTCAGCAGCAGCGTTCTTCAGTTCCAGCACCGCCAGCGGCAGGCCGTTGACGAACAGCACAACGTCGGGCCGACGGTTGTTGCTGCCCTCGACCACCGTGAACTGATTGACCGCCAGCCAGTCGTTGGCCTCGACCTTTTCCAGATTGATCAGCCAGACCCGATCGCCAACGATCTGTCCGGTGTTCGATCGATACTCGACCGGCACACCGTCGGTCAGCAGGCGATGGATGCGGCGGTTTTCCTCAACCAGCGATCCGGTCTCGCTGGTCAGCAATTGGCGGATCGCTTCGCTTCGGACGCCTTCGGGAATGAGCGGATTGAGCGCCGCGACGGCGGCCTCCAGCCGCTTAAGCAGGATGACATCGGAAAATGCCTGCCGCTGCGGATTAGCCCCGTCTGGCGCGATTTGTAGGCCAGGCAGGTAGGTCCAGCCCAAATCCTTCAGGATCTCAAGGCCGGCATACTCGACGACGTCCTCGGTAAAGGCCGTCATGCTGGCTTGGCCTCAGCGACGGCAGGCACATCCCAGACGTTGCAGGCGATCTTCACCAGGAAGGACTGACGAGCCTCAACGTTCGTAGCTGTCCATTTGGGCCAATGGTCGAGCGCCTGCACGGTCTTGGTGATCTTGTCGGCGACCCCAACCATCTGGGCGTCGGTGTCGGCCTGGCACCTTGTGAGCAGGAATTTCGACTGCCCATAGCTCTTGATCTTCTCGGAATAGGGCCGGTTCGAGATCGACCTGTTGATCGACTTCTCGATGAGCAGCAGGTTGCCCAGACTTTGGATCACCTCCTGATCCTGGCCACGATCGCCAAACTCCTCGACCGCATCCGTATCGGCGCCGACGGCCAGGATGTGTTCGATATCGTTGCCGCCGGCTGTGTAGTCCGCCAGCCGGTCTAGAGCCTTGCTGGGTCCATAAGCCTGCAGATCAATATGCTGGGTGATCTTGGCAATCAGGTAGCGCAACCGGAACTGACGAACGGCATACGACCGAAGGCCCTTCATCGCCTGATCGAAACTGCGTGAATGGTCGGCCCGCTCCTTGGCGAAGGTGTCCGCGACAAAGGCGTCGAACTTGTCCGGGCTAACGGCCCTGAGCTTGCGGGCGGCGTCGACGATGCTTCGCTCATAGTCTTTCGCTGGCGTGCCCGAAATCAGCCAGACGAACATCGTCTTTTCGATCTCGGTCGCGAGACGAGCGAACAATGCTGTCGGCAAGTGCCGCGCCGCCAGGAGCAGCACGAAGTGCTGTTTGATTGACTGCCCACCGAGAAGCCGGGTGTTCTCGATGCCGGGCTCGGCGCCGCCGGCCGCGTTCTGCCCCTTGGAAAAATGCGCATAGGCTTTGGCCGCTTCGCGCAGACGCTTTGCAAACGCGACCGGCGCAGTGGTGTGGTCGGTCAAATCGGCGTTATTCTGGAACCAGTCATAGATACCATCTTCGCGGATCTTGCTGTCCAGATCAAAGGTGGCGAGCAGATAGTATCGCAAGAAACGAAGGGGCTTTTCCCCGACCGCGTAAATCTCGTCGGTCAGCGATTTCCAGACGCTCTTCAGCTCGGCGAACTCCTGGCCCTTCGCGTTCATGAACAGCAGGTTCTTGAGCAGGTCCATCGCATCGAGGCCGACGCCGCGGTCGTTGATGGTTTCGAAGATCTTGAGCGCCTTGGCGATGGTCGGCGTCTCAATCCGGATGACCTTCACCTTGTTGGTCAGGTAGCCATAGAACCGCAGGATCGAGGCGCGATCCCCCTCAAAGGTGGTCGAGAGAAACTCGCGGATTGTGTCATAGGCGCCGCCCAGATTGCGGATCGAGCGTGACCCATCGCGGACGGTCTGGGCCGCATTGCCATTGGCATATTCAGCTAGCACGCCGCCGGCATCATCATACTGAAGGTCCAGGCGGAACCGGTGCGTTGTCACGCCCTGCCAGTCGGTCGAACTGGCCGCGATCTGGCTGGCCAGATCATCGGGCAAAGCACCGCCAAGCTCGTGCAGGGCATCGCGGATGGCGCAGAGGGTCAGATAGGAAGTCGTGATGCGTTGTTGGCCGTCGATCAACTCGAAAACCTGATCGCCACCGGCGCACACAACGATGGTGCCAATGAAATACTCAGGCGCAAAATGCTGGGTCGCAGCCTCGAACTCGGCGTGAATGTCCGCCAGGAACTGATTGACCTGATCGCCGCCTTCGCCCTTGGCGTCGCTCTCACCCCAGACATATTCGCGCTGGTAGTCCGGCACGCGATAGAAGTCCTGAAACAAGCGCTTCAGCGTCATGTCCTGGGAAACGATGCTTTGTTCGGTCACGCGGCAATCTCCCGGTTGGCATCGAGGACCCGAACCTCCCCCGACATAAGCCGTGGCAGAAGGTAGTCTCGGGTCTCGGCGAGGGTGCGGTTTTCAGAATCTCGCTGCTCACGGGCCAAAAAGAGCGGGCCCACAATTTCAGCGAAGGCGCTCGCGACAGTCTCTGACCCGCTCAGTTCAATTTTGCCGACATCACCGTTCGAAACAAAGGGTTGGGCGGCCCCCCTCTTGATGCTGTCGATATCTGTCGCTCTCAGATTGAGCAGGAGCCACTCGGCTGAAACGCCGGCATTGGGGCGTATCAAAGAGGCGTTATTGTTCACCCACGCAAGCCCCCGATGACAAAAGAACTGGCCGCAATAGGCACCAACGCGCCCCACAGTGATCACGAAATCATCGGCATTACTTCGCGTACTGAAGCCCATCACGCCACCGCCGCCAAAGACGGGGTTGGGGCCGAAGTCTTGGATTTCTGCTTTGTCCAGCTGCTTCCCGCCGGTGACCGTCGCCACGTCGGTGACACAGCGTTTGGGCCATGCAACCGGCACCCCCTCATCATTGAGCGCATCCGGAAACAACCCCGCCAATTCCTCCGCGCGCGCAGGATCGGGCATCAGCCCGCCCATGATCGCGACGGGGTCGGTGGCGCCGGCCAGCTTGCGGCGGACGGGGCCGAAGTCGACGAACCAGTCGCGGAAGATCGACTGAGCCATCGCCTCCAGCGTCTCGTTCGTGCGGCGGTTTAGCTCGATCTTGTAGTCGAGGGTTTCTAGTGTCCCGCCGATCGAACGCTGCCATTGAATGGGTGGGCACGGGATCTTCAATTCAGCCAAAGCTCGCCCAGTTAGATGCTGAATCGTCGTTCCTGTGAAATACCCTTCTAAAGCACCTGTTTTTCCAGCAAGTAAGAACCAATAATACAGATATTCTGAATCCAGCCCAACTTTGACGCGGACTCTGTGCAGGGCTTTCTGGATTTTCATTCCCGGGATCGAATTACGCCAAATTGCACACCGGCCAGGCTCGCCGCCTTCGCAAATCACTAAGTCCCCATTCTGCAGGCCGTAGCGGTCTTCTTCGTGCGACTCAAAACGCATTGAGGCCAAGTCATTGAAATCAAACGCCCCCCATCGAACATTGCTGTTCCCAAGGTACGGCTGGAAACAACCTCGGTTTTTCTGAGCGTCGAGCATTTTCCCGAGGGATGCGTCGGTATGGTCGCCGAGGCGAACAATCGGCCACTCAGTCATCTGCTGATACTTTGGTTAGCGCCGCCTCAATCCGCGCCTCCAGCGCCCGCCCTGCCGCGAACTGGTCCGCCAGTGTCACCCGAAGAGCCCCAAACCGCTCCTCGAAGCTGACGCCGTCATCCTCCACATCCGCCGCCCCAACATAGCGCCCCGGCGTCAGCACATGGCCATGGGCACGCACCTCCTAAGGCTTGCCGACCGGCAGAACCCCGACTCGTCGACGTAGGGCGCCAGGCCCGCCGCCCCGACCGCGTCGGGACGGCCGCGCCAGCGGTGGTAGGTGTCGGCGATTAGGCGGATGTCCTCATCGGAGAACTCGCGCCGGGTGCGGTCGACCATGTGGCCCAGCTTGCGAGCGTCGATGAACAGGATCTCGCCCTTGCGGTCGCGGTGGCCGTTGGCGCTCTTGTCCCGCGCCAGGAACCACAGGCAGGCGGGGATCTGGGTCGAGTAGAACAGCTGGCCCGGCAGGGCGACCATGCAGTCGACCTTGTCCTGCTCGATCAGGGCCTTTCGAATCTCGCCCTCACCCGACTGCTGGGATGACATCGAGCCGTTGGCCAGCACCACGCCGGCCGTGCCGCGCGGGGCCAGATGGTGGAGGATATGCTGCAGCCAGGCGAAGTTGGCGTTGCCTTGGGGCGGGGTGCCATAGGCCCAGCGGGCGTCGCCCTCCAGGCTGCCCTGCCACCAGTCGGAGATGTTGAACGGTGGGTTGGCCATGACGAAGTCGAACTTCTGGGTCGCGAACTCGTCGCGCAGGAAGCTGCCTTCGTTGTTCCACTTGATGTCGGCGTCGATGCCGCGCACGGCCAGGTTCATCCGGCACAGACGCCAGGTGGTGTGGTTGCGCTCCTGGCCATAGATGGCGATGTCGGACCGGCGGCCTTGGTGGTTCTCGATGAACTTTTCCGACTGCACGAACATGCCGCCCGAACCGCAGCAAGGGTCGTAGACGCGGCCCTGACCCGGCTCGAGCATCTCGACGATCGTCCCGACCACCGAGCGGGGCGTGTAGAACTCACCGCCACGCTTGCCTTCGGCCCCGGCGAACTCCGAGATGAAATACTCGTAGGCGCGGCCGAGGCGGTCGCGAGCCTGGCCATGGTCGCCGCGCATGTCGACGTTGGAGAAGAGGTCAATCAGCTCGCCCAGCATGGTCTTGTCCAGCTGCGGGCGGGAATAGTTCTTGGGCAAGACGTCCTTGAGGACGGTGATGTTGGCCTGTTCGATCGCCTCCATGGCGTTGTCGATCAGCCCGCCGATATCGCCTTTCTTCTCCTGGCGGGTGGCGACGTCGACATAGGTGATCTCAGGCCGCTTGGCGTTGGCCTGCAGATGCGCCCAGCGCGCCTCAGGCGGCACCCAGAAGACATTGGCGGCCAAGTATTCTTCAGCATCTTCCGGGTCGGCGTAATCCTCGCCGGAAAGCCGCGCGTGCTGCGCCTCGAAGGCCTCGGAGATGTATTTGAGGAAGATCAGGCCGAGCGCGACGTGCTTGTATTCCGACGGCTCCAGATTGCCGCGTAGCTTGTCGGCGGCCTTGAACAGGTCGGCCTCAAAGCCGAGGTCGCCTTTAGCTGCCTTGGCCGTCTTGGTTTTCTGTTTTTGCTCAGCCATTGCGCCCCACCTCAAATTCCCTTGTCGGTCGCAGGCACTTGCGCCCGGTGTTCCGACTCTATCGCCTTAAGCCGGTCGAACTCCTCGACCGCCAGAACGACGACCACGGGACGCCCGTGCTTCTCGACCACGACCGGTTCCGAACGCGCAAGATCAATCAGGCGCCCGAACCCGTACTTGGCATCCTTGGCAGACATGTTCTGCACGGCATCGCCCCTGTCCGATTCGGAAGAGACTTTTGGCCATTTTGGCCTTTTATACAAGTTGACCGGCCCCCGGTGAGTGGTCCGGGCTGATTGTTAGTGCGTTGTCACCTCCATCGCCAGTGTCGCCCTGAGGTGGAGCGTAGCGGAACCGGAGGGCGGCACTGGCGATGGAGCGGCTTCCGGTGCCGGTGGTCGGTAGCCGAGACTGCTGTGCGGGCGGACGGTGTTGTCATGGCGGCGCCACGCCTCGATCAGC
>Ga0335395_10000838_pt1 | contig 19520 bp, 12 predicted proteins | sample MAT02_FD_205744 | JGI IMG/M metagenome (GOLD analysis project Ga0335395, IMG submission 205744) | Freshwater microbial communities from Lake Fryxell liftoff mats and glacier meltwater in Antarctica - MAT-02 (spades assembly) (version 2) ...
TACTCAAGAATTGATGGTGGCATTTTATCAAAATATCAGTCAAGGGATGAGCAAAGGGGAAGCTTTGCGGGAAGCTAAATTGAGTCAAATCACTCGCCATCCTTTTTATTGGTCGCCGTTTATTTTAATTGGTGATGCGCGGTAGTTATAGCAGTTGACAGTTGACAGTTGACAGTTGACAGTTACAGTGAAGTTAATCGTTTATGAACTGGTGTAGCAGCATTGGTGTAAACTTAACGTTAAATATAGTGCGGGTCTTCTGTCTAGCGATTAAGGCTAGATCCCCCCTAACCCCCCTTCTTAAGGGGGGGACAAGAATCCGATCAAAGTCTCCCTTCTTAAGGGGGATTTAGGGGGATCTGGCACCGGCGACGGGCGAAAGATACAAGACTTTTCAGGCTTAACAAGATTCTTCTCAAAGTCCCCCTTCTTAAGGGGGATTTAGGGGGATCTGGCCTCGGATAAAAGCGAGATTTTTGAATGGTTCCAGGCTTAAGTTGACACCAATGGACACTAATGCGCCCCTACAAGCCCCCACAAAGCCAATCCGCCGCCCCTTCCCCTAGCAGCAATTATCCCATCTTCTACCAGAAAATATGCAAAAAAAGCCTGCTTCCCCACACTCAAACTAAAAAATTCCGCCTCCCGCGATTCACCACCACGAATAAATCCTTGATACACAGTTTTACCCAACAATTTCACAGTAATTCTGGTAAAATCAAAAGCTAAAATATTCTTATTTACCAAAAACTTAGTCGGCCCGGAAAGAGTTAGTTCGATCGCACCAACCTGCACCGAATTCTCCACCTTGCCCGTTTCTCCAAGCGTTTCTCCATCCGCAACAGGTTCTACGGAGTAAGCAATTTGGATTTTTGCCACCCACTCAGGAATGTAACGTCCCGCACCTAACACAATTCCTGCTTTTTGTCGAGTCTTTTTCGTGCCGGTGATAAAGCATAGGCGCCAATTGCCGGTTAATTGCTGGAAAGAATAGCGAATTTTATTTTTTTTGGCGTTTTTCTCGGCTTCTAGGAGGGCGGCGACTACGGCGGCGGGAGATGGTTTGGAATTTGATTTAGCGGCTTGTTCTAAAATTGATATGTTTTCCATTTAATAATACACAAACCAGTATTTTGAAGGTAATATCTGAGTCTAGCTTATCCTCGCATCTTCGGAATCGTTGCTGGCACTTTGAGATGGATGGAGCCCCGCTACGCTACGACTTTTGGGCAAACGGGCGATGGCTTACGCTACGCTACGACTTTTCATTTATTGTTCAGAAATAGTATTCGGATCGATCGGCACAATTCCTTCATTGGCGTAGCGAGTAAAATCCTTAACATTTAGCGTCAAAATATGTGCTGCACCGTTTGCTTTCATAATAGCCACAAGACGAGCATCATGCACCTGAACTCCCGAAACTCTGTAGGTAACAACTAACCTGCGCCATTCGGAGTAAATTAAATGCGAGTCGGGAAACAAAGGAAAAAGACGCTCGATCCGGCGTAACTTGAGCTCGGCATCAGCAGGAGTCAACCCAAAGCCATTTTTCTCGATCGGGCGAGTAACAACGTTCCAAAATTCAACGCAGTTTTGTGAGGCTACTTGCAGTTTATATCCATCCTGTCGCAATTTTTTGACAGCATTGCGGATTACAGGATATAAAGGATGAGAGCGATCGGAAAACCGCAGCAGAATATTCGTATCTACAAGGCATAACATTGCTAAGAATGCTCCTCATAGATACCTTCACGACTTATGGCAAAATCTGATAGCACTGGCACATTATTTCCCAGACTTTGAATAAAATCATCAGCCAATTCATCTAAAAGTATCTCAAAATCGCGATCGCTGATTTCTGCATCAGAATCACTTACCTTTGATGACTGACCAGGCGCTGACTGCCAAGTTAGGAAATCAACAAAATTAAGAACTACTTCTAGCTGCGGTTTGCCTAAATAACGCAGCTTACTTACAATGCTTTCAATTACAGCTTCCATACGTTTATAGTTGAGCTTTAATTGCGATTTGTTCCAGATAATTATAGCACAATACGGTTTATTTAAGACAGATCCCCCCTTAGCTTGCCCCCTACTCCCCCTTAAAGAAGGGGGGGACAAGAAGCGCTCAAAGTCCCCCTTCTTAAGGGGGATTTAGGGGGATCTGGCCTCAGCGATCGACGACAGATATAAAGGGTTTTAGTGCGATCGGGCGATGGCTTACGCCCTGCTACGCTACGACTCGACAGCATAGCACAAACTTTTTAGCCAGTGCCGCAAAAACTCTTGTGGGGCCCGCGTCCGGGCCTCCAATATTGGCAACTTCCTCAGCTTCAATCCCTAAAGACCGGCCGCACAAACTGCCGCTCCCACTAACCCTACATTGTCATCCAAAACCAATCGCACCGGAATCATTTCTAACAGTGAATCCATCCGGCCTTTGTGGGTAAAAGCTCGCATAAAACCGCCTTCTAAAATCAGCGGCAAAATCTTAGCAGCAATACCGCCGGCTACATACAAACCGCCGTAAGGTAAAAGTGAAACAGCCATATTTCCCGCCACCGCCCCGTAAGCTTCTACAAACATTTGCATTGTTTGTTCCGAAAGCCGATCGCACTTTTTGAGTGCCGCCTGAGCAATTGTCGCCCCCGGATCGACAGTCTTCTCGCTTTTACCAATTTCTGACTCCCATTTGGCGATCGCAGCCCCAACCTCCGCCGATTCAGCAGCAAACTTGCGATCGCGCAAAAACTGGTAAATTGAAACAATCCCCTGTCCCGAAACTACACGCTCGATCGATATTCGGGGAATATCATGTTTTGCTAACAAATATTTCAGCAATTGAAACTCCAACTCCGAGCGAGGTGCAAAATCAGCGTGTCCCCCTTCCGAAGAAAACACCCTGATACCATTTGCTTCAGGAATTGCAAAACAATTTCCCAAACCAGTACCCGCACCAATCACAGCAATTGGATCGTTTTGGCAGGGTTTTCCAACTTGCAAAACGTGCAAATCGCGATCGTCCAAACCCCACACGCCGTAGCCAACCGCAACAAAATCATTAATTAAACTAACGCGGGATATTCCTAAATCCTGTTCCAGACGCTTCGCATCCAGTCGCCAAGGTAAATTAGTCAGTTTTGCAGTGTTGTTGACTACCGGGCCCGCGATCGCAAAACAAGCTTTTTCAGGCTCAGGTACAAAATCGAGTTTTGCAGCAGCCTCCGTCAAAAACTGCCGCACAATCGGCACTAAATCGGGAAACTCCCCGCTCGGATAGCGAAACTCGTAAAGAGCCTTCATTTCACCCTTAACAGTCCTTTCCACCAAGCGCAAAATCGTCTTAGTTCCGCCAATATCGCCCGCTAATAATAATGCCATAAACCTCCTATTCAACCAAAGATGGGGGAGCATCTGTGTTTTGCATTATTATAGTGCGAGCGTCCCCGCTCGCGAGTACAATACGCGAGCGGGGACGCTCGCACTATATATAAAATGCTTTTTACAAAGCCCCAAATGCTCCCGATCGCATTCCCCATTTAAACACCCACAGTATTAATTGCCAACCAAGCCCGCAGCACCTCAGCCACAGTCCAAGCTTGAGCAGTGCAGCCCCTGGGCGAGTGAGGAGCGTCGCCCTCAAAAATTTCGCTGAGACTGCCAACACCTGCGCTTTTTATATGATGTGCCATCGGTGCTAGGAATTCGCGAGCTTGTGCTGGGTCTTTGTATACGTGCAAGTGAGCCAAGACAAAGGGGCCCATCAGCCAGCCCCAAACCGTGCCTTGGTGGTAGGCGCGATCGCGCTGCAATTGGTCACCTGCATAGACTCCACAATACTGCGGGTGCTGCGGTGAGAGGCTTCGCAGGCCGTGGGAAGTCAGAAGCCCTTCAGCGCAAGCGTCCACCACGCCGCGCCGCTGGATTGGTGTCAGTAACGGTGTATAGCGGGGAGTTTCCTTGCCCCGCACCCCCGGTAACAAAGAGGTGGCGGAGCGAGGAGGAATCGAGTCTAGGGGCAGGGAAACGGCGAATATTTGGTTTGGCCGCAGCGAGTTGTCGTTGCCGTTGGGGCCGTCTAAAACGTCGTAGCAGTAACTGGTTGAGTCGTTCCAGAAGCGGGTGAATCCGGCGCTGGTGCGATCGCCCAACCGATCGTATTCGTGGTGAGACTTGCCCAATCTGCGAGCAAAACTTGCCATAGCTTGTAGGGCATTGTACCAAAGGGCGCTCAGTTCGATCGGCTTACCAATCCGAGGAGTCACCACCCAATCGCCGATTTTCGCATCCATCCAAGTCAGTTGTACGCCGGTTTCGCCCGCGTAGACCAAACCGTCATCGGGATCGACGCGGATGTTATACCGAGTTCCCCGAAGGTGCCAGTCCAAAATCTCACATAATGTCGGCCAGAGTTCGGTCAAAAGTTCCTCGTCTCCTGTGCAGTCGCAGTAAGCACGAATTGCCTCAAAGTACCACAGCGTCGCGTCTGCCGTGTTGTATTCTGGTGCGCCGCCGGCATCTGGGAAGCGGTTCGGGAGCATTCCCCGATCGACATACCGCGCAAAAGTCCGCAAAATCGATCGGGCAATTTCCCACCGCCCGGTACAGATTGTGAGGCCGGGCAGGGCGATCGTTGTATCGCGCCCCCAGTCGCTAAACCAGGGATATCCGGCGATAATCGTTTTGCCTTCGGGTTCCTCCGGTAGCGGGCGGTTGACGATAAATTGGTCTGCTGCTAGCACTAAGCGATCGATCCAGTCGGGAGATTCGCCTGCGGGTGAGAAGTTTTGCAGCAATTGTCGATCGTAAGTGCGACGCATTTCTAAAGCTTTAGCGCCGTTGAGTTCGGGATTTTTCTCGGTACTGGCTATCAATGTGACAGAGTTTCCCGGTGCGATCGTCAAGTGAAAAGTCGCCGCGTGCAAGTGATCCTCACAATACTCCAATCCGCGCCGTTTTTCAGCGGCGAGGTCAAATCCGTAGTACCAATTGTATAAGGGAGCAGAGACTCGGAATTGAGCCGGTGCTGCGGCATCTGTCAGCAGATAAAGCGGTGCTGCTCCATCAAAAGCCGTGACGCAAACCCCATCTGTCAAGGTTTCTAGCCTCGCCGGCCAGTCGCCGGCCCTTGTCGTGTGGTGGTAGTCGCGGTAGTTGACTAGGGCTTTGACAGCGAGGGAAACTGGCTTTGAGGCGCGGTGCAAGTGGTATTGAATATATGTTGTGTTAGCACCTTGCTGCATCCAAATTCGCTTGGACAAAATAGCGTCGCCGAGGGCAAACCTCCAAACAGGCGTAGTTTCTTCGAGGTAGAAGCTTTCGATGAAGTTGTAGCCGTGGGGCTCGATCGCACTGTCGGCCCAGCGGTTTGTATAAAGCGGATAAGGGCGATCGGCATATACGGCCGTCTCATCGAGCTTGGCGAGCATCAAAGTGCGTGCCAGCGGGGGTTTGAGGGCGGCTACTAGCAGCCCGTGATAGCGTCTGGTGAGGAGATTGGCGATCGTCCCGCTAGCATAACCGCCGATCCCGTTTGTTACCAACCACTCGCGAGACTCCGCCGAGTCCAGATTGCAGCAAATTTCCCGTCCAAAATCAATAACCATAAAACAAACACTCGCGCTAATTTGTAATCTATCTTTAGGTATATTTTAAACCAATTTTTAACAACAAATATTAACCATTGCAGGCTGCTATTGGGCGATCGCCCCGATCCAGATTCATGCTCTAATTTAGATACAGCCAACCGCTACTTTTGCCCCAGCGACAATTCTAGCCTGCGATCGCTCTGTCTCAAGTTAGTTGTTGGTTATTTGAAGTAATACCATTTTTTTAAAGATATGCTATAGATGAAGTCTTAGCCCCCCCGAACTCGCGGGGGGGTTGGGGGGGTAATATCTAACGCTACTTTATGAAATTGGTATAAGTAGGTCATTGCGAAAAAACCATAGTATCTTGTAGGGGCGGGTTTAGCTAAGAATCTATGAAATAAGCCAGTGTATGAAGGCAAAACCCGCCCTCCTCCCCATCTAATGTTTATTTGTACCCACCTACTTAATATTATCGTCTAAACAGGCGCTGCACACTAAGGGCAAAGCATTTGATAGCGCCCCGAGATATTTCGCACCACCAACCTATTTTATAAGGAGAACAACTAAAAGTGAAGATAGGAGCCAATTACCTCGGCAACAACCAATGTAAATTTACAGTTTGGGCCCCCACAATCAAACAAATATCCCTCCAAATCATTTCCCCAAACAAACGCCAAATCCCCATGCAACAATCTGCAGAAGGTTACTGGCAAACCACAGCTACAGACATCCAACCAGGAACCCTTTACACCTACCAAGTCGAAGAAAAAACCAACCTACCAGATCCAGCATCAAAATATCAACCCCAAGGAGTCCACGCCCCATCCCAAGTAATAGATGAAAACTTTTTTATTTGGACAGACACAAATTGGCAAGGCGTGCCGCTAGCCGAAATGATCATCTACGAACTGCACGCCGGCACATTCACCCAAGCCGGAACCTTTGCAGCAATAATTCCCCAACTCAAACAACTTACAGAACTTGGAATCAACGCCATCGAAATCATGCCAGTCGCCCAATTTCCCGGCGACAGAAACTGGGGATACGACGGCGTATATCCCTACGCCGTCCAAAACTCCTACGGCGGCCCCGAAGAATTCAAAAAACTCATCAACGCCTGCCACGAACACGGCATATCAGTAATTCTTGATGTCGTTTACAACCACCTAGGCCCCGAAGGAAACTACCTCCCCGAATTCGGCCCCTACTTCACATCAAAATACCGACCAATTTGGGGAGAAGCCCTCAACTTCGACGACGCCTACAGCGATGGAGTCCGCAACTACTTTATTGAAAACGCCCTCTACTGGTTTCGAGACTATCACATTGACGCTTTGAGACTAGACGCAATTCAAGCAATATTTGAAGTCGGTGCCAGACCATTTTTACAAGAACTATCCGATGCCACAGCGGATTTTTCCCAAGAGGTAGGAAGGAAAATTTATTTAATAGCAGAAAGTGACTTAAACGATGTCCGCACTATACGCCCCAAAGAACTAGGCGGCTTCGGATTAGATGCCCAATGGTGCGATGATTTCCACCACGCACTCCACACCTTGCTCACCGGAGAAAACGACCGATATTATCAAGACTTCGGCAAGTGCGAACACTTAGAAAAAGCATTCAAAGAAAGCTTTGTTTACTCAGGCCAGTACGCCCCCCACAGAAAGCGCAAACACGGCAATTCTGTCAAAGATGAACCGGGCGAAAAATTTGTAGTATTTTCCCAAACCCACGACCAAATCGGCAACCGCATTTTAGGAGACAGACTGTCGCAAATAGTAGACTTTGAAGCATTGAAACTCGCAGCAGGTACGGTTTTTATTTCTCCCTACATTCCCTTCTTATTTATGGGAGAAGAATATGGAGAAACAGCACCGTTTTTGTACTTTGTTTCCCACTCAGACCCTGACTTAATTGAAGCTATCCGCAAAGACAAACAACAAGAATTTAAAAGTTTTGAAGGTCGAGGCGAGTTTCAAGACCCCCAGAGTCCTGAAAGCTTCCAAAAGTGCAAATTAAACTGGGACAAACAAACAGAAGGGAAACACAAAATACTCTGGGAATGGCACCAACATTTGATTCAATTGCGGCGGACAATACCGGCACTTAAAAAACTCGACAAAAACCATTTAGAAGTGTCCAGCATTGAAGCCGACCAAATATTATTTCTACGTCGCTGGACAGATGACAGCGAGATCTACTGCATTCTAAACTTCAACAAGCAAGAGGTCGCTTTTACTGCTGCACTTCCCCAAGGCAACGGTCACAAAATTTTAGACTCTACTGATGTAAAATGGATGGGTTCGGGTTCTAGCTTGCCTGAAAATATCGAATCAGAGCAAGAATTGATTGTTAAACCGCAGAGTTTCGCACTCTACGAATTCATGAAATAGTAGGTTGGTTTGGGCGATCGCTCATTGGTGTCAACAACCAGGTCAAACTTAGTATCAGTCTACTATTTGATGTCCTAGTTTTCGCGATCGCCCCGTAATTAGGGCGGGCACGGGGGCACCGCCCCTACAAAAGCTTGTCATTACCCACATTTTTCATTTTCGTTTACCTACCAGCCCGCCATCGGTTAAAACAAACTAAAAAAAACTAGAAACTCAGTCGGTTTTAACCGACTTGCGCTATTAGTCAGGGAATTTATTCCCTGGCGGTCTGGCGGCGGATTGAGGGTTTCACCAGATTTGGGTAATGACAAAAGGTTTTTAGGCGATTGTCGATCGGAATCGGGAGCATCTCAGTTTTGATTTTATAGTGCGAGCGTCCCCGCTCGCGATCTATCCAACACTCGCTCTTCGGGGACGCTCGCACTGTACTGTAAAGAAATTGCTTTTTCGCAAAAGTGAGATGCTCCATCCGAATCCGCTACCGCTCAATCCAACCTACTATTTCTAATTTTAAACAAAAAGCCGATCGACTAATTAAATAGGACTCAAATTAACATGATGAGAATTCCCACAGCAACTTATCGGATTCAATTTCATGGAGGTTTTAAATTTGAAGCCGCCAAACAAATTCTGAGTTATTTAGAAGAATTAGGAATTACCGACCTTTACGCATCACCGATATTTAAAGCCAGAAAAGGCAGCACTCACGGCTACGATGTCGTTGACTCAAATCTGCTCAATCCCGAATTGGGAAACTCAGAAGATTTTGAATCGCTCACCGACGAAATTAAGAAGCGAAAAATGGGATGGCTGCAAGATATTGTGCCGAACCATATGGCCTACGACACTCAAAACTTGTTGCTGTCAGACGTATTGGAACACGGGCCGGATTCCGAATATTTCGATTACTTCGATATTGAATGGAATCACGCTTACGAAAATCTCAGGGGTCGAGTTTTGGCTCCGCTGCTGGGCAATTTTTATGGAGAGTGTCTGGAAAATGGCGAGATTCAACTCCAATACAGGGAAAAAGGGCTGACTATCAATTACTACGGTTTAAATTTGCCCGTCAAAATTGACTCTTACGGTAAGTTTATCACTCATAATTTGGGTTATTTAGGCAGGGAATTAGGCAGGCGACATCCAGATTTTATCAAACTTTTGGGAATTCTTTACCTGATCAAAAATACCTCTTCAGAAGTTAAAGGTAAAGCCCGATACGATCAGATAGCTTTTGTCAAAGGATTGCTGTGGGAACTCTACAATCAAAATCCCGTCGTGCATGAATTTATCGATGAAAATATCAATGTTTTTAACGGAGAAAAGGGCAATCCCGAAAGCTTTAATTTGCTGGACGATTTGCTGTCCGATCAGTTTTACCGTCTGTCTTTCTGGAAAGTAGGGGCTGAAGAAATTAACTACCGCAGGTTTTTTACAGTCAACGAACTGATGTCGGTAAAAGTTGAAGAGATTAAAGTTTTTCACAAAAACCACGCTCTGATCTTCGACATGGTTGAAGAGGGAAAGTTTACCGGATTGAGAATCGACCACATCGACGGACTTTACGATCCAACCGAATATTTGAAACGGCTGCGGGAAAAAGTCGGAGATACTTACATTACTGTCGAAAAAATTCTGGAACACGAAGAAGATTTGCCGCTATATTGGCCGATCGAGGGGACGAGCGGCTACGACTTTTTGAATTATGTAAACGGCGTTTTTTGTCGGTGCGATCGCGAAGAGCAATTTAGCGAAATCTATCACAGATTTACTCGACTGACTGTTCCCTACGAACAGTTGTTTTTAGAGAAAAAAGGGCTAATAGTTGAGAAAAATTTGGCGGGAGATGTAGACAATCTGGCTCAACTTTTGAAAAATATCTCCGGTCATTCCAGACAGGGAAACGACTTTACTCGTTCGGGTTTGGAAAAAGCACTGTCAGCAGTTTTAACAGTTTTTCCGGTGTACCGAACTTACATAAATCAAGAGGGTTTGCGAGAGTCCGATCGCACTTACGTAAAATATGCGATCGCCCATGCGAAAGAACTGGTACCGCGACTCCTCAAAGAACTTAAATTTATCGAAACGCTGCTGTTGCTGGAAGAAGAAGAAACTCTCACAGTCGAACAAAAAAAGGAGCGACGGCACTTTGTCATGAAACTCCAGCAATTGACAGGGCCTTTGATGGCCAAAGGAGTTGAAGACACGCTTTTATATGTCTACTACCGGCTTTTATCCCTCAACGAAGTAGGAGGAAACCCCAGTCAGTTCGGTGTTTCGCTGGCAGATTTTCACGACTTCAACAAACAGCAGCAAATAGCTTGGCCTCACAAAATGAATGCTACAGCTACCCACGATACCAAACGGGGCGAAGATGTGCGAGCCAGAATTAACGTTTTGTCAGAAATTCCCGAGGAATGGGAACAGCAAGTCAGATCGTGGAGAGAGTTAAACTCTTCTAAGAAAATCAACTTTGTGAATCGAATGGTTCCCGATACTAACGACGAATACTTCTTGTACCAAACTCTGCTGGGCAGTTTTCCCTTTGAGGGAATTGAAAACACTGATTATGTCGATCGCGTCAAAGATTATGCGATCAAAGCCGTCCGCGAAGCTAAAGTTTATACGGCTTGGCTAAGAGCCGACAACGACTACGAAACTGGTTTTCTGACATTTATCGAGAGCGTTCTCGAAACTTCAGAAAACAATCAATTTTTAAAGAAATTTCTGCCTTTCTGGAAAAAAGTAGCTGATTACGGAATTTTCAATTCTTTATCTCAAACGCTGCTAAAAATCACCGCCCCTGGGGTTCCCGACATTTATCAAGGGACAGAATTCTGGGAGTTAAGCCACGTCGATCCGGACAACCGCCGTCCGGTTGATTTTGACCGCAGAATCCAAGTTTTGCGGGAAATTAAACAGCAAGCTAAGACTGATATTTTGCAATTGGTGGAAGATTTGATTGCGACGCGGGAAGATGCTAGAATCAAGCTGTTTTTGACGGCAAGAGTGCTAGAAGCGAGAAAAGAATACTTGGAAGTGTTTAAGTCGGGCGACTATCAATCATTGGAAGTAGTTGGCACGTTTAAGGATAATGTGGTTGCCTTTGCGCGAAGCTTTGGAGATACTACAGTTATTGTCGTTGCTCCTCGGTTTTTGACTGGAGTTGTCAAACCGGAAGAAATGCCGATCGGCAAACAAGTCTGGAAAGATACTAATCTGGTATTGTCCGAGCAAATGCCGTCGCTTTGGAAGGATGCGATTACCAACCAGCCAGTAGAAAGTAACGGTACGCTGGCAATTGGTGATGCTCTCGGTTATTTTCCCGCAGCTTTGCTGATTAGTCAGTAGTCATTAGTCATTGGTCAGTAGTCAGTAGTCATCTCGTGTGCGATCGATTGATAACGATAAAATTGGTTCGTAGTGCGGACTTCAGTCCGCTTTCTTACGGACTAAAGTCCGCACTACGAACGAACCGTTTTTGTTAGGGTAATCGACCGGACGTGGTATCAGTAGGCGAAGACGAACTGGTTTTTTATAGTGCCAGAACGATACATGACAGGGATATTAATGCGGCGATCAATATCAGAGATGAAGGTTTACGACTTTTGGCCGGAGGGCATCTCGCTACCGTTTCTGGAGAAAAAGTAAGACCAAGTAAAGGCACTGCTTTTGCAAGGCGTTTTTCTGTGAAGGAAGAATGCCCATGCGTGATAGGTGGGTAGTTGTCAAATACATAAGACGGCAAATACAACACAACATATACGGTTTGCCACAATGCCCAAATCGATCGCACGCCGTACATTAGGAAGAGTAAACAAAAGCAGTCAGCAACTGTAGCGGTGCAAGCCTCACGGATGCAACCGTCCCTCAACAGGTTCGGTAAATACCCCTTCATCGCAAGGTCTACCGCCCGCAGTATAGAGATCAGCACCCTATCGAAGACTGTATTAAAGCAGGACTCACTACCCGTAAACCGCGAGGTAAAATCGCAGTCCTGAATAACCATACTATCGCCAAGATAGAAAACCAAAATTTTGTAGAAATTGGAGCCGGAACACCCCTATGGGAAAAGTAGTTGGAATTGACTTAGGTACGACAAACTCCTGCGTCGCAGTTATGGAAGGCGGCAAACCCACCGTCATAGCCAACGCCGAAGGGGGTCGCACCACACCTTCCGTAGTAGCATATGCTAAAAATGGCGATCAGCTTGTCGGACAAATCGCCAAGCGCCAAGCCGTGATGAACCCCGAAAACACCTTTTACTCAGTAAAACGGTTTATCGGACGCAGAAATGAGGAAGTAGCCAACGAAACCACCGAAGTTTCGTACCAAGTCCTCAACGTCGGCGGTAACGTCAAACTCGACTGTCCCGCCCGCGGCAAACAATTTGCTCCCGAAGAAATTTCCGCGCAAGTTTTGCGGAAACTCGTAGAAGACGCCAGCAAATACCTCGGCGAAACTGTTACCCAAGCGGTAATTACAGTGCCCGCCTACTTCAACGATTCCCAGCGCCAAGCTACTAAAGACGCTGGCAAAATTGCCGGGATAGAAGTTCTGCGGATTATTAACGAACCTACAGCCGCAGCTTTAGCTTACGGATTAGATAAAAAAAGCAACGAAACCATCCTGGTATTTGACTTGGGCGGCGGTACTTTCGACGTATCGATTCTCGAAGTCGGCGATGGCGTATTTGAAGTGCTCGCAACCAGTGGAGACACTCACCTCGGCGGTGACGACTTCGACAAAAAAATCGTCGATTTCATCGCTAATGACTTCCAAAAAGCCGAAGGAATTGACCTCCGCAAAGACAAGCAAGCGCTGCAACGCCTGACGGAAGCTGCAGAAAAAGCCAAGATTGAACTGTCGAGTGTTACTCAAGCAGAAATCAACTTGCCGTTTATTACTGCGACTCAAGACGGGCCAAAACACTTGGACACGACTTTGACGCGGGCCAAGTTTGAAGAACTCTGTTCTGATTTGATCGATCGCTCTCGCATTCCCGTAGAAAACGCGATCCGCGATGCCAAACTAGACAAATCTGCAATTAATGAAGTTGTCTTAGTCGGCGGTTCTACGCGCATTCCAGCGGTGCAAGAACTGGTCAAAAAAATCCTCGGCAAAGACCCGAACCAAACAGTAAACCCGGACGAAGTGGTTGCAGTCGGTGCAGCAATTCAAGCCGGCGTGCTCTCCGGCGAAGTCAAAGACATCTTGTTGCTTGACGTTACCCCGCTGTCTCTGGGTGTCGAAACCTTGGGCGGCGTGATGACCAAAATCATTCCTCGCAACACCACAATTCCTACTAAGAAGTCGGAAACTTTCTCGACTGCTGTAGACGGCCAAACAAACGTGGAAATTCACGTTTTGCAAGGCGAACGCGAAATGTCGGTTGACAACAAAGGTTTGGGAACTTTCCGTTTAGATGGAGTTCCGCCAGCCCCCCGCGGCGTACCACAAATTGAAGTTACTTTCGATATCGACGCTAACGGTATTTTGAATGTAGCTGCCAAGGATAAAGGTACTGGCAAGGAGCAATCGATCAGCATTACTGGTGCTTCTACATTGCCCAGCAATGAAGTTGAGCGCATGGTGAGAGAAGCCGAATCCAATGCTTCTGCTGACAAGGAACGTCGCGAAAAGATCGATCGCAAAAACCAAGGCGACTCTTTAGCCTATCAAATTGAGAAACAGTTGGCAGAATTGGGCGATAAAGTCCCAGACGCTGACAAGACTAAAGTTGAAGGTTTGATTAAAGACTTGCGGGAGGCGATCGCCAAAGAAGACGACACAGCCATCAACACACTGACAACCGAGTTGCAGCAAGCGTTCTACGCTGTCAGCAGCAACCTGTACCAGCAAGCTGAGGGTGGTTCCCCTGGCGGCCCGACTGGCGGCCCGACTGGCGGCCCGACTGACGGCGGTGACGACGTGATTGATGCCGACTTCACTGAAGGCAACAAATAGAGATTTCCCATAATTCCTGTGTAGCAGGCTGGAAGAGTCTGCTATTTACAGGCTGGTGAGGATTCGTCTAATGCAGAACAAGTGCGATCGGGCTTTCCCGATTAAACTGAGAACAGAAAGTTAGAAGCCAGAAACCCGGTTTTGAAGAAAAACCGGGTTTTTTGGGTTCTGAATTACCCACAAATCGGGTTTGCCAAAAAAACCGGATTTCTGAGGTTGAGATGATCGGGAGCATCTCAGTTTTGCATTTAATTACAGTGCGAGCGTCCCCGCTCGCGAAGTCGATCGCGAGCGGGGACGCTCGCACTATAATCAAAAAAAATGCTTTTTGCACAACTGAGATGCTCCCACCAAATAACCCAAGATTGACATTGCTGCAAGATATCAGATGCTCCCGACAAGAAACTTCAGACTGGTTGAATAAATATCATAAACTAGCTATCAGATCGCAACCAGGAGTAAATTAAATGTCTCGTCCTCCCCTACAAAACTCTGCCGTAAATAGTCCAAATAAATCCCATACAGCATCCTTGCGACGACTCCGCCAAATCAGCCACTTACTAGATAATGCAATTCCCATTCCCGGCACCCGCTACCGCATCGGACTCGATCCGATATTGGGACTGATACCGGGCGGTGGCGATTTAGTTGGTTCGATTTTTGCAGGCTATGTTGTCTTCAAATCCGCTCAAATGGGAGTGCCGCAAGAAACTTTAGTAAAAATGGCAGCTAACATCGTATTTGATACAGTTGCCGGTACAGTACCTGTTGCTGGAGACTTGCTTGATGTTGCTTGGAAAGCTAATGTCAAAAATATAGAATTGCTGGACGCTCATTTAGGTTCCCCAGAACCCAGTAAAAAAGCCGATTGGTTATTTGTGGCGGCTTTACTGCTAGGTTTGATGTTAATTATTGGAGGCATGATTTTTTTGAGTTTCATGCTTTTTGGGTGGCTATTTCAAGTATTTACTGGACGGTAATATGAGATTTTAGGGTAAGAATGATGAATGGGCGATCGCAACCCAACAATTACGAGCATCTGGTGTTTTGCATTTATAGTGCGAGCGTCCCCGCTCGCGGATTGTACAAGTCGCGAGCGGGGACGCTCGCACTATAATAAATACCCCGATCTAGCAACACCGATCGCTCATATTTATCAATCCCCCATCAAAAAAGTTATTTTGTCAATGCCTGAGTCCTAGATTAATCTGTGGAGTCAATCTAAAATCTAAAATTTCAAATGGATTGACAAATTCCCATGAGCGTGCATTCCCAAACTAATCGCGGCTGCACGTAGTTTAGCAAATATTGTCGCGCTTTTTCCAAGGGCTCTAAGGGCGATCGACCAATTCCCCCGGTCAAAAATTGCTGCCAATAACAATGCTGTAAATAATCGATCAACCACAACTGAGATTCAGTATCCAAAGTTTTATCAATTTCCTTGGCCAATTCCAAAGCACACCGCAGATTTTGAGGCAACTGTTTCACCTTTTGTAGGAAATCATCGGGGATTGATTGCAGTTGCTGCCAAATAGCAATTGCCTCGCCTGGGCTTCCCTGAGCCATCCCCATTACCTCGGGATGCGATAAAATCTCCGCGAATCCGGCTTGCTGCAAAACTTGTGCCATTGCTTCGGAATTTAGCCGCGAAAACTGGATTTTTTGACAGCGAGAAATCAAAGTCGGCAGCAAAACGTCTACAGTGGGAGCAATTAAAATTAAGGCTGCTTTTCCCGGTTCTTCCAAGGTTTTTAACAAGCCGTTAGCGGCTCCTTCGCCCATTGTTTCTGCTTGCTGCACAACTACAATTGAACGCGCAGCTTCTAAAGGCGGTCTGCTCAGAAATTCACTAATTTCTCTAATTTGTTCTAAGCGGATTTGGGGCGGTGCTTTCCGCTTTAAACCTGCTTCTTCTGCTTCTTTTGAGGAAAGCCGTTTGCCTTGGTTCATGTAAGTTGGTTCTACCCAGAGCAAGTCTGGATGATTTCGCTGCCGCACGCGATTTTGCAGGGAGCTTATCGATTGCTTTTCGGGAAGATTGGCTGAGAATAAAAGCTCGATGAAACACTGAGCGGCTAAACTTTTGCCGGTGCCGTTAGAGCCTACAAATAAATAACCTGGAGCAATTCGGTTTCGCTCGACTGCTTGGGTTAGTAATTCTACGGCTCGATTTTGTCCGATTAATGATTTGAAATAATCCATGTTTGTTAAGGAAGAAGGAAGAAGGAAGAGGGAAGAAGGAAGAAGGAAGAAGGAAGAGGGAAGAAGGAAGAGGGAAGAGGGAAGAGGGAAGAGGGAAGAGGGAAGAAGGAAGTTCGGCAACGGATTCTGTAACGGATGTAACGGATTTAATGGATGGAATATTTTTTTTAGTTATTGTAGGATGCGTCAGGGGGGCTGAATGTGATAACTACCGATTCAAGAATTTTGCCCCCTGACGCACCCTACGGTTAGTTAGTTACAACCAAGAAACCGGGTTTTTTATCGAGATTGGGGATTTTTAGCAAATATTTGGTAGAAAAACCCGGTTTCTGGCCACGTATCTCAGCTTACTTTTCGGAATTGGGATTATTTAGATAGCCCCAAGCTTCTAACTTGCTAGTTACAATGGTTTGAATTTCCTGGGCGACTTCATCTTCATTACGATCGCCATTTATGCGAACAATGCGAGATTTATGTTCCTCGGCTAAATCCGCAAAACCTTGCTGTACAAGGCGGTGAAACTTCAAATCAGCTTGCTCGATGCGATCGCGCTCTCCGCGAGCCCTTACCCTCGCCAAACCCGCCTCCACGTCAATATCCAGCCACAAAGTCAGATCGCTTTGCAAGCCGCCCGTGGCAATTTCATTCAACTGCTTAATTAAATTTAACTTAAGACCGCGGCCGTAGCCCTGATAAGCAATCGTAGAGTCAGTAAAGCGATCGCACAAGACAATCGTTCCCTTGGATAACTCTGGTTTAAGACAAGTTTCGACGTGCTGAGCGCGATCGGCCGCATACATCAATAATTCTGCCATCTCGGATACCAATTCTCCCGAATCTTGTTTAAGCAATAAATGTCGCAGTTGCTTTCCGAGCTCAGTCCCCCCCGGTTCGCGAGTAGCCACCAACCCCACTTTCAAAAAGCAACTTGATTGCAGCCAATGTATCAACCGCTGCATTTGAGTAGTTTTACCCGCACCTTCGCCGCCCTCAAACACAATAAATTTACCCTTCATGAGCCTAACATTCCATCTAAATAAAATAAATCCATATTGTTCTGTCGATCTCTTCTAGGTTCGGTATGATAAGAAAGTCTAAATGCCTCACGGCTGGAGTTTTCTATGGCTCGTTATACTGGTTTTTTTATCGTTGCAGTTCCGATCGACCGTCTCCGTCAGTCTCTGATTGAAATTTTAGAGTCATGCAATCTTGATATTATCTACAATACAGGAGATTCCCTCATGGCTCGCGAAATTCCCGGTCAAGTTTCGATTCCGAAACTTGTCACAGCAGAAGTCCTAATCGAAAAAACCACGGCCAGCGACTCAGAGGTTCGCATGAACTTCGTGATTAAAAACGAGGAATTACCGTTGCAAACCAATAACCACTGCCGTCAAATGTTCGAGCTAGTCAGTCATTCAATTATGAAAAACAATAATTGGCGGCTCTTGGAAAGTATGGCACTGTAGCCATCAGTCAGTCAGTCGATTTGAGATTTGAGATTTGAGATTTGAGATTGATTCCACAGATGAATCTGGGACATCAAACTAACGTCGAAAATTATTTGATCTCGACTCAGAAGATTCAGGGGCTTGTATCTCTGATTACATGAGGTCATATTATCTTCGGTCGATTACCATAACAAAAACGGTTCGTTCGTAGTGCGGACTGAAGTCCGCTCATTATTGCGGACTGAACTCCGCACTACGAACCAATCGGAGCTCGGTCAATCGACCGGACACGATATGATTAGTTCCTAGCTAATGACCGATGACCTCCGACTTTTATCTGCAATCCCTAAATTTAAGGTCGAAACTTCCGGCGCAGCAACAAAGAATTTGTAACAACGCTAACAGAACTAAACGCCATAAATGCACCGGCCGCCGCCGGAGTGAGTAGAATTCCGGTTGCAGGTAGCAAGATACCGGCTGCAACCGGAATTCCCAGAGTATTGTAAACAAAAGCCCAGAATAAATTTTGGCGAATCTTATTAAAAGTAGCGCGCCCAAGGTCGATCGACTCAACAACATCCATCAAAGCATTTCGCATCAGCACAATTTGAGCCGTCTCAACCGCGACATCAGTGCCGCAGTGCAAACCGATACCAACATCAGCTTGAGCCAAAGCCGGCGCATCATTGATGCCATCCCCCACCACAGCCACTTTACAGCCTTGCGCTTGCAAACTGGCGATCGCGATCGCCTTCCCATCCGGGCGCACTTCTGCCAAAACATCAGCCGCCGCCAAACCTAACTGCTGCGCCACCACCGCCGCAGCCGAAGCCGTATCGCCCGTCAGCATGATCACCCGCAATCCCATTTCCCGGAGGCGATCGACCGCCGCCTTAGCATCCAGTCTCAGAGTATCTTTTAGCCCGATTACCCCAAGCAAAACGCCCCCAGAAGCCACGAAAACCGCCGTTTTGCCTGCCAAAGACTCCAAAAATTCCGCAGCCACAGCCACGCCCTGCTCGCTCATCCACGCGGCATTCCCCGCGAACACCCGCCGCCCCTCAACCAAAGCAGAAACCCCCAATCCCGGTTCCGTGTAGAAATCCTCAGCAGGTAGCAGCGGCAAACCTTGCTGTTGAGCTTCCAGCAAAATCGCGGCGGCGATGGGATGACAAGCGCCTCTTTCCACCGCCGCTGCAATTTGCAGCAGTTTTGAGTCAATTGTGGAACAGGCATCTTGTCTGTTTCCAGAAACATCATCAATTGTGGAAATTGTGGAACTTGTGGAACTTGTGGAACAGGCATCTTGCCTGTTTCCGACATTAATATCCGAGTTCAAATCCAAATCAGAATTCACAAAAATCGGCAAATAATCAGTGAGTGTGAGATTGCCGGTTGTCAGAGTCCCAGTTTTGTCAAAAACCACTGTATCTAATTGATGTACCCGTTCTAAAACATCGCCACCGCGAATTAAAAGCCCGCGTTCCGCCCCGATGCCAGAACCGACTAAAATTGCAGTTGGGGTAGCCAGTCCCAAAGCGCAAGGACAAGCAATGACTAAAACTGCGATCGCCAATTTCAGACTTAACAACAAAGGCGATTGGTAATCGGTAATTGATAATTGATTTCCCATACCCAATGCCCCATGCCCCATGCCCCATGCCCCATGCCCCATGCCCAATGCCCCATGCCCCATATCGTGTTCTAAAAGCACAGAAGGCCAAATATGAGTTCCGGCAAAATACCAAAATAGGAAAGTTAAAACCGATATCGCCATTACGCCATACACAAAATATCCGGCGACAGTATCAGCTAAATTTTGAATCGGCGCTTTGCGAGTTTGGGCAGCTTGCACCAAAGCCACCATTTGAGCTACAGTTGTTTCTTCGCCGGTGCGAGTTGCGCGCATCACAA
>Ga0335395_10000839_pt1 | contig 19480 bp, 21 predicted proteins | sample MAT02_FD_205744 | JGI IMG/M metagenome (GOLD analysis project Ga0335395, IMG submission 205744) | Freshwater microbial communities from Lake Fryxell liftoff mats and glacier meltwater in Antarctica - MAT-02 (spades assembly) (version 2) ...
CTTGCCAAAGTCGGCCTTGCGTCTGCTTACCTGAGGTTTACCCATGGACGGCTGGAATGTGTGAAACTTGCAGACTCAAGTTTGGTCAGAACATAGGTGCTCAGGCGCACTGATCCGTGTGGTGGCGCCGTCGGTGCGAGACTGGTTGGCAAACAGGAAATGGCAGGTATGGCAATAAAACCCAAAGACCAAGGTCGGACCTCATCGGGCCTGACCCAGCCGGACGAGCTATACCTTCCGGGTGACGCCTTGCCCGTGCCAGAGGTGGTCGAGAAAGACTCCGATTCCGTCTGGGCTTTGTGGTCGGATACGATGGAGGGCGACACACCGGCAGGCAGCGCTCCCGCAGACGATTTCAAGGACACGGTGCCGATGGATTCCGATTCGCTGGCACCAACCCAGCTGATGGATTTGCCCAGGTTGCCAAACGATCCTGACGATCAACGTTAATGCGCCTGGTGTCGCTGGTCGTCGGCAGGTATTCAGTTGACCATCACCAGCTTGCCCATGACCGCGCGTGAACCCATGTGGGCATAGGCGGCCTTGAGTTCGGACATCGGCATCGTGCGGTCGATGACCGGTTTGACTTTTCCTGCGGCATACCAACCGGCAAGCGTTTCCAGCATGGCTGCGTTGGATGGCGGTTCGCGGCGCGCGTAGTCGCCCCAGAATACGCCGACGATCGAGGCACCTTTGAGCAAGGCGAGATTGAGCGGCAACGAGGGAATCGGCCCCGCAGCAAATCCCACCACCAGATAGCGACCGCGCCAGCCGATCGATCGAAATGCCGGTTCAGCAAAGTCGCCACCGACCGGGTCGTAAATGACGTCGGGGCCTTTGCCCTGGGTCAGCGTCTTGATCGCCTCGCGCAGATTGTCACGCTGGTAATTGATGGTGGCGTCGGCTCCAAGCCGCGTGCACAAGGCGCATTTTTCGTCGGTCGATGCGGCGGCAATGACGCGCGCACCTGCCGTTTTGGCGATCTGGATGGCTGCGGTACCCACCCCGCCGGCGGCGCCCAGCACCAGAACCGTCTCACCGGCTTGCAGCGCGGCGCGATCGATCAACGCGTGGTACGAGGTACCGTAAATCATGAGAAACGCGGCTGCGTCTTCAAAGAGAAAACCCTCGGGCAATGGCATGCACTGGTTCGCTTTGGCAATGACGTGGGTTGCGAATCCGCCGGTGCCCATCAAGCAGGCCACATGCTGCCCGACCTGTAGCTGGTGCACATCCTCACCCACGGCTTGCACGATGCCGGCGAATTCGGACCCTGGAACGAAGGGGAGTTCGGGTTTGATCTGGTATTTGTTCTGCACGATCAGCAGATCGGGAAAGTTCAGGCTTGCGGCCTTGATCGCTACCAGCACCTCGCCCCGTCCGGGTGCCGGCGTGGGCAGTTCTTTCCAGCTCAGGGCCTCTACGCCAGTCGGGTTGTCGCAAATCCATGCATGCATCTGACTTTCTCCGTTGGGTTTGCCCAAATCATACGGGCTCAAACAAACCGAGGGTGTCGCTCCAGCCAGCCGGTTGCCAACTGGCGACCTAGAATCAGCAGCCACTAAAGAAAAACATGAAAATCCTCATTTCCAACGACGACGGATACCAGGCACCCGGAATTGTGGCGTTGTACGAAGCGCTCAAGGACCTCGCCGATGTCGAAGTGGTCGCACCCGAGCTCAACAACAGCGCCAAGTCCAATGCATTGACATTGAACGGCCCGCTGACCGTCACCACGGCGGCCAACGGGTTCCGGGTTGTCAACGGCACACCGGCCGACTGTGTGCATATCGCGTTGAGCGGTCTGCTCGGTTACCGGCCGGACCTGGTGGTATCGGGCATCAACAACGGTGCCAACATGGGCGACGACACCATCTATTCGGGCACGGTGGGTGCCGCGATGGAGGGATACTTGTTCGGCATACCGGCGATTGCGTTTTCGCAGGTCGAAAAAGGCTGGGGTCACCTGGATGCGGCCGGTGCCAAGGTGCGCGAACTGGTGGGCCAGATGTTGCAGCAGCAGCTGGTGGGCAGCAAACCCTGGTTGCTCAACGTCAACATTCCCAACCTTCCCCTGGATCAGATTCGTCCGATGAAGGTTTGTCGGCTGGGACGGCGCCACGCCGCCGAGCCGGTGATCGTGCAGGACAGCCCGCGCGGCGAAAAAATGTACTGGATCGGCAGTGCAGGCGCCGTCATGGACGATGCCGAGGGCACCGACTTCCACGCCACGGTGCAAGGGCACGTGGCACTGACGCCGCTGAAAACCGATCTGACCGACCATGAGCTCCTGCGCTACTGGTCGCAGACGGCTGCCGCGATGGCGCGCGCGTCGGGGTTGGCCGCAACATGAAACCGCGTCCCTCGTTTCCGGCGCGACTTGCACCGCTCGATCGCGCTGCGGTGCGCAAAGGTGGGCCGTTGGCTGCGCGACTGTCCCCTGGTTGCCTTGCATCGGTGGCAGGTGAGACGGCCAGGGGGACCAGGCCCGCGCCGTCGATGCAGGATTACAGCACGGTCCGACGCGATATGGTGAACCGCCTGGCACGGGGTGGCCTCGGTGACGCAGCGGTGTTGGCGGCCATGGGCACGGTCGAGCGCCATCGTTTTGTCGACAGCGCATTGCAGGCCCAGGCGTACCAGGAAACCAGCCTGCCGATCGGCCTCGGCCAGACCATTTCCAAGCCAGCGGTCGTGGCCCGCATGATCGCCTTGTTGCTCCAGGGTGCGACAGAACGGCTCGGTCGGGTACTGGAGATCGGTACCGGATGTGGTTATCAGGCCGCCGTATTGAGCCTGGTCGCCAGCGAGGTCTACAGCATCGAGCGGCTGCGCGGGCTGCACGAGCGGGCGCGCGAAAACCTGCGCACCTTGCGTCTTCCGAATGTACATCTGCTGTTTGGCGATGGCATGGTGGGTTATGCCAAGGGTGCGCCCTATGCCGGCATCATCGCCGCCGCGGGTGGCACTGATGTGCCAACCGCATGGACCGAGCAACTGGCGGTCGGCGGTCGCCTGGTGGCACCCGTGGAAGGGCTTGCGGGTGCACCGTCCGGTCAGGCGATCGTGGTGATTGAACGCACGCGGCAAGGGCTGAAGCAGTCCCTGCATGGGGCGGTGCATTTTGTGCCTTTAAAATCGGGCGTTGCGTAAAGGGAAGGCGAATGATGGGTTTTTCTGGTCGAGGCATCCGACTGCTGGTGGCGCTGGGTTTGTTGGCGTTGCTGTCCGCCTGCGGCTCGCGGGTGGTCAACCGGGCACCCATCGAGGAGCGCGCACCTGGCACCCAAGTCCAGCAGGGTGCTGCGGTGGCACCGGCGGCGCAACAGCCTCCTGGATTCGAGAATGCGGGCAAAGCCGGTTACTACACCGTCAAGCCCGGTGACACGATGATCCGGATCGGCATGGAAACCGGACAGAGTTGGCGCGACATTGCCCGCTGGAACAGTGTGACGAACCCCAATCTGATTGAAGTCGGGCAGGTGTTGCGTGTTGCGCCGCCAGCGGCGAACGTCGTACCGCCAGTGACCGTTATCGCGGCGCCCAAGCCTGCGGGAGGCGCGGGTGTGCCATCCCAGACGCCAGCGCCGGGGGCAAGCGGCCAGGGTACTGCAACCGTGACACCGGTTGCGCCCTCCGGAGTCACAACGACGGCCGTAGCACCCGCAGCTGTCTCGGTGACGCCGGTTCCGCCTGCGCAGTCAGGTAGTGCTGGTGCAGCAGTGGCGGACGACGAGGTGGCACTGATCTGGCCGGCGTCCGGCGTGGTACTCAGCGGCTTTGACGAAGTCAAGAACAAGGGTTTGGACATCGGTGGTGCAGTGGGCGACCCCATACTGGCTGCCGCCGAAGGGCGGGTGGTGTATGCGGGATCGAGCCTGCGGGGCTATGGCAACCTGATCATCCTCAAGCACAACAACACCTACCTGACGGCTTATGCCCATAACCAGACCTTGCTGGTCAAGGAAGACCAGACCGTGCGCAAGGGGCAGAAGATCGCAGAGATGGGCAGCAGCGACGCGGACCGGACCAAGTTGCATTTTGAAGTGCGTCGGCAGGGCAAACCGGTGGACCCGGTGAAGTACTTGCCGCCGCGTTGAGCCGAACTGCAGCCATGACCTGGCCGGTGCTGGTTTTCGACATCGAGTCGATTCCCGACATCGTGGGCCTGCGTGCGCTTCGATCGGCCGATCCTGCGCTGACCGATGCCGAAGTCTACGGCGCATGGAAAGACGAGCGCAGTCAAAAAGGTCAGGGTGACTTCATGCCGCTGCATCTGCAGCGCATCCTGGTGATCAGCGCGGTGTTTCGCAATGCGGACGGTTTGCGTATCCATTCCTTCGTGGACAAGGACGGCCAGTCCGAAGGCAAGGTGATTCAGACCTTCTTCAACACGCTGGAGAAACACACCCCGCAGTTGGTGAGCTGGAACGGCGGCGGTTTCGATCTGCCGGTGCTGCATTACCGCGGCCTGCAACATGGCGTGGTGGCCGACAAATACTGGGACATGGGCGAGGATGACCGCGAGTTCAAGTGGAACAACTACATCAGCCGCTACCACATGCGCCATCTCGATCTGATGGACCTGCTGGCGATGTACCAACCCAAAAATAATGCGCCACTCGATGCGATGGCCAAGCTGTGCGGTTTCCCTGGAAAGCTCGGCATGGACGGCTCGGCGGTCTATCCGGCCTATCTGGACGGCAAGCTCGACGAGATTCGCCGCTATTGCGAAACCGACGTGATGAACACCTATCTGGTTTATTGCCGGTTCCAGAAAATGCGTGGCGGACTGCTGGAAAAAGAGTACGAGCAGGAGATCGCCCTGGTCAAGGACAGCCTGGCGCTCCTCGCACCGACCGAACCGCATTGGGAAGAGTACCTGCAGGCCTGGGCCTGACAGGGTGCAAGCGGCATGAGGCGAAGGCGCGAGGCGGCTCCGGTTGCGCAACTCGATGAAGTGCTCTGCATCGAGTCGCTCGACATGGAGGCCAACGGCATTGCCCATAGGCGCGACGGCAAGGTGGTGTTTGTCGAAGGTGCGTTGCCGTTCGAGTCGGTCAGCGTTCAGGTCACGCGCAGCAAATCGAGTTTCGACAAGGCCACGGTGACGACCATCCATCGGGAATCCTCGCAGCGCGTGGAGCCTGCTTGCCCGCATTTCGGTTTGCATGTGGGCGCATGTGGTGGTTGCAAGATGCAGCATATGCATGCCGATGCGCAGGTGGCGGTCAAGCAACGGGTACTGGAAGACAACCTGTGGCACCTCGGCAAGGTCCGGCCCGATCAGGTGCTCAGGCCGATGCACGGGCCCACCTGGGCGTATCGCTACCGGGGGCGGCTGTCGGTGCGTTACGTGCGCAAGAAGGACGCCGTGCTGGTGGGTTTTCATGAGCGCAAAAGTGGTTATGTGGCCGACATGCAGCAATGTCGGGTGCTGCCTGCCACCGTGAGCGCCCTGTTGATGCCGCTGCGTGCCTTGATTGCGGGCATGGACGCCCGCGAGACCGTGCCGCAGATCGAACTGGCGGTGGGTGACAACGGGCCGGTGCAGGTGATCGCGCTGGTGTTGCGCCACATGGAGGCCTTGTCCGACACCGACAAAGCCTTGCTGCGCGACTTTGCCGCCGCGCATTCCCAGCCCAGCGAGGGTCGCCAGAGCGTGATCCAGTGGTGGCTACAGTCGGGCGGGCCGTACACGGTGGCTTTGCTCGACGAGGGTGGTCCTGAACTCGCGTACCGGTTGCGAGAGTTTGACCTGTACATGCCGTTTCGGCCGCTGGATTTCACCCAGGTCAACCCGTATGTCAACGATGTGTTGGTCGGTGTTGCGCTTCGCCAACTGGCAGTGCAACCGGGTGAACGGGTGATCGACTGGTTCTGCGGCCTGGGCAACTTTACTTTGCCGCTGGCGACGGTGGCGGGTGACGTGCTGGGCGTGGAGGGTAGCGCCACGTTGGTGCAACGCGCGCAGCACAATGCGCGCCGCAACCAGGCGCTGCGTGGTTCCACGCGGCTGCTTGCGCCGGTGCGCTACGTGACCCGCAATCTGTTCGACATGACGCCCCAGACCCTGTTGGCAGATGGCGCAGCGGACAAGTGGCTGCTCGACCCGCCGCGCGAAGGCGCTTTTGCCCTGGTGCAGTCGCTGGCGGGCCTGCATGCGGGTCATATTGGAGCTTCGGCGCGCGAGCGGATCGATGGCGATGGCGACGGCGATGGCGATGGCGATGAGGCCGACGCAGGAATTGAGCCGGTGGTGCCGGGCCCCGGTTGGGCATTTCCACGTCGCATCGTGTATGTCAGCTGCAATCCGGCGACGCTGGCGCGCGACGCAGCCGTGCTGGTGCAGCAGGCCGGTTATCGCTGCGCAGCGGCCGGGGTCATCAATATGTTCCCCCACACGGCTCACGTCGAGAGCATCGCTTTGTTCGAGCGCGCCGATTGATGCAGGTTCGTTAAAGTCCAACGGGTGGCGTCAGTTTGACGACGCGCCTTTGCCCTTTTCGTTTTGCTGGTCGCTTTGCATGACCTCGCTCGATGGGGTGACACCGGCAATGGTCGAGGGCGCGCCTTCGAGCTTGTTCTCGCGCATGTACTGGTCCATTTCTTTCCAGCCTTCGAACACGGCGGTCTTGGGTGCGCGTTCGTTGAGCCGGTAGCAGTCCTCGATGCCGCGCAGGGCGTGGCGACAGGCCGCTCCGATCGCCTTGCCGTCCGCCTGGCGCTGGGCAATGCGGGGGTCCGGGCCCAGACCCAGCAAGTCGCAACCTGCCAATAGCAGGGTTATCGCAAGTAGGGGCAGTAGGCGCAGAAACATGGGGGCCAGGGCGGTCGTATGGTGAATTTATCGGCAGGTAACGCCATCTTCTGAAGCTTCCTTGCCGTTGTTCGCACGAAAAAAAGGCCCCATAAAGGGGCCTTTGTTCCGTGGTACTGGCCGATCAGTCGTTATTGCCGCCGCCAATGCCCAGCAGCAGCAGCAGGCTCTGGAACACGTTGTAGATGCTCAGGTACAAGCCCAGCGTAGCGGTGATGTAATTGGTTTCGCCGCCGTCGATGATGCGCTTGAGGTCGTACAGCATGAAGGCGCTGAAGATGCCGATCGCCAGCACGGCGATGGCCATCATGCCAGCGGAGGAGGCGACAAACACATTGATGATGGCCACCACCATCAGTACAACCGCACCCACCGTGAGCCATTTACCCATGGCGGACAAGTCGCGCTTGATCACCGTAGCCAGGCTGGCCATGACGAAAAACACGCCTGCGGTACCTCCGAAGGCCATCATGATCAGGTCGGCACCGTTCTTGAAGCCCAATACCATCGCGATCACGCGCGACAACATCAAGCCCATGAAGAAAGTGAACGCCAGCAGCATTGGCACGCCTGCAGCCGAGTTCTTGGTTTTCTCGATGGCATACATGAAGCCAAAGGCACCGCCGAGGAAAATCATCAGGCCCATGCCGCCACCCAGTGACTGGGTGATGCCGGTGGTCACGCCAACCCACGCCCCGAATACGGTTGGAAGCATGCTCAGTGCCAGCAGCCAATAGGTATTACGCAATACCTTGTTGCGCTCTAGCGTAGATACGCCTGAGCCAAAGGTCGTGTCGTGGTCGATGGTCCGTACGCGATCGTTCATGTTTCAGTCTCCAGTTGGTTCTACCCCTAGGCAGATGAGAATGATTCTAGGGTAGTTCGATGCCCAAAGCCTTTTGCTCCGAATTTGCCCGATAGTCAAACGGGTATCGGTCTGACTGCCGCCGGCCCGCCGATGGCGTGCGGGTCGGCTCGGGTTATGCTCACTGCCTTGTACCGTGTGCCGACCTGGGTCTGCCGCCCTTTTTTGACTTACCAGCCACATGAAATCCAAAGCCGTACTTGAATTTTCGGATGTGCAGCGCATGGCTGCCGCTGCGCTTGCGCACGCCCAGAGCAAGCAGTGGGCGGTGTGCATCGCCATCGTCGACGATGGGGGACACCTGCTGCATCTGCAGCGGCTTGATGGCACGGCGGCCACCGCTGCGCATATTGCGACCGCAAAAGCCCATACGGCAGCGCTCGGCCGACGCGAGAGCAAGGTCTACGAGGACATGGTCAATGGCGGTCGTGCATCGTTCCTCAGCGCGCCAATGATTCAAGGCTTGCTCGAAGGGGGCGTGCCCATCATGGCCGACGGCCAGTGCATAGGCGCGGTCGGGGTCAGTGGCGTGAAGTCGTCGGAAGATGCCGAAGTAGCCAAGGCTGGTATTGCTGCGCTGTCGGCCTGACGGAGACGGCTTGGCCGGTCATCGGCTGAGCTTGCGCCTGCTGGGTCGTGGGACGTTCGTGTTCGCCCGTTGTTTCGGTACGGTGGTGCGGTACGGTGGTGCACTATTGGTACGGTGGTGCACTATTGAATAGTGAAGGTGATCGGGACGGTAAACCACATCGACTGTGCCACGCCGGCGCGTTTTCCCGGTACAAAGCGCCAGGACAGTACGGCGGAAACCGCAGCATTGTCCAGCCGAACATGACCGCTGGATGACTTGACCTTGGCCTCACTGGCCAGGCCTTGGTCGCTGACGAGCACGTCCACCATGACGGTGCCTTGTTCGCGCAAGCGCACGCTGATCGGCGGATAACTGGGCCGGCGATTCTGAAGGTACTGCGCGTCACTGGAGGGCAGCTCGACCGGCATCGGGGCTGGGCGCGGCGAAGGCAGGGCGGGAGCGGTCGCCACCGAGGTCGCCTGGCTGGGTGAAGAAGGCGGGCCGGTGGCCGTTGTCGCTGTCGGCGCGGCAAGGAGCTTGGCGGTCGAAGGCGCTGCAGTCGCCATCGCCGCAGCCGCTCCCGCAACTGCTGTCGCTGTCGCTCCCGCTCCCGCAACCGCTGCCGCTGCCACTGCCGCTGTCGTCGTCGTTGTCGCTAGCGCTGGCGCTGCCGTTGTCGCTGGCGCTGCCGCTTCCGGCGTCGGCGACACAGGGGTCGGTGGGTATGGTGGCGGTTGTGGTGTCACTGACTCTGACCGAAGCTGCGCCACATCAGGTTTGCGCGTAGCCACTTTCGGTGTCGTAACAAGTGGCCTGGGTGCCACCACGGGCTGTGGCACGGGCGCGACAGGCTGGGGCAGTTCGACCAGACGCGCCTGCAGGTGGACAGGTACCACGATGTCGGGTTTGCGGGCTTGGAGTCCCCTATGCAGCGCCCACAAGCCAGCCACGTGCAGGATCAGCACGCAGAAGGCCACGATGCCGATGGTTCGAAATCGCCCTGTCATAGGGGTGTCATGATGGTGTCGGCTGTGGAGGCGCTATCTAGCACCCAACGCAATGGTTTTGGAGACGTGATTCTGATGGACTCCGTGGCGATTTTTGCCACGCGTCTGATCGCCTATCTGTCAATAGCTCAGTCGCTCCGGACGGATATCCTGCAAGATGGTGGTGGCGATCTCTTCGATCGACTTGGTGGTGGTCGATAACCAGCGGATTCCGCTGCGGCGCATCATGGCTTCGCCTTCGGCCACTTCCATGCGGCAGTTATCCAGCGAGGCGTAGTTCGATTTCGGTCTGCGTTCATTGCGGATTTCGCTCAGGCGCTCCGGCGCGATGGTCAGGCCGAACAACTTGCTCCTGTGCGCCAACAGGGCCGGTGGTAGCTGTTGGCGTTCGAAGTCTTCCGGAATCAACGGGTAGTTGGAGGCCTTGAGCCCATACTGCATGGCCAGGTAGAGCGAGGTGGGCGTCTTGCCTGTGCGACTCACTCCCACGAGAATCACATCAGAGTGCGCCAGATCGCGGTTGGACTGGCCATCGTCATGCGCCAGTGAGTAATTGATCGCCTCGATGCGATCCTGGTACTCCTTGCTTTTGCTGGCGTCGCTGAATCGACCTACACGGTGACTTGACTTGAGCTGCAGTTCGGTTTCCAGCGGATGTACAAAGGTGCCGAACATGTCGAGCAGCATGCCCTGGCAGCCGTCCTGCAGGATCTTGAGGATCTCCATGTTGACCAGCGTCGTGAACACGATCGGCTTTTTGCCGTCGGTCTGCGCGGTGTGGTTGATCTGGCGCACCGTCTGATAGGCCTTGTCGGCGGTGTCGATGAACGGAAGCCGCACGTGACGGGTTTTGATCTCGAACTGGGCCAGGATGGCGTTGCCAAAGGTTTCGGCGGTGATGCCGGTGCCGTCGGAGATGAAAAATACGGTGCGATTGGGCATGAGGTCTGTCCTGGCGCTGGCGATCCCGCCAAAAAAGCCGGTCGCAGTTGCATGTACCTCGCACTCTACAATGTTTGCGTCACTCCCCCCGACGACAAACTCCATGCCCCAACTGGCCTGCGCGCTTTCGATGAACGCCTGGCGTTGCCCGTCCCTTGGCATGGACGCCGGTAACTGCACCAGCGACGCTGCTGCGAGGCCGACCCCCATTTTCACAACCTCCGGAGTTTTCTCATGTCAGCACTATTTGGACCGACCGCCCTGGTCGTACCGTTTGAGAACCTGAGAATGGGCGACGTCGAGTCGGTGGGTGGCAAGAATGCCAGCCTCGGCGAGATGATTGCACATCTGCCCACCGGCGTGAACGTGCCCACCGGTTTCGCGACCACCGCGCATGCGTTTCGCAATTATCTGGCGTACGACGGGCTTGCGGGCAAGATCAAGGCACGGCTCGATGCGCTCGATGTCGAAGACGTGCGCGCGCTTGCGACAGCCGGTGCCGAGGTCCGCGATCTGGTCGAGTCCCAGCCGTTTCCGAAGGACCTGGAGCATGCCATCCGCGACGCGTTCGATACGCTCCGCCATGGCACGCAAGACCTGTCGTTTGCCGTGCGTTCGTCGGCCACTGCCGAAGACCTGCCAGACGCGTCGTTTGCCGGCCAGCAAGAGACTTTCCTTAACGTCGAAGGTATCGACGACATCCTGCACAAGATCAAGGTGGTGTTTGCCTCGCTGTACAACGACCGGGCGATCAGCTACCGGGTCCACAAGGGCTTTGCGCACGAGCATGTGGCACTGAGCGCCGGCATTCAGCGCATGGTACGTTCCGACCTGGGAGCGGCCGGTGTGATGTTCACGATCGACACCGAGTCGGGCTTCGAGGACCTGGTTTTCATCACCTCCAGCTATGGTCTGGGTGAAACCGTGGTGCAGGGCGCGGTCAACCCGGACGAGTTTTATGTGCACAAGCCGATGCTGCGCGCCGGCAACCGGGCCATCGTGCGCCGCAGCCTGGGCTCCAAGCTGATCCAGATGCAGTTCACCAGTGCCGCCGAAAAGGCGGCAGACCACAAGCTGGTCAAGACCACCGACGTGCCGATCGAGTTGCGCAATCGCTATTCACTGACCGATGCGGACGTCGAGCAACTGGCCCGCTATGCGCTGGTGATCGAGGAGCATTACGGTCGGGCGATGGATATCGAGTGGGGCAAGGACGGGCGAGACGGAAAGCTGTACATCCTGCAGGCCCGACCCGAGACTGTCAAAAGCCAGAGCGCCGGCAAGACGCAGTACCGCTACAAGCTCAAGGGCAAGGGCGCAGTATTGGTCGAAGGCCGGGCGATCGGCCAGAAGATCGGTACCGGGCCGGTGCGCCTGGTGCACAACCTGTCCGAGATGGACCAGGTGCAGGCGGGCGATGTGCTGGTGACCGACATGACAGACCCCAACTGGGAGCCGGTGATGAAACGGGCCTCGGCCATCGTCACCAACCGGGGCGGGCGCACCTGCCATGCAGCCATCATTGCCCGGGAGCTTGGCATCCCAGCCGTGGTGGGTTGCGGCGACGCCACCGAGAAGCTCGGCGATGGTGTGCTGGTCACCGTCAGTTGCGCCGAAGGCGATACCGGTTTCGTCTATGACGGCCTGCTCGAGACCGAGGTGCAGCAGGTCGAGCGCGGTGCCATGCCTGATATTCCCGTGAAGATCATGATGAACGTGGGCAATCCCCAGCTGGCGTTCGACTTTTGCCAGTTGCCCAACGCTGGCGTGGGGCTGGCGCGTCTGGAATTCATCATCAACAACAACATCGGGGTGCATCCGAAAGCGATCCTGGACTATCCGGCCGTCGATGCCGATCTGAAGAAGGCGGTGGAGTCGGTGGCCCGCGGCCATGCCTCGCCGCGGGCGTTTTATGTCGACCGGGTCGCCGAGGGTGTGGCCACCATCGCGGCCGCATTTTGGCCCAAGCCGGTGATCGTGCGTTTGTCCGATTTCAAGAGTAACGAATACCGCACCTTGATCGGCGGCAGCCGCTACGAGCCCGACGAAGAAAACCCGATGCTCGGGTTTCGGGGCGCTGTGCGTTACATCAGTGCCGAGTTCGGCGAAGCGTTCGCGATGGAATGCGAAGCCATGCTGCGGGTGCGCCGCGACATGGGGCTGACAAACGTGCAGTTGATGGTGCCATTCGTGCGCACTCTGGAGCAGGCGCGCAAGGTTACCGAGTTGCTGGCGACCCACGGCTTGCGCCGGGGCGATGGCGCACAGGCCGGCGGAGATGCCGGGCTCAAGATCATCATGATGTGCGAGGTGCCCAGCAACGCCATTTTGGCCAATGAATTCCTGCAGTATTTCGACGGTTTTTCGATCGGCTCGAACGACCTGACCCAGCTTACCCTGGGGCTGGACCGCGACTCGGGCCTGGAATTGCTGGCGGCCGATTTCGACGAGCGCGACGCGGCGGTGAAGGCTCTGATCCGCATGGCGATCCAAGCTTGCCACGCGCAAGGCAAATATATCGGCATCTGTGGCCAGGGGCCCAGTGACCATCCGGACTTTGCCATCTGGCTGCGTGACGAAGGTATCCATTCGATCTCGCTCAATCCGGATACCGTGATCGATACTTGGCGCCGTCTGGCCAGCTGACGCGGCCCGCAGAGCCGGTGCGGCAGGACCTGGCCCGGTTTTGCATTGGGGTCTTCCCTAGGATGCAGAGCCAGGCGCTGGCGTTGTAAGTGGGCGGTAAGGCCACGCCCCACAATGGTTGCAAGTGCATACGGGGGTCCCATGCTATTTGCCGTCATGGCGCTCAAACTCATTACGGAGACGGCCTTGTTGGTGCTGATCGGTCAGTGGTTGCTGGGTGTGCTGGCAGGCGAGCGGCGCGACACCAACGTCGTCTACCAGCTGCTGCGGGCAGTGGGAAGCCCGTTTGTCGTGCTGGCGCGATGCATCTCGCCAGCCGCTGTGGCGCAGCGCCATCTGCCGTTGGTGGCCGCGCTGTTGCTGGGCTTTGCCTGGCTGTTTTTGACGTTGTTCAAGATCCGGATCTGCCTGCAGGTCGGAGTTGCCCTGTGTCGATAGTCGCGGGCTGGCGCTACCACTGGCGCAAGGCGCAGGCGCTGCTGTTGCTGCTTGCCGGCCGACACGCTAGCGCATTGCGATGTTTCGATGCGATGCTGCGGTGCAAGCCGGACGATCGGTATGCGTTGGCCAGCAGCGCACACCTGCTAGCGCAAGCGGGCGACCTGCCTGCGGGTGTCCAGGCGCTGCGCCGGTTGACCTCTGCGCATCCGGCCGATCCAGTGGGCTGGTTCAACCTGGCCTATCTGCTGCACCAGTGCGCAATCAACGATGCGTCGGAGACGGCATTTCGCCGTGCGCTCGAACTGGACGATCGGTTTGACCGCGCCTGGTACGGGCTGGCGCTGTTGCTCATCGAGTCAAGACGCTTCGATGACGCGGTAGTTGCGCTGCAGCGCAATACCGCATTGCAGCCGATGAGTCCATTCGGCTGGTACCAGTTGGCCCGGGTGCAACTGGCGCGCCGCCAGAACGATGAAGCCCGACGGATCATCCGGCATCTCAAAGGGTTCGAGCCCAAGGTAGCGGCCCAGCTCGAGCGGGAAACCGGGTTGCATGCGAGCGAGCCCGCATGATCGCCAGAGCAGCAGCCCGGGCGGGCCAGACTTTCGAGATTCAGGCGGGGTAGGCCCATGGGCGTTACGTCTCGGCAACGGAGTTATTGGCGCAAGAACCAGCAGGTGATTGCCGGTCTGCTGGCAATCTGGTTCGTCATCACCTTTGTCGTCAGCTACTTTGCCAGAGAGTTGAGTTTCAATTTCTTCGGCTGGCCGTTCAGTTTCTGGATGGGAGCGCAAGGTGCATTGCTGGTGTACGGTGCCATCATCTGGTGGTATGCGCGCTACATGGACAAACTCGATGCGCAGTACGAGATGCAAGTGGACGACGATTGAGCATGGTCGATCGCGCCGGACCCCTTGCAGCTGACACTGCGCATGCGCAAGCTGCCTTCAAGCGCGACGTCGACCGTGTCTTCCTGCGATTCGTGGCCGGTTTTCTCGCCTTTGTGCTGCTGTTGGCGGGGCTGGAGCAGATGGGGTTGCCGCGCCACTGGGTCGGATCGATCTTTTTGCTGGCCACCATGGGCCTGTACGCCACCATCGGCATCCTGAGCCGGACGCACGACGCCGTTGAATACTATGTGGCCGGTCGCCGGGTGCCGGCGATCTACAACGGCATGGCCACAGGCGCTGACTGGATGTCCGCTGCGTCCTTCATCGGGCTGGGCGGCACCTTGTATATCACCGGATACGGTGGTCTGGCGTTCATCATGGGCTGGACCGGTGGCTATTGCCTGGTGGCATTGTTTCTTGCTCCTTACTTGCGCAAGTTTGGCCAGTTCACCGTGCCGGATTTCCTGGGCGAGCGGTATGGTGGCAACCTGCCGCGTTTGGTGGGCATCGGGGCGGCGATCCTGTGCTCATTCACCTACGTCGTAGCACAGATTTCCGGCGTGGGTCTGATCACCTCGCACTTGACCGGCGTGCAGTTCGAGCTCGGCATCTTTCTGGGCCTTGGCGGCATCCTGGTGTGCTCGTTCCTGGGCGGCATGCGCGCTGTCACCTGGACCCAGGTGGCGCAATATGTCATCTTGATCGTGGCGTATCTGGTTCCGGTGGTGTGGTTGTCGGTCAAGCAAACTGGTATTCCGGTGCCGCAACTGGTCTACGGCTACCAGCTGCAGAAGGTGACGGCGCTCGAAGGCCAACTGCAGGAGGACCCGGCCGAACGCGCAGTACGCGCCGTGTTCCAGCAGCGCTCGGACGACCTTGCCCGGAAACTGGCAGACCCCGCCACCGCTTTGGCTGCCGAACGGGTAGCAGCCAAGCTGCGTCTGGATCGGTTGAAGGCCGTAGGTGGCTCTGGCTCAGCCGCTGACGTGGCGGCTGCCGAGAAGGCTTTGTCCGCATTGCCCGCTGACGTCGAGACTGCCAGAGAGATCTGGGTCAGGGCGAAGGCGGCGGCCGACACGAAATCGCTGGCGCTCAACGGGATGGCACCCCACGCACAGGCCTTCAGCGGCGATCCCTCGGGCAGCGCGGCCGCGCAGGACAGCTACGACATCGCCCGACGCAATTTCCTTGCGCTGATTTTTTGCCTGATGGTGGGCACCGCCGCGTTGCCCCATATCCTGATGCGTTATTACACTGTGCCCAGTGTGCGCGAGGCGCGCGCATCGGTGAGCTGGTCACTGCTGTTCATCTTCCTGCTGTACTTCACGGCACCTGCGTTGGCGGTGCTGGTCAAGTTCGAGATCTTCACTTTGGTGGTGGGGACGCCATTCGACCAGTTGCCTGAATGGATCACCTCCTGGAGCAAGGTTGATCCCTCGTTGTTGTCGGTCACCGATGTCAACAAGGACGGCATCTTGCAACTCAATGAGATGAGCATCAGCGGCGACATCGTGGTCCTGGCCATGCCGGAGATCGGCGGCATGCCGTATGTCGTATCGGGACTTGTAGCGGCAGGCGGGCTGGCGGCGGCGCTGTCCACGGCCGACGGGCTCTTGCTGACAGTGGCCAATGCACTGAGTCATGACCTGTACTACAAGATGATCGACCCCAATGCGTCGACCGCGCGCCGCGTGGCGCTGTCCAAGATGCTGTTGCTGGTGGTCGCATTGGCGGCCTCGTATGTGGCCTCGCAACGACCGGCGGACATTCTGTTTCTGGTATCGGCGGCATTCTCCTTCGCTGGTGCCGCGTTCTTCCCGGCGCTGGTACTGGGAATATTCTGGCGGCGCGCGACGGGCGTGGCGGCTTCGTTGGGCATGGTTGCCGGCCTGTGCACCACGGCCTTTTATATGGTGACGACCCAGCCCTGGTTGCGCGGCATCTTTGGCGTCACGGCGCCGGTGCAGCTGTGGTGGGACATTCAACCGATCTCGGCGGGCCTGTTTGGCGTGCCGGTCGGGTTCGCGGTGATCGTGCTCGTCAGCCTGGTGACTCGGCGTCCCGAGCCGCGGATAGACCAACTGGTCACCTTCATCCGGTACCCCGGCGACCGGGGTGACTGAGTCCGCCGCGAGGCGATCGGTTGCGGGGTTCGGAAACAGCGGTGGACCGTCAATCTGCCTATCGCCTATACTCGTGGGCTTTCCCTTACCACATCCTGTCTAGACGCCGGGGGTGGTTTTTTCGGCCCGCCGCTCACTGCCGAGTGGCAACAGGGTCATCCACAAGGAGTATCGATGCGTCACTACGAGATCATCCTCATGATCCATCCGGATCAGAGCGAGCAGGTTCCAGCCATGCTGGAGCGTTACAAAACCATGATCACCGCCGGCAACGGCAAGATCCATCGGGTCGAAGACTGGGGTCGTCGCCAGTTGGTCTACATGATCAACAAGCTGGCCAAGGCCCATTACCTGTGTATCAACATCGAGGCCGATCAGGCCGTGATGGCGGAGCTCGAGCATGCGTTTAAGTTCAATGATGCGGTATTGCGCCATTTGACGGTGTTGCGCAAGAAGGCCGATACCACCCCGTCGCCGATGATGAAAACCGTGGAGCGCGAAGATGCGCGCAAGGCCCAGCATGCCGAAATGCACAGCAGCGATCGTTAGAGCCGACGTGGGGTGACCGAGGCCGCCAACTGCCTGATCCTGACTGCCAGTATTGTCGAGCGCGATGCGATGCGATACACACCGGCCGGGATACCCGCCCTGAACTTGAAACTGGAGCATGCCTCCAGCGTCCGGGAAGCAGGGCAGGAACGGCAGGTCAAGGCGGAAATGAAGGCACTGGCGCTGGGCAGCAATGCCGAACGACTGGCCCATCAGGCCGTCGGCAGCAGCTGGCGATTCACCGGCTTCGTGGCCTCACCCCGCAACGGAAAACACGTCGTTTTTCACATTCAAGAATTTTCGCAAGAACCCACCCTGTTTTCCCCGCAGGATGCCCCAGCCCAGAGCGTCTGAATCGGCCCACCTGCAACCCGAAGGATTTCACAATGCCATCACCGAAACGTTTCAACAAAGACAAGCGCCCCAAGCGTCCGGCTCAGAATTTGCTGTTCAAGCGCAAGCGTTTTTGCCGCTTCACCGTGACCGGTGTCGAGGAGATCGACTACAAGGACATCGACACCTTGCGCGACTTCATCGCCGAAAACGGCAAGATCATCCCCGCGCGATTGACGGGCACCCGTGCCTTCTTCCAGCGCCAACTCAACACCGCCATCAAGCGCGCTCGCTTTCTGGCCATGCTGCCGTACAGCGACCAGCACCGCATCTAAAGGGTCACCACCATGCAAATCATTCTGCTCGACAAGGTCGTGAACCTTGGCAACTTGGGTGAAGTCGTCAAAGTCAAGGACGGTTACGCCCGCAACTTTCTGATCCCCTCCGGTCGTGCACGTCGCGCCACTGCTGCGGCCAAGCAGGAGTTCGAAGCCAAACGCGCCGAACTCGAAAAGACGGCTGCCGCGAAGCTGGCCGAGGCCCAGGCGGTTGGCGAAAAGCTGGCGGGCATCACCTGCAAACTGACACAAAAGGCCGGTGTCGATGGCCGATTGTTCGGCTCGGTAACCAACGCCGATATCGCGGAAGAATTGGTCAAGCTGGGCTACAAGGTCACCAAATCGCAGATTCGCATGCCGGCCGGCCCGATCAAGACGGTTGGCGACAGCACCGTCAATGTGGCCTTGCACACCGACGTGGCTGTGGACATTGCCGTTTCGGTCTACGGCGAGACTGCCTGATCGCAGCGAGCGCTGCGCCAATGGCGTGGCGCACGGCAGCTGCGGCTGCCTGGCGCGTCTTCGCAAGCTACCCCGGTGAGAGCCGCGGTGGCTTTAATTTTGGTTGTGCACCGCTTGTCCCGACAGGCCCACATCCTGTGCACAGGTTTTTCCAGACTTGTCCCCAGCTTCGCCTCTCGACGCTGGAGGCGTCCCGGCGTAGCATCGTTTGATTCCAAGCAGCACCATGTCAGCCGTACTTTCCTCTTTTGACAATGACAGCGATGATCGCGCCGTGGCGCAGTTGCGCATTCCGCCGCATTCCCTCGAAGGTGAGTCCAGTGTGCTGGGCGGACTTTTGCTGGACAACGGTGCCTGGGACCGGGTCGCGGACCTGTTGAACGACGGCGACTTCTATCGCTACGAGCACCGATTGGTTTATGCCTCTATCGGTACGCTGATCAACGCCACCAAACCGGCCGATGTGATCACGGTGTACGAGCACCTGCAAAGCCAGGGCAAGGCCGAAGAAGTGGGTGGACTGGCCTATCTGAATTCACTGGCGCAATACGTGCCCAGCGCGGGGAACATCCGCCGGTATGCCGAAATCGTGCGGGAGCGCTCCATCCTGCGCAAGCTGGTCAGTGCCAGCGACGAGATTGCGACCAACGCTTTCAACCCCCAGGGTCGGCCGGTGGCCGACATCGTTGACGAAGCCGAGCGCAAGATCTTCAACATCGGTGAGCAGGGTTCAAGGCTCAAGCAGGGTTTTCAGGGCATGGACACGCTGGTCGTGAACCTGCTGGACCGGGTGCAGGAGATGGCAGACAACCCGAACGACGTGACCGGCGTTCCCACAGGTTTTTACGATCTGGACCGCCTGACCGCCGGCTTCCAGGCGGGTGACCTGATCGTGCTGGCGGCCCGCCCATCCATGGGCAAGACTGCATTTGCGATCAACATCGCCGAACATGTTGCGCTCAACGAGGGATTGCCGGTGGCGGTGTTCTCGATGGAGATGGGCGCAGCGCAACTGGCTGTGCGGATTGTGGGCTCCATCGGCCGCATCGACCAGGGCCATCTGCGTACCGGCAAGTTGAGCGACGAAGAGTGGCCGCGGCTGACCGAGGCGATCGAGAAACTGCGCAACATCTCGCTGCATATCGACGAGACGGCCGGCCTCAAGTCCAGTGAACTGCGCGCCAACGCGCGACGCCTGGCGCGCCAATGCGGGCAGCTCGGCCTGATCGTGGTGGACTACTTGCAGCTGATGAGTGGGTCTGGCGGCTCGGACGAGAATCGCGCAACCGAATTGGGCGAGATCTCGCGCGGGCTCAAAATGTTGGCCAAGGAGCTGAAATGCCCGGTGATCGCGCTGTCACAGCTCAACCGCAGCGTCGAGCAGCGACCCGACAAACGCCCCATGATGAGCGACCTGCGCGAATCAGGCGCGATCGAGCAGGACGCGGACATCATCATGTTCATCTACCGCGACGAGTACTACACCAAGGATG
>Ga0335395_10000840_pt1 | contig 19476 bp, 16 predicted proteins | sample MAT02_FD_205744 | JGI IMG/M metagenome (GOLD analysis project Ga0335395, IMG submission 205744) | Freshwater microbial communities from Lake Fryxell liftoff mats and glacier meltwater in Antarctica - MAT-02 (spades assembly) (version 2) ...
CCCAAATTACCAAGGATTTCCAATGAGTGTAAAAGCGGCCCAATAGTAAGGATGAGAAAGGATTCGATCGCCCCGCATGGCAATTTCTGGTGGCAAAGCGATCGTATCATTATGGGCGATCGCCCGCAACATCCCATCTTGAATCCGCACCCGCCCCCGCAGCATCTCCAACTGCGCCCTGCGTAAAGCCTCAGCTTTAGTGAGCAAATTACCCCCAACTCTGGGTGTCCGCAACTGCCGATAAAACTCCGTCATCAGCCCCAAAGTCCCATCATCACTGACTTCCCACAAACTCGCCAAAGCCGATTTAGCGCCGCTAGCCACCGCCAAACCCGCAAACCCCAACTCCGCCTCTTCATCACCCAAAGCCGTACTACACGCGCTCAAAACTAACAAATTTACCGGAGGTTCATTCCACCGCAACTGTCGCATTTGATCGATTCGCAACTTAGTATCCCACAACTGAATGTAAGAATTTTTCGGTTCCCCCGGCAGAAATTCGCTGTGAGTTGCTAAGTGAATTATCCCAAAAGGTCGAATTTTCCGCTGAGCTTGCAGATTCCCTAGAGTAAAATCCTGATTCAAAAATGATGTTCCCCGATCGCGTGGTACGATCGACTCTAGCTCAACTGGTACCGCAGGCAATGGCGCTTTATCTTCAAACACCGACGCGCCCATTGCCAAAACCTCATCATCAGCAATATTATCGTAGCGAATATCAGTCAAACTCAAACTCGGTATCACACTAAGACTGTATTGTTCCACTAAAAATTGTTTACCATCGTAAAGAGCAGCAAACGGCACACTTCGCAAACCAGCCGCCGGAATTATCATTAAATTGTCAATCTTTAAAGCTGTCATTTCTGAGGATAATGGCGAAATTAACCAGCTATAAAGTTTTTCAGCAGAATCCAAATAACTAATACTACTTCTCCTTCTGGGATTAGTTATTTCGGTTTGAAAGGCATCGACCAATTGCAATATTTGCCATCTGGTTGCCGTCGGAATTAAAAAGCGCCTCGGTTGAGTGTTAGCAGTGACTAACACTAATTCCAAAACCTCTCCGTTAGGAACATCAGCTACTGCTTTGGTTTTCTGGGTCAACTTTTCTTTTAAGAAGTGAGGGGAATAATTATTTTCTAAATTTTCCTCCCCTTTTTGGAAGTTTTGTCGGACAGGTAATAAATTAGATAAATTATGACTTGCTACCAGCACAGAACCATTTTCTTTATTGGCTTTTGCCTCACTCCCACTAACCCAATTCATATAGATGATTGCAGATTTAACCCCAGTGATTGCCTCATTTTTACGAAGCATTTCGTAAATAACCGACATATTAGTAATCGGGGTTCTCGGAAACAATTCCAAATATTTTTCGTACTCTTGTGTAAATGTTTGCTCAAAGGCCACAACTCCCGTGGCGGCAGAAGATAATCGGCGAGAAGGATTAAGAAATTCGCGACTGAGTGTAGAATTTTCATTTGTTTGCAGCAATTCTACCTGCAAAGACGCAGGAATTGACGGCTTTGTAACAGGATTGACTGGCGCTGGACTCGGTACAGGAACTGGTTCGGGAATGGGTTCGGGGATTGGTTGGGGAATGGGTTCGGGGATTGGTTGGGGAATGGGTGCAGGAGTAGGCGGGGCGCTGGTGGTGATTAGGGAAATCTGATTTAACAAACTTCCCTGAGTGTAATTTTCCAAAAAAGAAAGAGTAGGTAAAATCGCATTTCCCGCCCCAGCATTGATTGTTCCCCGCGTTCCATTTTGGCTGTCACCACCAACTACAAAAGGTCGATCGCTACCGCCTCCGTGTCGAATTACGATCGCCCCCGCAGTAGAAATACTGGACATATTGCCTGATAAATCATTGAAAACATTATTCGAGCGAAACAAACCCCCGGTTGTGATGTCAACATTGCCACCAATCCCCGTGCTACCACTTTGAGCGTTGACAAAACCCAATTGAATATTACCGATCGCATTCACAGACAGATTGCCGCCATTTCCCCGATTGCCGGCTGCGTTGATATCTAGGGCAGAAATGCCCGTAGACGAGGTGAGAGAAATATTTCCGCCGCTTGCGCCGTTCGCATTCAAACCTCCGCCAGTTAAAGCACCAGCATTGCTTGTGAGGGCGATCGAGCCACCAGTTCCGGTAGTAGTAGCCGAGTCGATCGCGCCCACAGCCACAGTATTTCCCTCAACCCCAATCCTCCCACCGTTCGAGGTAATATTACCAGTCCGAACCTCGCCAGTTGCTTGCAAGTTAACAATCCCACCATTCGTCCTGAGATTACCCTCTAAGAAGACATTTCCTGCATTAATATCAGCTCCTGAAGTAGCCGTTGTATGCCCCCGCAAGGTAGCAGAATCTCTTGCCTTCACCCTCAAATTACGGGCCGTGATTGTCGAATTCGCCGTCACAACCGTAGCATCAGCCGAGAGCAAGCTCAAGCCCTGAGTTTGACCGATCGCATTTCTGAAAGTAATATTGCCACCAGCTAGCACCGTCAAATTATTGGCTGTATCCAGTGCGCTGTCGATACTGGCAAGACTGATATTGCCAGCAGTGGCGGAAATAGTCGCGTTGCGGCGGAGGGTGAAGGCACTGTTAACAGCGATGTCGCCGACTGTGGCTATATTGCCAGAAACTTCGGTATTGCGGGCGTTGACGGTCAAATTTGCCAGGGGTGTAACTTGACCGACAGTACCATCGAATAGCACTCGTTGAGCGTTTAGTGTGAGGCTGCGATCGCCATCCAGGGCTGCGGGAAACAGAATATTGCCCCTAGCTTGGGTGTTCAAAGCTGCATCAGCATTGAGAGACACGTTTCCAGTAAAAGCGATATCGCCACCGTTGGTAGTGATGTTGGCACCGATCGCAGTTTGAAGCCCATCCAGAGTGAGGGAAGCGTTATCGGTTGCTGTCAAAAGGTGTTGGATGTCGATCGACCTTGCTTGAAGGATGAGAGGGCTGCGGATGGTTGTGGGTGCGACGATCGTGATCGAACTGGTGCTGGTGCGCCCGATCGCGATCGAGCGGAAATTCCCCGCCAAAGCACCGATGTCCGTTGCCGTCAAGTCCAAAATGCCCAAAACATCGCCAGTGCCGCCGATCCGAATTTGTCGATCGTCCTTCGGTTGCAAGCGAATTGTTCCCCCCGCACTGCTGACGGAACCGGGAGCACCTCTCAAGTCAATGCCGTTACCCGTGAGAGCGATATTGCCACCGTTAGCATTGAGTCCGCCCACAGAGATGCTGTTCGCAAAGATATTGATGTTAGCACCTTGAGTTTCGATTAAATCCTTGGGGTCATTGACAAAAAATACCCCACCTGCTCTCAACGTCACGGTGTCTCCGGTTCTCTCTTGCAGTCGCAGTCGGTTGTCGGCCAAGTCTTGGATGATGATATTGCTGGTTGCGTCTAAAATCAGATTGCTGCCGGCCGCCATCCGTTCTAACTGCACTTCGGAGATGATGGTTTGACTGGGTTCTGCTACTGTTTCCAGTTGTCCGTCAGTCGAGATCGAACCCGTTTCGCCGTTACCGTTGACGATCGTAATATTTGCCGGATCAATCCAAAAAGTGCCGATCGCACCGTTAGTGGCGCGGGTATCGACCTCTCCTTGGAAAATCAAAGAACTTCTGCCCGAAACTTCCACCGCTCCACCGTTACCAGCGAAGTTGCCACCACGAGCAGTAATATTGCCGAAGAAGCGAGTGATATTGTCTGCCCAAATTACCGCTGTGCCGCCATTCCCACGCTCGATCGCATTTAGTGCGATCGTAGAATCAGGACTAACGTATGTTACCAGAGCGTTTGGCACCGGTTCGAGTCCTTGGAAACCGCCTCCGACGCGCACCACACCTCCGGCATCAGTCCCGGAAGCATTGATATTCGCACCGAACAAGCCTACTTTTTCGCCTAAAATATTAACGCTGCCACCTCTTACGCCAGCCGGGGCAAAGACATTAATCGAACCAGAGGCGATCGCACTTGGGCCATTTACCGCTACTGTTTGCCCGTTAGTCAACATTAATTGACCTTGGGCGTTAGTCGTCAAACCCGTGGCTGACATGACTCCTGGCCCTGTTAATAGCTCTGGCAATGCAATCGGGGCGATCGCATTTTTTTCGGGCTGCAAAGCCGGAGTAATTTCTAAACTTAATAAATTACCAATTTGACTTATGCGAACAGCATTGCTTCCCGGAACAGCCGCCACAGTAATTTGACCACCGGGAGCCGATAATTGTCCTGTATTAATCACCGTGCCTCCCAGCAAAGTTAGACTTTGCCCGGTACTAACTCCCAGGTTTCCAGCATTGACAATTAGACCGACTTGTGAATTACCAAAATTAAATTGAGTCGGATTTCCCACCAAAGAATTGTAATCATTAATTCCGGCAGCATTAAACCAACTATCGCCGAAACCAATACCTGTAGCAGTGGTTGCAAAAAAAGATCCAGGCACATTTAAGGTAGCATTTTGACCAAAGACAATTCCTGCGGGATTCATCAGGAATAAATTTGAGTTTCCACCGCTGACAGAGATGAGGCCATTAATCAAAGAAACATTGCCGCCGGAAATTCGTCCTAAAATATTTTGAATATTTGGATTAGTCAAAAAATTGGCAATTTGACCTTCGCTCAGATTAAATTGGCTGAAGCTGTGAAACAGATTTGTGCCGTTACCCGAAAGTCTACCACCGCTAATATCAAGGCGATTTTGCTCGATATTAACCACCGTATTTGTGCCGTCAGCAGCGGGAGTAACAGGTTGTGCCCGAACTGCTACCGGTAGCAGCCAAAAACCTAACGTCAATATTAAAGCAGAGCGAAAATAAACCATTCAATTTTAGATTTTAGATTTTGGATTTTAGATTGAAGAAAGCAACCCACTGATAAATCCCTTGCCATTCCCAATTTTCCATTTCCCATCTTATACAATTAGTGTCTTGACAAAACCATCTCTAAATATTATGATTATGAAAAAAATTCGCTCTACTCAAAATCTGGATTCTCTAAATAAGTAAAAAAAGCTATTTATTACCGAAACCAACCATGTCAACCACGCAAACTCAAGATTATCCATTTTTAACAGAAGAAATAGTCGATCAAATATTTTTCGACGGTGAACTAACTTGTGCTGATAGACAGCGGATTAAGTCAATGCTCTTAAACGACTCGATCAACGAAAATGAATTACGTCTGATTGAAAAAGTGATGGAAGGCGTAGTCCAAGGACGGCTTGACTTGCTGTATTAATTAATATATCTATTCATGAATATAGCATTTCTCTATTGAGTAGGGACACGGCAGTGCCGTGTCCTGTATCCCTGCCGTGTCCTGTATCCCTGCCGTGTCCTGTATCCCTGCCGTGTCCTGTATCCCTGCCGTGTCCTGTATCCCTGCCGTGTCCTGTATCCCTGCCGTGTCCTGTATCACTGCCGTGTCCTGTATCACTGCCGTGTCCTGTATCACTGCCGTGTCCTGTATCACTGCCGTGTCCTGTATCCCTGCCGTGTCCTGTATCCCTGCCGTGTCCCCGCTGTGTGGTGTATTTCATCCGATTGAAAACAGCGACTAATTGAATTTTCAGAAATCATCATCTGAACCCTCATTAGTGCTCTCATCGCTACGCACCAGCTCAGAAGGAGGCCTATCGCTACTCCAAGCCCACCAGATGGCACCACACTGACAGCGATAAAACTCCTGCCACTTGCGACGATTGAATTCGGTGTATACTGGCGATCGACGATTAATCCAGACCTCATGCGCCTCCGTGCAGCTAGCACCGCATTTGGGACAGCAAAATTGATGAGCGTGAACGGCCCTCGTAGTCCATTCGGGAGGATTTGGAGCAAAAGCTTCCATGTGTTCGAGTTTATATATATTAAAACTGCTGGTAATTACGGGAAATCAAGAATTGCGAAAACTCCGCAGAACTCGCAAAGTTAATTTTTTTGACATTTGCCATCCAATCAAGAGTATAACTGATTTGATATAAGGCATCAGCCGATATTCTCAGATATTTCAAGGACTAGGGTCATGTCTATTTACAACTTTATCTCGTTTCTGGGCATTTTTGGCTTATGCGCGATCGCCTGGATTTTTTCGGAAAACCGACAGCGCAAGTATATTCCCTGGCGCGTCATCATCTGGGGCATTGGACTCCAATTAATCTTAGGATTTTTAGTATTCCTGTTCCCCCCAACTCGCATCGCCCTAGAATGGTTTACTAGCTTACTCGACAGCGTATTTACCGCCGCTGACACCGGGGCCAGATTTGTATTCGGCAAAAACATTGTACCAATACCCGGTCAAGACTCCCCAGTTAATTTAGGATATATTTTCGCCTTTCGAGCTTTACCTACAGTCATCTTTTTTTCCGGCCTCATGGCTTTGCTATACAACATCGGCGTTATTCAAATTATCACAGAAGTTTTCGCCAAAATCTTTTATAAGACAATGCGTTTGAGTGGTGCCGAAGCACTCAGTGGTGCTGCCAATATTTTCGTAGGAATAGAAGCAGCAATTGTCGTCAAGCCTTACTTGCCACAAATGACTCGTTCGGAACTTTGTGCAATTCTCTCATGCTGTTTTGGGACAGCGGCTTCCTCAACCTTAGCAATTTATGTCAGTTTCCTCAAACCTGTTTTTCCCAATATTTTAGGGCATTTAGTTTCAGCGTCAATTATTGCAATTCCGGCTTGCTTTGTCCTCTCCAAAATCTTAGTTCCCGAAACAGGCATACCACTGACAATGGGCGGCATTCCCAAGGAAGAACGCAAGCCTAAAGGTAGAGAATTTGTGGGAGAAGAAATTGACGACATGGATGGCGAAGTTCGTCAACAAGAGACAGTGGGCGGAGAACCCATCGAACGAGTTAGCCCTTTGGATGCAGCAATCATCGGTGCATTGGACGGGGTAAAGATGGCAGTTGCGATCGCAGCCGTTTTGATATTAATCTTGGGTTTAGTATCCTTAATCAATCAATTCTTCGGCTGGCTGGCTATCTTGCCCAACCCGATTGGTGGCTTTTTCAAAGTTGTCACCTTAGCCAACATCATGGGATTCTTATTTTATCCCCTGACGCTGTTAACCGGAGTTCCCCTTGAGGACTCTTGGCAAGCATCTATAATTATCGGCCGCCGACTGTTGGAAACCGCGATTCCACCTTACCAAACTTTAGCAGAAGTTGCAGGAAAAGGACTGATTAGCGATCGCACAGTATTGATTGTCAGTTACGCCCTTTCCGGCTTTGCCCACCTCGCATCTGTCGGCATATTTGTCGGCGGCACAATCGCCCTAATTCCATCCCGTCGCAAAGACATTTCCGAACTCGGTTGGAAAGCATTATTTGTCGGCACTTTAGCCACAATGATGATTGCTTGTATCGCAGGTTTATTTGACACAGGAGATGCCAGCATTTTAGGCGCTAAGACAGCCCCTGCTGCACCGTTAACAGCACCCGCTTCTGGGAAACCCGCAAACTCAAAGCCGTCAGTTGCGCCACAAATTGCCAAACCAAAGCCTTCCCCGAAGAGTGAAAAGGCAGCTCCAAAAGCTCCAAAATCTCCTTCTCCCGAATCCAATAAAAACCCTTAGTATCTTCTATGGACTGGTAGGTGGAGGTTTTACGTTGACCAAAGAAACCGGGTTTTTTACCAGATCTGTGACTGTAACGAGTATTCTCGCAAAAAACCCGGTTTCTGGCCACCCGTGCATAAGTCCTTGGATGGGGACGGGTTTACGAGATTGTAGGTTTTAGGCAATTATTGTTGGTGAACCCGCCCCTACGAGGCCTTGACGGATATGATTGTTTTTTATGCTGTAATTACCAATTCCCCATTCCCGAAAATATATGAATCCCGAACCAGAAATTCGCCGCTTGTTAGATATAATGCCTGCCTCTGGCCGCATGATGTGTAAAATTATTAATAAGCCTCAGCAATCAATGGTGATTGATAGTCAGTTTCCTTTACCTTGGAATCGCGCTCGACCAATTTACATTAATTTTGACCTCTGGAGGCTGCTATCTAAGCCACAGCGCGATTTGCTAATTTTACGCAATGTTAGTTTCCTGATGAATGTTAAGTGGTTTAAACCTGATATTTATCAAGGGGTGGCACTGGCGGGAATTGCCGGGACGGTGGTAGAATTGTTGCAGGGAGATGCGATCGGAACTGCGATCGCGGGCGGCTTGACAGGACTGGCGATGACTCGGATTTGGCGGGACAACCGCAGTTCACAAGTGGAGTTAGATGCTGATGAGGGGGCGGTTAAAGTGGCGCTGAGGCGTGGTTACAGTGAATCGGAGGCTGCGAGACATTTGCTAGGTGCGATCGAGGCTGTGGCGCAAATTGAAGGTTCTGGTTTGGATTTTAATGCTTTGATTCGGTGTCAGAATTTAAAGGCGATCGCGGGTATTTCTGCGGTGGGTGTACCTGATAGTATTAGGCAAGACTGAAATCATCTTAATTTAAACTAAACAATCCAATCCCGAACAATGATTTATGCGATCGAACGCTCTCTTTAAGTTAAACTGCAAATCTTTATCGCTACTAATTCCATCAGCCATATCACTATAAATATTTGTGAGTGACGGTAGATTTCCTTTATAAAGTTGAAACCCTAGGCTGTGTTAGGATCAAATTGGCGATTGCCTAAAAGGAATTTAATCTTATGACTATAGCGAAGGAACAGATTACTGATAGCAGTAGCAATAGTGGCTTATCAAATTTCCGCATCACTATCGAACGTCTGATCGAACTTTTAGACTTAGAAGAAGAGGATGAGTACGGGATTTTGAGACCGACTGAGTATGCTTTCAGGACAGCGATGAAATTGATTGTTGAGGCTTATGATATTTTGGGAAACAGTTTTCCTAAATGCTCTACTGGTACTGATGACCGAGGCAGTATTACACTAGATTGGACAAGCTTAGAACCCGATCGCACAGTCCGCCTATTTTGTCCATTTAGTGCGGAGAAGCCAGTTGATATTTATCACCACACAAACAATGAAAATGTGGTTGAAGATCTCCTGTCATCATCAACATTAGTTTATTGGTTGCAATGGTTTAACAAAATATGATATAATCATCTTCAGAGGGTCGGTCAGAGTTGGAAAAATTACCGGATAATACAGTTGTTTACCGAGCTCTCAGAAAAGGATGGATAGATCGAGATCGATCGATCGTTAAATCGGATGCCTACTATTTGCGCCAACGTATAAACGAAGAGAGTATTTCTGTCAATTTTTCTATTGAGCAATCTTTGAGTGCATTGAAAAACTGTGAAGGAGTTGCTAGCCTTAATGTAGGTGCGATTCGAGAACTAGGTCTAAATGTAGTACGTGATTCTTCATCTCATGGGAGTATTATAGGCTTGCCCTATCGTGAAGATAACCGTCCAAAAGCTGATGAGCTTGCACTTTTGTTGGCAAGACAGTCTCGAATTGTATGGGAATCTTCGTCAAGATAGTCAAATAAGTTGTCAGATTAAGTAATAGTGTTAGCTAGAGTCTTGACTTGTCCAAGAATTCGTGGCTCTGGATGCCTTTGTGTTTCCTTGATTTCATCATACAATAAGTTTTGACTTAATATTTCTCTCGCAATCGCTTCCACCACCGGCACGCAAACCGAATTCCCAATTTGCTTGTAACTTTCCCCAACCTTGGGATAACTCTTAAAATCTTCAGGAAAACCCATCAGTCGATAACACTCCTTCAGCGTTAGTTTCCTGACAGTGTTGGTTTCAGGAAAATAGATAAAAAACCTGCCCGATGTTTCTTGCGAAGGAATTGTCGGATGCACACCATCCACCGAATAAATGCGATTCGGCTGTCGGTGAACTCTCGATAAATGTTCTGTATTCGGCCTCACACCAGTTTTCCAAGTACCTTTATTTCTGTAACCTACAAATAACAATCCCGAATCTTGCTTTCTCGGATACTCAATTAAAGTATACTCCGATTTGTCCAATATTTCAAAATCTCCTGTCTCGTCTAGAAATTCCCTGAGTGTTGGAGGAAACTTGGTTTTAAGTCGAGAAAAATTGAATTCTTGACCCTTAGTTGCAATGATGAATATTCTTTCACGGTGTTGAGCAATGCCAAAGTCTTTAGCATTCAGAATTTGATAATTTACGCTGTATCCCAAATCTTTAAGACTCGCAATAATTACTTTTAAGGTATTTCCCTTGTCGTGATGGATTAAATGCTTGACATTTTCCAGAACAACTACTTGAGGTTGTTTGATTTTTATAATTTTACAAATCTCGAAAAATAGCGTGCCTCTAGTATCTTCAAAACCTAGCTTTTTGCCACAGATGCTAAAAGGTTGACAGGGAAACCCGGCGACTAAAACATCAAAGTCTGCTAACTCAGCGGGATTAATTTTACTGATGTCTGCGAAAGGAATTTCTCCAAAATTTTTCGTATAAACTTCTCGGCATTTGCTGTTGATTTCGCAGGAAAAAACGCATTGAAAGCCAACTTTTTCAAAACCTTGTCTGAAACCTCCTATTCCTGAAAATAAATCTATAAATTTCATCTATAATTTAATACTCAATGTTACTCAACCAATAATAACATATTTTGTTTCTCTCTCTTCTTTCACTCTGCGTTCTCTGCGCTCTCTGCGGTTCATAATACTAATTTAAACAAAAACCCCGCGCCGGACACGGCAATGCCGTGTCCCTACAGATATCGTGTAGAATGTCGATCGCCCAAAAAATCCCAAACTTGTCCTGCAGCCGACTAAACTAGAGATAGCAGAACAAAATACAGCCATTATCTACTTCCTTTCACCAACCATGAGTCAAACTTTGGAAAATCTCACCGCCATCGATGACAACCTATCCAAACGCCACATCGATCTCGATCCAGGCGGCTACTTCATCATCTACCTCGATCGCTCCACCAGCTTAATTTGCGCCAAACACTTCACCAACATCATCGACGATCGAGGCCTCGCCATCGATCCCGAAACCGGTAAACCCATCCCCGCCCGTGGCAAAGTAGAACGCACTGAGGCCACACTTTTTACCGCCAGAACCGCTAAAGAGCTTTGCGTCAAAATCCTAGAAGAAACCCGCCCCAATCCGGTGACACTTTTAGATCACGCGGCTTATTTGGGACGGGAATTTGTACGGGCAGAAATTGCATTATTGAGCGATCGAGAATACATTCAAGATTAGTCCAAGCGTCAACTGTTTAGAAACCTCGCTGTCAACTGTCAACTGTCAACTGTCAACTGTTCAAGAAAAACCTTGATACCAGAAATAAGTCACCATCGGAATCACTGTCGCCAACAGCAACAGCACAACTACTATAACTGTGGCATTGCCTTGGTCTGTTTCTTCAGCTTTTTTAAATGTGCCTTCAACTTGAATGTTGTCAACAACTTCAGGTGCACCCGGATCGGGTTGGCCAGACAAAACTGTCGCAAGGCGCGAGCTAGCAGCAGTAAATGCCTCATTGTATTTGTTACCTTCCCGCAGCGGTACTTGCACGGTTTCCCCAGCCACACTCTGGGCAATTTCATCCGTTAGCAGGGATTTCACGCCTTCTCCGGTGCGAATTGCCGCACTGTTGGTAACAGTGTCGAGAACGAGTAAAATTTGATTGGTCTGGTCTTCTGTTGCGGGAAACCACTGTTCAAACAGTTGTTCGGTGAAAGTGGCAGTCGTTTCGCCGTAGTCTAAGCGGTGGATGGTGACAAACCGGACTTGTTTCCCTGTTTGGGTTTCCACGTTGTCGAGCACGCTGTTAATCGTGCTTTCGCTGCTGCGGCTGAGCACGTCGCCTTTGTCCCACACCCAAGTTCGATCGTCCGCCGACAACACCGGCATTTCGTACACACCAGTCGCCAATGCCGGCAATACCGCCATCTGCGATGCGATCAGCGCGATCGCGATCGTCGCCGCCAAAGGTTGGATATATTTTCTCCAACTAAAGAGTTGCTTGAGAAGTCTGATCATAAGGTTGAGGGTAAAAGTGCCTTTTTTCCAAAAATACTATACAAACCCCCTGAAAATTCATTTTAAAGATGGCAATATTGAGAATTAGCTCAGCAATTGAACTCCCAACCAGATTTTTTTAGGATTGTGACTATGGAACCGGCAGACACCTACAAAGGTTGGATTATTCAATCCCAGAAAGTATTCTACGTCGAGGTTTGGGATAGCCGCGGCAACCGTCACGTCGCTGTCCAAAATGCCAAGACTGAGGAGGAAGCCCTGGAATTAGCCAAAAAATGGATTGACAAATATGAGTCAAAACCGGGAAGGATGGCGATGGATGAACCTTATCCTTTCGGAGATGCGATCGATATGCCATTTTGAAGTTAGTTGTTAGTTGTTATTGGTTAGTTGTTATTGGTTATTAGAACCAACAACTAACAACTAACAACTAACTTTTCGCAATTTATGTGTGTTTTCCACCAAACTTTGAGCAAATTGGTCAAACCTTTCAGATAGTTTTGCATCCAACAATTTACCCTCTGGACTAAAAGCTTTCCAACCTTCTCCGATCGCAATTTGTTCTGGAATCACCCAAAAGCGACTAAAGCGTACTCATTACGACTATGATTAGTGTAGCGAATTCGATCGGCAACTGTCAATCGATTTGGGATTTGAGATTTTAGATTGAAGATCCAACAAATCGAGCCATCCAAAACCCGCCGTCTTGTTAAAATAAACGAACGTAGCAAACTAAGACATCGATCTTCTGCCATAGCAGTCTTCAACTTTGGACATAATAAATATGAAAAATTCTTGGAAACACGCATGGCTGGGGCATCTAGCAGCCAAAAAAGAAAAGTCGGGGCCGAATCCTAAAAAATCAATTCTTGGACGGCATCTTGGGCGCATCCTGGGTAGTTTGGTGCTTTCTCAAGGAATATTGCTCTCGACGCCGGTGTTTGCCCAAACCGCACCAAACACTATGAGTTACAGCAAACTGATTGAGAGTATAGAGAAAGGGGACGTTAGCAAAATTGAAATAGATGAAATTCAAAGAACCGCCAAAGTTAAGCTAAAAAATCAAAAACCAACCGATACAGCCCAAACTGTTACCCTGTTCGACTACAACAACCGGGAACTTTACTCGCAAATCCGCGCTAAAAAGATCGACTTTGAAGTCAAACAAACCGCAGACAACACGGCCGCAGTCAGTTTAGTAGTAAACTTGCTGGTGATTTTCGCAGTGCTGGCAGTGCTGATGGCAATCCTGCGTCGATCGACCCAATCCCAAGGAAATGCCATGAACTTCGGCAAATCCAGAGCCCGTTTTCAGATGGAAGCTAAAACCGGCGTGATGTTCGACGACGTTGCAGGCATCGAAGAAGCAAAAGAAGAACTTCAAGAAGTCGTCACATTCCTCAAAAAACCCGAACGTTTCAACGCCATCGGTGCGAAGATTCCCAGAGGAGTTTTGTTAATCGGGCCCCCCGGAACCGGCAAAACAATGTTGGCAAAAGCGATCGCAGGCGAAGCAGGCGTTCCCTTTTTCTCGATTTCCGGTTCCGAATTTGTCGAAATGTTCGTCGGTGTCGGCGCATCCCGCGTTCGCGACTTGTTCCGCAAAGCTAAAGAAAATTCCCCCAGCATCGTCTTCATCGACGAAATAGACGCGGTAGGAAGGCAACGCGGGGCTGGCATCGGTGGCGGTAACGACGAACGGGAACAAACTCTCAATCAGTTACTGACAGAAATGGACGGCTTTGAGGGTAACAGTGGCGTGATTATCATTGCAGCTACCAACCGCCCCGATGTGCTCGATAGTGCGCTGTTGCGGCCAGGCAGGTTCGATCGCCAAGTAACAGTAGATTTACCCAGCTACAAAGGGCGTTTGGGGATTTTGCAAGTTCACGCCCGCAACAAAAAACTCGACCCAGAAGTTACCTTAGATAACATCGCCCGTCGCACTCCCGGCTTTTCCGGCGCTGACTTGGCAAACTTGCTCAACGAAGCAGCAATTCTCACAGCCAGACGGCGCAAAGACACGATCGCTAACTTAGAAATTAACGACGCGATCGATCGAATCACGATCGGACTCACCCTCAATCCCCTTCTCGATAGCAAAAAAAAGTGGATGACAGCATACCACGAAGTCGGACACGCCCTAGTCGCGACAATGCTCAAAAATGCTGATCCGGTAGAAAAGGTGACCATCATTCCCCGTTCCGGCGGCATCGAAGGCTTCACTAGCTTTTCGCTAGATGACGAAATGATCGACAGCGAAGGTTTGAGGAGTCGATCGCTGCTGTTAAACCGGATTACAGTAGCCTTGGGAGGACGGGCGGCGGAGGCAGAAATCTACGGCGACGACGAAATTGACACCGGTTCCGGTAGTGATATCCAAAAAGTTAGCAGTCTCGCTAGAGAGATGGTAACGCTTTATGGAATGTCCGATTTGGGGCCTGTGGCTTTGGAAAGTCCTAATAATCAGGTATTTTTGGGCGGGGAGTGGGGTTCGCGATCGCAATATTCCGAAGAAATGGCCGACAAAATCGATCTACAAATTCGGACGATTGCTTTTGACTGCTACGCAGAAGCCCGCCGGATTATCCGCGAAAATCGTCCTTTGGTCGATCGACTTGTCGAAGCACTTTTGGATCTAGAAACCATCGACGGCGATGAATTTCGCCAAATTGTCGATCGATATACCGAGTCGCCGAAAAAACAATTGGCACCGAGATAAAGAGTCAGTCGGAATAACCCGAAATCAGGACACGGCAATGCCGTGTCCCTACGCCAGATTAATTGTAGGGAAACGGCACTGCCGTGTCCTCTATATCTAACTAACTAACTAAGATTGTTGCGCGTACATTTCCCGGAGCACCAAAGCCGGATCTACCCAACGCCCGCTGTACTTCAATCCCCAGTGTAAATGAGGGCCAGAAGTGCGGCCAGTCATCCCGACTCTAGCAATTCGTGCACCAGCAGGTACTGTTTGACCTTGCCAAATTTGTAAGCCTTCGCGATCGGTATAATAACGCCCGCCGTTAGCCGTTTCCACTCTGCCTCTGAGATGACAGTATATATGTTCCCAATTGCCCGATCGCACCACCATACCAGTACCGCACCTACCATCTTCCCAAACTTCGGCAATTTGACCACCCCACCAATTACGAATGTAGCTACCTTCCGGGGCCGCCATATCCAAACCGTAATGAAAATCCCCACCACGGGGGCCGAAAGGAGAAGTGTAGTCTTGAAATTTTTCAACAGGAAAAGAAGCTTCTTGCCACAAATTACCTGTGGCTACTTGGCTTGGTAAGGCTGACTGAGCTTTCACCAACTGTTGCTGGAAATAAGGGCTGATCAAAACAATGCCGATCGAAAGTGCCAGCAGCAGCATCTGTCTGAGATGAAAAAAGCGTTTTACCGTCAGCGGGCCTCTAGAGTCTTGCAGGATTTTTTTCACGGCTCAAAGTTAAATGTATGTGCGAGTGTGCGTTGTCTGTTATACGAATTCGCTGCAAGATTGTGTGTGAGTTCTACCTGCTTAGCGAATCAGTTGATCAACGTGTATCTTACTCCATCCAAAACCCGTGTCAAGGCTTCCGGGTGAATGCTGAGGGCGGGAGAACCAAAATTTTGCTGCATAATTCCTGCTACGGTTGAATTCGATCGACCTTTTGTTTAACACTATAGTTAAGTTCGGGGATTTTGGATGTCATTCAAAATCTCAAATTCATAACAGACATCAAGCAATGCTTACTGAAATTTTCCCTTTTAGTTTTGCCATCAATGCAACTGCGATCGCCGGTGCATCGTTATGGTCTTTGGCCCTGTATTGGGGCTTATCACCCATCACTGAATGGGTGATCCTGCAACTCAACCGCTGGATGAATTTCGCGGAAAGATCCCTCTATACCTCGGAAGCAGAGTTTGAGAAGACTCGCAAAAGTAGAGAAGCTCAAAATACTTTTTACGCTTCGCTATTGAGCATTGTGCCTTTTTTAATTGTCGGTGCATTCTGCAATTGGGGCGTAGAATTGTCTCTAGGCACTGGTTGGGCGGTATCTATGGGTACCATCGCCTGTATTGGAGGCGGTGTCTACGAGCTCGGCCGTCGAGACGGTGAGGAGTCTTAGGGGATTTTAGATTTTAGATTTTGGACAGTCCTGGACGCGCGGGTAGTCAGAAACCGGGTTTTTGCGACAATATTTCGTTGTCACCCGCAGATTCGCTAAAAAACCCGGTTTCTTTTCTCGAAGCGCGTCCAGGACTGTATGATTGTCGCTCAAAAATTAGGATGTAAAGCTATGAAACTAAAGTGGTTGATACCTGCAATTATTTCATCTTTTTCGATCGTTGTTATTCCTGCGAAAGCGGCTGAAACCAGGTGTGGATGGTTAATAAATCCCACGCCTGCTAATTGGTATCTCAAAGACAAAGATGGTCAATGGACTATCTCAGCGCAAGGGGGATATCAAGCCGGAGGAATGGACAATATTCCTCCTTTTAACGACGATGAATATGTCAAAACAAATGTTAATTATGGATATGGTTGTGCTTGTCTAACTGTGGTAACAGATAGAAATCGAATGAGAATTACCACGATACAAGGTGGTGAACAATTACCACTCTCGACTTGTCGAAAAGATCCGAATTTGCCAAAAATTCGTTAGTTGTGGCGAAACTATACAATTTTTTTAACTCAGTGAAATGAACTTTAAACCCGAATTAACCTCATTAAATCAAGCCCGTGCCACCTTCCAAGAAATTTGGGGATACAACGATTTTAGACCACCTCAAGGAGAAATTGTCAGCAGTTTATTAGCAGGAAAAGACACGCTGATAATTATGCCGACAGGAGGCGGTAAATCTATCTGTTTTCAACTGCCAGCTTTGTTACAAACCGGCTTAACTCTCGTAGTTTCACCGTTAGTCGCATTGATGGAAAATCAAGTGCAAGAATTGCGCGATCGCCATCTCCCCGCATCTCTCCTCCACAGTCAATTGCCAACACAGCAGCGCCGACAAACTATGCAATCTCTGCAACAAAATAAGTTGAGATTGCTGTACCTATCTCCCGAAACATTGCTCAGCAAACCTGTGTGGGAAATTATCAGTCAGCCACACATCCAAATCAATGGTTTAATATTAGATGAAGCTCACTGCTTAGTGCAGTGGGGCGATACATTTCGACCAGCTTATCGGCGTTTGGGAACAGTGCGATCGGCTTTGTTGAAAGTTAAGCCGGAAGGAAGTAAAATTGCGATCGCAGCTTTTACCGCTACAGCCAACCCCGAAGCACAGCAGACAATCACAAAAGTCTTGCAATTGCAAAAGCCGGAAGCATTTCTACTAAGTCCCTATCGTTCTAACTTACACCTGCAAGTACAGACAGTTTGGACGCCTAGGGGACGCAAACAGCAGTTGTTAAATTTTATTAAATCTCGATCAAAGCAAGCAGGCTTAGTGTATGTTCGGACTAGAAAAGACTCCGAAAATTTGGCAGATTTGCTGGAAGAATCTGGTTATCAAACAGCAGCGTATCACGCCGGCTTAAGTGCAGAAGAACGGCGACAAATCGAAAAAGCTTGGCTAAATAATCAGATTAAATTTGTGGTTTGTAGTTCAGCTTTCGGTATGGGAATCAATAAGTCGGATGTCCGATGGGTTGTCCACTATCAAGCACCTTTGCTATTATCAGAATACATTCAAGAAATTGGTAGAGGCGGACGCGACGGCAAATCGGCGATCGCCCTGATGTTAATTAGCGAACCAACGGGCTTGCTATACCCAGAAGATAAACAAAGAAGGGAGTTTTTTCAAGACAAATTGCGATCGCAATATCGAGAAGCCCAGCAGCTAGCTAAAAACCTACCAGTCAAAGGCAATATAGATGCAGTTTCGCGCGAATTTCCCGAAAGTGCGATCGCCCTTTCGATTCTTCACAGCAGCGGACAATTAAAATGGCAAGATCCTTTTAATTATGTTATTAATAAATCTGCACAGCAGAAAGCCGAAAAACCAAATTTTACCGTCGCTGAGGAAATGGTAAACTATTTGAAACACAAGGAATGTAGGTGGCAATTTTTGCTGCAAGCTTTTGGGTTTGCAAATGAGGCGAAATCTATGCGGTGCGGGCACTGCGATAATTGTCGGTGATTTTAAAGGAAGTTCGGCAGCGGATTTTGTAACGGATGTAACGGATACCAATTACCAATTACCAATTACCAATTACCAATTACCAGTTACCAAAAAAAGTAAATGATAGAAATAGACACGGAACAAATGTATACAGTCGAAAATATAGGGGAATTGAATCAAAATAATGTCAATCAACGATTAGATATTTGGCTGGCAAACCAGATACCAGATTTATCCCGATCGCGCGTCCAAACCCTCATATCACAAGGCAACGTCAAAGTCAATGACGAAACTTGCACATCGAAAAAAATATCAGTAAAAACAGGCGATCGCATTCACCTCACTTTACCCGAAATTCAGCCCACTTCCTTACAGCCGGAATCAATTCCCCTCAATATTCTCTACGAAGACGACAGCCTAATTATCATCAACAAACCCGCCGGATTAGTCGTGCACCCCGCCGCCGGACATCCAGACGGCACCTTAGTTAACGCGCTTTTAGCCCACTGTCCTTTATCAGCAATCGGCGGAGTCCAAAGACCGGGAATCGTCCACAGATTAGACAAAGATACAACAGGAGCGATCGCGATCGCCAAAACCGACATTGCCCACCAACACCTGCAAGCCCAACTCAAAACCAAAACCGCCCGCCGCGAATATTTAGGCATAGTTTACGGCATCCCTAACGCCGAAATAGGCACGATAGACTTACCAATCGGCCGGCATCCCACAGACCGCAGAAAAATGGGCATAGTACCAGTAGAAAAAGGCGGTCGCGATGCAATTACTCACTGGCAAATCAAAGAAAGAATTGGTAACTATAGTCTAATTCACTATCAATTAGAAACTGGTCGTACCCATCAAATTCGCGTACATACCGCCGAGATTAAACATCCGATTATCGGCGACCCGATGTACAGTTCCAACCGTTCTATCGGGGTCAATTTAACCGGACAAGCCCTCCACGCATGGCGGTTGCAATTAGAGCATCCCATATCAGGGGAGTTAATCGAGGCGATCGCACCTTTGCCCGATCAATTCAATACTCTGCTGAGAATACTGCGGCTGCGAGCTCAGACATAAACGATCTGATTGTTGACTGTTGACTGTTGACTGTTGACTGTTGACTGTTAACTGTTGACTGCTGACTGTTGACTGTTGACTGTTGACTGTTGACTGTTGACTGTTGACTGTTAACTGTTGACTGTTGATGGTGAGTCGAAAAACTGAACACAATAAAACCCCCCTTGAACAAGTTGAACAAGGGGGGTTGGACGCATAAAGTACGTCTGATCCTTCTTATATCGTTTTCGGTTGCATCGGTATTGTTCAAACAGTCAACAGTTAACAGTTAAGAGTCA
>Ga0335395_10000846_pt1 | contig 19340 bp, 17 predicted proteins | sample MAT02_FD_205744 | JGI IMG/M metagenome (GOLD analysis project Ga0335395, IMG submission 205744) | Freshwater microbial communities from Lake Fryxell liftoff mats and glacier meltwater in Antarctica - MAT-02 (spades assembly) (version 2) ...
GGGTGTCGGCGATGTAGAGGCGGCCCTCGGGGTCCATCGCCATGGTGCCCGCGGGTGGCGGGTTGCTGCCCGTGGGGAAGCTGAAGGTGGCGACGAGCGGGTCGCCACCGTCGCCGCCGTAACCGACCTCACCGGTGCCGGCGAGGGTGGTGACCCGCTCGCCGTCGCCGCTGAGCAGGCGGATCCGCTGGTTGCGCTGGTCGACGAGGTAGACGTTGCCGTCGGCGTCGATCGTGCCACCGGAGGGCTGGCTGAAGCGCAGGGCGGGGTCGCTGACCGCACCGCCGTCGCCCGCGAAGCCGGGGCCGCGACCGGCGACGACGAAGGCCATGCCGGTGTTCGGGTCGTAGCGACGCAGCTTGTGGTTATGCCACGAGACCAGCAGCAAAGTGCCACCGGGCTCTTCGAGCAACTGGGTCGGGTGGTTGAGGTTGATGTCGGTGGCGGGCACGCCGGGGGCGACGAGGTCCTGGGCGGCGAAGTCGCCGTCGCCGATGAAGTCGGTGCCGAAGACGGTGTGCAGGGTGCCGTCGGGCATCAACTGGCGGACCTTGTGGTTGTTCCAGTCGAGGATGTAGGTGTCGCCGTTGCTGGCGATCTTGACGTCGATCGGCCAGTAGAACAGGGCCTCCGAGAGCGGCTTGTCGTCGCCGTTGAAGGCGGCGCGGGTCTTGCCGGCCCAGGTGCAGATGTTCCCGACGGTGTCGCAGGCCTCGGGGTCGACGTCGTCCTCACAGGCGAGGATCGGGCCGGCGAATAGTGCGGCGAGGACGAGGGCGTGGCGAGTGGAACGAAGCATGAAGAGACCTCAGGGTTCGAGCGTCGGGGCGGCGAGCGGCTGGCCGAAGTGGGAGAGCAGGCCGTTGGTCGGCGGGAGGTCGGAGAGGCGGCCGCCGACGGCCCAAATGCCGCCGTCCGGATCGACGTAGGTGGCATGATAATCCAGCGGGACCTCGGGCGTGTCGGCCTCGGCGGTCCAGGTGCCGTCGGCGGCGCGGCGCCAAACCGAGCCGTAGTTGCCGACCGCGACGGTGGCCGCGGCGCCGACGTGCACGCCGTTGAGTTGGACGACCTCGCCGACGCCTTTGGGGGTGACATCGGTGGCCTTGCCGGGCGCGAGCTCGACCATGAGTCCCGAGAAGGCCCCACCGACGCCGAGCACCTGGTCGCCGCGGCCGTGCACGGTGAAGAGTTTGCTGGCGATCGGGATGCGCTCCCAACTGGAGCCGCTGCGATGCAGGAGGCCGCCGCCGTCGCCGACGACCCACAGGTCGGAGGAGGACTCGCCCCAGATCTTGAAGTAGGCGAGGCCATCGCCGAGGCCAGCCGGCAGATCTTTCGGGGCGAGCCAGGCGGCGCCGTCCCACTGCCAGAGGACGCCGGCGTCCTTGTCGTTGCCGCCGACGACCCAGACGTCATCGGCGGCGAAGGGCATGACGCCGTACAGGCGCTCGGGGCCGGGGGCCGGGAGCACGGTGAAGTCGTCGCCGCTGCGCGGGTGATGGATCACGAGGCCGGCGTCGCCGACCATCCACAGGTCGTCGCCCTGACCGGCGACCCACCACAGGGTCCCGGTCGCGCCGGTGGCGTGTTGCTGCCAGCGCTGGCCGTCGTAGTGCAGCACGGCGGGGCCGGAACCAGTGTCGGCGCCGACGGTCCAGATGTCGTCGGCGGCGCTGCCCCACACGGACAGCAGGGCGCCGGGCTGACCCTTGATCGCGACGCTCCAGGCGTCGGGCTCATTTGGTTCGGTCTCGCATGAGGCGAGCAGGCACAGGGCGCCGAGCAGCAGCAGTGAACACGGACGAGGCATGGGTGGCACGATAGCGGGGGCGATCTGCGCGGGACAGGGGGGAGCGGTGGTTCGCTGGACGCGGTCTCGCGGGGCGCCCCTTGCATCGTTGGTGCCAGCGGTGAGATGCGCGCGGAGCGGCGTTCTGCGGGGATGAGGACAGGCCCCTGACATCGACGTCATGGTCCGCGTGCCGCGGAGCGATCGCGGCGGTCGCAGCGGGCCGGTTTAAAAGAAGCCCTGGATGCCGAGGCTCCAGCCGAAGCTGAAGTCGCGTTTGGCGGTGAAGGGCAGTTGCAGCGAGGCGATCAGGCTGGCGCGTGGGACGAAGGTGTAGGCGAGGGCGGCGAGGGCGGTGGCGCGGGTGGCCCCGATGCCGCGGTCCTCCTCGCCGGCGCGGGAGTCGGTACAAAAGCGCTGGCCGCCGGTCGGGTCGGCGCAGAAGTTGAGGACCCGCGAGTCGACCAGCACGCCGACGCCGGGGCTGAGCTTGTTGCTGAGGAAGCGGCCGCCGACCTGGGCGCTGGCGGCGAGGTTGAGGGCGGTGCCGGCTCGTCGGGCGTCGACGGTGGCGAGTCCGAGCACCTGCCAGAACACGGTCGAGTAGGTGCGCGTGAACACGAGGTAGGGCGTCGCGCCCCACATGGGGCCGGGGTCGACGGTGAAGTGGACGGTGCGGGTCGGGAAGCTGAGGTTGACGCCGAAGGTGAGGACGCGATGGATGAGCTTGGTGGCGTGCGGGGTGAAGCGGAGCTGCAGGCGGGTGTCGCCGTAGCCGACCTTGGTGGCGCCCTTGGTGTCGGCGCCGCGAAACATCAGCAGCGGGGCCTGGACGCCGAGGGAGAAGGAGGGTTTGGGGGCCCACTCGGCGAGCACGGAGAGGGAGTCGGTGAGGCCGGGGTTGAGGCCGAAGCCGGTGTAGATGAACTCGTTGAGCAGGAGCACGCGCGAGTAGGCGCGACCGGAGCCGTTGAGGCTGTTGATCGTGCGCAGGCCCTCGGAGGCGCCGTGGCCGGGCACGTGGTGGGCGCGGGCGGCTGTCCCGAAGGACAGGCTGGCCGCGAGCGCGAGACCGGGGCAGGCCCACCGCAGGAGCCTCATGCGCGCGGCCCCTTGACGGCGTGGCAGACGACGCAGTCGCGGCGCTCGCGGAGCATCCAGTCCTGAACTAGCGGCGGATGCATCACGGTGGTGATGTAGCGCATATGCGCGGTCATCTCGGCGGGGCTCATCGCCTTCATCCGCATGCTCATGTGCGACTCGCCCTCGTGGCAGGCCATGCATGTGCCGCGGGTGGCCTGCTGGGTCATGCGCATGTGGTGCTGCTCGCGGCGGATGTTGGGGCCGAGCGTGGTGAGGCAGCCGGTGAGGCAGCCGGTGAGGACACCGAGCAGCGCCGCGAAGACGAGCGACCCGCAGCACAGGCGCGCGGCGAGCCGCGGGGGAGTAGCGGGCGGCATCGGAGCGTCCGGCATAACGCGGACCTGGCCCGCTTCGCAGCGGTTCGGTGCTGTGCGACAGAGGGTCGCAGTCGCGCGCCTCGAGGGCCAGGATATACCGGCGGGCATGCGATGTTCACGCGGCATTTTTTCGGGTCTGGCTGTCACTCTCGGTCTGGGCCTGGCGATTGCGGCGTGCAGCCCGTCCGACGTGGGCAAGGCCTGCGACGCGGACGCGGACTGCGGCGAGGACCTCGAGTGCGACGTGCATGACGGCAAGGGCACCTGCCAGGAGCCGCACGGGCATGAGGCTGGCGCGGAGGACACGGGGCATCACGACACCGAGGATACGGAGCATCACCCGACAACGACGACCTGAGGGCGTCGCTGCGCGCGGCTGCTCAGCCGCGCTGGGCGAGCGGGCGACACCGGGGCGCGACAGTTGGCGGCTCAGTTGGGCGGCTCGATCTCGTCGCACTTTTGTCCGATGACCTGCGCGAGCGCCTGACCGACCACGACGCTGTAGTCCGGCTGCGGGTCGTTCGGGAACACGCTGCCGATGCTGCCGATGATCGGTGGCTCGGAGAACGACTCGAGGAAGGTCTTGAGCGTGGTGTCGCCAGGGTGGTCGTAACAAAAGTCGGAGACGAGGCCGGCGGCGAGGATGCACTCGAGACCACCACAGCCCTGCTTGGCGGCGACCAGCTTGTCGACCCACTGACTGACCGGCTCGGGCGACTTGTCGGGCTCATCACTGAGCACGAACACCAACAGCACGGCGCCCTCGTCGCGCAGGAAGCCGGCGTTGGTGGGAGCGGCGTGACATGGAGGTGCGTCGGTTGTACGCCCGGGCGTGCCCCGTGGCGACCCTTGGCGACCCGCCTTGACCCGCCCGTCCGGCGATCGCGGTTTCACGCTTGACTATCGGCGTATACCCGGCGCGATAATGGTCCGGTGTTCCCGTCGACAGTCCACCTCGTGTTCGGGGCCGTGATGCTCCTGGCCTGTGATCCAAGGGTCGATGGTGCTGGCCCGCGCGCGACCGGGAAGGCGGTGGGCGTGGCGATCGGGCCGACCGCGTCCGGGGCTCCACGACGCGGGCGGCTGCTGGCCGGCGAGCGAGTGGCCCGGATCCCGCGCTGGCCGGCGGCCGCGACGATCGACCACGCGACGCGCGAGCGGCTCACGCCGCGAGCCCGCGCCGCGGTCGATCGTTCGCCGGTCCCGGTGCTGGTGCCCGCCGATCCCGCGTGGCTGGCGAGCGTCGCGGTGTTCACCAGCGACGCCGGCTATGCCCTCGCCGCGCACGACGGCGAGCTGGGGCTGACGCTACAAGCCTCGCGGATCGCGACGCTGATCGCGGGGGTCGGCCACGTCCGCGGTAACCACCGGCTCCGCGGGGTCGACGGCTTCATCAGCGCGAATGACGGCATCCGCACGGCCGCGTGGATCGAGCACGGCGTCGCCTACAGCCTCGACCTCGAGTGTCACGATCCGGACGGGCCCGGGTGTAGTGACGCGGCGCTGCGGACCGCGGTCCTGGGCCTGGTCCATGTCGGCGGCATCGGAGGTGCGCCGTGATCGCGCGCGGGATCTTTGTTGCTGCCGCGCTGCTGCTGCCCGCCGTGGCCGCGGCCGAGCCGTTCTATCTACCGCCCGGCGAGCTGCTGCCAGACACGGGCATCGGGCTCGCGGAGTTCACGGTGTTCGCCCCGGGGATGCGTTTCCCGCTCGAGACCGGGCCGGCGTACCCGAACTCGCAGGTGTATATGAACGGCGGCTATATGGGCCCCGGCGGCGGGCAGTGCGACGCGGTCAATTACGCGTATCCCTGGCGCGACAACTACTGCGAAAAGCGCAGTTGGGACATGCCGCTGTGCCCGGGTGGCATCGGTCACCAGGGCCAGGACATCCGCGGCCCGACCTGCGAGAAGGATAAGCACCAGATCGTCAGCACGGTCGCGGGCGTGGTGACACACATCGGGTCGTACTCGATCAACGTGATGACGCCGAGCAATCAACGCTTCGACTTCCTCCACGGATCGCTCGACACGATCGTGGTGAGCGAGGGCCAGCAGGTGGTGATGGGGACGCCGCTGGTCAAGCTGTCGAACAACATGGGCGACACGCCGACGTCGATCCATCTCCACTTCAATATCAAGCAGGACGTCGGCGGCGTCGGCGTCGTCTATGTGTCGCCGTATATGTCGCTGGTCCGGGCCTACGAGGAGCTGATGGGCCTCGGCAACAAACCGCCGACCGGCAACTTCGACCAGACCAGTTGTATGTCGCTGACCGGCTGGGCCCAGGACCCCGACGCCCCCGACGCGCCAGTGACGGTCGACCTGTACTTCGGCGGCCCGAAGGGCGACCCGAACGCGGTGCCAGTGCAAGTGCTCGCCGACGTGCAACGCGATGACCTGTGCATGCCGCTTGGGTCGTGCAACCACGGCTTCGAGGTCGAGGCGCCGCTGAGCCTGCGTGACGGTCAGGCGCACGCGGTGTACGCATATGCGCTCGACAGCGAGGGCGGCGAGCAGGTCGAGCTTCCATTGTCGCCGGGCGTGCTCCAGTGCGATCCGCCGGCGATCCCGGCCGGCGTGCGCCGCTGGGTCGTCGACCCCGAGAGCCTCGCAGCGTGGCAACTGTCGCCGTTTTGGCAGTCGATCCGCGCGACCCAGGCGGTCGTCGAGGCGATCCCGCAAGACCGCGACCTGATCCCCGCGCCGATCCTGGTCGTCAGCGACGCCGAGCCGACCAAGGTCTGGCTCGTCGACGAGAAATTTCGCCGGGCTGTGGCCAGCCCGGCGGTCGCGGCGGCGTGGGGCTTCGACCTCGCCACGGTCGAGACCTGGCCGGCCGCCGACCTGGAGGGGCTCGTCACCGGCACACCAGTGCGTACACAACCAGTGCTGTTGCAGGGGACAGGTCCGGCGATCTACATGCTCGACGATCACCAGTGCGATCCCGGCGCGCAGCCACCCGATCCGCTGTGCGCCGGACCCGGTACGCAGACCTCCGGCGCCTCGGAGGGCTCGGATGGCGGCCAGGAGGGCGGCCAGATCAGCGCGAGCGGCGGCGCCTCCGGCGAGAGTCAGGGCAGCAGCGGCGAGGGGTCCGGCTCGAGCGGCGGTCAGGCCCTGCCGCCCGGCTACGGACAGGACGACGACGGCGCCTGCGGCTGCAAGCACCGCGGGCCGTCTGCGCCCGCGCTGGGCCTGCTGCTGCTCGGCCTGCGTCGGCGACGACCCCGAGGGATGTAACGCCAGGGCATCCGCGGTGCGGTCTCGCCCGCGCCGCGAAAGGAAGCGCTTGCGCCCGGGGCCGCATCGCCAGGAAGATCATTCGAGGTGTCCCGCACGAGGGCCTGCGAATGTCTGTCCCGCCTTCGTCCTCCAGCCAGAACCTGACGCGGGCCGAGGCCGAGCGGACGGAGCCCTCGCGGACGGCGGAGGCGGCCGTCGCCGGCCCCAACAAGATCGGCCGCTTCGTGGTCCTGCGCAAGCTCGGCGAGGGCGGCATGGGGATCGTCTACGCGGGCTACGACGATGAGCTCGAGCGCAAGGTCGCGATCAAGGTGCTGCGCGCCGACTTTGCGCGGCACCAGCAGAGCATCGGTCAGGCGAGATTACTGCGCGAGGCGCAGGCCATGGCCCGACTGTCGCACCCGAACGTCGCGCAGATCTACGAGGTCGGCAAGTAGCTGACCCAGGCCAGAGCCTTCATCGGTACGCCGGCGTACATGTCGCCGGAGCAGTTGCGACGCCGACCGGCGGAGCCGGCAAGTCCGCCGTGGCGGTCGAGCCGGTCGAGCTCGCCGCGCTCGCCGAGCACGTGCTGGCCAGCGTCGCGGGCGCAGCCGGGGCCAACCGCGACACGCTGCGGCTGCGCTGCGAGGACGGGCTGCCGCCGCTGCATACGGACAGAGGCAAGCTGCGCCGGATCTTGCTGCACTTGCTCGGCAACGCCTGCAAGTTCACGCAAGACGGGGTCGTGCGCCTGACCATCCGCCACGAATCTCGCGGTCAAGCGCGGCCGACTTTCGTCTTCGAGGTCTCCGACACGGGCATCGGCATGGACGCCGACACCCTGGCCCGCATCTTCACGCCCTTCACCCAGGGCGACGCCTCGAGGGTACCGGCCTCGGGCTGGCGATCTGCGGGCACTACTGCGGCATGCTCGGCGGGCAGATCGCCGCGCTCAGTCGGCCCGGCGAGGGCTCGACCTTCACGGTGCGGTTGCCGGCGGAGCGCGTCGACCCCCGCGCCTCCGGCCTGCTCGTGCAGTCGAACTTTTAGGCGCGTGGTCGCCGGGCCGCCGCGACCGATCGCCGCGGCCGCGTCGCGCGGGAGTTGTGGCATGCTCGCCGCGGATGCCCGTGAAGCAGAGCTCGGCCCAGATCACGCTGCGCTTCTTCGTCGTCGCGCGCTGGGTGCTGCTCGGCCTGGTCGCGCTCGGGTGGTCGTTGCAGACCCTGAGCCCGACGCACTTCGACCGCCTGCTCTCGTGGTTCCCGCCGCCGCCCGAGCCGACTGGCACCGCCGCGGTCGTGCTGCTGCTGGTCGCCACCAACCTGTGGACCATGCGCTCGGTGCTGCGCCGCGGACGAGCGACCACGACGATCGCCGGCGCCCACCTGATCGTGGACTCGGTGGCGCTCACGGCCCTGCTCGCGCTCTCGGGCGGCGTCAGCAACTCGTTCACGACCATGTACTTCGTGCCGATGACGCTGGCGACCCAGATCTCGCCGCGCTGGACCTGGGCCGTCGCCGCCACCTCGCTGCTCGGCTTCGCCGCGCTGTTCGTGCTCGCACCGGCGCCGCCCATGATGGGACCACCCGGACACGAGCAACACTTCATGGGCCACATCCGCGGCATGTGGGTCGCGTTCGGCATGTCGGCCGCGTTCATGACCTACTTCGTGCACCGCATCGCGCTGTCGCAGGCGCTGCAGCGGGCCGAGCTGACGCGGCTGCGCCTCGGCGCCGCCCAGGACCGCCAGCTCGCGGCGCTCGGCACCCTCGCGGCCGGCGCGGCGCACGAGCTCGGCTCGCCGCTGGGCACCGTGAGCATGCTGGTCAGCGACCTCGCCGTGATGACGGAGGCGGAGCGCAGCGACGCGGTCGGCACGATCAAGCAGGAGCTGCAGCGCTGTAAACACATCCTGCAGCAGATGTCGTCGCCCGAGCTTCGCGTGCGCAGCCTCAGCGCGACGGCCGAGCCGTGGCCGCTCGCGCGGCTGGCCGCGGACATTCCGGGTGACTCGCACGCTCGCGGCATGGCCGGTGAGCCGCGGCTACAGATCGACCAGGACGCGGCGGTGCAGGCCGGCGCGGCGACGACTCAGCCGCAGGAGGTGCTCGGGCAGATCGTGCGCGCCGTGGTCGCCAACGCGATCGACGCCTGCAAGGCGCGACCGGGCGCGACCGGAGTTCGGCTCCGTCTCGCCATCGCGGCCGAGCAGGCCGTGATCAGCGTGACCGACGACGGCACCGGCATGGCCCCGCAGGCGGTCGCGGGAGCCTTTGATCCGTTCTTCTCGACCAAGGCCGAGGGCGAGGGCATGGGCCTCGGGCTGTACCTCGCGCGCGCGCATCTGCGTGCGCTCGGCGGCACGATCGATCTCGAGTCGCAGCTCGGCCACGGCACCACCGTGTATGTCCGCTTCCCATTGACCGACGCGCTGCGCGGCGGACCGACAACGGGCGCTGTATCTGCGGTATCTGCGGTATCTGCTGTATCTGCTTTATCAGGGCAGCCGGCCGTGCCCCCGGACATCCTGTCGCAGCCCTCGTGAGTTCGCGACCGCTTCGCTTGCCGTGTTGCCCGCCATGGGGCACCGTTGCCAGAGAGGCGCGATGAGCGATATTGCCGAGGATAGCCGCATCACGGTGCTGGTGGTCGACGACGACAAGGCCTTCTGTCAGGCCCTCGCTGGCGCGCTGCGGCGCCGCAACTTCGCCGTCGTCGTCGCGCACAGCCATGAGGACGCGCTCGCGGAGGCCGAGGCTTGGTCGCCCGACCGCGCGGTGGTCGACCTGCGCATGCCAGGGCGCAGCGGGCTCGAGCTGGTCGCCGCGCTGCGCCGGCTCGACCCGCACATCGCGGTCGTGGTGCTCACCGGCTACGGCAGCATCGCCACCGCGATCGAGGCGATCAAGCTCGGCGCTGTCTACTACCTGACCAAGCCCGCCGAGCCCGACGATATCGTCTCCGCGTTTACCCGCACCGAGCCCGTCATGCTCGAGATGCCGAGCCCGCACTCCGCCAAGCCGCTCGATGAGCTCGAGTGGGAGCACTTACAACAGGTGCTCACCGACTGTCGCGGCAACATCTCCGAGGCCGCCCGCCGGCTCGGGATGCACCGCCGGAGCCTCCAGCGCAAGCTGGCCCGCGGCCGCCCGAGCCACGAGGGCGCCGCGCCGACGCCGAGCACCTGAGACCGCCTGCGATCGTCCGCATTCGCCCGCATATTTGCTAAGGTGCGGTGAATGCCGCGTCTCTTCCTCGGCCTCGACCTCCCGCCCGAGGTCGACTCGCACCTCGACCTGATGTCCTCGGGTGTCCCCGGCGCGCGCTGGGAGGGCCGCGACAAGTTTCACCTGACCTTGTTGTACCTCGGCGAGGTCGACGGCCGGGTCCACCGCGAGGTGGTCGACGCGTTGACGGGCCTGAGCTCGCCGGCCTTCGACATGACCCTCAAGGGCGTCGGCATCTTTCCGCCGCGCGGGACCCCGACCTCGCTGTGGGCCGGCGTCGCCGACCCCGAGCCGGTCAGCGCGCTGCGTCGCAAGATCGACGGGCGGCTGCGCAGCATCGATGTCACCGCGGACGCCCGCAAGTTCATCCCCCACGTGACGCTCGCCCGCGTCGGTGACAGCCCAGTCGACGCCGTGGTCGCGTACATGTCCGACCACGTGCTGTTTCGCAGCGAGACCTTCCGCGTCGACCAGCTCAACCTTTACTCGAGCGTGCGCACCTCGAGCGGCTCGCACTACCGCATCGAGGCCGGGTTCCCGTTGCAGGCGCCGGAGACCTGAGGTGCTGCTGCGCCGCTTGCTCCGCGCGGCGGCGACGCTGGCGGTCGTCAGCATCCTCGTGTTCCTCGTGGTCGACGCGCTGGCCGATCGCGCCACCCACGAGCTCGGTCGGGCGGCCAGCGCGGAGGCGCTGGCCGCCCGCCGGCACCTGCTCGGGCTCGATCGCCCGGCGGTGTGGCGGCTGGGCGAACATGTCCTCGCGGCCATGTCCTTTAATCTCGGTGACAGCGCCCGCAGCGGGCTCCCGGTCGCCACATTGCTGGGTCGCGCGGTCGGCCCGACCCTCGCCTATGCGGCGCCCGGATTCCTGTTGGCGAGCGTGATGGCGCTGCTTGGGGGCTTCGCGGCGGCGCGCTGGCGCGGCTGGCCTGGGCGGATCTTGGTCGCTGTATCGACCGTGCTGATGAGCACCTCGAGCGTGATCATCGTGGTGCTCGGACAATTTCTGCTGGCCCATCGCCTGCGCATATTCCCGGTGCTCGGCTGGCCGCTCGCCAGCGATCCCCGCGCGCTGCTCGGCTTCGTGCTGCTGCCCGCGCTGCTGTGGGCGGCGATCCAGCTCGGGCCCGACCTGCGCCACTACCGGGCCGTGTTCGTGCGCGAGCTGGCCGCGCCGCACCTCGAGGGCCTGCGCGCCCGCGGCCTCGGCGAGCCGAGGATAGCCCGGCACGTGCTGCGCGGCGCGGTCGCGCCGGTGCTCGCCCGCATCTCGGCCCGGCTCCCACAGTTGGTGATCGGCAGCGTCGTCGTCGAGCAGGTGTTCAACGTGCCCGGCGTCGGTGCGCTGTTGATCGCCGCGATCCAGGACGGCGACCTCGCGGTCGTGCAGGGGATCGCGTTTTGCCTGGCGGCGGCGACGATCGTCGGCCAAATGGCGTGCGACCTGGCCGTGTACGCCCTCGACCCGCGCACGCGCGCGCGACCGGAGGCCGGGCGATGAGACGACCCGGTGCTGTCGGAGCCCTCGCGCTCGTCGGGCTCGTCGGCTTCGCGCTGCTCGGGCTCGGCGCGGCGCTCGGCCTGTACGCGCAGGGCTTCGAGCAGGCGGTCGGCCCCGAGCACCTGTCCCCGGGGCCAGGTGCCTGGCTCGGCACCGACGCGCTCGGCCGCGACCTGTGGGCCCGCACGATCCAGGGCACGCGCGTGTCGCTGACCGTCGGCATCGGCGCGGCGCTGGGGCTGGTGGCGATCGGCACATTGCTCGGGTCGCTCGCAGGCCTGCGCGGCGGCTGGATCGATCGCGTGGTCTCAGGCCTCGTCGATGCGATCGCCGCGGTGCCGCCGGTGGTCATGTTGCTCGGCGCGGCGCTGGTGCTTACGCCGGGCATGACCACCGCGATCCTGGCGATCTCGCTGACACAGTGGACCGGGGTGTTTCGCAGCGTGCGCGCCGAGGCGCTGCGCATGCGATCCGCCGACCATGACCGGGCCGCCGTGGCGATGGGCGCGGACACCTGGCACCGCGTCCGCTGGCACCTGCTCCCCCGCCTGCGACCGCTGCTGATCACCTCTTTGGTGGTGAGCTTCGTGTACGCGGTCAAGGTCGAGGCGGTGCTCGCCTACTTCGGCGCCAGCGCCCAGCACTTGCCGAGCTGGGGCCGCCTGCTCGCCGAGAGTGGCAGCGAACTGGCGCGGGGCATCTGGTGGCCGATCGCCGCCGCGAGCGTACCGCTGGCGCTGCTGGTGCTGTGCGCACAGGTGCTGGCCGACCGCCTGACCGACGACGAGCCCGGCGAATGAGGAAGCGCTGGTCCGCGCGCCACTCGTGCCGCTCGAGCGCACTCTGAATGGGTCAGGTTCTCGAGCGGTACGCCTCTGGTACCCGTCGATGAAATAGACGTACGACGACACCGGCACCGATCATAATGCCAACGCTGAAACGGCCGGCATCCTCGCCTGCAAAAGGCTACCCAGCGCGCGTGCGACGAGGTCGCGGACGGCGGCTATCTCGGCGGTCACCTCGGCGGTTACCTCGGTCCCGAGTCGCTGCGGTCCAGGCGCTCAACACCCGCACGGGGCTGCGCCGACAGATCCCGTAGATTTTGCTAGATCCCTCGTGGACCACCGCGAAGCTAAAGCGTGGCGGGTGCGCGGGTGCGTGCCCGTGGCGCGCGATCTCGCGTGACGGGTCCGGGCGCGGCTTCGTGGCCTGGCCGTTGAAACGTCGTGTCCGCTGCGATTGCCCCGGAATCGCGAATCTGTGACGGTGTGCATGCACGGGCCCTGGCGAGGGACGCCGCGCTGTGGCACCATCCTCGCCCGGTTCGAACGCTCGCCTCCGCAATGAACGAGTTTCTCAGCGCCATCCTCAGCTTTCCCACCGTGGTCTTCACGGTGCTGCTCATCGTGATCGTGCTGTACTGGCTGATGGTCATCGTCGGCGCCATCGGGATCGATGTGCTGCACGTCGGCGAGGTCGCGGGCGCCAAGATCGAGGGCATGGTCGGCGGCGCGGTCGATGGGGCCGTCGAGGGCAAGATCGAGGGCGTACTCGATGGCGCGGTCGATGGCGCGGTCGACGGCAAGGTCGACGGCGTGACCGGCAAGCTCGAGGCCGTCGGCGGCGGCGGTGGCTTCCTGGCGATGCTCGGCTTCGGCAAGGTCCCCGCGACGGTCGTGATCAGCTCCCTGGTGCTGTGGTCGTGGGCGCTGTGCCTGCTGGCTGCGCGCAGCGGGTTCGAGCTCGGTCTCCCGGGGTGGGCCGTGCAAGTGCTGGCGCCCGTGGTGGCGGTGTTCCTCGGCGGCGTGCTCACCGGGACGCTCGTGCGGACGATCTCTCGCTTCATCGTGCATCAGGAGCCTTTGCGCCGCGCCGAGCTGGTCGGCAAGCTGTGCACGATCACGACCGGGCGCGTCGACGCCAACTTCGGGCAGGCGCTGATCAGCGAGCACGGGGTCGACCTCACCGTCGACGTGCGCTGTGACCCGCCGAACGCGCTGCGTCGCAACGCCCAGGCGGTCATCGTCGGCTACGACACCGAGCACCACTTCTTTACGGTCGAGGCATACGATCAGCCGATGGCGTCGCTCGGAGAGCGTCCGCCGGCGGCCCTTTGAGCGCGGAGGAGAGACAGAGATGATTGAATCGCAATTGGTACTGGCGGCCGGTTTGGAAGAGATCGGGCTGCCGCTGGCGGGGGTCGTCGCCGGCGTCATCTTCCTGGTCATCGTCGGCACGTTCTTCATCTTCTCGCGGTTTTACCGCCAGGTCGATCAGGGCAAGGCGCTGATCGTCAACAAGAAGTCGGGGCCGGTCGTGGTGTTCACGGGTTCGGTGGTGCTGCCGATCGTGCACCGCGCCGAGGTCATGGACATCTCGGTCAAGAGCCTCGACATCGACCGCCGCGGCAAGGACGGCCTGATCTGCAAGGACAACATCCGCGCCGACATCAAGGTCGCGTTCTTCGTGCGGGTCAACAAGACCCCGGAGGACGTGCTCAAGGTGGCGCAGTCGATCGGCTGCGCCCGCGCGTCCTACCAGGAGACCCTCGACGAGCTGTTCTCGGCCAAGTTCTCGGAGGCGCTCAAGACCGTCGGCAAGCAGCTCGAGTTCGAGGAGCTGTACACCAAGCGCGGCGAGTTCAAGGACCAACTGATCGAGATCATCGGTCGCGACCTCAACGGTTACATCCTCGACGACGCGGCGATCGACTACCTCGAGCAGACCCCGCTCAATAGCCTCGATCCGCACAACATCCTCGACGCCCAGGGCATCCGCAAGATCACCGAGATCACGGCGAAGCAGAACGTCTTCACCAACGAGCTGCGCCAGAAGGAGCGCATGGACGTCGGCTCGCAGAACCTGACCGCCGACGAGGCCGTGTTCCGCTACGAGCAGCAGCGCGCCGACGCGGAGGCCAAGAAGCACAAGGAGATCGCGATCTCCTTGTCGCGCGAGCAGAATGAGGCCATGCGGGTCGCGAGCGAGGAGAACAAGAAGACCTCGCTGGTCCAGCAGATCAACGAGGGTGAGATCGGCAAGGCGGAGCAGGACAAGGTCCGGCAGATCGCGATCGCCGAGAAGGCCCGCGAGCGCGAGATCTCGATCGAGGTCGAGCGCAACGAGAAGGCCCGCGCGACCGAGGCCATCGGCCGCGAGCGGGCGGTCGAGCTGTTGCGCATCGAGAAGGAGAAGTCCCTCGAGATCGAGCGCAAGAACATCGCCGAGGTGGTGCGTGAGCGCGTGTCGGTCGAGAAGGGCGTCGCCGAGGAGGAGGAGAAGACCAAGGACATCCGGATCCTCGCCGACGCCAACCGCACCAAGGAGGCCCGGATCATCAAGGCCGAGGGCGAGGCGCAGGAGAAGGTCGTCAAGGACGTGAAGACCGCCCAGGCCGGCGAGGAGATCGCCAAGTTCGAGGCCAAGAAGCAGTTGATCCACGCCGAGGCCGGGCTCGAGGCCGCCGACAAGCTCGCCAAGGCCAAGATCCGCGCGGCCGAGGGCCAGCAGGCCGAAGCCGCTGCGGCGGGGCTCGCCGAGGTCCGCGTGAAGGAGGCCGACGCCAGCGCGATCGAGAAGCTCGGCATGGCGAAGATCCGCGTGCAGGAGGCCGAGGCCGGCGCGATCGAGAAGCGCGGCATGGCCGAGAACACCGTCATCCGCGAGCGCTACGCCATCGAGGCCGCCGGCGAGGAGCAGAAGGGCCTCGCCGCCGCCCGCGTGCAGGAGGCCGAGGCCGGCGCGCTCGAGAAGCGCGGCACGGCCCAGGCCAGCGCCGAAGAGAAGCACGGCGTCGCCCTCGCGGTGGCGGCCGAGCGTCAGGGCGTCGCGGCGGCGGTGGCCGTGCGCGAGAAGCTGCTCGCCGAGGCGACCGGCCTGGCCGAGAAGGCCAAGGCGATGAAGGCGATGGAGGGCACCCCGCGCGAGCACGAGGAGTTCCGCCTCGAGCTCGAGCGCCAGAAGGAGGTCCAGTTGGCCCAGATCGCCGCCTCGCGCGTGCTCGCGGAGGAGCAGGGCAAGGTGCTCGCGGTCGCGATGCAGCACGCGAAGATCAACATCGTCGGCGGCGACGGTGCGTTCTTCGACCGCTTCATCCGCGCGGTCGGGACCGGTCAGGCCATCGATGGCACGGTCAACAACAGCGAGACGCTCAAGAAGCTGCTCGGCGAGTACCTCGACGGCCAGAAGAGCCTGCCCGCCGACCTCAAGGAGATCCTGACGCGGCCGGCGATCGACGCTGACGGCGTGCAGAAGCTGACGGTCTCGGCGCTGCTCGGTGACCTCATGCTGTCCTCGGACGGCGCGGTCAAGCGCAAGCTGCAGCAACTGCTGGCCAAGGCGCAAGAGCTCGGGCTCGAGTAAGCCGTGGCAGACGGAAAGGACAAGACGTCCGCGCCGGCCACCACCGGCAGCGGGGGCCTGGACGGCGGCAGCTACGAGGTCATCCGCGCGCGTCTGGTCGCGCAGGCGAAGGATCTCGCCGACCGCACGCACGCCCTCAACGCGCGCCGCCAGAAGACCTTCGGCGGCACCGAGCTGGCGGTCGCCGCCAACGAGCGCGTGCGCACCGAGAACAACTGTGTGCCGGCCGACATCTTGCAGGTCGGGGGGCACCTGTTGCTCGGCTACAACGTGTTCTTCGGCCTCAAGAAGGAGGTCGCGCTGGAGGATGTGTTCTCGCTGCAGAGCTTCGACCCGGCCGCGCCGGAGGGGCAGGCGATCAACCCCGTCGCGCCCGGTGCCGTACCGGGGCTGATCGACAGCGAGAACTTCCTCAAGGAGTTCACCGACCTCTACAAGTATTACAAGGACACCCGGCTCAAGCGGCTCAAGGCGACCGAGACCAAGCTGTTCGCGGTGTTCCAGGTCAGCGCCGCGATGGAGGACGTCAAGATCTTCCACTGGAACGTGCTGCCCAACGGCTCGGTGCGTTACGTGGACAACCGCGGCGACCGCGAATTCCCGCGCCCGCCCTCGCACGACTTCGAGTGGACCAACACCACGCGCGACGACCACGTCTCGGGCCAGCACTCGCATGTCAACATCAAGGACCTGGTGTTCGTCGAGACGGTCGGCGGGGACCTGACGATCAAGGTCGAGAACAACAGCAAGGATGGGCTCGGGCTGTACCGTGAGCCGGTCGAGGACATCAACCAGGCCCTTGATGACGCCAAGATCCTTTATGCGATCATGGGCCCGCTGGTGCTGCTCAAGATCCTGCCGTACCGCGAGCTCAAGTGGCGCTATTTCATCTACAATACGCGGGTGAAGACGGTCACGCGCATCGACGCGATCGGCCAGAGCTGCATGCAATTGCCGGAGGAGCACGGCGTGGTGTTCCCGGGCGGCTACTACCTGCGCACCGGTGATACCAAGCAGTTCGGCGGCGACCAGGCCGCCTTCGAGTTCGAGCGCCGCATCGACTCGCCCAACGGCGAGGACGTCTTGTATGTGTTCTACCGCCGCGACCAGGCCCGCTATGTCCTGTTCCCCTACAACCTGATCCGCAAGGAGATGCAAAACCCGATTCAGGCCAATGGCTACAGCCTGTTCCCGGACGGGCGCCTGATCGTGTTTCGGGTTCAAGGCGAGGAGCCGAGCCGCCTGCACCCGATGCAGGTCTGGAAGACCCCGTTCATGAGCGCCGCGCACGCCGCCGCGGCGCCGACCGACGGCTCGTATCTCGCCAAGGTCGGCAACGCCGAGCTGGTGCGCGGCATCTCGGAGGCGCTCAGCGTCGTGCGTCTGGCGGAGAACACCGACCCGCGCCGCGAGACCTACGAGGACCTGATCGCGCAGGCCGCCAAGGTCGCCGACAATTACTACTGGATCGGTCACGCCGAGGTCGGCGACCTGCACGCCGCGCTCAAGACCCTGCGCCAGACCGGCGAGCTCATCATCGATGAGTTTGAGAAGGTCGTGTCGATCCGCAAGCGCGCCCGCGAGGCGCTGGCGGACGCGCAAGCCAAGCAGGCCGCCCTGATCAAGACCCTGCGCCCGGGCGACTGGAAGGGCGTCGAGCAGTATATGCACGCCCTGACCGCGCTGCGAAACCAGCGCGGCGTCGTCATCACGCTGCGCGAGGTCCGGTCGATCGACCTCACCGCCCTCGACGCGCTTGAGAAGCAGGTGATCGAGGAGTTCGAGCGCATCAGCAAGGCCGCCGTCGACTTCCTGGTCAAGGGTGAAGCGCTGGTCCCGGTGACGCGCAGCCTCGACGACGTGCTGGTCCGCGTCGAGAAGCTCGACAACGCCGCGCAGCTCCAGCCGATCGAGGCCGAGATCACGGCGCTCGGCGACGGCCTCAACGTCCTGGCGGAGGTCGTCAGCGGCCTGCAAGTCGGCGACGCGGTCGCACGCATCAAGATCCTGGAGGACATCTCGACGGTGTTCGCCCATCACGGCCGCGTGCGGGCCACCTACGCGAGCGTGCGCAAGCAACTGCTGACGCGCGAGGGCAAGGCCGAGTTCGGCGCGCAGTTCAAGTTGTTCGCGCAGACCGTCTCGTCGGCGCTGACGCAGTGCGACACGCCGGAGAAGTGCGACGAGCAGCTCGCCAAGCTGCTGGTCCAGCTCGAGGAGCTGTCGGGGCGCTTCACGGAATTCGACGAGTTCCTCGGCGAGCTGGCGGCCAAGCGCGAGGAGGTCCACGACGCGATCGCGGCGAGAAAACAGACCCTGCTCGACGAGCGCCAGGCGCGGGTGCAGAGCCTGGTGGCCGCGGCCGAGCGCATCCTCGAGGGCGTCGGTCGCCGGGCGCAGACCTTTAAAAGCGCCGAGGAGCTCAACGCCTACTTCGCGGCCGACGCGATGGTGCTCAAGGCCAAGGAGCTGGTCGAGAAGCTGATGGGCCTCGGCGCCTCGGTCAAGGCCGACGAGATCTCGAGCAAGATCATCAGCGCCCGCCAGGACGCCCTGCGGGCCCTGCGAGACCGCCTGGAGCTGTTCGACGGCGGCGCGGCGGTCGTCAAGTTCGGCACCTTCAAGTTCACGGTCAACACCCAGGTGCTCGACGTGACGCTGCTCGCCCGCGGCGATCAGATGGCGATCCACCTCGGTGGCACCGACTTCTTCGAGCCGATCGACGACCCCGAGTTCAACAAGACGCGCGAGTTCTGGAATCAGCAGATCGTCTCGGAGACCGAGCAGGTCTATCGCGGCGAGTACCTCGCGGCGAGCGTGCTCGCGGCCGCCGAGGCCGGCGAGCAGGGCCTCGACCTGGCCCGCCTGTACGCCGCGGAGCGCGAGCCGGGCGGCCTGCTCGACCTCGTGCGCAGGTTCGCGGCGGAGCGCTACGACGAGGGCTACGAGCGCGGCCTGCACGACGCCGACGCCACCGCGATCCTCGCGAAGCTGCTGGCGCTGCGGGCCACCGCGGGGCTGCTGCGCGTGTCACCGACGCCGCGCGCGCTGGCCTGCCTGTTCTGGGGCTACTCGGGCACCGGCGAGCCGCCGCGAGCCAATGACCCGCGGGCCGCGTGGCACCGCCGGGCCCAGAGCGTCGCCCGCCTGCGCACCACGTTTCGCTTCACGCCGGCCGCCGCGGCGCTGGCGAGCGAGCTGTCGACGGCGATCCAGGGGTTCCTCGACGGCCACGGCCTGGTGTTCTCGCCCGGTGATGTCCACCGCGCCGGCGCCTACCTGGTCGAGGAGCTGGCCGCCGAGAAGCCGCGCTTCATCACCAGCGCCGCCGCCGTCGCCCTGCAGCAGGGCCTGCTGACGGCGCTCGACGCAGGCGGACAGCGCCGCGCCTTCGATGACGACATGCGCGCGCTCGAGGGCCGCCTGCGCGAGCGCTTCGAGCTGCTCCGCGCGTGGCTCGAGGCCTTCGTCACCGCGACGCCGGAGCAGGCCAAGGTCGGGCCCGCGCTGGTCGAAGCGACGGTGCTGGCCCTGACGGACCGCAAGCTCGACCGCGAGGTCCAGAGCACGCTCGAGGCGACCCAGGTCACCGGCCTGCTCGGGCAGCATCCGCGGATCCACGACCGCATCATGGAGCTGCGTCTCGACGAGTTCCTCGAGCGCCTCGGCGAGTTCATGCGCGTGCGCGTGCCCGGCTTCCGCGAGTTTCGCCGGCTGCGTCAGCAGGTCATCGAGCGCGAGAAGAAGCGCCTGCGCATCGAAGAATT
>Ga0335395_10000848_pt1 | contig 19308 bp, 15 predicted proteins | sample MAT02_FD_205744 | JGI IMG/M metagenome (GOLD analysis project Ga0335395, IMG submission 205744) | Freshwater microbial communities from Lake Fryxell liftoff mats and glacier meltwater in Antarctica - MAT-02 (spades assembly) (version 2) ...
TCAATTAAATTACTAATTCATTATCTAAAATTTGGAGATGTTCCAATTACCCATCAAAATCCCAGAAATCATTTTCGGCTCCCCTCTCGTATTTTTGCCCGTATCATACTCTGATTCAGCAACGCCTCGATTCTACCCAAGCAACCAACAGCAACAGAGCTTGGCTCAGTTGTTTGGTTGCTGTCGGGTGGTTTGGAATGACGCTTTAGCTTTGTGTAAAAAATCCGAAAAGTTGCCAAGTAATAATGACTTGCAAAAGTTATTTTTAACCCAAGCAAAGAAAACCTTAGAGCGTGAATGGTTGTCAGATGTTTCTAGTGTTCCATTGCAGCAGTCTGTCGCCGATTTAGGCGTTGCCTATAAGAATTTTTTCGACTCATTAAAAGGTAAGAGAAAAGGAAAACAATTAGGTAGTCCAAAATTTAAAAAGAGGGCTAATCAGCAATCGGCAAGGTTCACTGTTAGCGGATTCTCCATCAAAGGAGAAGAAGTCTATTTAGCGAAGATTGGCAACATCAAGCCTGTTTGGTCAAGGGAGTTGCCGTCAGCGCCTAGCTCTGTGACGGTAATCAAAGACTGTGCTAATCGCTATTTCCTGAGCTTTGTAGTCGAGATAAAAACCGTAAATATTGAAGCCAAAAACCCAAGTATCGGTATTGACTTGGGTATCAAAACTTTTGCCTTCATGAGTAACGGCGAAAAAGCCGAAAGCCCGTTCTATAAAGAGTTAGACCAAAAAGTCCGCAAGCTTCAGAAAAAGTTAGCACGTCAACAGAAAGACTCAAACCGCAGAAGAAAAACTCGGATTCAAATCGCTAAACTTCATAATCAAATCGCAGATACTCGCAAAAATTTCCTACATAAATTATCAACTAAAGTTGTTAGTGAAAACCAAGCTATTATTTTAGAAGATTTAAACGTGTCAGGAATGATGAAAAATCGCAAACTTTCAAGAGCGATTAGCCAGCAAGGTTGGGCTGAATTCCGAACTTTGTGCGAGGCTAAATGTGAGAAGTTTGGCAGAGATTTTGTGGTGATTGGTAGATGGGAACCTACCAGCCAAGTGTGTTCTGAGTGTGATTTCAAGTGGGGAAAACTTGACTTAAAAGTCCGCACAATTAAATGCTTAAGCTGTGGTACTGAACACGATCGAGACGAGAACGCTGCAAAAAATATAAACAAAGCCGGGATGGGGAATCGCCACGGCTCTAAACGGACACAGAGACAGAGTAAGACTACTTCGGTAGCATCAGTCAGTGAAGTGTCAAGAATCCCCGCGCCTTAAGGTCGGGGAGTATTTCAAGGACTAGGAGGTCGATCGTCCGCTTGACATTTTCGCACAATGCTACATTAAGTGGGCAGATCAGTAAATAGTTGAGTAAGACCGCTGGGAGAGCCGAGGATGAGATTAAAATTGACCTCGCCAAAATGGGCGATATTTTCCGATATTTCAATATAGCGGTTGAGCCAGTAAATTGAATCCGCTACACCACTTAACATAGTTTTACAGGCTAAATAGGGTTTTAATGATTTTCATTTTGGCTGTATCAATGCCGCATTCAAGTTTAGAAATTGGACTGAGGGTTTTCCACTTGCCTTTACTCGCGTTGAAGATAGCATCGGCTGTTGTTTCGGGATTGACGTTTTCAAATCCTCCTATTTTATTGGTTGATAAGTAGTTGAGACGGTCGAAAATTTCGTCTCTTGATGCACGTTTCACACTAACGGCTTCAGGTGGTGGCGGTGGTGGCGGTGGTGGCGATATAGAAAATACTTTAGTAATACAATCTAATCTCGCCTTAGTCAAACCACATTGTAACTTAGTCAGAGGGATAAAATCTGACCATTGCTCCCGGTTAGAGGCCACAATTTTATTGGCAGCTTCAACTGGTTTTACTGTCTTCCAATTATGTTCTTTAACTAAGTATTCAAGTACAGCTATAATAGTATCTTTTGATGCTGTACTCAGATTAACTGTAGGAATTGCTTCTCGCGCTAGAATCTTGGCTTGTTCAATATTTGATGGTTTTGGATCAATGACAATGCACCATACTAGCTTTAATTTAGCTTGTTGAGCGACAGCATAGACAAAGTGATTGCTCACAACTTGATACTGAAAATCACTTGTTTCTTTAACAATCAGAGGAATCCAATTACGTCCGCCAGCTTGTAATACTGCCTCTGCTGCTGCGGCAATGATAAACTGTGAAGCAGAGTATGGTTCTGCTGATTCAATTTTAGCTAACTCCAAGTACATTAACTTACCGATGTTCTCTGAATTACTCATACAAGAAATACTCCTGAGCTAATTTTTTGTAATATTCAGCAGCATTTTTGTGTGTAAAAACTGCTGGTTTTCGAGAAAATGCTGCACTTGAAACAACTTCATATTCTGGAACCGTGAATATAGTTTTGTCAATCTCCGATTTTGTAGATTTAGGCCAATAATAGGGTAACAAATTAGGATCAATAATTTCACTATCGCCTTTATTAACTGTCAGAATTGCTTTAATTTCTACATTTGCTCTTTTCCTTGAAGCCTCTGTTTCTTTATGTCTATTGAAAAAAATCGGCAAGGCAATAGGGCCACCGTCCTGCCTTAGCTTCTGAACTTCAGGTAAGAATTCTTTAATCACTTTAGCAGCATTTTTTAAAGATGAAAAGTTATTGTGTTCTGTTGGCATGAGAATTACATCAGAAGCTCTCACAGAGCTTTTGCTAAAAAAAGTCCAGTTCGTAGGCGCATCAATTAAGATGTAATCATAATCACGAACAAAAATATCAAGCAAATCTCGCAGCCTTGCTGAACCTTTGTCAATTCGTGCTTCATACTCATAACCCATGAACTTCGATAACCCTGAATCAGATGGGATGACATCAAACACCTTAACTAATAGACCTGCTTTATTCTTCAGATTAAATGGTTGAATAGTTTCTTTAACATTCAATTCTCCATCAACCAGGCAATCAGATAGTTTGACTTTTCCCTCCCGTAAGCCTAATGAATCTGTTAAATCTCCTTGTTGTGGATCGAAGTCAACAACAAGGACTTTTTTTTGTTGTCGAAGAATTGCAGCCAAGTTGATTGTAGTTGTAGTTTTTCCCACACCTCCTTTATCATTATAGATGCAAACAGTTAAAGCTTTGGGTGGATTTTCCAGCAATTTCTTGATTCTCGTAATAATCTCAATGATATTATCTTTGGTTATCCTCATGCAATCAGTAGCAGGCAATACGATTTTACCATGTTTACGGAATAGCTGGATATCTGTTGAGTTAGTGATTATACCCCATTGAGATGTTTGGCACTTATCACCAAGCAGATAACCTGTTATCTGTTCTTTAGCTTTTTTGTACCTGGGAGTACCTTCTGCTAAGTTGATAATTGCGTTTCCAGCTACTCTTCCCTTAACTTCAATGACTAAGTACGGGTTAATCTTAGAAACTGAAAATTTATCATCAGAGTGATTCTTACGAGCAGCAAAATCAGCAGGGCCGATGCCTGTCTTAAACTGTTGTACCCACTCATCAGGGCTGAATCCAAGTGCATTTAGAAGGACTTTGACAAATCGATCTTCGACTTCTGGCTCTGCTGCATTCTGTGAAATGCTATCTAAAACTTCATTCCAGTTGATAGTTGTCATAACTTAGACCTAGATACTTAAGTAAAATCATAACGCTTGGTTTGAGTTTGTGTCATCGTTAGCTACCTCGCGCTCTAGCTATATGAACAGTCAACATACTGTTGGAAAAGTTATATATTTTCGAGTATGCTTGACTTTTTTACACATCAGTGATATTTTTAGGCGAAAATAAACTAAACTGGCGATCCTCTTCGAGGGCTTCGCTAACGCACTTTTTGAACAAATGATAGTACCACACTTTCAAACCCTAGCCATTCCGGGCGACAGCAACACAACAGCCAGCAATTTACTCGATCGAGTAGACCTCCTGCGGTTAGAATCAACCCAAAAATTGCAGCAAAACCAGAGGGGAGAAAAAGGACAATTCTTAACACCGTGCTCCGCAGCAAGTTTGATGGCGGGAATGTTTGAATTTAAGTGTCCAGATATATCATTATTAGATGCCGGTGCAGGTATTGGTTCCCTGATCGCAGCCGTTGTTTGCGAGCTTTGTCAGCGCCCCAATAAACCGCGAACGCTGCACGTTACAGCTTATGAAATTGATATTATTTTGATTGAATACCTCAAACAAACCTTAGAACTGTGCAGGCTTGAATGTCAGATATTTGGCATAATTTTTACCAGTACAATTCGCCAAGTAGATTTCATTCAAGAATCTGCTGAAATATTGAATCCTAATCTATTTACAAAGTCAAAAAAACTGGAATTTACCAATGCAATCATCAATCCTCCCTATGCTAAAATCCCAGCTAAATCCCAAGTTCGCACCTGGCTGCGTTCTATAGGAGTAGAAACCGGCAATCTCTACACAGGCTTCACCGTTGCTGCAGCCAAACTGCTCAAACCAAACGGTGAATTAGTGTCGATTACTCCCCGCAGCTTTTGCAACGGTTTATACTTTCGAGATTTCCGTAAAGTCTTCCTGCAAATGATGGCTTTACGCCAAATACATATCTTTGAATCGCGACAGGAAATATTTCGCGATGATGCGGTGCTGCAAGAAACTATTATTTTACGCGCTACCAAACAAATAGAAAAGCCCGATACTGTAACGATTACCTCAAGCAATAGTGCTGATGACGATTTAATTTTGTGTCATAATATACGATATACTGATGTAGTTAACCCCAAAGATTCCGAGCAGTTTATTCGGATTTTGCCCGATGCCCTCAGCCAGCAATTAGTCGAGCAAATGGCTCAATTTACTTGCACGCTAAAAGAATTAGGTTTGACAGTTTCCACCGGAAAAGTTGTAGATTTTCGCGTTGGTTCTGACTTGCGGCTAGAACTCGAAAAAGATGCAGTTCCACTGATTTATCCAGCACATTTCTCGGCTGGGTTTGTTGAATATCCCACCGTAACTAAAAAGCATCAAGCTTTAGCTGTCACCGATAAAACTGCTGCACTCCTCGTACCTAACGAAAATTATGTTTTGACCAAGCGCTTCTCGTCAAAGGAAGAGCAAAAGCGAATTGTTGCAGTTGTTTGGGAGTATCACAAAATTAATAGTTCTAGCGTTGGTTTTGAAAACCATTTAAATTACTTTCACCAACAAGGACGCGGATTAGACCTCACTATGGCGCGGGGATTGACTGTTTATCTAAATTCGAGTTTGGTAGATGGGTTTTTCCGGCTGTTCAACGGACACACTCAAGTTAATGCTACTGATTTACGCAATTTGCAGTATCCTAATTTAGAGCAATTACTTTTATTGGGCGATCGAGTTGGAGAAATATTTCCTACACAGCGGGAGATTGATGAACTTGTTGACAGACAACTGCAGAAAGCGACAAGTTCTGGATTTATATAAAGTCTGGCGATCGCCCTTCATGTTAAACTTTTTGCCAGCTCATTTTCTGAAAAATATACGGTAATTAAGACTTAAGACTGTAAACTGTTTGGGGCGTCAACTGCAATATAGCTAATTCAAGACTGGGAGCATCTCATTTTTGTAAAAAGCATTTTTTTCTTTCTTATAGTGCGAGCGTCCCCGCTCGCGTATTATACGATACGCGAGCGGGGACGCTCGCACTATTAAATGCAAAACTGAGATGCTCCCTCAAGACTTGCGCGCGGGTGGTCAGAAACCGGGTTTTTTGCGAAAATCTTTCGCACTCGCCCACAGATTCGGTAAAAAACCCGGTTTCTTTGGCTTTAGCGCATCCAAAAGATAGAGTGTGCGCGTAAGTCCTATAATTGCAATTCTCAATTCATCTCAACGTGAATCTATGCAACCTATCGACTGGTTAATTGTCCTACTTTACCTGATCTTCTCCCTATCGGTGGGCTTATATCTCTCCCGCAAAGGGTCGAAGAGTATGGTAGATTTTTTTGTATCGGGTCGATCGCTTCCTTGGTGGCTGGCTGGTAGCAGCATGGCGGCTACCACTTTTTCCATCGACACTCCCCTCTACGTTGCTGGAATAGTCGGGAATCGGGGAATTGCTGGCAATTGGGAGTGGTGGAGTTTTGGCATTTCTCACATTATTATGGTGTACGTTTTTGCCAAAATGTGGCGGCGTTCTGAAGTCATTACCGATGCGGAACTGACAGAGGTTCGCTACGGTGGCAAAACGGCGGCTGTTTTGCGGGCTACAAAAGCATTTTTGTTTGCTGTTCCTATCAACTGCATCGGTATCGGGTACGCGATGCTGGCAACGGTTAAAGTTGTAGATGCTTTGCAAATTTGGCAGGGATTTGGGATTGAACCGGGACAAAATCTCAAGTTTTTGAGCGTTCTCGGTGTCAGTGTTTTAGTGTTATTTTACGCTGGTTTTGCTGGTTTGTGGGGGGTGGTTGCTACTGATTTTATTCAGTTAATTTTGGCACTTGTGGGTGCTATTTTAGTAGCATTTTTTGCTCTCAGCAGCGATCGCATTCCCGGCATTCACGCCCTGATTCCGGCGGTGCAGCAGGCTACAAAACAGGATATTTTATCATTTTTTCCCTTTAGTATTGGGTCTGACGGCTTTCGGTGGAGTGAGGCGGCTGGCATTACTTCGAGCACGTTTTTAGCTTATCTTGGCGTTCAGTGGTGGTCGTGGCGGCGCAGCGACGGCGGCGGCGAATTCATTCAGCGTTTGATCGCTGCTAAGGATGAAGCGGAGGCGGAAAAGTCGGCTTGGCTGTTTAATATTTTGAATTACGTGGTGCGGCCTTGGCCTTGGATTATTGTAGCTTTGGTGGCGATCGCAATTTATCCCGATTTGGAAGACCGGGAATTGGGCTATCCCAAATTGATGCTAGATTTTTTGCCGCCTGCAATGTTGGGGTTAGTAGTCGCATCGCTGCTGGCAGCTTTTATGAGTACGGTTTCTACTTCAATTAACTGGGGCGCTTCTTTTGTAACTAATGATTTGTATCTCCGCTTTTTCAAGCCAGATGCTACTCAAGACGAACTCGTGTGGGTGGGCCGGCTTTCTTCGGTTTTTGTAACTGCTTTGGGTGCGGTGGCGGCTTATTTTGCACAGGATGTGGCGACGGTTTTTCGGTTGGTAATTGCGATCGGTACTGGTTCGGGATTGGTGTTAATTTTGCGCTGGTTTTGGTGGCGAATTAATGCAGCGGCGGAACTGACAGCAATTATCGGCGGTTTTGTGGTGGGTTTGACTACCAGTTCGGTGCCGGCTTTGCAAATTCAAGACTTTGGTTTGCGTTTGATGTTTATTACGGTGACAGTTGGCATTATGTGGATCGCGGCGATGCTGCTGACTCCTGCGGAATCTGACGAGACTCTCGATGAATTTTACCGCCGGGTGCGGCCGGGCGGGCCTGGTTGGAAAAGACAGCGCGATCGCACTGGTTTAGAACCGGTTCAAGATTTAGGAACTGACCTCAAACGGGTATTAGCGGCGATTCTATTAATGTTTGGATCGATGTTCGCGATCGGCGGATTTTTACTGCTTCAGCCGCTAACGGGATGGGTATCTTTAACCGTCGCTGTTGTCGGCGGGATGTGTTTGCGACAGCTAAATAAGATCAAGGTTTTACCGATGCCAAGGCCCGGACTCGATGATGTAGATTAGGGAATTACGAATGATATCATGTCCGTTCGATTGACCGCCATAAGGATCGAAAACTTAATAACTTAAGCACCTCCTAAAGTCCTCTCTCCTTTAAGTTGCGAGCTCAAAGGAGGGCAACCACGGGGGGATTGCCCCTACAAAGAATGACATAGCCCTGCCTCCTAAAGTCCTCTCTCCTTTAAGTTGCGAGCTCAAAGGAGGCAGAGCCTCCGGATCTGCATTACCAGGCAGAGCCTGGTAACGAGCAATTTGAGCGTGCTGTCCCCGCTCAATAAAAAATGCTTCTTGCAATGCCGGAGATGCTCCCCTGTCAACTGTCAACTGTCAACTGTCAACTGTTGAAGGCGCACCCTGCATGATTAGCCAGCGACCAATTAAATTGAAATAAAATCGCTAGCTGTTAGCGGACTCCTTGAAATGCCAGGAATACTGGCAAGAACTTCGCCGTTACTGGCAATTCCGATCGTTGTTGAAACATCGCCTTGAGTAACTGTCAGTTGGTTGAAAGTCAAACCTTTGGTCAAACCGATTAAATCTTGACCCTGTTGAAAGTCTATAATTGTATCTGTACCTGCGCCGGCTCCTAACACTAATACGTCGCGTCCAGCGCCACTAATTAAGAGATCGGCACCAACTCCACCAACGAGTGTATCGTCCCCATCTCCCCCGTCCAAATTATCATCTCCTTTGCCACCAAATAGCTGATCGTTGCCGGTGCCACCGCTGATAATATCATTGTTGCGACTGCCGGCGAGAGTGTCGTTTCCCCCGTTACCAATAATAATATCGTCGCCGCCAAAACCTGTGGCTGTATTGTTGGCATCGTCGCCTAATAAATAATTAGGTTGAGATTGGTTGAGAGCATTTTGGATGGTAAGAATGTTTCCGAAAAATGTGGCTCCCGGAGCGGTTCTCGATTGCTCAAAGGTGCTGCGCGATTGCAGTGCTGCTCCCAATTCTGGCAGCACAAAGTCTACGCCAGCTAACAGTTCTAAATAATCTGAATCGGTAAAAGTAAAATCGGGGCTACTCAATTGGTTTGCAGAAATTTCTGTTTGAGTAAAGCCGACAGGAGGAGTTGTTAATAAGCCTGTTTGCGTGTGCTTTTCTAAGACTAATAGCGGGTTAATAATCGGGTTGGTAAATGTTTGTAAAAACACTTTTCCTGGCAGAAAAGCTTCTCCTCCCAAACTCACAAAGTCGCCGCTAACAATGTAGTGAGTTACATTCTTGCTTGCACCGGCTTTCTGTGTAAAAGTATTGACTGTGCTCCGATCGACTCCGGGAGAATTGAAAGTGACCACATCTCCGATCGCAGATGTGAATTCGCTGGCGGCTAGCTGGGTTAAGGCACCGCCCAAGCTGTGTCCGAGAACGTCTGGCGGCAAGCGGCCGGGGTTTTTTGCTGTATCTTGACCGATCTCTGTCAGCCAATTGCCTAGGGCTTGTTTGTTGGCTTCAAATTGGTTGAAACCGATGCCTCGCGGGTCTGTGTTGGCAACTTCGTCGATCGGTTGGTCAACGCCCCGAAATACGAGAACTGGCGGTTTGTCTGGGGTGCTGGATATTAAGCCGATCGCGTGAAACCCAGTTGTCGGATCGTCAAAGGTGCGATCGATTTGGTAGCCGGCAGCGCTCAAACCAGTTTGAACGACAGTTTGAAACTGGGGGTTGTTATCTATGTAAGCAACTTGTTTCGCTAGATTTTCGTAAACGGCGGGGGAGGAAGGCATATTTTTTATTTCCTGTGGTTGAATTTGGCATTAGTTTTTAACCCAATACGGTTTACTTAAGAGGGCGGGTTTTGCCTTGATACAGTCGATTATTTCATAAATTCGCTCGCCCAAGCCGCCCCTCCCGCAATATGGTTGACTTAAGAAATTCGTCAAAAAGCATTAAGTAAACCGTATTGGTTTTTAACCTGGTTAATTCATTTTACTTTGACACTCTCAGGGTTAAAACCACTGAGATTCTTAATTCAGCGACTGACCTTTAAATGTTGCGTCCTTTCGGCAATACTCAAACTTTTTAACCGTAGAAACCTACCAATTAACGAGCCTGATTCGCAGCCACCCTAAGAGGGTCTATCTCCAAAAGCGTACTAGGATATTCACCTAGAGTTCGGGTATGCCCTACCCTACTTAACAATCCTAAAAGAATAGTTTGTTTTAACTGGTTTAAGGTTTAATTCAACCTCTAGCTGTTTAAAGAGTTTTCGCTGCTCTGCGTCCCCCGGTTTATGCCTAAAAGTGTGTCTTAGTCCCTGTTTTTCACGATGGCAAAGGAGTCTAACCCTGACTATTACAGTGTAACACAATTAATGAAATTTCCCGTAGTTTTAGGAATAAATTTAAGAAAGATTGAAGGGGACTGAAGTCCCCGCCCGCTTTCATCTCAGGACTAAAGTCGCTGAGCTTTCCGCATTCCGCTAGTTTTCTTGTAAACTGGATTAATTAACAATATTAATTTCCCCAATTTCGCAGTTATAAATTTGCACAAAAAACAAAAGAAGCCAACCGAATCTAGCAAAAAATAAGTAATATTTTTTACTAGATTTGGCTCGCTTTTACGATACCTAAACTACAAATTTTTCTCGTACTAAAGCTGCACAAAATCAGTCTGCGTAATGTCGCTCGCCGACACGCCTGTGAGAGTAGCCAGAATTTCGCCAGTAATCGGGATAGAAATTATAGCTCCGTCACCACCTTGGCTGACTCTAATTAGAGGAAAAGTTAGCCCCCGCGACAGTGCAATTAAATCTTCACCCTTTTTAAAATCGACAATTACATCGCCTCCGCCGCCGGATTCCAATACAAAGCGATCGCGCCCCGCACCGCCGATCAAAATATCGCTGCCAAACTCGCCGGACATCAAATCGTTTCCGTCGCCACCCTCCAAATAATCGTTATCTCTGCCGCCGTACAAGAAGTCGTCACCGCGATCGCCGATGATGCTGTCATTACCTCTATTGCCTCTAAGAGTATCGTTACCGCCGCTGCCGATAATTGTATCCTCGCCCTTGCCGCCGGTAGCAGTATTGTTGCGAATGTCGCCCAATAAATAATTCGATTGCAGAGGAGCTAAACCGTATTGCATTTCTCTGATTAACTGCACAAAAGAAAATTCTGGTGCTGTTCTCAAACTCTCTGCACCCGCTCTCTTTCTAATTGCTATTGACACAGTGGGCAGGGCAAAATTTAGCGCGGCGATAAATTCATTAAAATCTGAGTCGTTGTCGTTATAAGCAAAGTCTGGTTTGTTTAAGTCTTCGACGGAAATTTGCCTCTGGAAAAAATCGGCGGGCGGAGCGCTTAATAAATTTTCTGTTCGATGTTTTGCCAAGACAGTTAAGGGATTAATACTTGGATCTGTAAAATTTTGGATAAATACTTTTCCTGGTATAAATGCTTCGCCAAACAAGCTGACGATATCTCCGCTGACAATGTAGTGATTGACATTTTTGTTGCCAACTCTGCTAAGATTTTTCCTAAAAGCGGTGAATGTACTGGCTGAGACTCCGGGAGAGTTGAAAGTAAATATGTCGCCGGTGATAGATGTGTATTCGGTGGCTGTGATTTGAGCGATCGCTCCGCCCCAACTGTGACCGACGATATCGGGCAATAATTTGCTGGGGTTTTTAGCAGTATCTTCACCGATTTCTGTGAGCCAGCTTTTGATGCTATCTTTGTTTTTTTCAAATTCTGGTAAGCCGATGTCGCGGGAGTCGGAAAACATAGCGTCGCCGTCGATGAAATCTGTACCTTTAAAGACGAGGACTGGCGGATTTCGGGAGTCGGTCGAACCGAAGCCGATCGCATAAAATCCGGTTTCTTGGTCGTCGAATATGCGATCGATATAGTAGCCGTTAGTATCCAGGAAACGCGCCACGTCATTCTGCGCGTTGGGCTTTTGATTCAAAAAAACAATTGACTTAGCTAGAGCTTCATAAACTGCTGGCGAGGCACTCATAATCTTATATTTTGTGTTTGTTGGTACTGGCGATCGCTCTTTTTGAGAGCTAATTGTCCAATGGCAGCATTATAGCTGACAAGATTTGTATGGTACAATTGATAAGAACAACTCAAGAATTAAATTTTTGCGGTTATGGCTATCATTCGTCAATACATTGCTCCCTTTATAGCGATATTAATATTTTCCCTAGCTCTGGTAGCAGTCAGCGCTCGCATCTTTTTGCCGGCTGACATGGCTGCCCCGGCACCGATTGAGGAAGAGATCCCCCAAAAGCAAGCGGCAGTAGTGAATCCAATTTTCTTGGGGCTAAATGATGTCGCTCTCGGTATCCGAGTCCGTTGATGTCTGCTCAACTAATACCGGGCTACGCGCTGCGATCGGGATCTGGACTCGATCGGGCAAAACTGGTAAAGTTCCTGCACCGGACTTATCGAGAGCTTTACCCCGATCGGGAATTGGGACATTTGTCTCAAACTGTCGAACAGTATTTTTCTAACCAGACGCCGCTTTGGTGGATAGAGTGCCTGAAAAACAGCCCCCAAGAGCAAGAAAGTTTGCCCCTGCTGCCCTCGCAGTATCTCAATCCCAAATCTGCAGCGCTAAATCCCCAATCGGTTATCGGATGTTTGTGGCTGGGAAATGCGATCGACCAAACCACTGGATCGCGCCACGGTCACATTTTTTTGCTATACATCGCGCCGGAACACCGCCGTCAGGGGCTCGGTGCAGCTTTAGTGATTCATGCTGAAAACTGGGCGCGTTCCAGGGGCGATCGGCAAATTGGTTTACAAGTTTTTCTGAGCAATCAGCCGGCTATGAATCTCTATCAAAAATTAGGCTATGAGAGCCATTCCATCTGGATGATCAAATCTCTTTGAAAGATGACTTTTGCTGGTTGGCCATCATGACTAAAGTCACGATCCATCCAAACTATCAGGTTGCTCGTTACCAAGAAGAGCCTCTGTTGACCTCGCCACTTCTGGAAACAGAGGAGTGTGGCAGATGTTTAATTTATTAAATTTTCGTTTCTAAGTAACAGCAGAGATATTTTTTGGTAGTAAGGATTTTAGGGGAGCATCTCTGTTTTGCAAAAAGCATTTTTTTTATTGTAGTGCGAGCGTCCCCGCTCGCGAGTGGTACAAGACGCCAGTCTGTTTTGCAAAAAGCATTTTTTTATTGAGCGTGCGAGCTTAAGAGCTCGCGAGTACAATACGCGAGCTCTTAAGCTCGCACTATAAATACCAAACACCAGATGCTCCCGATTTTAGACCTGATTCATCCCAATTATCAGGACTAAAGTCCTGACTACAAACTTAGGTAACAGCAGTTCGAGCTCTCATATGAGGAATTGAGCGATCGACCCCTCATATCGTTTCCGATAGCATCGGAATTATATATTTTAATCATTGATAGTGCGAGCGTCCCCGCTCGCGAAGTCGATCGCGAGCGGGGACGATCGCACTATATAATTCCAATGCTACCGGATTTGATATCAATCTAAAATCTAAAACTTGTACGCTCGCGAAGCGGAAGTATCTTAAATCTTAAATCTCAACTTCTCACATTTTTGGGAAAGGCTATATTTGTTTTCGGTAAGGTACTCCGCGCGCACCCTACAATTATTGAATGCTGAATGCTGGCTGCTGACTGAGTTGCACCCGGAGCATCCTCTGTGCGGTAAAGTTTTTTTATGAACAATAACGACTACCCCAACGCCCTTAATATTGAGACGGAACTGGAAAGCCCTTTGGATCAATTTGACGAATCCGAACCCCTGCTACCAGATCCAGAGGAAATGCTGCCTTTGCTGGAATCCCCGGAACCTCAGCACCGGATGATTGCGGCGCGGGCTTTTTGCGAACTGCAGGACGATCGCGCGATTTCGCATTTAATTAATTTGTTGAGAGACGGTTGCCCCTTGGTGCGGGTAAGCGCGTCCTATGCTTTGGGGCGAAATCCGAGTCCCGATGCTGTGGAACCGCTAATCGAGCAGCTTAACCGCGATTGGAACGGTTACGTTCGCAAAGGGGTAGTTTGGGCTCTGGGAAATTGCAGCGATCCCCGCGCTTTGCCATCTTTAATTGATGCTTTGAGGACTGATATTTCGGCGGTACGTTTGTGGGCGGCGAGTTCTCTGGGTCAAATGGCAAAAGTTGGTTACTATGTGGTGATTGCAGCGATTCCGCCGTTGATTGAATCGCTACGAGGAGATGCTGTGTCTGCTGTGCGAAGTAACTCGGCTTGGGCGATCGGGCAACTGGCGCGGGAATTGCCGAATAATGTAGTGTACGCTGGGGCGATCGACGCTCTGATTGAATCTTTAGAAGAAGATGCAGATATGGGCGTGCGGGAAGATGCGAAATCTTCCCTCTTGCGAGTCGGCGATCCGCGCGGTTTGCAGATAATTGAAGATTTAGAAATGGAAGGAATGTTATGATCGAATTCCCACAATTAAATACTGTTTATCAATTACCCCTTACCCGTTACCAATTATGATATTCATCAATCCCAAGACAGATTTTGGGTTCAAAAAAATCTTTGCATCGCCCCAGCACAAAGAAGTGTTGATTAGCTTCCTGAATGCCATGCTCTACAACGCAGAGCCGACTATTCAAGACTTAGAAATCATCGACCCCTACGCCGCACCAAGCATAACTGGTTTAAAAGACACTTACCTGGATGTCAAAGCCAAAATTACAGGAAACAAAACTGTCATTATCGAAATGCAGGTAATTAATGTAGAAGCTTTTACCAAGCGCGTCATCTATAATGCAGCCAAAACCTATGCAACTCAACTCAAACCGAGAGAAGGCTACTCAAAATTAAATCCCTTGATTGCTTTAACAATTACAGATTTTGTTTTGTTTGACAACACAGAGAAATTTCTCACTCATTTTGTCTTTAAAGAAGTCGAAGAAAATATCGAGTATTACAGAGAAATAGAGTTAGTTTTTCTGGAACTGCCCAAATTCAACAAAAAATTAGAAGAAGTTGAAGGGTTGATTCAAAGTTGGACTTATTTTATCAAAAACGCTCCCAATTTGGAGGAAATACCGGAGAAATTTGCATCAGTACCCGAAATTCAAACAGCTTTTAATATCGCCAACAGGTCGAGTTTAACCCTTGAGGAATTACAAGCATTAGAAAAACGGGAAATGTTTTTTGAAGACCAACGTGGTGCTGTGATTAAAGGTCGTCGAGAAGGACGCCAAGAAGGTAGGATTGAGGGGCAAATAGAATTAATTATGCGTCAAATCGCGCGGCGTACTGGTGAGATTTCGCCGGAAATTCAAAGTCGCATCCAGCAGCTATCTCCCGAACAATTGGATGATTTAGGTGAAAATTTGTTGGATTTTAGCAGTCAAGAGGATTTGATTGCTTGGCTTGAATCAGTGTCAGCATAATTTTTGTTCTGCAACATGATTTACAAATTACCCCTTACCCGTTACCAATTATGATATTCATCAATCCCAAGACAGATTTTGGCTTCAAAAAAATCTTTGCATCGCCCCAGCACAAAGAAGTGTTGATTAGCTTCCTGAATGCCATGCTCTACAACGCAGAGCCGACTATTCAAGACTTAGAAATCATCGACCCCTACGCCGCACCAAGCATAACTGGTTTAAAAGACACTTACCTGGATGTCAAAGCCAAAATTACAGGAAACAAAACTGTCATTATCGAAATGCAGGTAATTAATGTAGAAGCTTTTACCAAGCGCGTCATCTATAATGCAGCCAAAACCTACGCCACTCAACTCAAACCGAGAGAAGGCTACTCAAAATTAAATCCCTTGATTGCTTTAACAATTACAGATTTTGTTCTTTTTGAAAACACCGATAAATTTCTCACACATTTTGTGTTTAAAGAAGTCGAAGAAAACATCGAATATTACAGAGAAATAGAGTTGTTTTTTCTAGAGCTACCTAAATTCAATAAAAGATTAGAAGAAGTTGAAGGGTTGATTCAAAGTTGGACTTATTTTATCAAAAACGCTCCCAATTTGGAGGAAATACCGGAGAAATTTGCATCAGTACCCGAAATTCAAACAGCTTTTAATATCGCCAACAGGTCGAGTTTAACCCTTGAGGAATTACAAGCATTAGAAAAACGGGAAATGTTTTTTGAAGACCAACGTGGTGCTGTGATTAAAGGTCGTCGAGAAGGACGCCAAGAAGGTAGGATTGAGGGGCAAATAGAATTAATTATGCGTCAAATCGCGCGGCGTACTGGTGAGATTTCGCCGGAAATTCAAAGTCGCATCCAGCAGCTATCTCCCGAACAATTGGATGATTTAGGTGAAAATTTGTTGGATTTTAGCAGTCAAGAGGATTTGATTGCTTGGCTTGAATCGGCTTCTAGATAAATCTCTAAACAGATTAAGTTGGTAGTGAGGACTTTAGTCCTCTTCTTGTCTTTGAGTCCATCAGGACTAAAGTCCTTACTACAAACCGATTTTATTGTTTGTATAGTAGCGGTTGAAAGCGCGATCGTCCGATCTAATCTCACAAGTCAGGTTCCCGATCGCCCGATCGCCACTCCACGCTTTTATCTCAGAGAAACCGGGTTTTTTACCAAATCTGCGGGTATAAACCTATATTTTCCCGAAAAAACCCGGTTTCTGACTGCATCCCAAATCCCAAATCCCAAATCTACAATCCCAAATCGGCTGATTTGCCGATCGCGATTCCAGCCAACCACGCCGTAGTCCAAGCACTTTGGAAGTTGAAACCGCCAGTTACGCCGTCGATATCCAAGATTTCGCCAGCAAAGAAAAGTCCGGGACAGCGGCGGCTTTCCATTGTCTTAAAATCAACTTCTTTGAGGTTGACACCGCCGCAGGTGACGAATTCTTCCTTAAATGCGCCTTTTCCTGAAATCTGATATTCGCCTTGGACGAGCTCTAGCAAGAGGCGATCGAGGGCTTTGTTGGATAAATCAGCCCAGCGTTTTTGCTCGTCAATGCCGATCGAACTTGTCAAACGTTCCCAGAGGCGGCGCGGCATCGGAAACGGACAGCTAGAGACGATCAAGCGGTGCGACAACTGCGATTTGACCGCTACCAGTTGCTGCCGCAAAACCTCCCCATTGTACTGGGGAAGCCAATTAATCAGCACAGATGTTTTATAATGGCGATCGTGCAAAAATCTCGCACCCCAAGCCGAAAGTTTGAGTACAGCAGGCCCGCTTAAACCCCAGTGAGTAATGAGCAAAGGCCCGCTTTGTTCTAATTTAGCTCCCGGCAATTTCACCTTAGCATTAGGAACAGAAATTCCGGCTAATTCTTTGATTCTGCTGTCGGAAATATTAAAAGTAAATAGAGAAGGAACGGGCTGTTCTACAGTATTACCTAACTCTTTTGCCCACTTAAAACCCGACGGATTGCTGCCTGTAGCGAGAAGAATGCGATCGCACTTAAAACTCTCCCCCGACTTCAACTCAATTTCAAAACTAGGGGCGGTGTCCCCCTGTTCGCCCTCTGAGGTGTTGCCCGTTAACTTCTTTACTGAAACTACTGCATCGCCGGTGCGAATTTTTACGCCTGCATCCTCAGCGGCGCGGATCAAACAGTTAACAATTGTCTCCGAATCATCTGTGGTCGGAAACATTCGCCCGTCTTCTTCTGTTTTCAACTTCACACCGTGACCTGCAAACCATTCTACAGTATCGCGCGGTTGAAATCGAGTAAAAGCACCGCGCAGAGCTTTTCCACCTCTGGGGTAATTCTGCACTAAAATACCGGGATCAAAACAAGCGTGAGTCACATTGCAGCGCCCGCCGCCAGAGATGCGAACTTTTGCCAGTAGTTGCCGGCCAGCTTCTAGTAAAGTGACGCGGGCCTGCGGGTAGGTTTTGGCACAGGTAATTGCACTAAAAAAACCCGCTGCACCGCCGCCGATGACTGTAATTTTGAGCATTCGATCGGACAAAATTTTTCTCGCTTATTCTGGTTCAAAATCGGATTTTGCCGCCCCGCAAGTGGGACAAACCCAATCGTCTGGGATATCTTCAAAGGCAGTACCGGCAGGTATTCCCCCGTCGGGGTCGCCTTCTGCTGGATCGTAGACGTAATTGCAAACTGTACAAACGTATTTTTGCATTTCCTTAACTCAATTTTATATTGTAAGCCTATAGATTGTACTTTACAACGCCACCTAGTGCAATACCAGAGGAATTAAATTTTTTACAATGCACAATGCACAATTCACAATTATAAAATAGACCTCTTGCAAAAATAAATAGGACGGGCTAGAAGCCCATCCCACAATTTTTTTTCTTGTGGGATGGGCTTCTAGCCCGTCCTAAACTTTGATTAAAAGGACTGTTGCAATCTTGTCTCATCTATATAATCTAAAATAATACAAGCCTCTAGAACTTCGGTTCTAGAGGCTGAATTCTATCTTTTATTAGTTTACCGCGATCAGGGTACTAGACTTTTGCTAAAGGCTTAGTCCAAACGCCGCTTTCATCTTCTTCGTACTGCTGGTGAATGGCTTCCCAGGCGGTGTGTTCGGCTTGTATCGAGTCGTTGCTTTCGTCAAATGCAGCGTTGTAGGATTCGATAAAGGTTTTTTGTGCTGCTTCCGACAGGTGCGATCGCACTTCTGGAGACAAATCTGCCGGACTGTTGCAGCGACCTTTGACGGCGCGTGGCAGCGTCATCTCGCTAACCGAAACTTCTTCACCGCCGGCACTTTCTAGCAAGAGTTTAAATTCGCCAGATTTATCTGCTGCGACTTCGGCCATCACGAGAAATTCGCCCGCTTCTACGCGGGTTTGATAGATAGTTGCTTTCTCTTCGGGCATTCCCAAAGCTACTAATGCCGAAACTAGACCCGCACCGGCCGAACCTGCGATCGCGCCGCTAGCTGCACCCAACAGCACAGCACCCAGCGGGCCCGCCGATACTACTGCACCGACAAAGGGAATAAACAGCACGCCTACGCCGGTTAGCAAGCCCAAAAAAGAACCGAATAAGGAACCAAAAATCGCGCCGCTTCTGAGACCACCTAAAATTACATCTTTTTTAGTCAGAAAGCCGGCAATTTTAGTTTTGGACTGAAAGTTTTTGCCCATGACTGAGATGTGGTCGCGGGAAACTCCACGATCGAGCAACCGCCGAATTACGCCGTCTAATTGTTCTTCTTCCTTAAATACGGCTGAAACTGTGCGTTCTGCTAAATATTCCTCTGACATTCTTCCTCCTTGATGGTTTTTCGATTTGTTATGCTGGTTTTTAGTATAGGATGATGCTGTGGGGCGATCGCATCGATCTTGAGAGAGAGGTCGATCGGCGGCTGATAGATTGAGTCTATATCAAAGGGGTTAAAGAGGCTGGTAGTTTCCGGTGCGCTCGGTTATTTTAGGCTTTTATTCATATCTAATATACTCGGCTATAAATACCAATTGATCGATCATTTATTCGGCTGACTTAGCAGCAATTAAGTTAAAAAAACCTCGCAACTGCTCGCCAATCGAGTACCGCTGTTGAACACCCATAATAATTCCAGCATCACCGATATCTTCGGCCATAAAGGTATTGTGCAAACGACAAAAATCTTTAGTGTTGAAACTGTATATGGCACGCCCTTGCTCTGCGGCCCAGATGAGTTGTTCCTCATCTGAACAGCTAAGCTTGTTAGCGTCCGAAGTAGTTATCACGTCTA
>Ga0335395_10000850_pt1 | contig 19301 bp, 17 predicted proteins | sample MAT02_FD_205744 | JGI IMG/M metagenome (GOLD analysis project Ga0335395, IMG submission 205744) | Freshwater microbial communities from Lake Fryxell liftoff mats and glacier meltwater in Antarctica - MAT-02 (spades assembly) (version 2) ...
CCGCAGGCCTGACGGCGATTCAAACGGGTGCTAAAGGGCCAAATTCCTGCACGGTGACGGCCTGCGCGGCCGGGTCAAATGCGGTGGGCGATGCGTTTCGCATGGTTCAGGGCGGTTACGCGCAAGCGATGATTTGCGGCGGTACGGAAGCTGCGGTGACACCTTTGTGCGTGGCGGGTTTTGCTGCGGCGAGGGCGCTTTCGACTCGCAACGATGACCCGACTCATGCTTGCCGTCCGTTCGATCGCGATCGTGATGGTTTTGTCGTCGGCGAAGGTGCTGGCATTCTGATTTTAGAAGAAATGGAGTACGCTCTGGCGCGCGGCGCGAGAATTTACGCCGAAATCGTCGGCTACGGTTTAACCTGCGATGCGTATCACATGACATCCCCAGTACCGGGGGGCGAGGGTGCGTCGCGGGCGATCGCTTTAGCCCTCAAGGATGCTGGTTTGACACCGGATATGGTGAGTTATATCAACGCTCACGGCACGAGTACGCTTCCCAACGATTCTACGGAAACGAAGGCGATTAAGAAGGTTTTGGGGGAAAGTGCTTACAAAGTAGCCATTAGTTCTACCAAGTCGATGACTGGCCACCTGTTGGGCGGTTCTGGGGGAATTGAGGCGGTGGCTGCGGTAATGGCGATCGCCAATGACAAAATCCCGCCGACAATCAATCTGGAGAATCCCGATCCTGAGTGCGATTTGGACTATGTTCCGCATACAAGTCGCGATCTAAAAGTTGATGTAGCGCTGTCCAATTCCTTTGGATTTGGCGGCCACAACGTGACGCTGGCCTTCAAAAAGTTTGTTCCGTAACCGGAAGTCAGAAAGTCGCAAGTTAGAAGGTGAAAAATTAATTTTTCACCTTTTATTTTTTTGAGGTCAATTTTAAATTGGGCGCACTGCGACGAAGAAACCGGGTTTTTTACCAAATCTGCTGGCTACAGCGAATATTAGATGGATACGGTATGGCTAGAGCGGAACTTGGTGTCCCCAGAAGTCAACAAGAACACGATTTAAACGGATTTCAAGAGTGGATACAGGAAAGATATCAAATTACGTCAACTCACGGATGGGATAGTATCATTCTCTTCTTTTCTGTTGATGAAAAAGATGCCCTTGATAAGTTCTTTAAACTATTGGAAGAATTTCTGAATCAGGCTAAAATTGCTGAGGATAAGGAAACTTAGCATAGATGTCTCAAATCCTCACTTGACAATGCCTGGATCAAGATTCAACCTTAATTCTAGGAAGTAATTGCCGAAATCGAATATTGATTACCCGCTGAGCTAGGAAATTTAACAGAAAATGCTTGGACATTTTCCTGATTAAAATTAGGGGCATAATACTGCTTGATTTTGTCAAATGTCAGTTCGCCTTCTGTCAAATCATTTGTATAAGTTGTTTCAAGTTCCCTCATATACCCCAAAGCTGCTGCAAAGCCTTCAGGATCTTTCTCTGCCTCAATTTGAACAGATAAAGGATTTCCTGAATCGTTTTCGTAAAGTAAACTGATTACTCCTTTTCCTGCCCTTTTCCATTCAAAACCAGTAATTTTTTCCTTATTAATTTCAAGTAAATTATCGCCGTTTCTGACAATCAAATAGTTTTCTACATCAAAAATCATGGGTGGATCAGAAACTATAGTTAGTTCTCCCCATTCCCCAACTCTTAAATAGTATTTGCCATCCGCCCTAATAAAAAATTCGTCTATATTACCATAATCAATGCTGCCATCGGGATCTGCAATTGGGTTGATGTTGTTCACAACCAAATCGTAGGTTTGAGGGTGGGGGAAATTTACCGTCATCCGCCGATAACAATACTGTTCCCCTGGTAAAGGTTGAGTGTATAGAGGGTGATGCTCAGTGAGGACAGCTTCTAAGAGGATTTGTATAGATGTTTTAGCATGAATGCTGATTACATAGCTATCCTGTAGATAAATATTTTCAAAACCCGGAAACTGCCAGTAGTTTAAGCGTTCCATTGTTAAATGTCCCAATCGATAGGAGTATGATTAGCTATACTTTTTCTGTTAACGAGCTTTCCTTGTAGATCGATTCTACTGCCTTTAGCATTTTTTAGCTCTACATGAGGGTGATTACTTCCCGGAGCTCTTGGAGTTCCCTGTTTTAGCGTTAGCCTAGCTACTCCGTTTTTATCAATATATTTTAACGGGCCATTAGGTGTTTTATTCGGATGCCAGCCCTGTTGTGACTCAGCCCACATTTTAAAGTCGCTTGCTTTTGGATTAATCCGAGTTGAGATAGCTTGTATGATTCGTCCCCATGCCATTCGCCCTGCTAGAGTTGCCATACTAATAATTCACCATGAATTAGCTTATTCTCCCGGTAACAACTCCAACCGATATCGGTACAAAGCCACAGGATGCCCCCCAGCAGCAAAATAATCCGGGTCTTGCGGCGACAAATAAATCGCTGTCACCTGATCAGCCTCAATTTTTTTACTCGCAGAACCGCTATTTTTCGCGCTTCCAACTACTCGGTAAGCCGTTGTTGTTTCCACCTCGTTTAAATAAATATCTGCCTCTCCCCGAAACACTTGCTGAGAAATTTCTGCAGACACAAACTCATCGCGATTCGGCGTTTGGGTGCCGCGACTGGTAACAATCGAGATTAGGTGGCGATCGCCTTTGAGTATGGTAATCTGGCGGTTGGGATTGTTCGGATCGACTTTCACGGAAAGTACGCCACCGTCGCCTAAATAGGCTTTGGCGATGTTCAAACCGTTAAAAGTGCGATCGCCCACAATCTTCTTAGCTAGCTTAGATTTATAATTAGAAAAAAAACCAGTATTTATTTCTGGTTGAAATCGCACTTTAAATAATATCGGCTGCTGCAAATACTGGCGGTTGCTTTCAAACCCGGGAGTGACAATATTTGGCGCTAAAGGAGCGGCTAAATCCACTAAAGTGCTGGCAACATTCCAATCGCCGGCCATCCAGTCTGGATACACCAAATCTCCCTTAGCAGCAGCAATAGCAGGCTTGCTTTCCCAATTTGGAAAACTGGAAATGCGATCGGCCAAAACTCCCGCCCTCGCACCGCTACTCCACAGCAGCACCGTCAAAAGCAAAGAAAACCCCCAAATTACTTTCATACTAAATCACATTCAAACAGCTAATTTTATCTTTCTATCAAAAAGGTTCGTAGTCAGCAGTTTAGTCCTGATTTTTGCGGACTAAAGTCCTCACTACGAACCTTTTGTATTCAGGAGTTTTGGTTTTTTTGCGGACTAAAGTCCTCACTACAAACCTTTTTTAGTCGGGAATTTTGAGCTTTTTTTGCGGACTAAAGTCCTCACTACGAACCTTTTTTAGTCGGGAGTTTTGGGCTTTTTTTGCGGACTAAAGTCCTCACTACGAACCTTTTTTATTGTTGGTTAGCTTTAAATTGTTTCAACCGGTGCTGGTTCCCAAACTTCACCGTATTTTTCTTTCAATTCGTGCCAATTTTCTACCTGTCCCGGTTCATATTCTCCCGGCTTTCCCCACTGCAAAAATGCGCTCAAAGCAGCATCATTTTGTTCGTCTAAAAAACGAATTGCATAGGTGGTGAAATTACCTCTTTTGGCCTCGCCAGTCTCGAATTTCACTTGTTTTATTTTGTCCATATTCAAGTGAAATTCAAATATTTCGGCGTGCATATTTGCATATTTCCCCTTGGGCAACTCTGCGTAAAACAGCTTGTGTATTGAACCGCGCACTTCCAGCACAGCCGCGCTGCTAGTCACGATTAAACGCAGCGTTCCCAATTTTTCGCAAGCTTCCAAGAATTCTTTAAGAGTCGCAGTCATATCACTTTTTGATTTTTGATTTTTGATTTTGGATTAAATCGACAAGAAGCAAAGGTTAGTTGGAAAGCAGGAAAATTAATTAGATAAAAAAGGATAATTCTTCCTTCTTTTCACCCTGAGCGAAGCCGAAGGGCCTTCTTCCTTCTTCCTTCTTCCTTCTTCCTTCATTGTTCGTACATTTCGTAAGCAGCAACAATCCGCTGCACTAACGGGTGTCTCACCACGTCCGCTTGAGTGAATTCGCAGAAAGCTATGCCTTCAACGTTTCCCAGAATATTTTGAGCAACTGACAATCCCGACTGTTGGTGTGCGGGCAAATCTGTTTGAGTGATATCGCCTGTCACTACCATTTTCGATCGAAAGCCCAGACGAGTCAACACCATTTTCATTTGAGCAGGTGTTGTATTTTGAGCTTCGTCCAAAATTACGAAAGCATTGCTGAGAGTGCGCCCTCGCATATAAGCTAAAGGAGCTACTTCGATCAGGCCTCTTTCCATTAAATCGGCCATTTTTTCGGGGTCGATTATTTCTTGGAGGGCGTCGTAAAGCGGACGCAAATAGGGATCGACTTTTTGCTGCAAATCTCCCGGCAAAAATCCTAATTTTTCGCCAGCTTCTACGGCTGGCCTGGTTAAAATCAGCCGTTCGTACTGCTTGCTTAATAGCGCTTGTACGGCGAAAATAGCTGCTAGAAATGTTTTGCCAGTACCCGCGGGGCCGATGCAAAATGTCAGGTCGTGGGTGCGTACTGCTTGGACGTACTGGCGCTGCTTGAAGGTTTTGGCTCTGATTTCTTCGCCGCGGCGGGTTTTGGCGAGCACGTCTCGCTGCAAGTTTTGTAAATCTTCTTGGCGGTTGCTATCCAAAGCTTGGCGCGCTGTTTGGATTTCTACTCCGGTAATGGTTTTGCCGGCTTTCCACAAGTCGGAGAGCGATCGCACTAATTGATGACACAATTCTACTTGAGTTTTTGTGCCGGAAATCAGCAGTTCTTGCCCTCGCATTACCAGGTTAGCGCCGGTTTGCTTAGAGATAATTTTCAAGTTTTCTTCTTGATTGCCGGCGAGCGACATGGCGCTTTGATTGCTCGGTAACTCTATTGTTAGTTTTTCAGTCATGCCAGCATGAGCTCCTCCAAATCAGCCATTAAAAGTTAACAGTTAAATCAGCCTGGTTTTGCGAACAAAAAGACGCCAGGTACTAGCTTTTACCTAGTATCTAAGGCGTCTTTTCTGTTTAACTAAATGAGTTTGGTGCTTGAGGCACAAATCAAATCTCCCTTCTTTGAAGTCAGACAACTTGAAATTTTAGATACTTCGGCTTCGCTCAGTACAAGTCGCGAGCGAACAAGTTTTAGATTTTAGATGTACCTGATGCTGCTGAGATTTGAGATTGAAAATTTGAGATTTGTGTCCGATCGCAAAACCGGCAATCTCAAATCACAGGGGGCTTGTAATACCAAGCCTACAACAGGCAATCTAAAACCTAAAATTGTTTTTGGGTTGTGCAGTTAATAACCGGGAGTATTTCTGCTCGTTCTAAACGTAGGTGTGTTAGTACGGCGAGGTTGTTCTCTCGGAGTTCTGCTAGGTAAGGGAGTAGGCGAGGGAGGCGAGGTTCGGGGTCGGAAATCCCCTCGATCGCGCATACCGCGATCGCCCCTGGGCGGCCCGGAGCCTCGCTCGCCTCCTTCGCTATCGTATATGTCTAAGTAGAGCGACTGACCCACCGTTTGCGCCACCGCTTCGAGGGTAGTTCTAATTGCCTGAATATTGCGTCCGCCCCTACCATAAACCCGCCCCTTGTCAGGATCTTCAAAAGCGAGCCTTACCCAGACGCGAGATTGGCGGGGGTGCAGTTCGCAATCAACCCGCAAAGAGTCCGGCGACTCCAGAAAAGGTGCAATTAAAAACTGTACCAGTCCAGCATAGTTAGGGCTAGCTGACTGCTGTTGTGCTGCTGGACTCAACGTTGGCTCCGGCTCCGACTTGTTCAAATACATTAGCTTTTCTCAGGATGTCACGCACGGTGTCAGTTGGCTGAGCGCCTTGTTGGAGGCGCTTGACAATCGCTGGAACATCCAGCCTGGTTTCGTTATTTCTGGGGTTGTAGAAGCCGAGCTCTTCTAGTGGACGGCCGTCGCGGCGGGTAGAACTGTTCATCGCTACAATCCGGTAGCTGGTCTCGCGTTTTTTCCCGTATCTTTTCAATCGCAGTTTGATCATCTTCTTGCAGAATATTCCTGTTCCAATTCTAAGCTATTATGTCGGTCGTCTTTCGGCGAACCCCAACAGAATCGGTATTTCTTAACCTCCGAGCAAAATATCGCTGCGATTTGCCGCCCCTAGGGCCGGTCTGGCACCGTCTATATGCGGTGTAATTGCTAGAGGTAAAGTCGGTGCAGTACCCCACTGCTGCACCAGCTTTTGCAAAAATATATCTTGCTGCTCTCTCAAAGAGTCCCAATCGGTGCCGCGATTGATAATTGCAAACCAAACTAAGCCGCGATCGCGCGTGGGTATGGCTCCAGCCAAAGCAATCACCGTGTTCAAAGTACCAGTTTTCACCACAGCCGATCGCGGAATGTGTCGGTTTTCCAGAGTTCCTTTATCGCGCCCGGACACCGGAAACAAATCAGCAATCGTCAGCCCTGTAGTCTGAAGGTTGCGCCCGATCGCCTGCATCATCCCGCAAGCCGCCCTCGGAGACATCTGATTTTCGACTCCCAAGCCCGAACCGTTAATTAATTGAAGTTCCGCCTGCGGCACCCCAGCAGCCCAAGTCGCTTGTTGTTGAACAACTTTTGCCCCACCCAAATTGTCTGCCAGCATTTGGGCAATTTCATTGTCGCTGTGGACATTCATCTGCTTGATAATTTCGGCTAAAGGAAGCGATCGGCGCTTCAACAGCAAACGCCCGGAAGCGGGAATTTTTTGAGCGATCGGGCTGCCGGCGATCGTTACTTGCGGCTTTCGAGTGCCCGGAGCCATCTTAGAATACATTGCCAGCACGTCCCGCGGCCAACTGCGACTGTCCAGAGCCTGTCGCATACCCTCCCCCGCAACCAGAGGATCGGACTGGTAGTTCATGGGAAAATTGCCAGTTACGACCAAATTTCCCGCCACGCGATCGATACCCATTTGATTGAGAGCATTACCCACGGCGATCGCCTCCTCCCACACAAACAGCGGATCGCCCCCGCCATCGACCACCAAATCCCCCTGCAACACCCCATTCCTAATTGGCCCCGTTCCCCAGAACCGCGTTTCAAACTGATGATCCGCGCCCCAAGTTTCCAGGGAAGCCAGAGAAGTCGCAATCTTAGTCAGGGAAGCCCCAGGCATCAGCACAGTCCCCTGCTGGCTCACCAGCGGCTGCATTCCCGCTTGCACCCAAATTCCCTGATTTCCGTCAATCAGATGCTTGGCCTTCAAATCTTTTAAATATTCCTGCACAGCAGCTTCTGCAGGCAAGTCTGGATTTGCCGCATCTATTTTCCCAAAAGCCAGCTCTTCGGCCACCACTAACCCGGGAATCCCTCCCCGCCAAGCCAGCACAGACACGGCGTTGGGCGCGGCACTGCGTACCCCAGCCGCGTCTAGCCATAGAGACATGATTCCTGAGCTAAATAAATCCAAAAACATAACCATATATCAATACTTTCAGCCATCATCAAAAAAATGGGTAGAAACCCCGTCCTTTTAGGACGGCTTTACAAAAAGATTTGCCTCAAACCAACAATATCACAGAAAATGTGTTAACCTGTGAGAATGGAAAAAGCCTACCGCTACCGATTCTATCCCACTACGCAGCAAGAAAATCTCTTGCGACGGACAATGGGGTGTGCGCGGTTAGTGTACAACAAGGCTTTGGCTGCTCGCACAATCGCGTGGTACGAGCATCAAGAGAAAGTTGGCTACAGCCAAACCTCCTCTATGCTGACGAATTGGAAGAAAGACGAAGAGCTTGACTTTTTGAATGAAGTTAGCTGCGTACCTCTTCAACAAGGACTCAGACATCTTCAAGCAGCGTTTAGCAATTTCTTTGCGGGTCGCGCTAGATATCCTAACTTCAAGAAGAAGCATAACGGTGGCAGTGCTGAATTCAGCAAGTCAGCTTTCCGCTGGAAAGATGGACAGGTATTTTTAGCTAAATGCACCACATCATTATCTATTCGCTGGAGCAAACAGATTCCCAAAGGGTGTATTCCGTCTACCATTACGGTAAGACTGACACCTGCTGGACGTTGGTTTGTTTCCATACTTGTAGACGACTACACAATCAAACCACTCCCTAAAATAGAGAAATCTATTGGACTAGATGTAGGAATAACCAGCCTGATTGCTACTAGCGATGGCGATAAAATCGCCAATCCTAAGCACTTTAAAAAGCTTCGTAAGAAGTTAAAAAAGAAGCAAAAAGCTTTATCTCGCAAGCAGAAAGGAAGCAACAACAGGAAAAAAGCGCGGGTACAAGTAGCAAATATCCATGCACAAATCACCGATGCGCGTCAAGATTTTCTACATAAATTAACAACTCAACTAACTCGTGAAAACCAAACGATTGTAGTTGAGGATTTAGCTATCAAGAATATGGTGAAAAACCATAAATTAGCCCTTGCCATCAGCGACGCTAGCTGGGGTGAACTAATTCGCCAGTTGGCGTACAAATGCGAGTGGTACGGACGAGAGCTTGTAAAAATAGACCGCTGGTTTCCCAGTTCTAAGCGTTGTGGAAACTGCGGGTATATTGTAGATAAATTACCGTTGAATATTCGGGAATGGGAATGCCCTAAATGTGGGACAAACCATGACCGCGATATCAACGCTGCAAAGAACATTTTGGCGGCTGGGCTAGCCGTGGAGCGTCTGTGGAGCAACTGTAAGACCCCAAGAGAGTAAATCTCGGAAGGCTGGTGCTACGAAGCAGAAACCTAATCAGTGATGATTGGGAATCCCCGCTCCTTGTTTGACGGGGTGGATGTCAATGTCGAGACTTGTATCACAGGTCTAGCAAACCAGCCATTTTAGGCACTTTTGAAGCTTGGTCTGACTGACCCACTTCTCTCAGTGTCCCCTACTTACCGACAAGCTACAAGCAAACTCATCTAGCAATATTCTAGAGCCTGGTTAAATTGACGTTCCTGCGGTTAATACAAAGAAGTCTTTTACTACTTGGAAATAAGCGCACAAAAAAACCCCGGGTTAGGGCGGGTTGAGTTAGGAGAGCTAGATGTTGACCAAATCTACGGTTGTATCAACCCCTAAGTAGTGTTTCTGGATCATCTCAATGCTGTTTCCGCAACAGGAGGCTAATAGTAGTAAATTAGCGCCAGCATGAGCTTGCAGGGTGATGAAAGTGTGCCGTGTGTGATAAGGAGAAAGGTAACAACTAATTGCGTTAGTTTCAACTAATTGAGTAACTACGCCGGGAACGAAATATGACCCGCTCTTTAATTTCCTGTTGTTTCCATGCCAAATTGCGCCCAGTCCTCTCGTGTTGTAACGTTTAGTGTTTAATTGCACAAAGACACAATCGGTAGGCTTAGCATCAGTGGGTTTAAAGATCGATAATAACTCATTCAGCTTAGGGTAAATCTTGAACAGGCGAATACCACCTGTTTTGGTAACTTGAGTATTCTTCAGTGTACCGTTGTAGGATTTACTAAATCGAATATAATTTTTACCTTTCCCTATAAACACGTCTTGCCAAGTTAATGCAAAAGCTTCACCCGGCCGGCATCCTGTCAGAAACAAGAATTCAATTAGTGGCGCTGCTTGACGCTTATTTGCCTTGTCGGATTCATAGAACGCTTTGATGATAGTGTCCCGTTCTGATTCAGTAAAAGTGCGCCTGTCGCGCTCTTCAGGGTCATCGTCACTGGCTTCAGATTCCCACCATTCTTGTATTTCACCATCGACGTTAACCCTTGGCTTATACTTATCAGTTTTGTTTTCGACAGTTCCATCAACAATTACAAATGGATTAGCCGTAATCCTGGTTTTGCCTAGTGATTGCAGGCGGATGAACGCTTCTGAGAGGGCTGCCATTAATTTGAACCTGCTGCGGGCAGATACTGGATGAGCCAGTATTACAGAAGCAAGAGAACTAGAGAGATTTTCACTCCAAACATTAGTGTGAACAAAGTCTAGCGTTAGTGTCTTTTTGTTCCACGCTAACCCTTTAAGTATGTTGGTAAAGGTAGAACAAAAAACGAGCTTAAACACTGTTGGCTGCAAGCGCGACTCTTTCCAAACCAGGTAATCTTCCCACATTTCACCTACAGTCATTTCGGGTTCTGACTGGGGGACTGGTGCTGCCAGCTTTAATTCAGCAGCGTACTTGGTTTTTAAACCGTACTTGGCAAAGGTTGGGTCAAACAATATCTGCCAGTCGGCGTGCTGCAAGTCCTCTTCTATTCGCCACGCAATCGCTACCGCCTTCTGCCAGTTCTCAGGGGTATCCTTCATGGCTAGCCCCTGATGCTTCCGCTTCCCGCCGAATATCGGGTTGTACTTGGTGCTGAACTGTAACCGCAGGCTACCTTTGTCGGACTGCACAGTAATAGTCTCTGGGACGTGGTTGCTTTTTGCGTATGCCATATTCTTTTTTCAACATTCTGTAAGGGCTTCAGATATCTAGCAAATTTCTAGCAAGATTTGCTAGATATGTATTCCCTAAGTAATAGAAGAAGTCTTTTATTACCTGCTAGAGTTAGCATAGCATGATTAGTCTGAATTGTGATCAATCCAGCATTTTGTCCCTAAAATCAGTCGATTTGAGATTTTCGATTTAGTCCACAGATGAATCTGGGAGATTGAACAAGAGTCTAAAATTTAGGGATCTCCACCACTTAAGTCCAGGGCTTGTATCCGTTTTTGGGCGGGCGCACTGTAAACTATTCCATTAAGTTTTTCAATTTGCAGTCAAAAATAGTAAAGTAGGACAAACTCTATCAGAGTAGTCCGAAATAGCAATCGTCCGATCGGGCGCGAGCAGATTTTAGTTATTTATTCGCACTTCTGGATTCACGCTCCTGACTTCCTGGTAGAATTTTTAGTGTTTCTCAAACATTGGTCAATGGGATCGACACGCGCAAGAATTGCAATAGACGCTATGGGTGGGGATCATGCCCCCGCCGAGGTTGTAGCTGGAGCGCTTAAGGCACAAGCAGAATTAGGCGTAGAGATTTTGCTGGTGGGCGACCCGCAGCAAATAGAAGAGTCGCTACGTCTTCAAGACGCGATCGGCCGCGTCTGCAAAGGTCAGCTAGAAATCGTTCCTTCTGAAGGAACGGTAGAAATGCACGAAGAACCTTTAAGTGCCCTCAAACGCAAACCCAAGGCTTCGATTAACGTAGCCATGAACTTGGTAAAGCAGCAGCAAGCTGATGCTGTGGTGTCCGCCGGTCACTCCGGCGCGGCAATGGCTGCGGCCCTGCTGAGGTTGGGGCGGCTCCCCGGAATCGATCGCCCGGCGATCGGTGCGGTTTTGCCGACAATAGTACCCGGCCGCTCTGTACTCATTCTCGATGTCGGCGCTAACGTGGACTGCCGCCCCAAATTTTTGGAGCAGTTTGCTCTGATGGGAACAATTTACAGCCAGTGCGTCCTGGGCGTAGCCGAACCAAAAATCGGTCTGCTCAATATTGGCGAAGAACCTTCTAAAGGTAACGACGCGGCGGTACGCACCCATCAATTATTGGTGGACAATCCTCACATTCCTTTTGTTGGCAATGCCGAAGGCCGCGACGTGCTGTCGGGGAAGTTCGACGTGATTGTCTGCGACGGGTTTGTCGGCAACGTGTTGTTGAAGTTTGCCGAAGCGGTGGGCGAAGTCGTGGTGCAAGTGCTTAAGGAAGAATTGGCAGCCGGACTCAAAAATCAAATTAGTGCTCCCCTCCTGCAAGAAAGCCTCAAGGGGTTCAAGCAGCGGGTAGACCACGTTGAACACGGCGGCGGTTTGCTGTTGGGCGTTGCTGGAGTTTGCATTATCAGCCACGGTTCGTCTCAAGCTGTCTCGATTTTTAATGCCATTCGTTTGGCGAAAGAGGCTATTGACAACCAAGTGCTGGATCGACTTCGCTCTGAAAATCGCGAAACCGCTCTGGAACAAGAAGCTGTCAATTAGAGGCAGTAAGTTGATAGTTGACAGTTGACAGTTGACAGTTGACAGTTGACAGTTGACAGTTAACAGTTAACAGTTAACAGTTGACAGTTAACAGTTGACAGTTGACAGTTGACAGTTGACAGTTGACAGCTACCTCTACCTGGAAGGAAGAGGATTAGAGTAATGAATAGTCTGCTTTTAATTTCTCCCTACAAGGGTTCCGGCTTTAAACCAATTCTTTCTGGTAAGTAGAAATTAAAAATTGAAAATGTCCAATTAAAAATGTCAGCTTAAATACTCTGTTTTGCTTAAGAAAAAAGTAATTTCAGCAGTTTAAAAAGAATTTTAATTGGTAGTTTTTAATTTTTAATTTCTCGATCGATCGCTCATAAATGGAGAGGAATGTTGCAGCAATCAGGGTTCGGCATTGCCGTCACGGGTAGCGGTTCTTGTACACCGCAGGTTTCCCTTGATAATAACGGCTTGAGTCAGATAGTAGAAACTTCTGACGAGTGGATAGGGACGAGAACGGGTATTCGATCGCGCAGGTTGGCGGACGATCGTACTTCTTTGTGCGATTTGGCAGCCGAGGCATCCCGAAGGGCGATTGAAATGGCAGAAATTTCGCCCGCAGATATCGATTTGATTATTTTGGCCACCTCAAGTCCCGACGATTTGTTTGGCAGTGCCGGCAAAATTCAATATCAGTTAGGCGCGACAAAAGCTGTGGCATTCGATCTGACAGCAGCTTGTTCTGGCTTTGTTTTTGGTTTAGTTACAGCCTCGCAGTTCATTCGGACAGGGGTTTATCAAAATGTTTTGCTAATTGGAGCAGATATTTTATCTCGCTGGGTGAATTGGTCGGATCGGGGTACTTGCATTCTATTTGGAGACGGTGCAGGTGCGGTGGTATTGCAAGCTTCCGAAGTCGATCGCTTTTTGGGATTTGAAATTCGCAGCGACGGTACGCAAAATTCGTCTCTCAATTTGGCTTACAAAGCCGAGTCAAAAGAATTAATTGAAGGTGTGAATATCGGAGTAGGTGGATTTCAACCCATCACAATGAACGGTCAAGAAATCTATCGCTTTGCGGTGAAAAAAGTGCCGGAAGTCATAGAAAAAGCTATGTTTCGGGCAAATGTCAGCGCCGCAGAAATAGACTGGCTGCTGTTGCACCAAGCCAATCAGCGGATTCTCGATGCAGTTGCTAAAAGGCTGAAAATTCCCCCAGAAAAAGTCATCAGCAATTTGGCAAATTACGGCAATACCTCAGCGGCTTCAATTCCCATTGCTTTAGACGAAGCCGTGCGTCTGGGTCAAGTTAAAGCAGGCGATACTATTGCTGCTGCTGGTTTTGGTGCGGGTTTGACTTGGGGGGCGGCGATTTTTCAATGGGGAAGGTAGTACGATTTTCGATTTTCGATACTTCGGCTTCGCGATCGTACAAGTTTTCGATTTTCGATTGGGGAATTACTGATGAACTATGGGGTGGGATCGCGGGCCGGCGGTTTCATTTTTTTAGGGAAATGGTATAATATTTGGCAGATTTCAACTTGCCAAGCGTGATTGTCGGGAGTGCGACGATTGAAAAATAAAAATTATTTACCTTTTTAACACGTTAGACATACGGTAATGCGCGCACAAAGCCGTGCATCCTCCGACAGGAATTCTGGAAAAGTGTATGCTGCAATTGAAAATCGTCTATTTTCAGCTCGACTTTCCCCGCGTCGCAGGTTGAAAATTGCGCTAGGGCGATCGATCTGAACTAAAGTAGCAAAAAAATATAAACCGAGTAAAAAGCGCAGTTATATGTTATAATTGTGAGTCGCTAGTAGATCGTTCGTGAACCGAAAGATAGCGGATACCAGCAAGCGAAATTAAAAGCGGGAAACAAAGAATTTTTGGAATCACTTTCTTAGCAACCACAAATTAGCAGATTACCGGAAAAATGACTAAAACAGCATGGGTATTTCCCGGACAAGGTTCCCAGGCGATCGGGATGGGTGCAGATTTATTAAACTTGCCAACAGCCAAAGCCAAATTTGAGATAGCCAAAGAAATTTTAGGCTGGTCTGTCCCAGAAGTTTGCCAAAAAGAAGAAGCAAAACTATCTCGCACTCTCTACACTCAGCCTTGCTTGTACGTAATAGAAAGCATTTTGGCAGACTTAGTGCGAGAAAAGAGCGATCGGCCTGCAGTGGTGGCAGGTCACAGTTTAGGAGAATACGTTGCCCTCTACGCAGCAGGCGTGTTTGACTTTGAAACGGGATTGCGCTTGGTCAAACGTCGCGCCGAACTCATGGACACAGCCTCCGGTGGCAAAATGGTGGCTTTGATCGGGTTTGACAGGCAGCAACTAGAACTGCAAATTCAATACAGCCAAGACGTGGTACTCGCCAACGATAACAGCGAAGCACAAGTTGTGATTTCTGGAACTCCAGAAGCAGTAGAAGATTTGCTTGCCAAAATCAAAGTCAAACGCGCGGTTAAATTGAATGTTTCTGGTGCGTTTCACTCTCCGCTGATGGCATCAGTCGCGTCAGAGTTTCAACAAGTCTTAAAAGCGGCAAGATTTTCGGATGCTAAAATGCTGGTGCTCTCGAACTCAGAACCCACAGCGACTACCAGCGGGGCTACTTTAAAGCAGCGGTTGAACCAGCAGATGACTAAAGGTGTGCGCTGGCGAGAAATTTCGCTGCAATTGCCGCAACAAGGAATCGATCGCGTATTGGAAATTGGCCCCGGCAAAGTTCTCACAGGTTTGATCAAGCGGACTTGTCCGGATCTAGACCTGGTAAATATTAGCAGTTTTGCAGATTTGCCCGCTTAATCTATGGTTAACCTGCTATCCAATGGCAGGTTTTGACAATTTAGGGTGAATTGGCTAGAAGATTGCCGAAAAATAAATAGCTGTACGGGCAAATTTTACTGCTGTTTGTTGTGCAAATAGGGGATAGACGATCGAGAAAGCTCAAAAATCTCGATCGAATATATAGCATTTCTCACTCTCGATGAGGTATCGATCCCTCAATCCCTCAATCCCTCAATCCCTCAATCCCCCAATCTAAAACTTGTTCGCTCGCGAAGTCGAAGAATCTCAACTTCTCACCTTTTTGAGAAAGGCTCTATCATGTCCGGTAGCATCCCAATTATGAGCGTGGCTTCGCGTCCCCGAAGAGCGATCGCACTCTCGACTATTCAAATATATAATTAATACCAATTGAATAAATACTTGCTATATATGAAGTTCTAGCCCCCCCTTAATAAGGGGGGGTTGGGGGGGGGTTCTATCTAGCACTTATGTTGCAAAATGGTATAAGATGCAGCCGGAAACGAGATTATGCGATCGCGACGCACCCGCCCATCATCAGGTTTGGGATTTTTTGGGTAGATCCTAGTTAATGTTTAATAAGTTAACGAATAGAGTAATATTCAGTATAATTTAAAATTCAAGGTTTTTCCGTGAGCAAAAGTCGCGAACCAGTCGAGAGTTTACTTCTCTACTATTTATTCAAGTGGTCAATAGTCAGCCCGATGCTGCACCTTTACTTTCGGGGCCGCATCTACGGTGCCGAAAACGTTCCAACAGAAGGGCCGCTGGTAGTAGTCAGCAATCACGCCAGCGATTTTGATCCGCCGATTTTGTCTAATTGCATGAGGCGGCCCGTCGCATTTATGGCGAAGGAAGAGTTATTTAAAGTTCCTATTTTGAAGCAGGCAATTACGCTTTACGGTGCTTATCCAGTCAACCGGAAAAGTGCCGATCGCAGTGCAATTCGATCGGCTATCAACTCTTTGGACAATGGCTGGGCGACTGGTGTATTTTTGCAGGGCACTCGCACGCCCGACGGCCGCATTACTGAACCGAAATTAGGTGCTGCGCTGATAGCTGCTAAGGCGAAAGCACCACTTTTACCTGTTAGTTTGTGGGGAACTCATGCAATTTCTATCAAAGGTTTGCTAGTGCCGCAACCGGTGCCGATAACTGTGCGAATTGGCAATGTAATTGAAGCGCCCGGTTCGTCGGATCGCGAGGAGTTGGAAGCGCTGACTCAAAGATGTGCAACTGAGATTAATGCGATGCACGATTTGGGCCGCTGATGTGCTTACAGGTTCGTAGTGAGGACTTCAGTCCTTTATTTTGAGCGGACTAAAGTCCACACTACTAACCTATTTTATGATGATAATTATCGGTTCGTAGTGAGGACTTCAGTCCTTTATTTTGAGCGGACTAAAGTCCACACTACTAACCTATTTTATGATGATAATTATCGGTTCGTAGTGAGGACTTCAGTCCTTTATTTTGAGCGGACTAAAGTCCACACTACTAACCTATTTTATGTCGGTTGCGCGCCCTTAACAACAAAAGCAACAGCCAATGGCGAAATTTTTTCTGTAACTGCTGCAATAAATTGGCGGTCAAAGTCAGTCCAGACTCTGGGGCGATCGAAAATACAAGGCTGCAAAACCCCCCACAACAAGCCATCAACACAAAGATGAGCGTGAATCAAAGCACGATGTCCGAACTCTTTTGCTTCAAAATCTTTGTTGACAACTTCAGGATTTGCTGTTTCGACATCCTCAACAAAAATCGACGGTTCAGCTCGCAAGGCTGCTGCAAACAAAGGGTCTTCTTCCCCTAAAGATTCCGGTTCTTTTTTCCATTCGACAGTGGTAACATCGGGATAGTTCGAGTTGCGACACCAGCAGTAAGCTGCTTTGCCTATTTTGGTTTCAGGATTGCGGAGATAAAGAAAAACGCGATCGCAATTTAACACTTTGCCGCATTCCGGTACCAAAGCCGAAAAAACAGCATCCGCCGTCTTGCTGTCACTCAAAATTTGCTCCAAAACTCGCGGCATAATTATGTCAGTCATTAACTTTGGCGATTGAAGTTCATCTACTAATTTTAAACTACTGCTTCTCTTCTCTTCTTTTCTCTGACGCATTTGTCACCCCGTCAGCGCGGTGGGTTAAATTGCCATAGGAGACAAGTTTTAAAAGCTGGGTTCGGGAAAAGGATTTAAAGCTTGCTCAATCCTTACCTTTGTTGAGAGGACTTATATTGTGTCCGGTAGATTGATTAATTTCGGATTGGATCGGGCGTGCCCACAAGAGTACGCAATAATGAGCGGACTGAAGTCCGCACTACGAACAACTATGACGCATCGAGGTCAAGAAACCGGGTTTTTTGACTCTTATACCATTTTTCTAAAGATGTGCTATGGATCAAGTCTTAGCCCCCGCCTTACTAAGGGGGGGTTGGGGGGGTAATATCTAGCGCTACTTTATGAAATTGGTATTATTGAAGGTTTTAAACAAATATTTTGGTGAAAAAACCCGGTTTCTGGCTACCCGTGCGTCCGAGAGTAGTTTATTCAATTCGGGCTTGGCTGAAGTTAGCACCGGTATAACCCGTTGTCAGCCAAAGAATGGCTCTAGCGCCGTCGCGAACAGCTTTTTCTACCGGTTCGGGGGTTCGCCCCGAGGGAACGGCTACAGGCTTAAAGCTAATGCCTCTACTGCCGAGCACGATTTCGCCGATAATCTGGGCTCGCCGCATATGATCGTCAGAAGTAATCAGATACACGCTCTCAATCCCTCTAGCTTTCAATTCATCTACCAGGGTGGTAAAATTTGTTACCGTATCCACCGCTCTGTAGTCTAGGTGCAGCCGATCGGACTTAATGCCCGCTTCTGAAAACACCCATTCGGCGAACTCTGGATTGCTCCCAGAAGACACCCAAATTGGCAATTGAGGATGCTTCTGAGCAAATTTTGCCGCAAAAACCTCTCGCTCCGTCGCCCCACCTAGAACTAACAAAGCTTGGGGTTTCAGAAGTTCGCTCTTAAGCTGGAGATAGCCAAACCAACACGCTATCACCAGCCCGACTAGGAACCAAAAACTGAATGAAGTCCTTAAACGCTTGTAACGCCGCGTGCTTGAATTGATTCTTAACCACATCTAAACCTATAAAAACTTTGCATAGCTGACAAAAGAACCATAACAAAAAATACCGCACGTACAGCCCACTAACAGGAATTAAAAATTAAAAATTAAAAAAGGGTCGGGGGATTTTAGATTTTAGATTTTAGATTTTAGGTTAAAGAATTGAATGTACAGCTTGTGTTGGGGCTGGAACTGGCGATTTTAGATTGAAGAATTGAATCTATAGCTTGTACGGGGCGTATGTAGGTGAATTCGTTGCGGATACGCACAACACAAGGGCAAAACCAGGCTTTACCCTTGTGTTGTTCGCGGTTCTTGATTTTTGAATGGGACTGGCCGGGTTCGAACCGGCGACCTAGCGCTTCAGATTTGTGTGAGTTTCCCCACTCTCTGGACTATTCCTTCACCGTAGACTTGTAGCCTTTAGGTGGTGGCCGTATGTTTAGGAGGTTTTATTGTGTTTTACTTCCTAAAGCCAGTCTCTGCACCTTCTTTACCTAAACTTAGATAAAGCTTGGCTCAAGATTACCTTATCTGCCGTCAGACTTAGGCTTCCTTGAGTTTGACCACATTCACTCCCAGAGTTTCCTCGCAGGGTGCCCGATTCTTCAGGAGGCGCTTGCTCTATCCATCTGAGCCACAGCCCCAGTTGCTGAACCGTTTTGATTATAGCAGCTTCCTGTCGATTTTGAGTTTTTTAATTTTTGATAATTATCGATCGCCCGCAGCCACTCTCCCGACCATGCGGGCAAAGTTCTCGGCGGCGGTGAGTGTGCCGGCGCCGTAACAAGCGCGCTGTCTCCATGCGGTGACAGGGAGATGTCCGGGGGGAGCATTTTCGCCCCACGAGAGTTCGCTGTAATATTTCCAATTTTCCTTGACTCGCCAGCCGACTCGATCGCACAATTCTGTATATTTCCCCCCAACGCTTTCCCAAATCTGATGCTGTACGGTAAATCCGAACCGCCCGCTGCTGTATTGTTGCCAAAGTTGGTCGATCGTGCGAAGGTCTGTAAGAGGAAACCCGTCAATATCGGCTGCACTCAGCCAGCCTTCATCTTCCCTAACAGCAATTTGCAGCAAAATTTCCCAAGTGTGTTCGTCAGCTTTGCGCCATTTTCCGGTTTCTAACAGCTTTTTGAGTTGTCGGTAATCCATCCCCACTTCAGAGATAGCCGGAGTTTGGTCAGGTATTGCGCCAATTTTCTCTTCGAGTCGGAGTAAAGTGTCGGCTATGAATTCGGGGTTTAGTTGTTCGAGGCGGTACAACACCCATTCTAACTGAGATTGAATGTACGTGCGGGCGATCGCACCTTGCTGCAATTCCTGTTGCAACTCGTCAAATCTGGCTGACCAATTTTGTTGATTGCGGGCAGATTCCCACATTTGTTTTGCCCACAGCAATCTCATTTGTTCTTGTTTTA
>Ga0335395_10000851_pt1 | contig 19287 bp, 11 predicted proteins | sample MAT02_FD_205744 | JGI IMG/M metagenome (GOLD analysis project Ga0335395, IMG submission 205744) | Freshwater microbial communities from Lake Fryxell liftoff mats and glacier meltwater in Antarctica - MAT-02 (spades assembly) (version 2) ...
CAGTCGATCGCACCAGAGAACTAGAAAAGCCTTTAAAAATCGCAATTTCATCAAACTCCCCATCACTTTCAATCTTCACGATTAAAACTTCTTGAGGACATTTTACAGTGTATTGTTCCAAGCGGTGAGCTATCGAATCAGTCATCGCAAATTTTGAAGGAATAAGGAAGAAGAACCCCCCCTGCCCCCCCTCAAGGGGGGAAAAGAAGGAAGAAGGAAGGGAAAATGGAAAAAAACCATGCCCGATACTTCGGGTGCGCTCACCACAAGTGCTTGATGCGCTAAATTACTTCACTACCAACTTAAATATAGCGTAATTTAAGAGTTATTATAGTAATTTAAGAGTTATTTTTTAAATTCACTCAGACATTTTTTAACAACAGAATCAAATCCAGTAGTATGGGCCCTCAACAAAAATATTTAACGTTTTTTCCTGGTTTTACTACATTGTCTAAGTCATAATACATTCAGGGGGAAGGATTCGGGGTGCAAATTTTATAATTTTGCTACATATTAGTCATCCGATCGCTGATTTTGACCTCAAGCTCGAAGATACTGCGGACAATTTATAATTTATTGAAAAACTAAAGGCTGCAAAAGTGTTTACAATACTTAACAGGAGTGCAGATTCGAGCCGATCGCCAAACTAATTATTTTAAAATGAGTGATTGCTATGTTAACTCTTTCTCTCAACCGTTTAGCTGCCAGATTTTCAGGAAAAGTTAATCTGCGAACAGTCGTGATAGTTCCCTTTGTTTTGCAAGTATTTGCAGCGGTGGGACTTGTGGGATATTTATCATTTAAAAACGGTCAAAGATCCGTTAACGATCTAGCCGGTCAGTTGATGGGCGAAGTCAGCAATCGCATCGAACAAAATTTGGAAACATATTTAGAAACTCCTCACCAGATTAATCAAAGCAAGCTAGATTCTGTGAAATTGGGTTTTGTGGACATGAAAGACTTGTCAGCTTGGGAGAAATATCTGTGGAGACAAGTGCAATTATACCGTTATATCAATTTTACGTCGATCGGCAATAAAAATGGAGAGTATCGCACGGGAGAAAAGATGTCCAATGGCACTTTATTGATTAACGCATCAGGCCCGTCTACTGGTTTTGACTTTCACTCGTACAATACTAACGATATAGGCGATCGGACCACAGTAGCAGCCGTTGTCAAAAATTTTGATATCAGACAACATCCTTCGTACACCTTTGCCGCCTTAGAAGCTAAAGCCACTTGGAGTTCTGTCTATGTATCCTTCCTCGAACCAACATTAATCCTTAGTGCACTCCAACCAGTGTATGACAGCAAAAAACAGCTAGAAGGAGTATTAGTTACTGCTTTGCGTCTCGACGCCATAGGTCAATTTTTAAATAGCCTCAAAATTGGCAAATCAGGGCAGACATTTATTATTGACAAAAATGGTATACTGCTAGCTACTTCCACCTCAGAAAAACCTTTTCGTACCCAAAAAAATCAAAAAGAACTGTTTAAAGTTACCGAAAGCAGCGATGCGGTAACTCAAGCAACAGCTAAATATTTAGAAACTCAATTTCAAGACTTGCACCAAATTAAAAAATCCCAGCAAATCTATTTTGAAATCAACGGCAAACAACAATATTTAAAAGTTATCCCATTTAAAGACGGCAAAGGTTTAGACTGGTTGATTGTAGTCGTCGTTCCCGAAGCCGACTTTATGGCACAAATTGATGCCAATACCCACACTACAGTGCTGCTGTGTATAGTGGCTTTGGGAATGGCAACAGTTGTCGGAATATTCACTTCCGGCTGGATTATCAAACCTATTCTCGAACTGAAAGACGCAGCAACAGCTTTGTCTGAAGGACAATTTGACCGAACTGTAAAACTCTATAAAACCCACGAGTTAGGCGTACTTGCCAAAGCTTTTAACAGTATGGCTGCACAACTGCAAGCATCTTTTAGGACCTTAGAGACTAAAAATAGCGAATTGCAGCGAATGGACAAACTCAAAGACGAATTCTTAGCTAATACTTCCCACGAACTCCGCACTCCCCTGAACGGGATTATTGGTATTGCAGAATCTCTAATAGACGGTGCGACTGGACAATTGCCAGAAACAACTAATATGAATTTAGCTTTAATTTCATCATCTGGCAAAAGACTTTCATCTTTAATTAACGATATCCTTGATTTTTCTCAACTTAAACATAAAAGTCTAGAACTGCAAATTAAACCAGTTGGAATCCGGGAAATTGTCTACATAATTCTGACTTTATCTAAGCCATTGGTAGGCAAAAAAGACTTGCAGTTACTCAATTCAATTAGTCCAGAATTGCCGCCAGTAGCAGCCGATGAAAATCGTTTAGAGCAAATACTTTACAATTTAATTGGTAATGCGATTAAATTTAGTGAAAGCGGTATTATTGAAATTTCAGCAGAATTGTTAATTGGCAACGAACAATCATCAATGCCTAGTTCTCAATTGGCGATTACTGTATCCGATACTGGTATTGGTATCGCCGTAGAGAAATTAGAGCGAATTTTTGAATCCTTTGAACAAGCTGACGGTTCTACTGCTAGGGAATTTGGCGGCACGGGTTTAGGTTTGGCGGTAGCAAAGCAATTAGTTGAATTGCACGGAGGTCAAATTCGGGTATCTTCAACTGTGGGAGTTGGTTCTCAATTTACCTTTACTTTGCCAGTATCGGAAGATCAACCAGAAATGAATGGGAAATATCCACTTGTCGCTGAGAACGATCGCAATTTTAGCAGTCGTCACATTACAACCCAACCATATATCATACCTTCTCTGTCACCTGCCTGTCAAAAAACACTGGAAAATGATAAAATTAAAGTCTTAATCGTCGATGATGAGCCAATTAATATTCAGGTATTAATTAACAGTCTTTCCAGCGAAAATTATGCCATAACTCAAGCCAGCAATGGGTTGGAAGCATTAACTTTGATTGAACAGGGATTTAAGCCAGACTTAATGTTACTCGATGTAATGATGCCTAGGATGACTGGTTATGAAGTGTGCCGAGAAGTTCGCAAAAAATACTCGCCTTTAGAACTACCGATTTTGATGCTGACTGCAAAAAATCAGACCTCAGATTTGGTAGAAGCTTTTAACTTAGAAGCTAATGATTATGTAACTAAACCTTTTATTAAAAAGGAATTGTTATCGAGAATTAATACGCAAATTCGTCTGGCAAAACTGAATGCAGCCTACGGCAGATTTGTCCCTCACGATTTTTTAAATTTACTGGAAAAGTCTAGCATTATTGAAGTCAAGCTAGGTGATAACCAAGAAAAGAATATGACGGTCTTGTTTGCTGATATTCGCTCATTTACGGCACTTTCAGAACAGATGACACCGCCAGAAAACTTTGCTTTTATTAATACTTATTTGGGTAAAGTCAGCCCTGCAATTAGAAACAATCATGGCTTTATTGACAAATATATTGGTGATGCAGTAATGGCACTATTTCCTACTTTTCCTGATGATGGGGTTCGAGCAGCAATTGATATGCAAAAGGAAGTTAATATTTACAACCAAGAGCGACAAGAAAATGGATTACCTCCTATTGCGATCGGCATCGGTTTGCACGTTGGGAATTTAATGTTGGGTACAATTGGTGAGCGAGAACGGATGGAAAGTACGGTGATTGCTGATGCGGTGAATCTCGCCTCTCGTTTGGAAGGGTTGACTAAGGTTTACGGTTCAGGGATTTTAGTGAGTGATACAATTATCTATCGTTTGAACGATCGCGAACAATATAAGTACAGATTTGTCGATCGAGTGACAGTGAAAGGGAAAATAACTGCTGTGTCGGTGTTTGAAATTTACGATACCGAAACAGAGCAGAGTATTGCGCTCAAGCAGCAAACTGCGGAGGTTTTTCAAGAAGGTTTGAATTTTTACTACCAACAAAAATTTGTTTTAGCACAAAAAATATTTCAGAACATTTTACACATTAATCCTGAAGACAAGGTAGCAATGCTATATTTCAAACGCTCTCGCAAGTATCGAATGTATGGAGCCCCTGATGGGTGGGTGGGAGTGGAAGCTTTGACAGAGAAATAGGGCGCACACCGTTCATCTCCTCAGCCCTCGTGTTTGAAATTTTTATTGTTATACGCCGTTTTTTGTGAGTTGTGAGATTGTTTAGTAACTTGCAATGCTATGCAATTAGTTAGTTTCAGACTTTAGCTTTGATTTCGTAAGCTGTCGCGCATCTAATTTAAACAATCCCAGTTAGGATAACTTTTGTGGGGTGGGCAGGAAAACCCGCCCGAATGTTAAATTTTAATGCTCAACAACTTAGAATGCAGTTCCTTGCTTAAAAGTAATTTACTGGCCAGTAGCCGATCGCCCTTGTTTACCTAGTCTAATTAGCACAAAATAGGATAAGTAAACTACATAGATTCCTAAAGCTGCCATAGCTAGAAAGCCCAAGAAGGTTGGGTTGGTGGTAGAGTGAAACATCTGTTTGTAAAGCCAAGGCGGGTCAAGCCAAATGCGACAAAATGGTTCGTCAATGACCTGATTTTGAGATTTGAAAGCACAAGTTAAGAAGGGAATTTGAGCGATCGCACCTAATCCGCTGTAAACAGTAATCGCCCATCGCCAAGCAGTAAAAGCCAGCTTCAGAGGCGACTGGGGCCGATCGGCAATTTCTTCGTTCAAATCCGCCCAAAACCACAGACAAGCAGGAATCAAAGCTCTGGCTATCGGCGATGACACAAAGCCCACGGGTAGCGCAGCCATCATCAGGTAAAGTGTAATTGTCAGCAAACTCGCCACTCGCCAATAGATCATCAACAAACGGGCGATCGCATCAGCTTTGTTAACAACAGCCCAAATCAGCACTACCAGGGGTATCGAAACCGTTAATAACACCGACAACCGATAATCCATCCAGACTAGGGGTTGAAACCAAGGCCCGGTGGCTGCCAATAAAAGACTTAACATCTTCGGGAAAATATACTCACTTATTTGTGGAAAATCTTACTACAAAAAAGCCAAAAAAGCAGCAACTGGGACATCTTTATTATGTTCCAGTTGCTGCTTCACTTGGGGCAGACGTAGGCTGCATAGTTTTAAAGATACAAAAAAGAGGATAGAGGGCAAATTTTGCCCTCACATTTTAGCTCAACCTCTGAATTGCTGCTTCATTCGTCGTAGATGCGGCACTCAGCAGCGTCAGGGTTGTCGTCGCAATATTTTTCAAAGGAATTCTTGGGTTTAACTTGCTTTTGGTGGGAAGCTTCTGCTTGAAGTTCTTCAACTGCGTCCCAGGCTGCGGCACACTCGCCAGATGTACTGCCACTTATGTCGCAGACGGTACGAGCGTTTTCGAGTTCTTCTTCAATTTTTTCTTGGATGTTGCCCGCGGGTGTTGTTGTCATATTCACCTAATATGTCGATACTTTTGATCAAAACATTACATGGAATTGTCATGTCAAACTGTATCAAGCTTGATCTTTTAAGATTTGGGCGATCGCACAGTTGACAGCAAACTGATTCATTTTATGGCAATGTTAACTTATGTTAACACAAAAACAGTTCATCGATCGCAAAAGAAGTGGCCGTCCTGCGGGAAGCCGATGCAGGTTAGCCTAATGTAGAAGATAGTTTTTATAGAGAATTTTGTCAGATGTATGATCAAAACGAAATGCAGTGGGTCAGCGCTTTATCAACCCGTCCTTCTTTGGAGTCCGCCCTCAGAGAAGTTATAGAACAAGCCGATCGCCTCTTAGAAGGTCCCGCAGATTTGGGGCTGATATTTATCTCTTCTGCCTTTGCCAGCGAGTATTCTCGGCTGATGCCTTTACTCAAAGAATTACTGCCAATTCCGGCTCTGATTGGCTGCGGCGCGGGGGGAGTCATCGGTACGAATCGGCGAGGCATGACGGAAGAAGTAGAGGGTTCTCCAGCCATAAGTTTGAGTCTGGCACGCTTGCCCGGAGTAACTGTAAGAACTTTTCACGTCGAAGCAGAAGAACTACCGGACTTGGATAGTCCCCCTGACACTTGGGTGGATTTGTTGGGTGTGCCGGCCCAGGAGGAACCGCAGTTCATCATTTTAGCCGATCCCTTTTCGTCAAAAATTAACGACCTTTTGCAAGGGCTCGATTATGCCTACCCCGGCGCGCCGAAGGTAGGGGGACTGGCTGGCGGGGATGGTACTAGGGGTGTGGCGCTGTTCTGCAACTATCAGCTTTATGGAGAAGGGACGGTAGGGGTGGCTTTGAGTGGCAATATAGTTTTGGAAACGATCGTCGCTCAAGGTTGTAGACCGATCGGGCGTCCGTATCGAGTGACAGAAGGAGAGCGCAATATTTTGCTCAAAATTGCAGAACAAACCGATGATTCAGGGTTTGAGACGACTGAGCGATCGCCCTTAGAAGCTTTGCGAGAGTTGGTACAAACTTTGAGCGAAGAAGACCGAGAATTAGCCCAACACTCGCTTTTTGTGGGGGTAGTCAGCGATGAATTCAAGGTTTTACTAGAGCCTGGAGATTTTTTGGTCCGAAATTTGTTGGGAGTGGATCCAAAAGTGGGAGCGATTGCGATCGGCGATCGAGTCCGTCTGGGACAGCGCATCCAATTTCACCTACGGGATGCCCGCACCTCCGCAGAAGATCTAGAGATGTTGCTGGAACGTTATCAGCGATCGGCCGAGGACAGGGGTACATCCAGTGCTGGTGCTTTGATATTCTCTTGTCTAGGGCGCGGTGAAGGGCTTTATGGCGAGCCCAACTTTGACTCCAGACTATTCGCCAGATACCTCAACAACATTCCCCTGAGTGGCTTTTTCTGCAATGGTGAAATCGGCCCCGTCGGCGGAAGCACTTTTCTGCACGGCTACACCTCGGTATTTGGGATTTGCCGCCAAAATTCCTAATTTGTTGACGGTTAACTGTTGACTGTTGACTGTTAACTGTTGGCTGTTGGCTGTGGTTAGTAGTTAGTTGTTAGTATAACCAATAACCAATAACCAATAACCAATAAAAAAGCGGCAGTCGCCTGCCGCTTTTTCTTTCAACTAGATATCAGGAAACCTTAGAAACTAAAGGTTGTCCGCAGGACTCCTACCCAGATATCGTCGTTTTTGTTGTTGTGTTCGGGGTTCATAATCATGTAAACGCCCGGTGTCACTGAGATAAAGTCATTGACTTGGAAGCGATAGAAACCCTCTAAGTGATAAGAGGTGTTCCGGTCTTTGGCGGCATCGCTAGAAGTAACTTTTGGCGGTACACCGAAGACGAAGCCGAGGAGATTACCACTACGACCAAAATCTGGCAAAGACAAGGTGACAGCACCGTTTTGGATGGTAGCGTCTCTGTTGGAGTTCCGCAGTTGTTCGGCCCTGGTGTAACCGTACCAACCGCCAATCTGAAAGCGGCTGCTAGGCTTGAAGTTAACTTGTACACCAAAGTTATCGGATCCAGTGCCTGCCTGACCGAAGGGGCGGTTAGCTAAGGAACTACCGGTACTGCCCATAATACCTACATCACCACTCCGATTGTATTTCCGAGTGTAGCTCACGCCGACATCCAACGCTTTCCCTAGAGATGCGTTGAGCTGACCGATCGCGCTGAAGGAACCGTCGAAAACGCCTCTGCCATTTGCAGGGTTGGGAGCGTCGTTGTCGGAAGCAAGGTAGCCTACTGTGGCTTTCAACGTGTTACCCAAGCTGTAATTCACAGCAGCACCAGCTCCTTCGGGGCCGCGGAAGATTGCTGGGTTGTAACGTCCAAACCTGGAGATAGAACCGGTACCAGCATCTCCAAAGGGAGTAGTCAGAGGAGCAATGTCATCAAGATTCAATCCTTTGGGTCCTAACCAGACTGTCGCATTGCCTACTGGGAAGCGATAGAACGCCTTATCCAGTTTGAATGCGTTAGCGTCGGAATTGCCACCGTCAACGCCGAGGCGAGCCATGTTCGTGCCAGCGGCAGTGGCGTCACCGTAGTTGGGGAGGTTGACAGCTTGCAAGCGAGTTCTGAGCAAGTCTTTGCCGGTGAAGCTGGTGTCGAAGTTCAACCGCACTCGGTAGCCGAACGTGGTAGATGTTTTGTCGTCGTGAAGCTTTACACCATCTCCAAAGGTGTCGCTAGCCGTAAAGATTACTTCTCCTCTCAACTTGGTGGTGGTGGAGAATTGGTTGGCTTCGAGTTCTGCGGTGCGGGCTTCTAGGGCATCTACTCGTCCGCGCAGGGTAGCGAGTTCGGCTGCAAATTCTTCTTGCAGCTTTTGTAGAACTGCTAAGTCATCTTTGGTGACGAAGGTACCTGTTGATGAGCTAATTAGCTTGGTTACTTGGTCTAAGCAGGCGTTGAGGCCGGCTGCAAATTCGTAGCGAGTCAGAGCCCGGTTGCCACGGAAGGTGCCGTCGGGATAACCTGCGATACAACCGTAGCGTTCGACTAGGGATTGCAAGGCTTGGAATGCCCAGTCTGTCGGCCGCACGTCGGAGAGTTGGGATACCGATGTCACTTGGGACATGGCTCCAGACTGTTCGGTCGAGATGGCTTGGGGAGCAGCGGGGACGATCGGGTTGCTGAGTTCTGCTGGTGCTGTCTGAGCAACTTCTACCTTGGTAGCGGTTGGGAGTTGAGTATTTGCGATCGCGCCATTCAGAGTGCTTTGCACTGCCAAGTCAGATGCTTGGGGCAATGCTACAGCGGCTGAACTGGTATCTGGTTCGACTTTTGCCAGAATTTCTGAAGCAACCGGGGCTGCTGCGACTGTTTCTGCGACTGGTTCTGTGATGACGACTGCTGCAATTGACTCAGATGGCTGAGCTGTTGCTGGCTGGTTGACTACCGCAGTTGCGGTTGCTTCTACAGCGATCGCACCGCCACAAGTTACTGTCGATAATCCCAGAATGGCCGGGGATACTAGCAGTAAATTCCAAAAAGTTTTATTCATTATTCCTCACACCATCACACACTATATTTACTTTAGCAGCAAGTCCCAACTGCTCGTTTTTTGGCTTTGCTGCCTGTTCACAGTTCACAATATATCTTTTACTGCTTCTTAGCCTATCTGTCAAGGTTTTTAACCAGAACTTAAAGCTAGCTTCCCTTGGGGACTGTTTTCCCGGATTAGCCGAGAACAGAGGGAGCGAGGCAGACAGATGCACAAAGATTTTGTAACATCTCACACTTGACAACTTATGAGTTTTGTGATGTCTGTGTGAAATTTAGTATAATCTGCTCTATCTGCAATATTTTAACACAATTTTTTCTCAGATTTGCCAACGGTATCTGCCTGAGTGTCTGCCAGCTAAAACTTCGCAATTATAAGTAATTTTAATAATGCTTATCGCGCGATCGGCACTATTGCACCTTTTGGCAGGCGTACTGAAGCCTTGTATGCTATGCTACATTCGTCTAGAGAATATATTTATGATAAAAAACAAATTATGATTGAGCGAAATATGTTTACACAGGAAAAACCACAAATACCGTGGCTGAACCTTGTTAGTACAAGAGTGAGGATTTATGGAAGATTTCGGCATTATTATTGCCTGCTGCGACCAAGATTATCTGTTTGCTAAAGGTTGCTGTGCGAGTATCAGATACTTCCTGGGAGATGTGCCGATTTGTTTGTTGATTGACGGCACGTTTTCGGTAAGTGCTTTGGAAAAGTCCTATGGGGTGCGAGTGATCGATCGCACCAACGTGGCACAAGAGGTTCTCAGGAAAAGAAGTTTTGGCTGGGGCAAAACTAAGATGATTGCTTTCTGGGAAAGTCCTTGGTCAAATTTTCTGATGTTAGATGCAGATACGATTGTTTGGGGCGATGTTCTCAAATATGCTAATTTTCAGGAATTTGATTTCACTATAGACCAACCTTGTCAGGAAAACTCCGATGCAGATGTTGGAAAATTTTTCTTTGACATTCCTGGAGTGGAGAAGTATTTCCCTAATTTTTCCTGGCAAAAAGCTCAATCAGATTATTTTTGTACTGGTACTTTCTTTGCTAAACGGAATATTTTTAGCCTAGAAGAATATGTAGAGATTTTAGATTTTACGGTGGCACATCCGGGGATATTTAAGTACGGAGAAATGGGTTTTTTGAACTTTATGATTTTCCGGGCGGCCCAAGAAAATAGGCTGCGAGTACAGAATGTGGATATGCAGTTGTTGGTGCCGGATTTTGACCAGGATTTGCTGAGAAAGCAGTTTCCGATTGAGGAAAACGGGCCTGGGGGCGATCGCACAGCAGCGACTGTGATTCACTGGTGCGGGCCAAAACCGACTTTATCGACATCTAAAGTTTACTCGGAACCGATGAATTTTTGTCGCCGAAAATGTCAGGAAGATGTTTGGAATCGCACTGGTTTGGGGGCGGAAATGTTGTTGCAAGTTGAGGATTGGCAGCGATCGATCTATGTGTATAAGAATAAGTTTAAGAAGAAGTTTCGGCAGTTGACGGGGAAGTAATATCTAATCCGGTAGCATCGGAATTATTATTAGCCGAAATGAGGAGACTGCACGTGCCGTTTCCCTACAATGTTATTTTGGGTAGGGAAACGGCACTGCCGTGTCCGAACTATTGTAATGAGGAGACTGCACGTGCCGTTTCCCTACAATGTTATTTTGGGTAGGGAAACGGCACGTGCAGTCTCCTGATGGTTCGACTTAATCATCCAGGGGTAAAGTTGGGCCGGATGGCGGTAAAACCTGGCGGTGAACGGTGATTTTGTCGCTTTCCCGCTGAGTTTGCATTTCTACGGCGATCGCCTCAAATTCGATTTCCATGCAGCCGTAGGGGATTTCCAACTCCGCACTTGCTTGGACATTCCCCAAACCGTTAGCTGCAAATTCAGTAATCCACCGAGGCCCGTCGAGAATTACATAGGTTTGCCGATCGTACACCCAAATTTTCACAAAAATTCGTGGCATCAATTCTGGCAATTGCACTCTGACTTTTACTAGCTTCCCTGCGACTATTTCCCTAGGCGGTTCAATAACAGGCATTGGTACTACCTCGTCTTGTGCCAAAACGTAAGGAGTCATCGGAGTTACTTCTGCTTCGATGACTGTTGTTTCCTTTGCTACCACCTTTTTCTGCGGTTGGGGCGCGATTTCGTCGAAAACGACAAATTCTCTGGCTTCCCAGCTAGTAGATTTGGGTGCGGAAATTTTAGATTCGGTGGTTTCGACTGGCGGTGGAGTTGGAGTGTTTTCCTCGACAACGGCAATTTCCTCCCGGCTATTTTCCGCTACTTTCGGAGTTGGTGACAGGGAGGTTGCTTTCAGCCATTCGGGGGATTCACCGCTACTGACAAAAGAACTCAATCGCGACCAAAATCGATTTTGGACGTTTAAGGTTTGAAATGCTTCTTTTGTGGGCGCTGGCTGAGTTTCTGATGCTGCTGTTTCTGGTTGGGGGCTGTTTTCGAGTTTTTGGTCGATCGCAGGGAATCCAGCTTTTTCCAGGGAATTCGCGCTTTCTGAAGGTTGAGTTTGTGACTCTAATTTGACATCTGGTTGTTGAGTTGCTACCTCAGTTTGAGGAGAATGGGAGATTTCTGATAGGAATTGTTCTCGGTTGCTGTCTGGAAGTTTGCGACCGAATGCGGGCAATTCTAGTTTGTTGCTAACACTTTTCTCCTGACGGCTACTGAGTTTTGGGGGTAATGTATTATTGCTTTGATCGGCGGTTGGTGAAGAGTCAGCGGATTTTTCTAATAGCTTGAGGAAGGATAGATTAGGTTCAACAGAAGCTTGTTTTGAGGCGATAAGGGAGGGTTCAGGTTTGTATTTCTGTTCGCCGAAATTGTCTTCAATGACATCTAGAAGCTGCTCTAAACGGGCTGTAATTGTAAAAAATTGAGTGGTTAGGGAGACATTCCCACTGCTGAGAATTGCTTCTCCTAAAATTAGGCGGCTTTTGCACTCGGCTGGAATGTAGGTGACGCAGGCAAAGATGCAAGGGGGATGTTGTTCTGGCATCGGCTGCTGGATTTCTGCTAGAACTTGTGAGGTTTGCGGATCGCGCAGGTAGATTTGTAGTTGTGTTGAACCTATGAGTTTTGTGAGCTCTGCGGTTTGGGATTGGCTAATTGGTGTTGGGGTTTTGCTGGGGGTTTGGGGAAGGTCGATTTTGCCGGAAATGATTAAGGGGCGGCCTAGTTGGGTGACGAAGCTTTCTCGATCGAGAATTATTTGCAGATTATATGGGGATTTGGGCGGAGACGGTTGAGGAATCGGGAATTGGTGGATTTTGCTGGGCTGCGGTTCTGGGATTGGTGTGGCGCGATCAGCTTCGGCTGCAAGTTCTGAGTCTATTGCGGAACTTGCAGCTTCTGTTTCTGTGGAGTCGATCGGCTGTAATGGTTCCGAGGTTTCCGATTCTGCCTGCAATACTTCCAACTGAACGCCGTACTGCCAAGGTTTAGCTGGTTTTGATTCGGGATCTGCCAAGCAGGAAAGTTCCCACTTGCCTGGTTTGAGGCGGGTGTAGGGAATTATGACTACTAATCCTTCTGGATTGGTGCGAGTCGATCGACTTTGGACTTGCCGCTGCGGTGGTACTTGTAACAGCGAAGTGTAGCTAACGCGAATTTCGATATTGGTGTTGGGGTGCGGAACCCTCGCCACGACGCGATACTTACCTTCTAAAATTTCCACATCGGGGGTTTCTAGCGGCAACCAGGTGCGATCGCCTTCTTTCTGTAGCAAAAATTCTAATTTTTTCATGATTTTCTTTCCCCTTGGAGATCTCCGCTTTATTCCTTCAAGGTTGGCGGTGGTTTGTTTTCCGACAGCTACAGGTATTCGATTACTCTATGTTTTATACTTTAACATCCCGAATCGATTTTGGATTTCAGATTGTAGATTTCCGATTCAAGAAAGTAGATACTCTCACCAAGGACTCCCAATGATACTGAAAGCAGCCCAATAGAAAGGATGCGATAGATTTTTGGTATCGAGTTGAGGAATAGACAATGGTAAAACAGTTTCCCCTCTGGAAGTTCGTAATTGACCATTTTCGATAGTGACTTTACCTTCGATCGCAGCTATTTGCGCTTGTCGCATCGCTTCGGCTTTAATTATTGGAGGATCCTTTGGTTTGCTGATTTTTAATTGCTGATAAAACTCAGTCATTAGCGCTAGAGTCCCCGCATCACTCACATACCACAAGCTAGCCAGGGCTGATTTTGCTCCTGATTGCAGTGCTAAGCCAGCAAATCCTAATTCTGCCTCCTTGTCTCCTATGGCTGTTTTACAAGCACTTAATACTAATAGTTCTAGGGGCGGATTGTTCCATTTTAAGTCTCTCATTTGATCCAGTCCCAGTTGAGTGTCCCAAAATTGAATATAGGAGTTTTGGGGAGATCCAGACCGGAATTCTGCATGAGTGGCGAGATGGATAATTCCGTATCTTTTTTTCAGTCGCTGGGATTGCAAGTTGACTATAGTGAAGTCTTCGTTGAGAAATGATTGACCGGGCCACTGTTGGGCGATCGCCCTTAGTTCAAAGGGAACTGCTGGTAGCGGTTGTTTGTTAGATGTTTCCGAAAAAATTGATGCCCCCATTGCTAGGACTTGGGCGTTTCTGAGATCGGCGTAGTTAATGTCTGTGAATTTGAAAGCAGGGATGCGGGCTAAACTATATTTTTGGATCAGGAATTGCTGTCCGTCGTGCATTGCAGCCAGGGGTAAGGTTCGCAAACCTTCACCCACACAGAATAGTAGGGTTTCAATTTTTGCTGTTTGTAAGTCCGCTTCCAGGGGCGCTACGATCCATTGATAGAGTTTTTGGGCTGGTTCTAAATAGCTGGTAGTGTTGATTTTTCTGGGGTTGGTAATTTCGCTGCTGAATGCTTTAGCTACTGGCTGCAAGTTTTTGAGTTTGGCATCGGGTACGCTGCGGAGGATTGGCGCGCGATCGGGCAATATCAATATTAGTTCTAGTTGGTCTGTCCGCGGTATCGCATAAATTAAAGCTGGTCTTTTCTGAGTTTTAACTGCTAGGCGAGATAGAGTTTTTGCTATTTGTTCTGCCGTTCTCGATCTAGCCCCAAAGTTTTCTGACAAGTATTTTTGATAATCTTCTTCCCAGTCTAGTTCGATTCTGGTAACAGCTTCGGCGAGATTGCCTTCGTCCAGGATCTTTCTCATTTCTTGCCCGTTAAGTCCACCTGTTTCTTTTGGCTGGGCGATTGTGCCGAGGTTAGCGGTACTCCACCAGAAAAATATGAATGTTAAACAGTAAAAAAATGCTGTTTTGATTCTTTTCTGAGTTCTATTTTGATGGCGTTGTTGCTGGGATTGGTAGTGCATTGTTTTATGCCGATTATTGCAATCTTCAACCCTTGAAAAAAGCAGAGGTTTTAATCTAGACGGGAACTAGGACTATCTTTTCCAGATCATAGCATCAACAGTCGTAGATACAATTCCCAATTCCCAATTCCCAATTCCCAATTCCCAATTCCCAATTCCCAATTCCCAATTCCCAATTCCCAATTCCCAATTCCATCGGACTGAAATCAGTTACATCCGTTACATCCGTTATATCCGTTACATCCGTTACAGAATCCGTTGCCGAACTTCCGACTTCCATCAGTTACATCCGTTATATCCGTTACATCCGTTACAGAATCCGTTGCCGAACTTCCTTCTTCCTTCCTTCGATAACAGCTTTGCCAAAACATTTCGCGTTATCTGCTGAGCTCCGGGATTTAGAACGGGCGATCGCAACTGTGGCGCATTATAATCATCCAATCCCCAGATCCACTGCATCGAACCAGTCGCAAATACTTTCGCCCCCGAATCTGCCGTATAAACCGTCATGTCAGCATAGCGAGTCCCCCCACCGTAAGGATATGGAGAATGGGCGACACGAACTATATTTTTCGGGGCATTACCAAACATTCGATCGACTTCATAACCCAAAAGTCCTGGCAACTTGTCACCCTGTTTTAAATCAGTTTTTTCGAGTAGCCAATCGGGGGCGCTTTCATCAATCACAATATCAGAATTCACCTGAAATGTTTCGTACATCACACCAATCAAAGCATCTTCGGGGCGGCCGATAAGACTGTCTCGCCAGCGAGTTGTCACCAAAGAATCGAATGTCCGCGATTTACTGTAAGTAGCTAATTGGGCAGGTTCTGGTTTGCCAATTCCGTAATTTATATCCCCAGCAACAGCTATTTCTAAAGGTAAATTTACCGCATCAACTTCGTGAGTCAATCCGCCCATAGGATCTAAATCAGCCATTTCTTTATAAGCTACAATAGTTCGATTCACTTCGCCAGTAATTCGGCTCGGTTCTAAGCGAATTTGCCAATAGCAAATATTGGAGCCAAAAAAGCCGATACTAACGCCTTCATCCCTAGCTGTCTCTATATTTTCTCGCATATGTCTCGACCAATATTCGTCATGACCTACGGACAAAAATGCTTTGTGAGACAATAGTAATCTGTCGTTAAAATGCGTGTCAATATTAGTTGCATAAGTGACATCATAGCCTTCTTTTTCCAGCCACCTCAGCATATTGTATTCCCAACCAGCGCTCGAAGTTCTCCTTTTTGGCTGAAAATTGGTTAAAAATTCGCCCGCACCAACGCCATAAGCTGCGTTGCGGTTGGGACTCATGGCATAGGGCCGATTAAAGGAAACTTTATAAGCTTGTTTGGCGCGACTGTTCCAGCGGTAAAGGGATTTGTAACCCCAATTGTTGTAAGCTTGAAAGGTAGTAACACTGGATTGAAATAACAAATCGGATTTGCGAGCGTCATCCCGGACTACAAAAATAATATAACTTTGCTTGCCCGTTTTGCTAGCCGTCAACTTAGCTAAATAAATGCCACTTGTCCAATCATCTGTGCGATCGGGAATTTGCAAAAGATACGGGTCTTGCCAATCGCACTCTATTAATCCCGATGCTTCGTCTTCTCTCGGCGGAATTTGTCTAATTCCTTTGCGAATAATTGGGTCATTCATCCGCCGTCCGCCCAGTCCATTATACCATCCCATCCGAAATATGTCTATAGTATAGTTGGGTTCATTGGTATTAACAAATAATTTGATTTCGTCTCCCCGATCGACGCTGGTAAGAGAGGCATAACCTTCGATTTCTCGTTTGATAGCAGGATTTGTCAACTGCCAATCGGTAGTGCCTGGTTTTTGGTTTTCTAGGGCTGTGGAATTATTGGCGATCCTCTTCGTTGGCGTAGCCCCCGTAGGGGCGGGCTTCGCTAACGCACTTTTTTCCAAACTAGAATAGTTTTGAGAACTTGCTGCTGTGTTAGCAAAAAAAGGAGCCGCTAAGCCAGTTAAGAAAGCTTGGATAAACTCTCTACGACGCAATCTCCCAAATAGTCGAATAGTCATTCAATTTTAGATTTTAGATTTTAGATTTTAGAGCCTGGGATGTGATGTCAGGCTACACATAGCTTTACATCAGTCTCCCAAAACATCATACCTGGGATAGATTATTGGCGATCGTACAACTCCTGCGATCCAAATGGGTGATGTGTCGATCGCATTTCTTCACATATTATGTCTTAGGCTCTATGATATAGCAACCGCCACATCGGTGAGGACATAAATAACTTCATGAATAGAGCCGATACCCGTACTGCATCAATGGTTTGATTCGGGTTATGCAACTGTCAACTGTCCACTGTCAACTGTCAACTGCTATATATGCCTTATGGCTACATTCCTAGACGCACGCGGGGCCAAAAACCCGGTTTCTGCGTCAATATCTCTCGGAGAAATGCAGGATTTTTCCCAGAAACCGGGTTTTTTGCGTCTACGCTATTTGTTTTGACCCCCGTTACTTTGTACCGCCGATGAGTCAATCAACCAATTCCCCGCTATCCCAACCAGTTTCGCGACGAACCGCCCTCAAATTCCTGGGAGTCGGTGCCGCCGGCGGGCTCCTCGGCTACTCTCGATTTTCCAAGCCAGAGCCCACCGTTTTTGTGCAAGACACCCTCGACTTACCGCGACTGCTAAACGGCCCCAAAACCGTTGTAGTTGTCGGGGCTGGCTTGGCTGGACTCGCCTGCGCCTACGAACTCAGTCAGCGGGGTTTCGCCGTAACGCTGTTGGAAAAATCGCCCCAACTAGGCGGCAAAATTGCTAGTTGGCCGATACAAGTGGGGAACGAAACTTTTATGATGGAACACGGTTTTCACGGTTTTTTCCCGCAATACTACAACCTCAAAAGTGTAGTTCAAGAACTAGAAATCACCGATAACTTTGTATCTTTAGAATCCTACGCCGTTATCTTTCGAGATGGCAAATATGACCCGGAAGTTTTCCGCCCCAATCATTCAGCTTTTCCCTGGAATATAGTTGACTTGGGGATATCTTCTCCCAACCGGCTCAAGTGGGGAATCAATCTGACTAAACCCGCTCACTGGCAAGTGTTTCGGGAAATCGGCGGTTTTCAAACTCAAAAAAGTTTCGCTAGACTCGACAACATATCAGTTGCCGACTGGGTAAAAGGTGAGTTTCCTCGCGGACTTTACGACTTGTATTTTCTGCCTTTTGCTAAGTCTAGTCTCAACGCTCCCGACGAATTGAGTGTGGGAGAATTAATGCAGTTTTTCCACTTCTACTTTTTCGGCAATCCAGAGGGTTTAGCATTCAACGGCACGCGGCAAGATATGGGAACCAGTTTGGTGCAACCCATTGCTAAATCCATTGAAAATAAAGGTGGCAAAGTATTGACAGATGTCGCAGTTAGTGGCATTCACTGGGAAAATGGCAAGATTAATTCTCTGAGTTATCAGTCGGGAGATGTGCAAAGTAAAGTACCTTTTTGGGTAAAGCACAACTCGCTGATTAATGACAGTAACTCTACGGAATATTTCGGTGCTGGAGATAGCGTCTATGCCACAGTGCCGGGAGGAAAAGAGGCGATTTCTCTCAGTTGCACTCACCAAGGTTGCACAGTTCAGAAGCAGAATGATGGTCAATTTCATTGTCCTTGTCACGGGGCCGTTTTTGATGCCGAAGGGCGAGTTATCAGCGGCCCAGCACAACGGGATTTACCTAGATTTAAGGTAGTTGCTAAAAAAGAAGATGAGGTACAATTGGCAGCAGCCGTTGACAATTCCCCAACTCAAAAATTGGGGGAAACATTGCAGGCTGATTACTATGTTTTTGCGACAGATGTTCCGGGGATGCAGCATTTGTTTAGTTTGGCTAGCGGTGAGGTTAATCCGCAGGTGCAAAGCCGGATTGAGAGTTTGAAAATAGCCGATCCGTTTGCGGTAGGACGTTTTTGGTTCGATCGCGATTTTGCCTGGGAACACAGTAATTTTAGTTCGCTTTCTGGCTACAAACTGACTGACAGCATTACGCTTTACCACCGAATTCAAGATCAATTCATCGCGTGGAACAAACAAACTGGCGGCAGCGTAGTCGAGTTACACGCCTATTGTTACAAGGAGAAGGAATTTCCGAATCAACAAGTTTTGCTAGCTACTTTTGAAGAAGAGTTGTATGAAATTGTCCCGGAATTAAAAGAGGCAAATATGCTGCACCGGGAATTGGTAAATCAAAAGAATTTCTCTGGCTATCCGCCCGGTAGTTATGCGGAACGCCCGGAGACTTGCTGCGATGTGCCTAATCTTTTGTTCGCGGGAGATTGGGTGAAAATGCCGTTTCCTTGCGGTTTAATGGAAAGGGCGGTGAGCAGCGGTTTGTTGGCGGCTAATGCTATTTTATATCAGGAAGGTTTGCAGAGGCGATCGCTCTTGACGGTAAATCCTGAAGGCGTACTGAAAATCTAAGGTTTACCGTTGGGTGGGGCGGGTTTGACAGATTGTCCATTATTGACGATTATTGTTGGTGAAACCCGCCCCTACAGGAATGTTAAGCTTGCTATAATTGGGGAATATTTGTCATGCAAAATAATACCATAAAATCTCCATTTCAGATCACCGAAAAAACTCACATCCGCCAGTTAGGAATTAACCTCAATCAATGGTATACTGTGGCTCGTAGTACAGAGGTACAGAGTCAGCCGCGGGCTGTGATATTGTGGCATCGGGCGATCGTACTTTTCCGCGACAGTGCAGGCAAAATCAACGCTTTAGAAGACAGATGTCCGCACCGACAAGTTAAACTCAGCCACGGCAAAATCAAAGGCGATTTAATCGAATGCGCGTACCACGGATGGCGGCTGAATGCCAGCGGAGAATGCGCCGAAGTCGATTATTTAGCAGAAAATCAAAAGCTACCTAACTGCAAAATTCGCTCTTATCCAGTCAAGGAACAAAACGGTTTTATTTGGCTGTTTCCCGGCGACGC
>Ga0335395_10000852_pt1 | contig 19282 bp, 12 predicted proteins | sample MAT02_FD_205744 | JGI IMG/M metagenome (GOLD analysis project Ga0335395, IMG submission 205744) | Freshwater microbial communities from Lake Fryxell liftoff mats and glacier meltwater in Antarctica - MAT-02 (spades assembly) (version 2) ...
TCTACCTCGAGGCCGAGGCGCTCGGCCTCGCCGCGACCGGCATCGGTTGCTTCTTCGACGACCGCATGCACGCGCTGCTCGGACTGCAGAGCGGCGAGTTCCAGAGCCTCTACCACTTCACCGTCGGCGGCCGCGTCGACGACCCGCGCCTGCGCACCCTCGATCCCTACGAGCCGCTCGCGCGCTGACGCGATGTTCTCTCCCCACGTCGCGCCGCGGCTGCCGGCCTCAGAAGCGCTCGTAGCGGAACGGCAACCCGAGCGACTGGCACGCGACCGACAGCTCGCGGGCCAGCGCCGGCGGGCCGCAGAAGAACACGTCCGGGCGAGCCAGCCCGGGCTCGCCCGCGAAGCCGCCGAGCAGCGCGGCGAAGTCGGGGCGCCCGAAGCGGGTGCGCGCGCGCAGGCCGGTGATCAGGTCGATGCCGCTGCTCTCGTGGAGGATGACGCGCGCCAGCTCGACCATGCTGCCCTCCATGTCGGGCCGCGCCGCGGTGAAGTAAATATGGATGTCGAGCCAGTTGTCGCTGGCCTCGAGCTCCCCGAGCAGTTGCGTGAACCACTCGAAGGCGTGCTGCTCGCGGGAGATCCACACGAAGTGCAGGCGCTTGAGCCGAAAGTCGGCGCCGCCGCGGGCCCGCTGTAGATGCAGACTCTGGAGCACCGACGCGAAGGGCGTCACGCCGATGCCCGCCGCGATCGTCACCACGTGCTCGCAGGCCTGGATGTGCGTGCTCGGCGTGCCGTAGGGGCCGTCGACGTGGACCTCCTGGCCAGCGTGGCTGCCCGGCGCCGCGAACCGATCCTGCAGCGCGCGCGTCCAGTTGCCGAGCGACCGCACGTGTACGGTCAGCGCGTCCGGCTGCTCGGGCGCGCTGGTCAGCGTGAACGGGTGCCACTCGCTGCGCGCGACCGCGGGCACGCGGAGGTACACGAAGTCACCGGGGTCGTAGGCGAAGCCGGCCGGTCGTTCGAAGCGCAGCATGGTGACCCCGGAGGCGAGCGGCCGCGCGTCGAGCAGCTTGACCGGCGCCCGCCGCAGCGAGCGTCGCAGGCTGCGCTCGACGGCATACGCGCTCGCCGGCGCGAGCAGCCAGATCCAGAGCACAGGCCCGTGGAACACCGCGACGATGAACCACAGCCACCAGCCGGCGTGTACGCGATGAAACAGCTCGAAGTGCCCCGCTGCGCGCACGCGGTCGCGCGCGCACAGCCAGATCAGCGCCAGGATCGCGAACAGGGCGAAGCCAGTGGTGTTGGCCGTGCTCCACAGCGGCGCGCCGGAGACGGCGACGTTGATCAGGTGGGCGAGCGCGTGCACGCAGGACAGGCCGAACACCACCTCACCGATCAGCCGATGGATCCCGACGCTCTCGTCGAGCGGGAGCACGCGCTCCCACCGGCTGCGGCGGACCCGGGTCCACAGGTGGCGCAGCATCGGGACCAACAGCAGCGGGCCGTCGAGGTTGAGGCACGCGCCGCAGCCCCGCGCCAGCCCGATCCACAGGTTCGCCCCGGTGCCGCGATAGGTCGTGAACGCGTCGATGAACAGCCAGAGATTGACGGCGACGAACAGCGCGAGCCAACTGCCGAGCACGCCCCAGCGGCGGATCCACCCGAGCGCCTCGAGCCGGCTCGAACCGGCGCGGCTGCCCGCCGGTCGCGGCTTGAGCAGGGCCACGCCGCGCTCGGCCAGTTGCGCCCGCAAGGCCGGGCGCTGGGCGATGATCCGCGTGAACTCCTCGAGGGTGACCGCGCCGTCGTGATCGATGTCCGCCTCGTCCATCATCGCCGACAACAGGCGGTGCTCGTCCTCGCGGCGTAGCACGATGCCGTTCTCGGCCAAGCCGATGCTCAGCATGCGGTCGAGCTCCTCGCGCTCGATGCGGCCCGAGCCGTCCGCGTCCGCCAGGCGAAACAAGAACGCCAGCTTGCGGTCCACCGGCGCGTCAAGCATCGTCTGCGCCATCGCCTGGAAGTCCGCCGCGGTCGAGAATCCCGCTTCCCACGGGTCGAGCGCCGCGAGCAGCCGCTGCGCGAGGTAACGGCTGCGCAGACCGAGCAGCCGCTGCACACCGTCGGCGTCGAAGCGACCGGGCACGGCTGCCACGAGCGTCGGTGGCGTCGGCGGCGTCACCGGTGGTGGCGAGTCCGTGGGCATGCGAGCCGCGAGCATACCTCGCGCCACGCCACGTGAGCGCGCCAGACCGCGCCCACACCACGAGGCCGCAACGCACCCGGCTGATACCACTGATACGGTGGCGCGAGCATGATCGACGGCGGTCTCATCGTTCTCCTCGCGGTCCTCGCGGCGCCGCCGGTCGCGAGCGACACGTGCAAGTCGGGCAGCCTGCAACCTCCGATCGACCTGCAGGCTGGCACGTGCTCGCGACCCCGCTGCCGATGTCGGCGGCGCACATCGCCAGCTTCAAGGCGATCTACAGCGACAACGCCCGCCCGCTCCAGCGCCCCGACTGGTGCCCACTGACGCACACCGGCGTCGCCCCGTGAGCGCGACACCCCGCGCCAGTTTTCGGTTACAACCGCCGTGGATCCCACGCATGGCAACGACACCGGCGAACATCGACGCGCTCTCGGGCTTTTGGACCCGCGAGTTCGCTTACTACCTCCACGAGCACCGTCACCCGCTCAACCGCGTCACGCACATGTTCGGCGTGCCGCTGTTGTTGGTCACCGGCGTGGTTGGCTTGTGGCAACAAAACTGGCCGTTGTTCGTCGGCGGCCAGGTCGTCGGCTGGGCGTTCCAGTTGGCGGGGCACCGCATCGAGGGCAACCGACCCGCCCTGCTCAAGCGACCGATCTCGTTCGTGATGGGCCCCCTCATGGTCCTGGTCGAGGCCGCGGAGACCCTCGGTCTGCACTTCAGCTTTGCGCGCCGCGCCCGCGAAGCGCTCGGGCTGTGAGAAGGACGGGCGATCTGGTGTAAGGTGGCGAACATGCCCCGGCACCGCCTCCGCCTCCGCCCCGCCACGCGCCTCGTCCTCGCCGCCACCGCGGCGGCGCTGGTGGCCGGGCCGGGCGCCCCGGTACACGCGGACGAGGGCCAGTGGATGCCCTCGCAGATCCGTGAGCTCGATCCGGCGCGCCTGCGCGAGATGGGCCTGGAGCTCACCCCTGAGCAGCTCTGGGGCGCCGAGGCCGGTCCGGACGGCGGGCTCATGCGCGCCGCCGTCAACCTGAGCGGCTGTTCGGCCGCCTTCATCTCCGCCGACGGCCTGATCGCCACCAACCATCACTGCGCCTACGGTGCGATCCAGGCCAACAGCAGCGTCGAGCACGACTACCTCAAGGATGGCTTCGTCGCGCGTGGTCGCGATAAGGAGCTGCCCGGCAAGGACCTCAGCGTGCGGGTGCTCGAGCGCATCGAAGATGTCACGGCCGAGGTCACGGCCGCCGCCGACGCGGCGAGCGACGACCGCGGCCGGGCCCAGGCGATCGAGCGCACCCGCAAGCAGTTGACCGAGGCCTGCGAGAAGTCGGGCCCGAGCGTGCGCTGCGACGTCGTCAGCTTCTACAGCGGCAGCCTGTACCAGCGATTTACTTACCGCGAGATGCGAGATGTCCGGCTGGTCTACGCGCCGCCGGCCGCGGTCGGTGAGTTCGGCGGCGAGGTCGACAACTGGATGTGGCCGCGGCACACCGGCGACTTCTCGCTGGTACGCGCCTACGCTGGCGCCGACAACATGCCCGCCGAGCCGGCCGCGAGCAACGTGCCGTACAAGCCGGCGCAGTGGCTGCGGCCCGCGCACGACGGCGTGAAGCCTGGCGACTTCGTGGCGGTGCTTGGTTACCCCGGGCAGACGCAGCGCTACTTGCCGGTCATTGAGGCCGAGCGGCACATCGATCAAGTGTTCCCGGCGCGCATCGATCTGTATGGCGAGTGGATCTCGATCTACGAGGATCTCGGCGGCCTCGACCCCGCGGTCGGCATCAAGGTCGCCGCCAGCAAGAAGACCCTCGCCAACCGCCACAAGAACGCCCAGGGCATGATCGCCGGGCTGCGGGCGATGAAGCTGGTCGAGCGCCGACGGGTCGAGGAGGCCAGCCTCGAGCAGTGGGCCGCGCAGCCCGCCAACCCCGGCTTCACCGATGTGCTCCCGGAGATCCGCGCGATCTCGCAGGACCGCCGCGAGGCGTTCCCGGCCGAGTTTGTGCTCGATAACCTCGGCAACGCCGGCACCCTGTTGGCGACCGCGATCGACGTGGTCCGCCGCGCACGCGAGGCCAAGAAGCCGGACCTCGAGCGCCTCGCCGGTTACATGGACCGCGACGCCAAGCGCCTGCGTGACCGCGTCGAGCGGCGCCTGCGGGACCACGACGCCGAGGTCGACGTGCAGTTGCTGGCCGCGCTGCTGGCCCGCGCCGCGGCGCTGCCGGAGGCCGCCCGCTTGGCCCCGCTCGCCGGTCTGATCGGCGACGCCAGCGGCGAGCGCGAGGCCTTCGTGCCCGCCGCACGCGCGCTGATCTCCGGCACGAAGTTGGCCGACAAGGCGGCCACGCTCGCGCTGCTCGCCGCGGACGAGGAGACCCTCGCCCGCAGCACCGACCCGCTGCTGGTCCTCGCGCTCGCGCTGGCGCCGGTGCTCGAGGCACTCGACGCGCGCACCGAGGCCCGCGTCGGTCGCGGCTTCAAGGTCGGCCCGCGCTACTTCACCATGCTCCGAACGATCCGTCAGGGCCCGGTGTATCCGGACGCCAACGGCACCCTGCGCTTCTCCTACGCGCAGGTCGAGGGTTACAGCCCGCGCGAGGCGATGCTGGCCACCCCGCAGACGACCCTGCGAGGGCAGCTCGCCAAGGTCACCGGCGTCGCGCCCTTCGACATGCCCCAACGCATCGTCGACCTCGCCGGTGAGGCCGCGAAGACCTACTGGTCCGACCCGCGCCTCGGCGACGTCCCGATCGACTTCCTCGCCAACGGCGACACCACGGGCGGCAACTCGGGCAGCCCGGTCATCAACGGTCGCGGCGAGCTCGTCGGCCTCAACTTCGATCGGGTGTGGGAGAACATCGCGGGCGACTTCGGCTACAACCCCGCGCGCTCGCGCAACGTCGTCGTCGACCTGCGCTATCTGTTGTGGCTGCTCGACCGGGCCGAGGACGCCGGCGAGCTGCTCGCAGAGCTCGGCATGAGCGAGCACCGCGGCGCCGCGGCGCGCCCCGCTGTCCCGAATGATGCTGTCCCGAAGGACAGGTCCACGGGCCCAGCCGCCGACGACTGCCGTGACCGCGGCGCGTGCGGGTGCAGCGGCGGCGAGGCGGCGGGGTGGGGCGCCGTGGTGCTCATGGTGCTCCCACTGCTTCGTCGGTCGCGTCGGAGGCGGAGCGCATGAGCGCTCGCGGGGAGGTCGAGACCTACCTGCACTGGCTGCAGTGGCGGCTGGGACACGCGCTGGCCGACGACCTCATGACCCCCGACCAGGCGGTGGCGTGGCACGAGCTGTGCCGACAGTTGCGCCTCGCCCCGGAGCCACTGCCCGACGACATCGACGAGGCCATCCTGGCGAACGCGGGCGCGGTGCTCGGCACCTGGCTGGAGGACCCTGACTGCCGCGGCCTGTGGGTGCTCGGCCCCGCGCGCACGGGCGTGTGTACGCTGCTGCATGACCTCGTGCTCGGCCTGTGCGGCACCCACAGCGCTGGTCCCCGCGGGCGCACGCGGATCCCGATCCCGCTGTTGATCTGCGGCAACGCCACGCGCGTGTCGATCTGCATGCTCGGGCTCACGGGTCCATGGCACGGACTCACCGCCGAGCAGGCGATCGATCGCTGGTGGTCGGCCGTCGAGCTCGACCTGCGGCGCCACGTCGACCGCACCTGGCGGGCCGCGCCGCTGCGCGGGCCGGGCATCGAGCCGGTGGTGCTCCTCGGCGGCGTCGACGAGCTGCGCGACCCGAGCGCCCAGCAGACCGTGCTCGACTGGGCCGGCGAGCTGTCGACCGCGGGCGTCCCGATCGTCGTCAGCAGCCGCGACGGCGAGCTGCCCGAGCTCGACGCGCTGTGCGAGCCCGACTCGTCGCCGGCGCTGCGACGCGTGTACGTGCTGCCGCTCGCGCGTCCGCCGATCGACCGCTTCCTCGGCGCGTGGGCGCGGGTCGACGGCGCGTTCACCCGCGTCGCGCCCGAGCGCCTCAAGGCCGCGATGCTGGCCCGCCCGGCGCTGGTCCATCTGGCCCGCCGCCCGGCCGAGCTCGCGATCCTCACCGTGCTTTCGTCGGGCGCCGACGAGCTGCCCGAGACCCTCCCCGAGCTGCACCGGGCGCTGCTCGGCGCGCTCGACCTCGGCCAGCCGGCGCACCGCCAGTTGCTCGCGCGCGTGGTCGCCGACCCTGACAGCGCGCTCGACATGCCGACCCGCCGCGCCTGGCTCGCGGCTCTGGTCGCCGTCTCCGTCGCCTGCGACCACGTCGACCTCGGCGAGGCGCTCGGCCGCGACGTGCGGCTCGGCCCGACCGGCGCCGGCGTGTTGCTGGCCGCCACGCGCGCGTGGGCCGAGGGTGGCTGTCCTTTGCGACCTGTCCTTGCGGACAGCCCCGTCCGCGTCCCGCGTGCGCGCTGCCAGGACGGCCACGACGACGAGATGGCGCGCCTGATCTGGCTCGGTCACCACGCCGGATGGTGGGGCCCCGAGGCGATCTTCGTGCTGCGACGGGCCGTGCCGGCGCGCGAGCGTCTGGTCGACCAGCGCCCGTCTTCCCTGCGTCCGCGGCCGCTGTTGCTGGCCCTCGCGGCCCTCGACGCCGCCTGGGGCCCGAGCGCCCTGCCGCTGCTGCGCGCCCTGCCGCTCGGTCTGTTGCTGGCCGAGGGCGGCACCCTCGGGCCGGTCACCGCCTCCGCGCTCTACGCCGACAACCCGCCCCACGAGCTCCGTCCGGTCCGCGAGGTCTTCCATCGCTTCCTCGAGCTGGAGCTCGCGCTCGTCAGCCTCGCCGCCGATGACACCACCTTGCAGGCGATCGTCATGGAGATGGCCGCGTCGCGTGACCTCGACCTCGACGGCGCCCTCGACCTCGTGCTCGCGCAGGAGGGCGTCGGGCCCCGGCGTCCGCGGATCCCCGGCGCGCGCGAGGACCCGAGCGAGCGCGGCGCCTACCTCGACCTCGCGCTCAACCTCGCCGCGCGCCTGACCCCCTGCGGCGCGCCGGCCCTCATCGCCGACCTCGAGCGCGCCCGCGACGCGGCGATCCACTACAGCGACACCTTCACGGGCGCCCTGCGCACCCGCCTCGAGCAGCTCGCCGGCTTCCTCATCGTCCTGCTCGTCTACGCGATCGACCGGCGCCTGTTGCACCCCGCGCGGCCGAGCCTGCGCCGCGCCGAGGTGTTCGCGATGCAGCAACTGTTCGGCTCACCCGAGCGGGTCGCCGCTGGCTTTGTGGGTGAGCGCCGCGCCGAGGTCGCCGACGACTGGCGCTGGGTCATGCGCCAGCCGTGGGCGCCGCACCGGATCGCCGGCCACCTGCTCGCGCGCATGCCCGAGACCCTCGAGCTCGGCCCCGACGTCGTGCTCCCGCGCTGCCACGCGTGGCTGCGAGCCTGGCTCGCCCAGGCGGAGGTCGCCGCATGAAAGATCCCCGCGGGGCCCTGAGGGGCCAGTGCGTGGGGCTCGCTTGCATACGCGCGGGCCCTGACTACGCTGGGATGTCCGAGGCCCTGTGGCGCAGATCTACCATTATACGAACCGAAGCAGCTTCAATGTCATCCACTCGCAACAGACCTGGACGTTCCTCGCATCCAGGCCTCCGGGCGAACATCCCATGGGCGCATATTTCACGAACCTCGACCAGGACACTCCGCTGCTCGCCAGAAAGCTCGGCATCCCGCGGGAGAAGCTCGAGTTCGTGTTATGTTTCGCGGACGTGCACGACCTCCGCCCGCTCCGGGGTGAGCCCGCCCGACAGATCTACGCCGGACCCAAGTGACTCTTATGCTCGGAAGACAAGATATTGTTGTGCAGACCCACGGCCTGGGCCGCCTCCCGGCGCTCGATATCTGCGCGCGTGCGATCCTCCTGTGCTGGCGTGGGGCGGTGTTTCAGAGCGGGGCGACCGCTCAAGTGTACGTCGGCTACGGCGCGATCCCCTGGGGCAGGGAGCACGAGATATTCGTCTATCGAGACCGCGATGCGCTGGACAATTGGGAGGAGTTCGAGGCCCACGCGGGCAACGCCAATACGATGATCTATCTCCTCGCCTACGACGAGACGCAGGTCACTGTCGTCGTGGATGACGCCACGGCCCGGGAGATGGCACCGCTGATCCTCGCCATGCAGCGGTCGATCTGGAACATGTCGACGCAACTGTATCCCCTGGAGAAGGCAGCATGAGCGCGCAAAATCACAAGCTCCGCGAGATCGTCCGGCTCGCCGGGTTGGGGCCCTCGTTGGATGGCGCCGAGAGCTGGCACGAGCTTGGTTTCGACCTCCTGGATCAGATGGCCGACGTCCTCGACAGGACAGCGACCGCCTACGCCCAGCTCTTTCCAGCCGACCCGACCGCGACGCCAAGCCCCACCGTCGACGCCCTGGAGGCGATGTTGGCGAGCAACCCGCACAAAGCGACGGCGTTTCTGCAGGCGCTGCTGAGCGTCACGGAGGCCCAAGCGCTGATGATGGTATGGCGGATCTTGCACGGCGACGAGATCGTCTCCGTGTCCGTGAAGTATCACGAATCGGACCGATTCGAGCTGGTGGTCGATCTACGGGCCCAGGGCGGGGGCGGGATCACGAGCTTCCAAACGCACGACATCACCTGCGCGCCCCTCCTGGGCCACTTCGGCATCATCGTCATTGACGGCCAGCCGGCGTTCTCGGGGTTTTACGCGCATCGGATCTGAGCCCGCGCGGCGCGCTTAGATGCCATGATGGGTAGGCAACCAGGGAAGACCTCCTCATAAGAGGTGGTTGTCGCGGGGTTCGCGTGAGGTCCCCGGATCTGGGACAAGTGGCCCTCGGGCACCTGCTCGCGCGCATGCCCGAGACCCTCGAGCTCGGCCCCGACGTCGTGCTCCCGCGCTGCCACGCGTGGCTGCGAGCCTGGCTCGCCCAGGCGGACGTCGCCGCATGAAAGATCCCCGCGCGCGGATCCGCGACGACAGCACCCCGCGGCACCCCGGCTCGACGCAGCAGCGCGGGGAAGCATGGTGGATGCACCGCTTTTGGCTTCCGCGGATATCAACGCTGACAGTGTAGACGATATAGCGATCGTTAACATCGTGGAGTCTACGGCACATGTGGCCATCCTCGTCTCGAATCCCTGGACCATGCCTCATAGCCCGCGACCGTCGTTGGTGAGCAGGTCGGCCCACTGCGGCGTTCACCTCATTCACGACCAGGGCGCAGAACGCATCCGCCCTCGGCCACGTTTCCACCCTCGCCCGCGGCGCCAATCCCCACGCGGCACCGGAAGTACGTCTGGAGGGCGCGAAGCCCGATCGCTTTTGCGACCAGCAGCGTCGCTGCGGCGCGGCCCCGCACCCCGGCTCGCCGGCTCGCGCTGACGCAAAAGCCTGGCGAAAGCCTGGTATGGTGCCAACGTCGCCCTCGCTCCCGGAGGGCCCCGCGACCCACTTTCGTCGAGGCGCCGCCTGCATGCCACCCTGGCATGCCCTCCGGCCGGACGCCTCGAGCACGACCGAGGCATCCGATGGCAACCCAACCGACCGACGACCAAGCCCTCGCCACCGCCCTCGCCGCCGCGCGCAGCGAACCCAATAAGCCCGAGCACTGGGACCTCGCCGAGGAGCTCGGCGAAGTCCACCAGCAGGTCGACGAGGTCGCCGCCGCTTACCGCGAGGTCCTCGCCCAGAAACTCCCGCCCGCGCTCGTCGACAGCCTCGGTCGCCGCGCCGCCGAGTTCCACGAGACCTGGCTCGGCGACGACAACTCCAGCCTCACCGATGTCCTCCTCCACGTGCTCGCCGCCCAGCCGCTCGCCGAGTGGGCGTTCGCCAAGCTGACCGCGGTCTACACCCTGCGCGAGCGCTGGTCCGAGGTCCTCGACCTCTACGACCGCACCCTCGCCGCCCCCGTCGGCGCCACCCGCCGCCTGCAACTGCTCGGCGAGGCCGCCGACATCGCCCGCGACTTCGCCAGCCAGTCCGACCGCGCCGTCGGCTACATGCTGCAACTGCTGACCCTGCGCCCCAGCGACGAGCGCCTCGAGGCCAGCCTCGAGCGCCTGCTCGAACGCCAGGAGCGCTGGCGCGACCTCGTCGCCCTGTGGAAGCGCCGCTTGCAGTTGCACGGCAGCGCCGCCAACCCGGGTCTGCAGGCTCGCATCGCCGAGACCTCGCTCGACCGCCTGCGCGACGCTGGCGCGGCGCTCGACGAGGTGCGCGCCCTGCTGCAAGCCGACCCCAACGACAGCGGAGCCACCTCGCTGCTCGAGCGCCTGCTGGTGCTCGAGGGCGCCGACCCCAGCGTCCGCGCCGGCGCCCTCGATCTCCTGCGCAGCACCTACGAGCACGCGCACCGCCCGGAAGAAGTCATCCGCGTGCTCGAGGTCGCCTTGCCGCTCTCGGATCCCGCGACCGCGATCGACCTGCACCGCGAGATCGCCGATCGCCTGGTGGCGATCGACCGCCCGGTCCCGGCGATGCAGCACCACGTCGCGCTGCTGGCCCTCGCACCCGACTCACTCGAGGATCAGCGCCGCCTGCGGCACCTCGCCGAGACCACCGGCGACGCGTCCGTACACGTCGAGGGCCTGCGCGCCGCCGCCGATGCGACCGCCGATGCGGCCCGTCGCGTCGCCTTGCTGGCCGAGGCCGGCGACGTCCAGCACGGCATCCTCCACGCCAACGCCGCCGCGATCGACCTGTACATGCGGGTGCTCGGCGAGCCGGCCGCGCCGGCGTCGACCACACTGCGGGTCGCGCGGGTCCTCGAGGACCTGCTGGCCGAGGCCGGTCGCGACGCTGAACGCCTCGGCGTGCTCGAGCGCCTCGGCGTTCTCGAGGACGGCGCGGCCCAGGTCCAGGCGCTCGGCGACGCCGCCCGCCTGGCCGAGCAGCTCGGCGAGCCCGAGCGCGCGCTCGAGGTCTGGCGCGCCCGCATCGCCCTCGACGGCGAGGACCCCGAGGCGCTGGCCCACGCGATCCGCCTGTTCGAACAACTGGAGCGCTGGCCCGAGCTGGTCGAGACCCTGCGCCAGCGCGCCGGCGGTCCGGTCGCCTCGCACCTGCGCCGCGCCGATCTCGGCCGCGTCGCCAACCTCGAGGCCGAGCAGCTCGAGGACCCCGCCGCCGCGATCTCGACCTGGGTCAGCGTGCAACAGGAGTTCGGCGACGACCGCGAGACCATCGAGGCGCTCGCCGGCCTGCTCGCCCGCGTCCAGCGCTGGCAGGAGCTCGCCGAGCTGCTGCGCCGCGCCACCGGCAGCGAGACCGCGCAGGTCGCCGACCTCTCGACCCGTCTCGGCGATGTCTACCGCACGCAGCTCGGTGAGGCCGCGATGGCGGTCGCCAGCTACGACGCCGCGCTCTCGGCCGACCCCGGCCACGCGGGCGCCCGCGCCGGCCTCGTCGCCGTACTCGACGACCCCGCCGCGCGCGCCTCGGCCGTCGAGCTGCTCGGCAAGCTGCATCGCAAGCGCGAGGAGTGGCCCGAGCTCGCCAGCATCGTCGAGGCTCGCCTCGCGATCACCGAGGACCCGCGCAAGCAGGCCGAGATCCTGCGCGAGACGGCCACTTTGCAGGAGCAGCACGTCGGCGACCCGCGCGCGGCGCTCGAGCTGCTGCGCCGCGCGTTCCCCCGCACCCCACGCGACCGCGAGCTCGAGCGGGACATCGTCCGCCTCGCCGAACAAACCAATGGTTGGCAGCTCGCCGTCGACGCGTACCGCGAGGCCGTGGCGACGCTGGTCGGCGACCCGCGCCGCAGCGCCGAGCTGCGTCTCACCGAGGCCCGCACCCTCGAGCACAAGCTCGGCGAGCTCGAGCCGGCGCTCGCCGCCTACAACGCCGTCCTGGCGATCGATCCGGGTGACGCCGACGCGCTGCGGGGAGCGGTGCGCATGGCGTCTCGCGTCGGTCGCTGGGACGCCGCGGCCGCGGCCCTGGTCGCCCAGGTCGGCGCCGAGGGCAAGCTCGATGCATCGCTGCTGACCCTCGTCGAGACCGAGGCCGCGGCCTTCGGCGGCTGGGAGAGGCTGACCCTGTCCCTTGAGACAGCCCTGGCCGACGCCCAAATTCCGGCGGTGCCGCGCGCGTACCTCGAGGCCCGCGTGGCGTCGTGGCACCGCGACCACCGCGACGACGCCTCCGCCGCACGCGCGGCGCTGCAGCGGTCTCTGGCGATCGTGCCCGGCGACGTCGAGCGCCTCGAGATGCTCGCGCAGCTCCAGCGCGGCGCCCCCGACGGCGCGCTCATCGACACCCTGTTCGCGCTGGCCGCCCAGCGCGAGGACAACTTCGACGACCTCTACGAGGCCTCGGAGATGGCGCTCGGGCTCGACGGCGACGCCCCCCGCACGCGCGAGATCCTGCGTCGGTTGCAGAGCCGCGCCGCCGCGCTGTGGAACCGCGGATTGCCGGCGCAGGGCCAGCGTAGCCCCGAGGAGAGCGTCGCCTGGGCCGCGCAGCAGCTCGGTCGCCTGCACGACCAGGCGGGCGAGCGCCGCGAGGCCGCCGACCTGCTCGCGCGCACCGCCACGCTGCCCTTCGCGCCCGCGACCTCGCAGGCCATGCGCCTGCGCGCCGCTGCGATCTACGCCGAGCTCGGCGACCGCGGCCAGGCGATCACGCTGTACCGCGGCGTGATGGAGGAGCAGCCCGACGACCTCGCCACCGTGCGCACCCTCGGCGACCTGCTCGAGGCCGAGGACCGCCACCCCGAGATGTTGGCCCTGCGTCACCACGAGCTCGCCCGCACCGCCGACCCCCAGCGCAAGCTCGAGCTGCGCCTCGACATCGCCAACCTCGTCGGCATCGTCGAGCAGCGCGGCGGCCGGGTCGAGGCCCTGCGCCGCAACCTCGAGGAGAGCCCGAGCCACGACCCCTCGCTCGCTGCGCTCACCGCGGTGCTCGCCGCCAAGGGCAGCCCCGAGGCCCTCGCGGACTTCCTGGGCGAGCATGGCGAGCGCCTCGAGGGCATCGGCGACCCCACCCGCGCGGTCCGCATGTGGGCCCAGTTGGCCACCTTGGCCGAGCAGCGCCTCGGCGACGTCGACCGCGCGATCTCCAGCTATCGCCGCGTCGTCACCATCGAGCCGACGATCGAGGCCCTCGACGCGCTCGCGCGCCTGCACGTCACGCGGGGTGAGCACGCCGAGGCCGTCCCGTGGCTGAGCCGTCGCCTCGAGATGACCACCGGCCGCGAGCGCACACCGATCGTCATGTTGCTCGCCGGGGCCTTGCTGGGCGCCGACCGCCGCGAGCGCGCGATCAAAGTGCTGGCCCGCGCCGTCGCCGACCAGCCGCAGGAGGCTCCGCCGCGCGAGCTGCTGCTCGGGCTCTACCGCGAGGCCGAGGCCTGGGGTCCGCTCGCCGGAATTTTGCAGGTGTCCGCGACCCAGGTCGACGACCGCGCGAAGATCCTCGAGTACCTCTACGAGGCCGCCGCGATCTTCCGCGAGCGGCTCGGCACCCTCGACGGTGCGATCCCCGTGCTCGCTCAGTTGCAAGAGCTCGTGCCCGACGACCGCGGCGTCCTGCGCAGCCTCGGCGACGCGCTGTGGACCGCAGGGCGCTACGCAGAGGCTCGCGTCATCTTCGAGCAACTGCTCGCCGAGTTCGGCCGCCGCCGCTCGCCCGACCGCGCCGCCGTACACACCAAGCTCGCCGCGCTCGCCCGCTCCGAGGGCAACCACATCGAGGCGCTCGCGCAGCTCGAGCTGGCGACCAACATGGACATGGGCAACATCGCCGCCTTGCAGATGCTCGCCGAGCTCGCCGAGGAGGAGGGCGACATGGGCCGCGCCGAGCGCTCATACCGGGCGCTGTTGCTCGCCGCTCGCCGGCAGACGACGGTCACCGGCGACGCGCTCGGGGTCACCGAGGCGATGTACGAGCTGGCCCGCCTGGCGACCAAGCGCGACCAGGCCGATCAGGCCACCGAGCTGCTCGAGGCCGCGACCCAGACCGCGCTACAAGACGACCGCGAGGCCGCCAGGTTGCAGCGCACGCTCCGCAAGCACGGCGACACCACCCTGCTGATCCGCGTGTTGCGCTCGCGCCTGTCGCACGGCCCCGAGGGCGAGCTGCGGGCCCAGATCCTCGCCGAGCTGGGTGACGCCCTCGACGCGACCGACCAGCCGCGCGACGCCCTCGAGCTGCGCCTGCAAGCGCTGCAGGACGCGCCCGGCAACGCCGAGCTGCACCGCTCGGTGGCCGAGCGGGCCGCGCATCTCGGCCAGAGTCGCAGCTACGTCGACACCATGATGGCGATGGTCGACCGCATCCGGCGCAAGCAGGAGGCCGGCCTGGCCGCCGACCTGCTGATCCGCAGCGCCGCGATCACCGAGCGCGAGCTCGGCGACCTCACCAGGGCCGAGGCGCTCTACGGCCGGGCCGAGGCGCTCGGACACCGGGTCGTCGAGGCGTGGATGGGCATGGCCCGGATCGCCGCGGCGCGCGGTGACACGGCCCGGCAGATCGAGCTGCTCGAGCGCATCTCCACCTCCGCCGACGACGAGATGACCCCGGAGGTCCGCTCGCAGGCGGTGTTCGGGCTCGGCGAGATCCGACTCGCCCACGCCGAGACGCGCGACCTCGGGGTCATCGGGATCCGCCGCGCGCTCGAGCAAGACCCGCAGTACGCCGTCGCCGAGCCGATCCTTCGCCAGGCCTTGTCCGTCGCGCCCGACCACGCCGAGCTGCTCGCGCTCTACGAGAAGGTCGTGCGCGCGATCGGTGATCGGCCGGCGCTGCTCGGCTTCCTCGAGCGGCGCAGCGCGGCCGAGGGCGCCGCGCCGACGGTCGCCCGCGAGGCCGCCGAGCTGGCGATCGCGCTGTCGCAGGTCGCCGAAGCTCCGGACGACGAACGCGACCTCGAGGCCGAGATGCGGGCCGACGCCCTGCTCGCGCGCACCCTCGAGCTGGCCCGCGAGCACGGCGGCGCCGAGGAGCTCGCGGTCTGGGCCCTGCTGACCCTCGCCGATCGCACCAAGCGCGCCGGTGACCTCGCCAGCGCGATCGCCCACCTGCGCGACGCCTCGAGCCTCGCCGAGCCCGCGCGTACCTTCGACCTCGGCCTCGAGCTCGCCGGCCTCGCCGCTGCCCAGGGTGACCAGCTCTCGCTGGCCGCCGACCTCTACGAGGAGCTGCTCGCCCAGGACGCCGCCAACTCGGCCGTGTGGGTCCCGCTCATCGCCGTCTACAAGCGCCTGGAGGACCTCCAGCGCCTGCAAGACCTGGTCGAGGCGACCCTCCAGACCCTCGGCGACCCTGGCGAGCGCAACGCCCTCCGCCTCGACCTCGTCCAGAGCCTGCTCGTCAACATCGGTCGCGAGACCGACGCGGTGCGCCTGCTCAAGGACGTGTTGTTGGAGGACCCCGCGCACCGCGAGGCCGAGCGCCTGCTCGCCGAGGTGTTCGAGCGCACCGGCTTCGACACCGAGCTGGTCGAGCTGCTCAATCAACAACTGATGACCGCCCAGGCCGCGGGCGACACCGATGCCGTGGTGGCCAGCGCGCTGCGCCTGGGCGACCTGCACCGCCGCACGCAGCCCGACGAGGCCAAGGTGGTCTATCGGGCCGCGCTGGAGTTCGCGCCGAGCGCCCGCCCGCTGATCGACGCCTTGCTGGCCCAACTCGACCCGGACAGCGAGCAGCGTGAGCGCGCCGAGATCACCGAGCGCCTGCTGGCGATCGAGACCGGCGACGCCGCGGTCCAGCGGACCCTCGAGGTCGCCAGCCTCTGGGAGAAGATCGGTGATCGCGAGGCCGTGGCCCGCGTGCTCGAGCGCGGCTACCAGACCGCCCCCAACAGCGAGGAGCTGCGCGCCCGGCTCGAGAGCTGGTATCGCGAGCGCGAGGACTGGCCGAACCTGGCCGAGTTCCTGGTCACCTCCGCCAGCCGCACCAGCGAGTCGGCCGCGGCCGTCCGCCTGCTGCGCGAGGCCTCGGACCTGTACGCCGACCAGTTGTTCGACGCGGCCCGCTCGGCCGAGGTGCTGCGCAAGGCGGTCACGGTCGACCCGGTCGACATGGACCTGCTGCGCGAGCTGGTCGCGCGCCTCGCCGATACCGGTGAGCATCAGGCCGCGATCGCGGAGCTGACCCAGGCGATCGAGTGGCAGCCGCTCGACGAGGCGACGATGGTCGAGTTCCTGCGCCGCCGCGCCGAGCTCGGCATGATCGTCGGCGCCGAGGCCCAGGCCGCGCAGGACCTCGAGCGCGCGCACGAGATCGTCGGCGCCGAGCTGATCCCCGACCTCATCGACGGCCTCGAGCGCTGGCGCAGCGCGGCGAACCGCCGTAGCGACCGCGCTGGCGAGCGCGCGGCGACCCTGCGTCTGGTCGAGATCCTCGGCAAGGAGGGCGCCGGCGAGCAAGCCCGTCACGCGCTCGCCGAGTGGGTCGCGCGCGAGCCGGCCGACGCCCAGGCGCTGCGCATGTTGATCGACATGGACAGCGCCGAGGGCCGCTGGGAGGCGGTCGTCACCAGCAGCACGCAGTTGATCGCCGCCGAGACCGGCGAGGCCCAGATCGAGGCCGTGACGCAGTTGGTGGCCGCCAGCGAGCAGCTCGGTCGTCCCGAGGACGCGCGCGCCGGGCTCGAGCTGGCCTACCACGACCAGCCCGCCAACGACATCGTGCGCGGGCGCCTCAAGCAGATCTACGAGGGTGAGGAGAACTACCCCGCGCTCGCGCGGATCCTCATCGGTGAGGCCGGTACGCTCGAGGACACCGGCGCTCGCTTCATCATGCTGCGCCAGGCCGGCGAGCTGCTGCTCGACGAGGACGCCGCCGGGGCCGCCGACGCGCTGCGCCAGGCGCTCGCGCTGCGGCCGACTGACCAGACGGTGATCTTGCTGCTGGTCGAGGCTTACACCGCCGCCGAGGAGCCCGAGAAGGCCAGCGCGACCCTCGACTCCGCGATCGAGGCGATGCGTGGTCGTCGCTCGCCCGAGCTGTGCGTGCTGCAGCACCGCAAGGCAGCGGCCGCCGCGGCCGCCGGTGACGAGGCGCAGCAGCTTCACTGGCTCAAGGAGGCCCACAACACCGACCGCAACAACGGCGACGTCGCCGTCGAGCTGACCGACCTCGCCGAGAAGCTCGAGGACTACGACCTGGCGATCCGCGTGCTACGCAGCATCGCCCTGATGGAGGCCGCGCCGATGAGCCGCGCCTTCGCGTACCTGCGCCAGGGCTACATCGCCGAGCGCCGCGGCGACCGGCAAAAGGCGGTGCTGTGGAGCCGCAAGGCGCTCATGGAGGACCCGAACTGCAGCGAGGCGACCGACTTCCTGCGCCAGCTCGGCGAGATCTGAGACCGACGAAGTGAAGCGGCCCGCGGAGCTGGCTCCGCGGGCCTTCGCTCGTTCGCCGGCTCAGGGATGGCTGACTCCCGAAGAAGCTGTTCGGATCCGGCATGAGCCCGGATGATAGGCTCGCGGGTGTGCGACCGGAGATCTTCCTGGCGATCCAGGTGGTGGACATTCACTACGGCAAGGCCCATCGCGGCGCCGCCGGGGCCCAGACGCGCGCCGGTCTGCCACGCGGCTTGCCCTTGCCGATCGTCGGCGAGTCCGGCGTGCTGCATCAGTGTCGGATGAGCGGCTGGGACGGCTTTGTCCCGCGGGCCTCCGCCCAGGGGCCGTTGATCCGGGACGGCGGCGCGAGCTTCCAGACGCACTGGCGGGTCGAGCTGGGCCCGACCGAACTCACCCTGCATCACGCGATGCCGAGGATCTCCGCGCCGGTGCTGCTGGCCGCGTCGCACGACCGCTGGGGCCGCGTGCGCCTCAACTCGCGCCAGCAGAGCTTCGAGGAGACATGGTTCGTCGAGCGCACGATCAACTTCGGCGGCTTTCGCTCGCAGCCGGAGACCGACGTGTTCCTCGGTGAACCCGACGTGTCCCTCGACCTGCGACGGGACCTGCTCCGGCTCGGGCGCCGACGCGTGCGACGATGATGACTCCTGCTCAGGGCGCGCCGAGGATCGCCTTGCAACTGCCGGCCTCGCAGGCGCAGCGACCACCGCAGTCCATCGTGTTCGGCTGGCAGTCCATCGTGCACGAGACCGCGGCGCAGTCGGGCTTTTCGCCGACCGGCGCGCAGGTGCTCGCGTGACAGCAGCTCGCCGGTACGCAGTCCGCATCCACGGCGCAGGCGCCAGGCTCGCCAGGCTCGCTCGCGTCCGCGGTGGCCGCGGTGGCCGCGGTGGTCGCCGGCGAGGGCGTCGGCTGCTCGGCAGGACGCGGCGCGCATGCCAGCGCGAGCGCGGCGACGAGGAAAACAGAGCCGAGGGTAAAACCAGTGGTGGTGCGCACACCCGACTTATACGGCATGTCCGGGGGAAGCGCGTCGTTTCACGGCCTCGCGAGACCAGGAAGTCTCGATGCCCGCGGTCATGCGGCTGCGCGTGTTATACCGACGATGATGCGGGGTCGCCTGCGCGTGCTGGGTCTGACGCTCGCGCTCGGCGCCTGCGCGACCAGTCGACCGAGGCATCCGCATCATCATCAACAACAACATCAACATCAGCAACTGGTCGCGGCCACGCCCTACGCGACCGGACCGCTGCCGCCTCGCGCCAAGATCTTCCTGGTCGCGGGTGGGATCGAGGTCGCCAACTTCGCCGCCGAGGTCGTCGCCCAGCGGCGCCTGTGGCTCGCCCGCGGCTATGCGCCCGACGAGATCGCCTGCTACTGGGCCCACCCCTTTCCCGCGGCCCTGCGCGCCGACCGGGCCCAGTACCTCGCCCTGGCCGCGGACCTGCGCCCCTGCTACCGCGCCTCGGCCGAGCTGCTGCGCGCCCACCTGCTTCAGGCCAGCCGCGCCGAGATCCACTTTGTCTACCTCTACGTCACCAGCCACGGCGACGTCGACATCATGCCCGAAGGTGTCCCCGAGGACAGCTTGCTGCCGAGCGAACGGGCGCTGTTCGAGCAGTACGTCATCCAGTTGGGCGGCGGCGTCGGGGCTGGTGTCGACCCGGGCACCCTGGCGCTGGCGATGCGCAGCGGCGCCGACCCGACCGGCCTGGTGTTCTCGCCGCGGCTGCTGCGTGACCTGCTGCTCGGGTTTCCAGCCGCGACGCCGAAGATCGTCGTGTTGCAGGCGTGTCACAGCGGCGGCTTCCTCGACGAGGCTCGACC
>Ga0335395_10000854_pt1 | contig 19238 bp, 20 predicted proteins | sample MAT02_FD_205744 | JGI IMG/M metagenome (GOLD analysis project Ga0335395, IMG submission 205744) | Freshwater microbial communities from Lake Fryxell liftoff mats and glacier meltwater in Antarctica - MAT-02 (spades assembly) (version 2) ...
GCCCCTTCTCCCTTAGCTTTTAAACCTAGTTCGACATTTTCTAGCACTGTTAGCCAAGGATAGAGGGCAAAACTCTGGAATACGATCGCCACTCCCGGATTTAAGCCCAACAAAGGTGCATCTCGATATAAAATCTGTCCCTGACTAGGCGGAATTAATCCGGCAATCATTCGCATTAAAGTAGATTTACCTGAGCCAGAAGGGCCCAGTAGAGCAATAATTTCTCCTTGTCTTAACTCAAGATTAATCTTCTCTAAAATAGAAATTTGTTGACCATTAGGCTGTACATAGGATTTGCCTACGTCCTTCAGCGTAATTAATGATTGTGTTGCGGCTGTGACTACCATATTCCCCTTCTCCCTATTTCGTGAAAACTTCATCTACTTGCCACAGGGTTGTCACAACAATGACACAGAGATTATCTACATTAAATGTAGTGAACCTTAAACAGTAGCCTGACCACCCATCACATCCTACCAAGGGTAGTTAGAACTGACAACCATTTTTATGCTGCTGCTTACCCAATTAATCACCTGCAAACCATAAATTTATGAAAAACAAATATCAACCCCAAGATATTCAGTTAAAATTAGCACAGCAGTCAAAATCTTTGACTATTAATTCTATGCAAAAATCTGTCACGTATCTTTCTCTTATCTTACTCGGTGCAGGTGTTACTCTTGGGACTGGTTATCTAACATCTCGTACTTTTAGTGCCAACAACCCTCCAGTTTTTGGTACTGCAAATGCTAAAACTATTAATGCCCAAGCCAGCCAACCTTCGGCAGTTCCTAATGGTTTAAATTTTATTGCTGATGTGGCTAGGCAAGTTAGCCCAGCTGTCGTCAAAATTAATTCTTCTCGCACCGTGGCTAGTCAGGGTAGGGACAGCTTTAATAATCCTCAATTACGCCAATTCTTTGGCTTCCCACCTCCAGAGGAAGGTAAGCAAGTAGAAAGAGGCAGCGGTTCGGGTTTTATTGTCAATGCCAACGGCAGAATTTTAACTAATGCCCATGTGGTGGATGGAGCGGACAAAGTTAGTGTCATCCTGAATGATGGGCGGAGATTTGATGGCAAGGTTTTGGGGAGTGACCCAGTTACCGATTTGGCCGTGGTGCAAGTCGAGGCGACTAATTTGCCTACGGTGAGTATTGGCAATTCTGATCAATTGCAACCGGGGGAATGGGCGATCGCTATTGGGAATCCTCTAGGGCTGGATCATACAGTGACGAAAGGCATTATTAGTGCGATCGGGCGATCGAGTAGTGATATTGGGGAAGGCAATAAACGGATTGATTTTATTCAAACCGATGCTGCCATCAATCCCGGTAATTCTGGAGGCCCCCTCCTGAATGCTAAAGGAGAAGTAATTGGGATCAACACAGCTATTATCAAGGGCGCAAATGGGATTGGTTTTGCCATTCCTATAAATAGTGCTCAGAATATTGCCGAGCAACTAGTACAGAAAGGAAAGGTCGATCACCCTTATTTGGGCATTCAGATGATAGATGTTACTCCAGAGGTGAAACAACAGGTAAATAGTAACCCTAATGCCCCAATTAAGCTAACGGTAGAGCAGGGCGTAATCTTAATGGAAATTGTTCCCAATTCTCCAGCCCAAAAAGCTGGACTTAAACAGGGGGATGTGATTACCAAGGTTAATAATCAACCGGTGAAAGATAGTACAGAAGTGCGCCGAGCAGTAGAAAAAAGCCAAATTGGGGGTAAGTTGACAGTGGAGATTCAACGGGGTAGTCAAACCCAAAATGTAGTTGTTCAGGTAGGAACCATGCCCAAGGAGCAGTAGATAGCCTTTATCCCCAGCCCCTTCTCTCTGATCAGGGGAGGAGGGAGTAAGTCTAGTTTTTCTGGTTCCCTCTCCCATTTTGGGCTACATTTCGGAGTTTTGATCCCCCCTGCCCCCCTTAAAAAGGGAGGGAATTAATTGAAGTCCTCCTTTTTTCTAGCGTAGCGGTGCGTTAGCACGGGGATTTGGGGGGATCCGACCCATCAAACGAGATAATTCATATTTGTGTGTACACGTTAGCCCGTTTTGGGAGAGGGCTGATTTTTCTCTATAAAAAAAGTCTAGAGTGAAGAGTCTAGATTAACTAAGGATTGGAAACGATCGCTTTGTTTGAGCATCTCGAAATCTGGGCTCATTCTGGCTCTAGCCCGAAAAATGGGGTTTAGATTCACAGCTCGTTGCAGATGACTTAGAGCTAGGTCTAATTCTCCTATTAGAGCATAGGTATAGGCGAGTTTGTACCAAGAAGGAGCGTAGTCTGCTTGGAGATTAATAGCTTGATTATAGGCGGCGATCGCTTGAGAATATTCTGCTTTCTTCAGGTGGATTGTGCCTTTTTGATGCCAAGCAGAAGATTGATCTGGCTCTAGATTTAGGCTGTGGTCATAGAGAGCGATCGCCGCTAAATCTTGCTCCAAAAAATACAGGGCATGGGCATGGTTAGTATAATCCTCTGTAGTTAGAGGTAGGTTTGGATAATCTTTTAACAGGATAGTTAATTGTTGGATCAAATCAGTTAATTTAGCTTCTTGGCCTGCAAAAATTTTTTCTTGGCTCAGGGGAGGTAAATGGCTAACTAGCTCCTGCATGATTTCCTGTTTTGTAGCTACTATAGATGGTAAATTGCTAGGCTTTTCTTGGTCTTGAGGATGGGGTATTAGAGTATTATTTATTTGTCCTAAAGTTTTTGATAGAGGCAGTATCTGATCAGGCTGGGAATTAGCTAAGAGATTGGAGCGATCGCTATGCTGAGTAGATTGATAATCTTGTTGATCCTGTTGTTGATAATTAGATTGAGAACTAGATTTTATATCTATTAGTTGTTGGGATAAGTGGGCTAAAGATTGGATAGAACTAGTTAATTCTAGGGTTAACTTATGCTGAATCAACCAATAAAATCCTAGAGAAAATAAGGGAAGACCTAGGGCAAGAATTAGGGTTAAATATAACAAAAATATGATATGGCTAAGAGTGCGATCGATCTCCTCCCGGACTTGTTTTTGAATTTGTTTTTCTAAACGTAACTGCTCTAGTTCCTGTTGTTCTGAAGGAGTAGCTACTAAATTAATAAGAATTGTGGGAGATGTAAAAAAAGCTAGAGACTTGGTTACTAATAGCAAAGATAAAACTAGAGGATACATATAGTATTTCCTAGAAAAATAAACTAGCGTAGGCCTAGCCAAGTAAATAAATCTTGGTGCGTAAATAATTCTAGGAGCAATAAAATTACAAAACCTAGCATGGCAAACCGGCCATTAATTTGTTCAGCATAGGCAGTAAAACCAAAGGCAGGTTCTGGAGACAAAACTTGATGAACTGGGGGCTGAGAATTTTTAAGGGTCGCAGAGGCAGTTGTTTTGGGGGGAGGAGTTTCTGGAGTCATGGGTTATAAATGCTGGTAATATTTAAACTAATGAATATACTTTAGCAAAAAAAGCAGAATGATTAACAAGAGGAATTTTTTTAGCCCTGTGGTAATCTCTGGGATTATTCCCCAATCAGCTTATATTCATATCCCTTTCTGTCGTCGCCGTTGCTACTATTGTGATTTTGCTATTTCTGTAGTTGGAGATAAGTTGCGGGGAGAAAACTCTGGCACAATCCAAGAATATGTAGAGTTTCTTTGCCAAGAAATCTTCCAGAGTCCTGCCCAAGATTTTAGAATAGATAAGCCATTAGAAACTATTTTTTTTGGTGGCGGTACGCCTTCCTTATTATCAGCAAAACAGCTAGAAATGATTTTACTAGCTTTAGATAAAAGATTTAGAATTAGTTCCCAAGCTGAGATTTCTATAGAAATTGATCCCGGAACTTTTGATTTAACCCAACTTCAAGATTATCAGAATTTAGGAGTAAATCGCTTAAGTTTAGGAGTCCAAGCATTTCAGGATAATTTATTAGAATTAGCAGGGCGATCGCATAATCAGGCAGATATCTTCCATGCCATAGATTTAATTCATCAAGCTAATTATAATAACTGGAGTTTAGACTTGATTTCTGGGTTGCCTCAACAAACTTTAGCAGATTGGCATTTATCCCTAGAAGCTGCCCTAAAAGCTAACCCAAATCATATTTCTAGTTATGATCTAATTGTCGAAAATTCTACGCCCTTTGCCAAACAATACCAACCGGGAGTTAAGCCCTTACCAGAAGATGAAGTTACTGCCCAGATGTATCGTTTAGCCCAAGAGATTTTAACCCAAGCTGGCTATGAGCATTATGAGATTTCTAACTATGCTCGATCGGGTAAACAATGTCGCCATAATCGAGTTTATTGGCAACGAGAATCTTACTATGGTTTTGGGATGGGAGCGGCTAGTTATGTAGCTAATCAAAGGTTTACTCGTCCCCGGACTAGACAAAATTATTACCAATGGATTCAAAATGGTTGTGTAATTGATACCCCAATTCTAGAGCTTGAAGAGATGTTTCTAGAGGCTTTGATGCTAGGTTTGAGATTAAGCACAGGCTTAAATATGGGGCAATTAGCTACAGAATTTGGTCAAGACTTAGCTAACTGGACTTGGCAAAATCTACACGCTTATGAAAAACAGGGTTGGGTTGAATCTACAGCTTATCAGGAGATAGAGAATTGGATAAAGTTGAAGGATCCAGAAGGTTTTTTATTTTCTAATACTATTCTGGCAAATCTATTTCATCTCCGGGATACTGAGGGCGATCGCCATATCTAATAAGCCTCTAATGAACATATTTTTAAGCAGAAAAAATGAAGTAAAATTATTTAGTAGCGCTAAAAAAGTAGAATTTCTCTCACAGTGCGGCGGAAATTCTTACCCAAAAATTTTTTAGAATATTTAGAATATTAGGTATTTAGTAATGGATAAATTTGCAGAAGTAATCGGCATTGATTTGGGGGGGACTGCAATTAAACTAGGACGGTTCTTGGCCGATGGTACTTGCCTGCATTCAGAAACTATCCCCACGCCTCAGCCTAGTACTCCAGAAGCGGTTTTGAATGTCTTGGTAGCGGGGATTAATTTAGTAACTTTAGGTCAGCCAGCATTAGCTAGGGCGATCGGTCTAGGGATTCCTGGGCCTGTGGATATTTCTGGCAAGATTGCCCGAGTAGCCATTAATCTTTCTGACTGGCATGATGTTCCCTTAGGACATTGGTTAGAGGAGAAAACTGGCTATCCCACTGTCTTAGCCAACGATGCTAACTGTGCCGGTTTGGGGGAAGCATGGCTGGGGGCAGCAAAAGATTTTCAGGATTCTCTACTCTTGACCCTAGGCACTGGAGTCGGGGGGGCGATCGTCCTAGGAGGGAAACTATTTGTGGGGCATCAAGGGGCAGCAGCAGAGTTGGGTTTGATTACTCTCTACCCAGAGGGTCATCCCTGTAATAGTGGGAATCGGGGTTCCTTGGAGCAGTACCTTTCCATTGGAGCGATCGAGAGGGCTACAGGCTTGGAGCCAATTACTCTAGGGGCCATGGCGAAGGCTGGAGATACGAAAGCTCTAGAATTTTGGGCAGAGTATGGGCGAAATTTGGGTATTGGTCTAACTACCCTAATTTATATCTTTACCCCAGAAGCGATCGTTCTTGGAGGTGGCATTGCTGCTAGTGCAGAGTTTTTCTTACCTACGGCAGAGGCAGAAATTAAGCAACGGGTTTTACCTAGTTCTAGGGCGGGGTTACAAATTCTCCCGGCAAAATTGGGAAATCAGGCAGGAATGGTCGGGGCAGCAAAGTTAGCTTGGTCGTCAGCGATCGATTAATTAGTCTGGATAATTGGCTCTTGGACTATGGTTCGGCCATTTATTTGGACAGTCAGCCCAAATAAGTCTACAAAATAAGATACTCCATTCTGTCCATGGGCAACATAGGAACTATTACCCCGATTTCTAGCATTACTTCTAAAGGTTTCCCTCGGATTATTTAGGTCTTTAGCAATCAAAAATATTTGGCTTTGGCTTTGACAAATATCAACCCGGTAGCCATTGGTTTGAAAAGATTCCCGAATAAACATACTGCCACAGTTGTGAGGAGAGGAGGCTGCACTAGGAGTTTGGGGTCTACTTTGCGCCATAACCCTAGGCACAAAGGCTAAGGAAATTCCCCCAGCCACCAAACTCAACAGGAGCATAAAATTAACTATATTTTTTTTCATAATTAGATTCAATTTTAGATTCATACTTAGATTTATCTACTAGAGGAACTTGTAGCTCTGAGGCATAGATAAAGTGGCAATATTTTACTTTCAACAAGCCATAATAACATTTTCCCCAGAATACTCTAGCTTCAGGGCAGATATGGGATAATTTTAGCAGGGGATCAACTAGTAACTAGATTCTTCTTTAGTTAGGCAAGGGTACCCATTAATAATAAAAGCAGATAACGATTTTGAGGAGTCATGGTTTTTACTGTAACCGAGCAGACTTTTCCTAAAGAAGTTTTAGAATCACCACAACTAGTTTTAGTGAATTTTGGAGCGCCTTGGTGTGGATTGTGTCGTTTAATTAATCCGATCGTGCAGAGCCATCATGCTGAATGGAATGAAGAGATCAAGTTTGTGGCAGTCAATGCTGATGAGAACTTCAAGTTAGCTAATACTTATCGTCTTAAATCTCTGCCAACCTTACTTTTATTTGCTGGGGGGAAGGTAGTAGAACGATTAGAAGGTTTTCATAGTCGGGATAATTTCGGTAAGTCTTTAGATACGATACTTTGTCGTCGGGGTTCTAGACTGCTGAAATCTAGCGAACGGTAGATAAACTTTCTACTAGGGCAACTCTGCCCCGACGGACTCCATGTAAGAGGCGATCAATAGCGGCACGTTCTTCTGGGGTCAAGCTTTCTTTGAGGAGGGCAGCAAGGAGACCGTAGCGATCGGCAATGGTCAAGGAACCAGAGATAGCAGCAGCAGCGAATAATTCAGAAAGAGCTGAGGGGAGAATATCTAGTTGAATCATGGCTTTAACCTTCTCTGTTTTTTGGATTTGAACTCTACTCCTTTAGTATGTAAGAATTGCTTAGACTAAGAGGTGACACACTAAGTGTTTGCACGGTGATTAATTAGGTTAGGTTGAGTGATGGAATTAGATTTGACTTGTGATTTTGATCACGATACCTTACACAAATATAAAGACTATGGTAGGGGTGCAAGGCCTTGCGCCCCTACTACGAGGGAAAAACTATGGCTAAAAATCTTTCTTTTTCCTCCCTAGGGCTATCTGTAGCAACGATCGCCTGTCTGGGGTTAGTAATAGGACTGCAAATGCCCCGGATGCAAAAAATTCGGGCTGCTGGAGATACCATAACTCCAACCCAAATCAAGCAAGATTTAGCTGCTGAAGAAATTCGGCTCCAGGTATGGCGACGGATACCCAGCTTTGGCTTTGATAATTTACTTGCCAATTGGGTATTCTTGCAGTTTGCCCAATACTTTGGAGATGATCTAGCAAGGGAGCAGACTGGTTTTAACTTGAGTCCTAGATATTTTGAAATTATTGTTGATCAGGATCCTAAATTCTTGGGGGCTTATGTTCCCTTATCCACCAGTATTTCCCTCTACGCAGCCCAACCAGAGAAATCGATCGCTCTGATGAATCAAGGACTCAAATCCATGACTCCCCAAACCCCTCCCCGTGCTTACTTTGTTTGGCGTTTGAAAGCGATCGACCAACTTTTGTTTCTGGGGGATGGATTAGGAGCAAAAAACTCTTTTTTAACCAGTGCTGATTGGGCTAGTACCTATCCAGACCAAGAATCTAAAACCCTCGCCGCCGCTTCTCAACAAACAGCCCAATTTTTAGCCAAAAATCCCCAAAGTAAAAATGCTCAAGTGATGGCTTGGACGATGGTATTGGGGAATGTCCCCGATGAACGCACGAAAAAAATTGCTCGGCAACGCTTAGAATCCTTAGGGGCAGAGTTAGTTACAAATCCCGATGGCTCGGTGAGTGTCCTTAGTCCGCCTACAGATTAGTGCCAATCCCCCCAAACCAAGTTATAATATGTAACAAATAAGAAACAAAATTTTATCATCAGTAAATTATGAGTAACCCTGTAGTTCATGCTTTTTTTGTGGGTAGGGCGATCGCCCAAATTCTTAATGAGCAATTGGGAGACTCCCTCACTCATGCCGTAAGTGAACTGGGTAAATTTGATGCTGAACAGCGAGAAAGACTCCGCCAATTTACCCAAGAGGTGCTAGAAAGGGCGCAGCAAGAGGAGACGGCGACTACAGGTTCCTACTCTCCCAGTAATCCGCCAACTAATTCTTCTAAAGTAGATTTGCAGGCAACCATTGATGAACTGAGGGCAGAGATTGCTCGGTTGCGATCGGCACTCCAAAATTATCGAAATCAAACCATTTCCTAAACACCTCTCTAGCTATCTAGTAACCTCCCATAAATCTTCGGGTTTGGGATAATCGCCGCCTAGTACCACTAAAATTTTAAGGAATAACTGTGTCTGCCTTACCTGATCAAGCTGTCAGCCTCTCCCCCTATCGGGAACTTGCCCCCTCGCATACCCTTGCCAGTCCGCCGATCAAATCAAAACAGTATCGCTGGAATCGGGAAAAATATTCCCATAAACGCCGCTTCATAGATATCTGGGCTTTTGTTGGTACTTTAATGACTGGGTTATGGCTAGATAGTAAGCCTTGGAGTTATCAGGGAGGAATAACAGAGGCTAAAAAAGCCATCAGAAGAAAGAAGCAAGCAGTATGGATTCGTGAAAGTCTCCTTAACTTAGGGCCAACTTTCATTAAGGTCGGACAGCTATTCTCTACTAGAGCAGATCTTTTTCCTAATGAGTATGTAGATGAACTAGTTAAACTTCAAGATCAAGTTCCTGCCTTTGGCTACGAACAAGCCGCAGCAATTATTGAGCAGGATATGGGGAAACCAGTCGAAAAGCTTTTTAGTAATTTTGATCCCATCCCCTTGGCAGCAGCCAGTTTAGGGCAAGTCCACCGGGCAGAATTAACTACAGGAGAGCAGGTAGTAGTTAAAGTCCAAAGACCGGGGCTAAAGCAACTCTTTGCGATCGATCTAGATATTCTCCGGGGAATCGCTAGGTATTTCCAAAGTCGCCCAGATTGGGGCAAAAACCGGGACTGGATGGGTATTTATGATGAATGCTGTCGGATTCTTTGGGAAGAAATTGATTACCTCTCAGAAGGCACAAATGCTGATACTTTCCGGCGGAATTTTCGGGAATATGATTGGGTAAAAGTTCCTAGGGTATACTGGCGCTATGCTTCCCCTAGGGTATTAACCTTGGAATACTTGCCGGGGATCAAAATTAGTCATTATGAAGCCTTAGAAACCGCAGGCTTAGACCGGAAACTATTAGCCCAATTAGGGGCAAGGGCTTACTTGCAACAGCTATTAAATGATGGGTTTTTCCATGCGGATCCCCATCCGGGAAATATTGCAGTAGATACTGATGGGGCTTTAATTTTTTATGATTTTGGCATGATGGGCAAAATCAAAGCCAATGTACGAGAGCAACTTATGGAAACTCTCTTTGGTATTGCCCAAAAGGATGCCGATCGCGTGGTTGGTTCCCTTGTGGAACTGGGGGCTTTATCGAGAACAGACGACATGGCTCCAGTCCGGCGATCGATCCAATATATGCTGGATTACCTTATGGATAAGCCTTTTGAGAATCAATCCGTAGCAGATATTAGTGATGACCTCTACGAAATTGCCTATGATCAGCCATTTCGCTTCCCGGCTACTTTTACCTTTGTAATGCGAGCTTTTTCTACCCTAGAAGGAGTAGGCAAAGGCTTAGACCCAGATTTTAACTTTATGGAGGTAGCAAAGCCCTTTGCTATGGATCTTATGAATGGAAATGGCATGGAAAATAATAGCTTTATTAATGAGATTAGTCGTCAGGCCGCCCAGATGGGAAATACAGCTCTGGGGTTGCCTAGACGGATTGAGGATACGATCGAGAAGCTGGAACGGGGTGATATTCGAGTCCGGGTGAAGGCGGCAGAATCCGATCGTTTGCTAAGAAAGCTCAATAGTATGCAACTGGCAACTAATTACACAATTTTAATCGGTACATTTACCGTGTCGGCAACTATACTATTTGTTAGCGACAAAGTAATATTAGCTTTAATATTAATTAGTTTGGCCGTAGTGGTCGGCTTCCTATTAGTCAGATTGTTGCGGAAGGTCGATCGCATTGACCGGATGTTATAAGTTAGTCGGCGGTGCTAAGGAAGTGAGGATTTGTCCTGTACTGTGGGAAAAGTCTTTACAAAAAATCGTTAAATTATTTAATCAATAGCTTATTTAGTGGATAGTCTATGAAATTTAACTTCACGGGTTTGAGCGATCCGGGAATGGTGAGGAAATCTAACCAAGATAGTTTCTTTCTTGATCAAGAAGGCAATTTCTTTCTGGTTGCTGATGGTATGGGTGGTCATGCTGGTGGCGAAGAAGCTAGTCGTTTAGCCACTGAGGTAATCCAAAAACACCTGAGGGAGCGCTGGAGATCTTGGGCAGATTCAGAAACTTTGTTGACAGAAGCGGTGCAAAAAGCCAATGAAGCTATAATTCAAGACCAAGAAGCCTATCCAGAAAGAGCGGATATGGGGACTACTCTAGTGGTGGTTTTGTTCCACAATAATAAATATTGGCTAACTCACATTGGCGATTCGCGCATCTATCGTCTCCGGGGAGAATCCCTAGAACAACTTACGGAGGATGATACTTGGGTAGCACGGGCTTTGATAGGGGGGGACTTGACCCCAGAAGAGGCGAGATCTCATCCGTGGCGACATATTTTATCTAAGTGTCTAGGGAGGAAAGACCTAGCTCCGGTGACAGTACAACAAATGGACTTACAACCGGGCGATCGCCTCCTGTTGTGTAGTGATGGTTTAACAGAGGAATTAGAGCCAGAATCCATTTTGCATTACCTCAAACCACCAGCATTGTGTACAGAGTCTGCGGAATCTTTGGTCAATGCAGCCAAGGAACACGGCGGCCGGGATAATATCACAGTAGTAATTATTGAAGCGACAAAGTAGAGTTGATTGCCAAATTTTCTGGCTGAATTTAAACATGACTTTAGCTTTTGGTAGTCCTAAACAAGTAATCATTTTCGAGTAAGGATGTCCTCCGCACTGCGGGGGACATCCTTATCTGTTTAGCACAACCAGCTTTTTAAGGCAGACTAGGCAAGATAATCTCATCATGTATCTACACCAATTTTCGCTAAAAGGCTTAAAGGCAACATTCAAAAGGCAGAATTAGTTGCATAATAGATGATTGTTGTTTTTATAGAGAAAAAAATGGGTCGTGCTACAAAAGTTGTTTTAGCCTATTCTGGCGGTGTCGATACCTCCACTTGTATTCCCTACCTCAAAGAGGAATGGGGGGTGAAAGAAGTCATTACCTTAGCAGCGGATCTGGGACAAGGAGATGAATTAGAACCAATTCGGGAGAAGGCTCTCAAATCTGGGGCTAGTATTTCCTTGGTTGCTGATGCTACAGAACGATTCGTGAAAGAGTATGCCTTTCCATCTATTCAGGCCAATGCCCTCTACGAAAATCGCTATCCTTTGTCCACAGCCCTCGCTAGACCATTGATTGCTAAATTGTTAGTAGAAGCGGCGGCAGAATATGGAGCAGATGCTGTTGCTCATGGTTGTACTGGCAAGGGGAATGATCAGGTGCGGTTTGATGTGTCGATCGCTGCTCTCAACCCCAAACTGAAAGTCCTAGCTCCGGCACGGGAATGGGGGATGAGTCGGGAACAGAGTATCGCCTACGGGGAAAGATTTGGGATCCCGGCTCCGGTGAAAAAATCTTCTCCCTATAGTATCGATCGCAATCTCTTAGGCAGGAGTATTGAGGCAGGGATTTTGGAAGACCCCAATGTGGAACCTCCAGAAGATATTTATCTGCTGACTAAAGCGATCGCGAATACTCCCGATGCTCCTGAATATGTAGAAATTGGTTTTACCGAGGGACTACCTACCAGTCTGAATGGTCAAGCTCTAGAGCCTGTAGCTCTGATCAGCCAACTAAACGAGATTGTGGGTAATCATGGCATCGGCCGGATTGACATGATGGAAAATCGCTTAGTAGGGATTAAATCACGGGAGATCTACGAAACCCCAGCTTTGACAGTGTTGATCCAAGCCCACCGGGAACTAGAGAGCTTAGTTCTCACGGCGGATGTCAGTCACTACAAACGAGGTATTGAAGAAACCTATAGCCAGTTGGTCTACAACGGGCTGTGGTATAGCCCTCTGAAGGGTGCGATCGATGCCTTTATCCAACAAACTCAAACACGAGTTACAGGGACAGTCAAAATCAAACTCTTTAAGGGCTGTGCCACGATCGCTGGCCGTGGTTCTGATAATTCTCTCTATACTCCAGATTTGGCCACCTATGGTGCTGATGATCTCTTTGATCACAAGGCTGCTGAAGGTTTCATCTATGTTTGGGGCTTGTCAACTCGCATCTGGTCTGAAAAAAATCGGGGTTAAATGCAAAGAGGGCGCAAGGCCTTGCGCCCTTATATTATAGGCAAGGCAAACTAAAGAAATATTTTCTCCCTAGGATAGGCTGGCGATGAGATAGCAGCAGCGATGTTCACCATTAATTAGCCAGTGGGTACGCTCAATTTTGCAATCTGGCAGGAGAACAGAAAACATCTCTAACTCATGACCACAGACGCTAGGGAAAGATGCCGCAACTTCAGAGATGGCACAATTGTGTTCTGCAAAAATAAAACTATTGCTAGATTCTTCCACGGCGTAGCATTCTGCCATATAGCCTTCAGCTTGACGCAAGGCGACTAAATTTTCGACTCGATCGGCAAGGGAGCCATGGCCTAGGCGATCGCTATATTCCTCGGCTTTGCGCTCCCACTGTTTGCGGAGAATTGAGCTTACCTGCTCCTTACCTACAGTTTCAGCCAAGGTATCCAAAAAAGACAGGGCAAACTCCCCGTAGCTCTTGGGAAATTTTGCCTTGCCTTGGGAACTTAGCCGATAGATATGCTGGGGTCTGCCCATACCTAACTGGGCAGATTGATACTCAATTAGCCCTTCTGCTTCCAGATCCTTAAGATGGCGGCGGATGGCTTGGGGGGTGATTTCTAGAGTAGTGGATAATTCAGTCACACTTGCCTGACTGCGTTTCATGAGCAGTTGCAAAATATCTTGTTTTGTAGAGGTGGTTTGGGAAATTGTCATCTATTGTCATCTGGGGTGAAAACTAGCACAATCAAAATATTTATCAAAAAAATACTGTAGAGGAGTTTGACAACATCCTTGTTGTTAATGTACCTTAAAAGAAGGGATAAACAACAACTATATTGTTTTAGTATAGCTAGATGTTAGAGGATAGGAGAGGAAACTGGAGACGATCGCCCCAAATACCCCATCTATTTCCTCTTAAGTATCTATCCCCTAAATTAAGAGAGAAACCACCAAAAGCCCATGAGTGCCAGCGTCAAAACCCTAGTCAACCAACCCTACAAGTACGGCTTCATCACTGATATTGAGAGTGACACGATTCCTAAGGGATTAAATGAAGATGTAGTTAGATTAATTTCTAGCAAAAAAAATGAGCCAGCTTTTATGCTGGAATTTCGCCTCAGGGCTTATCGTCAATGGTTAAAAATGACGGAACCCTCCTGGCAAGAAGCTAGTTATCCGCCCATAGATTACCAAAATATTATTTATTATTCTGCCCCTAAGCAACCCAAGAAAAAGCTAGATAGTCTGGATGAAGTAGACCCAGCTTTGTTAGAAACTTTTGAAAAATTGGGGATTTCTTTATCAGAACAAAAACGTCTATCTAATGTGGCGGTAGATGTCATTTTTGATAGTGTGTCGATCGCTACTACTTTCAAAGAAAAACTGGCCAAAGATGGGGTGATTTTTTGTTCGATCGCTGAAGCACTCCAAGAGCATCCTGAACTGATTGAAAAGTATATGGGTAGCGTAGTGCCGATCGCTGATAATTATTTTGCTGCCCTCAATTCCGCCGTATTTAGTGATGGTTCTTTTGTATTTATCCCTAAAGGGGTGAAATGCCCGATGGAGCTATCAACTTACTTTCGGATTAATAACGGTGACTCCGGTCAATTTGAACGGACTTTAATTATTGCCGAAGAAGGAGCTTCTGTGTCTTATCTTGAAGGTTGTACTGCCCCCATGTACGATACCAATCAACTCCACGCCGCAGTTGTAGAACTTGTGGCCCTTGATAATGCCGATATCAAATATTCTACTGTCCAAAATTGGTATGCAGGCGACAAGGAAGGAAAAGGCGGGATTTATAACTTTGTCACCAAGCGGGGTTTATGCCAAGGAGTGAATTCTAAAATCTCTTGGACTCAGGTAGAAACTGGCTCGGCAATTACTTGGAAATATCCTAGTTGTGTCTTAGTTGGAGATAACTCGATCGGGGAATTTTACTCTGTAGCTTTAACTAATAATAAGCAACAAGCTGATACCGGAACCAAGATGATTCACATCGGCAAAAATACCCGGAGTACAATTATTTCTAAGGGTATTTCTGCTGGGGAATCTACAAATAGTTACCGGGGTTTGGTGAAAATTAATCCTAAAGCTAGGGGCGCTCGGAACTATTCCCAGTGTGATTCTATGCTCATTGGTGACAATGCCCAAGCTAATACTTTCCCCTATATTCAAGTCCAGAATAACACCGGAAAAGTAGAGCATGAAGCCTCTACTTCTAAGATTGGCGAAGATCAATTATTCTTCTTTGCTCAACGGGGTATTTCCCAAGAAGATGCTATTTCCATGATGATTAGTGGTTTCTGTAAAGATGTCTTTAGCCAACTTCCTATGGAGTTTGCTGTCGAAGCAGATAAGTTATTAAGTCTGAAACTAGAGGGTTCAGTTGGTTAAATTCTAGTTAATTACTAAGGCAGGAAAAGTCGAAATGGGAATTACCTTTGCTGATATTCAATTAACTAATAGTGAAGACTTGACACTTCTGAGTAAGAAATATATTAAGAAGAAGGAGGTTAGAACTATTCAAATTACAGCATTAGTGGATACAGGAGCTTCTATGCTCACTATTCCTAGATCAATTCAGGAAAAATTAGGGCTACCTAAAGTTGAGGAACAAAATGTCGAATTAGGCAATGGTTCAATTATCACTGTTGATGTAGTAGGACCAGTGGAAATTAGATTTGAAAACAGGGTAACGATTACTACGGCGGTGGTTCTTCCTGATGAGATAGAAGTACTTTTAGGAGCAATTCCTCTACAGGCTATGGATGTATTGATTGACGTTAGGCGCGAACGTTTAATTGTTAACCCCCAAAGTCCTGATAAGGCCAGACTGTATTTGCACAGTACGGATAAGATACTTTCCCCTGAGCAATTAAAAGAGTTAAAAGTAACAGGTGAAGATAATTCCAAGGAAAATGATAAAACATGATTATTGAAAATAGCGATGTAATTTTATCCGTTCAGGATTTGACAGCCAGTGTGGAAGGAACTCCAATTCTTAAAGGCTTGAACTTAGAAATGAAAGCTGGGGAAATTCATGCCATTATGGGGCCTAATGGATCAGGAAAAAGTACTTTTTCTAAGATTTTGGCGGGGCATCCAGATTATGAAATTACTGGAGGAGAGATTCTCTTTTATGGAAAAAGTATCCTCGAAATGGAGCCAGAACAAAGGGCAAGAAGTGGCATATTTTTAGCTTTTCAGTATCCCCTAGAAATCCCCGGCGTTAGTAATCTAGACTTCTTACGGGTAGCCTATAATTCCAAACGGAAACATGCAGGGCTACCAGAACTAGATAACTTTGATTTTGAAGATTTGGTTCATGAGAAATTAGATATAGTCAAAATGGATGCGGCTTTTCTCGATCGCAGTGTTAACGAAGGATTTTCTGGCGGGGAGAAAAAGCGGAATGAGATTTTGCAAATGGCACTCTTAGAACCCAAACTATCTATTCTTGATGAAACCGATTCTGGATTAGATATTGATGCCCTAAAAATAGTTGCCAATGGAGTTAATCAACTGGCAAACAAAGATAACACCATGCTAGTAATTACCCACTATCAAAGATTACTAGATTATATTATTCCTGATTTTGTCCATGTCATGGAAGCCGGAAGAATTATTACTAGTGGTGGGAAGGAACTTGCTCTAGAACTAGAAGCTAGGGGTTATGAATGGGTAAGAGAAGAAGAAGCTCTGGAGGTGGCTAGATAATGGGTACACAAACCATAACTAAACAAGGCTATTTATCAGAATTAGTTCAACAGGTACAACAAGTACCAATGATTAAACCTTGGCTGAAGGAAGCGCGCGATCGAGCTTCTATTATCCTTGAAGAATTAGCATTGCCAACTAAACGAGATGAAGGATGGCAATTTACAGATTTAGCTAATTTATATGCCACTAATTTTGTGGCAGCAACTAATAAAATAGTTACTAATCATGATATTGCTCATTTAATTTTACCAGAGGCTCAAGATAGTCATTTAGTATTCATTAATGGCTTTTATTCCCCCGGACTATCTTCTAGTCAAGCATTGCCAGAGGGAATATTTATTGGTAATTTATCTCAACTCCCTGAAAGCTATCTAATCGAGAGTTATTTAGGACACCAACAGGGCAGTACAGGAATATTTCCGGCTCTAAATACTCTGGGTATTAGTGATGCTGCCATAGTCTGGGTGAATAAAAATGTACAAATAGAAACACCAGTTCACTTATTATTTATTACTATTCCTGAAGAAACTCCCACTATTAGTCAATCTAGAATATTAGTAGTATTAGAACCCGGAGCAAAATTAAATTTAGTAGAGCAGTATGTAGCTACAGGAGAAGGTTGTCCCGATGCCCCGGCATCCCATCCCTACTTTACTAATGGAGTAGTAGAAATTTTTGTGCAAGAAAATGCCGTCCTAAATCATTCCCGGATTCAACGAGAAACTAGTGCTGCTTTTCATATTAGTAGAAGCGCTGTTTCTCAAGGAGCGCATAGTAAGTATCACTGCCATACTATTAGTCTAGGGGCAAAAATTTCTCGCCATAATTTAGATATTTTTCAAACGGGAGAAAGTACAGAAACTACCCTAAATGGTTTAACTATGATTAGCGGTGAGCAGTTAGCTGATAAGCATAGCAATATTTGTTTAAATCACCCCTATGGAACACTCCAGCAAGTCCATAAAACTATTGTGGACGATCAAGCATCGGTAGTATTTAATGGCCGAATTTTTGTTGGTAAAAAAGCTCAACAAACAAATGCTGGTCAACTCAGCCGAAATCTTCTTTTATCGGCTAAAGCAAGAGTAAACACCAAACCTCAATTAGAAATCATTGCTGATGATGTGAAATGCGCCCACGGGGCTACGGTAAGTCAATTAGATGGAGATGAGATTTTTTACCTCCAAAGCCGGGGTTTAGACCAAGCTGCTGCTACTAGTTTATTGGTAGAAGCTTTTGCCTTAGATATTGTGAATAAATTGCCAGTGCCTTCCCTGCGTCATATGCTATCTCGATGTATGGCATGTAAAACTATGGTTATTTAGACAAGAAAAAAAGTAAGAATTTTCCCAAAATATCTAGCTTTTTAGGACTACCTAAAATTAATAACTAATAAATTCTATGACTCTTACCCAAACTAAAAACATTGCTGACTTAGTGCGATCGGACTTTCCTATTTTGCATCAATCTATCAATGGTAATCCCCTCATTTATCTAGATAATGCTGCGACTTCCCAAAAGCCGATCGCCGTCCTTGAAACGTTGAGAAATTACTATGAGCATGATAATTCTAATGTGCATCGAGGCGCTCATACCCTGAGTGCTAGGGCAACTGATGCCTACGAAGGAGCTAGAGATAAAGTGGCAAAATTTATCAATGCTGCCTCTCGTAATGAAATTGTATATACCCGCAACGCCAGCGAAGCAATTAATTTAGTTGCCTACAGTTGGGGTTTAAGTAATCTCAAAGCTGGAGATGAAATTATTCTCTCAGTTATGGAACATCATAGTAACTTAGTGCCTTGGCAATTGGTAGCCCAAAAGACTGGGGCAGTCCTCAAGTTTGTCCAATTAACTGAACAGCAAGAATTTGATCTAGAGCATTTTAAGTCTCTAATTTCTGAGCGGACTAAATTAATTTCTGTGGTGTATATTTCTAATACTTTGGGTTGTATTAATCCAGTTAAGGAAATTGCCGAAATTGCCCATAGTTACGGAGCAAAGGTATTAGTTGATGCTTGTCAGGCAGCTCCCCATTTAGTTGTAGATGTGCAGGCGATCGATTGTGATTGGTTCGTATCTTCGGGACATAAAATGTGTGCTACAGGGATTGGCTTTTTGTATGGGAAAGAAACAATTCTTGACTCTATGCCACCTTTCATGGGGGGAGGAGAAATGATCGCTGATGTATTTTTAGATCATTCTACCTATGCAGCTTTACCTCACAAGTTTGAGGCGGGAACCCCAGCTATTGGGGAAGCGATCGCCCTTGGGGCAGCAGTGGATTATTTAACTCATATTGGCATGGATAAAATTCACGACTATGAAGCAGAATTAACCAAGCATTTATTCACTGGATTAGCCACAATTCCTGAAGTCAAAATCTACGGGCCAAAGCCTAATGCCCAAGGAGAAGGTAGGGCGGCCCTTGCTGCTTTTAGTGTGGATAAAATTCATTGTAGTGATATCTCAACTTTATTAGATGATGAAGGAATTGCTATTCGCTCTGGACATCACTGTACTCAGCCTCTGCATAGAATTTTGGGCTTATCTGGCACGGCTAGGGCTAGTTTGTATTTCTACAATACTCATGCCGAGATTGATGTTTTTATTAAAGCTCTGAGGGATGCGATCGATTTCTTCAAAGGTATTTCCTAAAATAGTTTAATATCTTTACCTAACATAAAATCTTCCTAAAGGAGAAATTAGCCATGACGACAGCGCTGATTACGGGTTTAGTTGTATTTGTTTTAGCCTCTTTTATTGGCTTTGAAGTAATTAATAAAGTTCCCCCAACTCTACATACACCATTGATGTCGGGTGCTAATGCAATATCAGGAATTGCAGTAGTCGGCGCAATCTTAGTTGCTGGAGAAAATGATTGGAATCTAACAGTTATTTTAGGATTTATTGCCATTATTTTTGCCACAGTAAATGTGGTAGGTGGTTTTCTGGTGACCGATCGCATGTTGCAAATGTTTAAGAAATAACAAGACCCT
>Ga0335395_10000856_pt1 | contig 19216 bp, 17 predicted proteins | sample MAT02_FD_205744 | JGI IMG/M metagenome (GOLD analysis project Ga0335395, IMG submission 205744) | Freshwater microbial communities from Lake Fryxell liftoff mats and glacier meltwater in Antarctica - MAT-02 (spades assembly) (version 2) ...
AAGGTCAGCCTCCGGCAGAGCCGACCGGAAGAGCAGATGGGGGGCGCGGTGCACATGCCCGCCGGCAATGTCAGCGGTTCGTCGGTTGCCGCTTCGCATAGCCTGCGGGCGATGCGAAGCGCGAATCGCTTTTCGTTGCAGTTGAAGTGCCGATAGGCTCTTGTCCGAAGGGACTGCGGCTACGGAGACGCCCTTGCGCATCGCGATATTGCTGTCGATCCTGCTCCTAGCTGGTCTGGGGGTGGGATTCGTGCTCCGCATGCTGAACCCGCTACCCTTGCTCAAGGGACGCCCGGAATCGTCCGCGCTGGCAGATACGGCGGATACGAGGCTCGGCCGGGCGATTTCGGTCGATGCCCTTGCCCATCCGGGCCTGTCGGGAATTCTGCCCCTCTCAGGCGCGCGAGACGCTTTTGCCGCGCGCGTGCTGCTGATCCGCGCCGCAGATCGCAGCCTCGATCTCCAATGTTATATCTGGCAGAATGACATTGCGGGGAACCTGCTTCTCCACGAAGCCCGCAATGCCGCCGACCGGGGCGTCAGGGTTCGCCTGCTGGTGGACGACAACGGAACCGCCGGTCTCGATATTGCGCTGGCCGCGCTCGACACCCACCCCGATATCGAAGTGAGGCTGTTCAACCCCTTCACAATCCGGCGCCCCAAGGCGCTCGGCTATATCCTGGATTTTCGCCGGCTGAACCGGCGGATGCACAATAAGTGTATCGTTGTCGACAACCAGGCCAGCATTGTCGGCGGGCGCAACATCGGCGATGCCTATTTCGGCGCCAGCGAGGATAGCCTGTTTGCAGATCTCGATGTGCTGGCGACCGGCGCAATAGTGCCGTCCGTTTCGGCCGATTTCGATTGCTACTGGGAAAGCGAGTCCGCCTATCCTGCCCGGTCGATCCTCCCGCCGGTCTCGCCTGCCCAACAGGCCGCAGTGGACGCTCATATGAACGCCATCATGAACAGTCCGCTTGCCAGGGATTATGCGCAATCTGTCATCGACAATGTGCTGTCCACCGGCCTCACCTCTGGAACCATTGCCTATGATTGGGTGCCGGTCGCCATGGTCAGCGATGATCCCGCCAAGGGGCTCGGAAAGGAAGAGGCCGGCGAAAAGATGGTGGAGCGGCTGGGTGCCATAATGGGCCAGCCCAGAACCCGCCTTGGCCTTGTTTCCGCCTATTTCGTGCCCACGGATGCCGGAACCCGAGCCTTTACCGCGCTTGCCCGATCGGGGGTCGATATCACCATTCTCACCAATGCGCTGAATGCCACCGATGTCGCCGCAGTTCACGCCGGCTATGCCAGGCATCGCTGCGCCTTGCTGCAAGCGGGGGTAAAGCTGTGGGAGCTGAAGGGTCAGGGGCGGGGCGACGTTCATTTCGCCCTGTTCGGATCGCGCTCGCGGTCCGGCCCCACCGTGCGCTCACGCCCGGTGTTCCGCTCCAGCGGGTCGTCGCTGCACGCAAAAACCTTCACCACCGATGGCAAGCGCCTGTTCGTCGGCTCGTTCAACTTCGATCCGCGCTCCCTCCTCCTCAACACCGAACTGGGTTTCGTCATCGAAAGCGAAGGGCTCTCGGGCCAATTGCAATCCCTGATGGACGAGGGGCTGGACGACCATGCCTACCGGCTGCGTCTCGCAGCCAACGGCAAGGATCTCGAATGGGTGGAAAAGTCTGCGGGCGGCACCACGGTTCACACGGTCGAACCGGGAACCAACCTGCTGGAACGGGGCGTGGTGGCGGTGCTGTCCACGCTGCCGATCGACTGGATGCTCTGATGTGGCCCGGCCAGTGCGCCTGAACAACCGCCGGTGCGGATTACTTCGCGGCCGGGGCCTTGGGCGCACCACCACCCATCATCCGGGTCATGGCAGTGTCTGCTTCGGCCCGGGTCACCTTGCCATCGCGGTTCGTGTCCATCATCGCAAAGCCCTGCGGGTTGCGGCCCGAAGCCGTCCATTCGGCCTTGCTCAGCGCGCCATTCTTGTTGGTGTCGGTTGCGGCGAAGAATTTTCCCGGCGCTGGCTGTGCAAGCACAGGCACTGCGAGAAGCACGGCGGTGATGGCGAGCAGGGCTTTCATCCGTTTCAATCCTTCAGTTGCCAGGCTCTTCTGGCGCAAATCGCGTGCCCTGTCCCGCTTCTCGTCGGGATTTCCCGGCCGCGACGATTTGCCGGGTTGAGCGCGCTGCGTCCACTACGGCTCTGGCGGCGATGAATAATGCATCGCCAACGCTCGTGCCAATCCTCGGGGATCAGCTTTCGCACGGGCTCGCCAGCCTGCGCGCGGCTGCCCGGCCCGACGCTGTGGTGTTGATGGCCGAAGTCGCCGAAGAGGCTGGCTATGTTCCACACCACAAGCAGAAGCTGGCGCTGGTCTTTTCTGCAATGCGCCACTTCGCGGCGGAATTGCGGGCAGCAGGCTGGACGGTCGACTACCGGCATCTGGATGACCCGGACAATCGCGGCAGCCTTGCAACAGAGGTTGAAGCCGCCGTCGCTCGCCACGCGGTCGGTCGGATCATCTCCGTTCGCGGCGGAGAACACCGGGTCATCGCCGCGCAGGAAGGCTGGGGTGCTTTGGGTGTGCCGCTGCTTTTGCTGGAGGATGATCGGTTCCTCGTTTCCCCAACCGCGTTCGCCGCCTGGGCCGAAGGGCGAAAGCGGCTGCGGATGGAGGATTTCTACCGCTGGCAGCGCGCCGAAACCGGCATCCTGATGGAAGCCGGTCAGCCACTGGGTGGCCAGTGGAATTTCGACAAGGACAACCGGAAGTCCTTGCCAAAAGGCATGCGCGTTCCCTCTGTGCCGCGCTTTACGCCCGATTCCATCACCCGGGATGTCCTGGCTCTGGCGGAAGCCCGCTTCCCCGAAAATTTCGGAACGCTCGGCGCGTTCAACTGGCCGGTCACCCGGGCCGAAGCCCGCATCGCGCTCGATTGCTTCATCAAGGACCGCCTCGTAAACTTCGGCGATTATCAGGATGCCCTGGTGGAAGGCGAGGCGACCCTGTTTCACGCCCTTGTCTCCACCTCCATCAACCTTGGCCTCTTGTCACCGCGCGAATGCATGGATGCCGCTGTGGACGCGCTCGAAACCGGCGCTCCCCTCAACGCAGTGGAAGGCTTCGTCCGGCAGATCCTGGGCTGGCGGGAATATGTGCGCGCCATTTATCTGCGCGAAGGGCCGGACTATGTGCACCGCAACGCGCTCGGCGCCACGCGCCCGCTCCCCGATTTCTACTGGACAGGCAACAGCGGCATGCGCTGTTTCGATGCAGCGTTCGAACAGACGCGCGATCTCGCCTATGCTCATCACATCCAGCGGTTGATGGTGCTGGGGAACTTCGCGTTGCTCGCCGGGGTTGATCCGCACGCGCTCCATGAATGGTTCCTCATCGTCTACGCCGATGCCTATGAATGGGTGGAAGCCCCCAACGTGATCGGCATGAGCCAATATGCCGATGGCGGGCTTCTGGGCTCAAAGCCCTATGTGGCAGGCGGCGCCTATCTCAACCGCATGGGAAACCACTGCGGCCCCTGCCGTTACAAGGTGAAGGAAAAGGCCGGGCCCGATGCCTGCCCCTTCAATTATCTCTACTGGGACTTTCTCGCCCGCCACGAGGCCCGGCTCTCGAAGAACCAGCGGCTATGGACTGCCTACGACGGCTGGCGCCGCTTCTCGCCCGAACGCCAGGCCGAAATCCGCAAGGATGCAGAGCGCTTCCTCTCAAAAGTTTGTTGACCGCGCAAGGCTTTCTAGCCGCCTGCCGTTGTGGCATTGGCCTTCGGGAGCCCAGTTTCGGGCACCGGCGGAAACGACAGAGGGATTTCGATGGCGTTTGCCGGCCTGCGCACAGTGGAGCCATTCGGTGTCCGGATAGAGCGGAGTGGCGCAGTCACCTTGTCATCCGGGCTGTCGGCAATTCCCGTCACCGATTCGCTCGGGCGCCGCATTGCAATGGTTTACGGCGTGGTTCTGGCCGGCTGGATGAGCCCCGGCCTTGCTTTGGGGCCGGCCGGCATTGTCGCCGATTTCCCCGTTCAAGCCGAGGGAGAGTTCGTGCGGCGCGTTCTGCATGGCCTGCACGGCATGTTTCTGGCTGTTACCGAAGGGCACCTCGGCCGATACCTCCACCCAGACTTCGGAGGCTCGATTCCGATAGTCTGGTGTCATGAAACTGGCATCATAGGCTCTTCGGCTGATCATGTGCTCGACGAGGGCAGTTACCAGAAGCGCTTCCTTAAAGAGCGTTACCAGAGAATGATTCTGGCCGAGGGACACGGCTGGATAACCGGAACGCTCACGGCCCATGAAGGAGTCAGTCGACTGCTTCCGGGCCATGCACTCGATCTCGATCGGCTTGTCGCACACCGCGTCTGGCCGCTCGCAGGCGATCTGGCGATGGATATGTCCCTCGAGGATGCGGCACTTGCGGCCGGCCTCGCGATCCGGGGCCACGTCGAAGCAGCAGCGCGGGAGCATCACGCCGCAATCACGATGACCGCCGGTTTCGACAGCCGTATCCTGATTGCCGCAGCGCGCACCGTGAAAGACAGGATCGGCTTCGTAACCTTCGGCCAGCTTCACGAGGGGCTGGATCAGGACATGTCGGCCACGATGTCAGCGGCTTTGGGGCTGCAGCATCATCTTCTTCCCATCATCGATGCCTCACCCGAGGATCAGGCGCATTGGGAAAGGCTCGTCGGGCACTGCATGCGTGAAGTGAACCGCCGGATTTACCCGACACTCGCCGCCGTGCCCTACGACCTGATCCTCACCGGAATGTACGGAGAAATTGGTCGAGCACGCCTTTATCGGCAGGATATCGCGACGATCAACAACCAGCCCGCGACGGTTCCGTTCGTCCTGTCCAGATTGACCCTGCCGCAGGAGCCCGCTCATGTCGCCGATCTCGAGCAATGGCTGGACGGGCTGGCCTGGATGCCGCGCTCCATGGTGCTGGACATGGCATTCAACGAGCTGAAGTTCGGCACATGGGCGCTTGGCCAGTCGAGGGCACAGAAGGCGGTCAAGTTCAGCATGATGCCCTTTGCCCAGGCGGCAGTCCAATCGGCGTTCATGCGAACTCCTCCCCACGTCAAGGGCACCGAGGCCCTGTTCGCCCGAATGGCGGAAATCCTGTGGCCCGAAGCCATGCAGTTTCCGGTCAACCGGTACGGCGACTATCGGGACAGGCTCGGCAAATTCGCAAAGCTCACCAAACGGGAAAGTCTGGTCCGCTACGTCCGCGATCGATTTGCGCGATGAGCGTCGGCATGATGCAGGCGTCGCTCTGATTGCGGCCAGTCGGATCAAGATGCCCTAACTCAAATTTGCCCGCTTCAGGCCCAGCACCGCTCGAACCGCTGGGAAAGGCCCACCAGCAGCCGGTACTGGGAAACGTCCGACACGGCAGCCAGTGCCTTCAGGGTCCAGTCGAGTGAAAGCCAGTCACCCTCAGCCACCGCCCAATCCGTCACATCGACAGCCAGCATGTCCATCGATATCCGGCCGGCAATGCCAAGGCTTCGCCCGCCTGCGCGAACAACAAGGTGCCCGGCCAGCGCGCGTGGAACCCCATCCGCATAGCCGATGTTCACAATCGCAATCCGGCTGTCCCGATGCGCGGTCCAGCATGCGCCATAGCCCACTGTTTCGCCGGCCTGCACGCTGCGAACCTGTATCACCCGCGCCTCGGGTGTAACGACCGGGCGCACGACAGCCGCTGGATGCGGCGTGCCGCCATACAGGCCAAGGCCCGGGCGCACCGCATTGAAACTATAATCCCGCCCCCAGCAAATGCCGGCCGAATTAGCGAGCGCATGGGACGCCTCCGGCGTCGCCGCCACCACATCGCGAAAAGCTGCCAGTTGGCGCGGGGTGAGCGGGTGGTCAGGAAGGTCGGCGCAAGCGAGATGACTGTGGACTGTATGGAGCCGGACACCATTGGCTGCTGCCAGCTCTCCGGCGGCAAGGCCCAGCCGGTTCATACCCGTATCCACCATCACGTCAGCCGACCGGCCGGGAAAGGCCGTCCGCCACTGTTCGCATTGCGCCGCGCTGTTCAGCACCGGGCGCGCTAGCGGCAAGGCGCGCGCCGCCCCGGAACATTCGGCCGTGAAGCCGTGGAGGATCAGGACGGGAAGGTCGGGCCGCGCCAGAACCATGGCCTCGGCCCAGGTGGAAACGGCAAACGCCCGGGCACCCGCAACCTCTAGCCGGGCCACGACAGCCCGCAGACCCAGCCCATAGCCATCGGCCTTCACCGCCGGAACAGCAGGAACCCCGGCCCGATCCTCGAACCAGCGGAAATTGGCGGCAAGTGCATCGCCATCGATCCGCAGCCGAAGGGCCGCTGGCGCATCAGGGTTCGCAGGCGCTGTCATTCCCCCGCTTTCGCCCAGCCGCCCGCGCGGCGCAAGCGTGCCGGCAGGGCTGCCTTCAGCGCTGCGACGAAGAACAGCGGCAAGCCCATGCGCTTGGGCCGGCTGCGAAGTCGTCGCCGACATGCCGTGGAAACAGGGGAAGATCGGCTGCTGCTCCGGGTGGCCCCCTGCTTGATCGGGGCGCTGCCAGCAGGCACCAAGACAAGAGGGCAAGGAGCAAAAAAGCTATGGGCGTGGAGCCGGAAGACGACCAGGATGGCCGCCGCCGCTCAGCCGCCAGCAAGCTGAAAATCGTCGAAGCCATGCCGGATATCGTCCGCACCGGCGAAACGTCTCCAAGTGCCGATCAGGTGGCAGAAAGGGCCGGAGTCGGCCGCCGCGCCGTCTTCCGCCTCTTCAACGACATGGACAGCATCTACAGCCAAATGAACGCCACGATGCGCCAGCGCCTGGAGAGGTGGCTCGACAGACGGCAGGACCGCGTCGCGTTCAGCCCGCCTTCTCGCTGAAAGCCGCCAGAGGCAGCGGCGCGCCACGCTGGGCCAGAAGCGCCCGCTTTCGGAAAAAGCGCAGCAGCCCGGATGCCCCCATCCGCGAAGGGCCAAGGCCGGAAAGCCCGAAGCTCGATTTTTCCGCATCGGAAAGCAGGCTGGTCAACGCGCCATCATTCAGCGAAACCGCGCCCGCGTTCAGCCGCAGGGCGACAGCCTCGGCCTCTTCCAGCGTTCCCGCCAGCACGCTTGCCGAAAGCCCGAACTCGCTGGCATTGGCCAGCGCCACGGCTTCGTCCACCGTCCCGAACGGTATCAGCGGTAGCACCGGCCCGAAGGTTTCCTCCTGCATCAGCCGCATTGCGTGTGTCACGCCCGTCAGAACCGTCGGCATCAGCCACTTGCCCCCGCCAAGCTCCTGCACTGTCCCGCCGGAATATATTGTCGCCCCATGGGCCACGGCATCATCGATCTGGCCCTGGACGATGTCTGCCTGCGGGGAGAAGATGAAGGGGCCGATGTCGCCCCTGTCGATGTCGGGATAATTCGGGCGAACGGCGCGCGCCCGCGCCACCAGCGCATCGCGAACCGCTTCGAAGATCGGCGCCGCCACATATATCCGCTCGATCGACTGGCAGGCCTGCCCGGTCGCACGGCAGCTGGCCGAGAGCGCAATGTCTGCCGCCCGCTCCGGGTCCGCGCTCGCCAGCACGATCATCGGGTCTTTGCCACCCAGCTCCAAGCTTGCCGGAATGAAGGCGCGCGAAGCCGCCTCGCCCACCTTGCGGCCGGTGACGACGGATCCGGTGAAGGCAACGAAATCCACCTGTGCCACCAGAGCCGCCCCGGTCTCGCCGCCACCCTCCACCAGCGCCAGCACGGCGGCAATCTCCGGCACGGCGGCAATGGCTGCGCGCAGCGGCGCAATGAAGCGCGGCGTCACTTCCGAAGGCTTCACCATCACCGCGCAGCCGGCCGCAAGCGCCGGGATCGCATCCGTCAGCGCCAGCAGCAGCGGGAAATTCCACGGCGAAATCACACCGACCAGCGGATAAGGCGCCAGCGTGATCCGGTATGTCACACCAGGCATCGCGGTTTCGCCGGCAGCTTCTGCATCAGCCATGATTGCGCCCGCACGGCCAGCCCAGCGGCCCAGCATGCTCACAACGCTTTCCACTTCCAATGTGGAAACCCGACGCCGCCCGGTGTCGACTTCCAGTGCAGCGGCTATGGCCGGCCCGTGCGCCGAAATGCTGGCAGCCAGCGCCTTCAGGGCGGCAACGCGGCCATCAATCCCAAGCGCAGTCCAGGCGGGCTGGGACGCCCGCAGCTGAGAAGCGACCCCGGCCACGCCATCGGCCGACAGCGCCGTAATCCGGGCGTCCACCGCACCGGTGCGCGGATTGCGCACATCGATGGCCTCGCTCATGCTTGCTTCTTTTTCTTCCAGCGGTTCCACATGATCACCCGGTACAGATAGACCCCGAACAGTAGCACGATCACCGCTGTTGAAAGTGGCCCGATCACTTTGTCGATTTCTGCAAAACGATTGCCTAGCATATACCCGGCAATCGCCAGCCCCATCGTCCACAAAAAGGTGCCGACCGACGAATAGACAAGGAACGTTCGCTTGTTCATCCGCACCAGCCCAGCCGGCACGGAAATCAGCGAGCGGATGGTCGGGATCACCCGCCCCAAGCCCACAATTCCGCCGCCATGCCGATCAAACAGTGCTCGTCCGCGTGCAATCTCGGCCTCGTCTATCGTCAAGATCCGGCCGTAGCGCACCAGAAATTTTTCGAACCGGTCCAGCCCCAGCTTCCAGGCCAGCATGAACCAGAAGATGTTCCCGGCCATTGCCCCCGCCGTCCCCGCCAGTATCATCCCCGCGAGGGACTGGTCCTGCTGCGCGGCGTGAATGCCCGCCAGCGGCATGATCACTTCCGAAGGAATGGGCGGAAAAACCGTCTCCACGAACATCAATATTCCGACCGCAAAATAGCCCCAGCTGTCGATTAACCCGCCGATCCAGTCGGTCATCCGCCCACCCTGATTGCTCCGACCCTGATCGCTCCGGCCCTGATCGCCTCGACCCTGCCCCAGAACAGGCCCGGGATATTGGTGCCGTTAAATCGGTCGATCGCCACGATCCCGGTCGGAGATGTCACGTTGATCTCCGTCAGCCGGCCGGCAATCACGTCGATCCCCACGAAGATCAAGCCCAGCCGCTTCAAGTCCGGCCCCAGCCGCGCACAGATCACCTCTTCCTCAGGGGTCAGGGCCGTCGCATGCGCCGAGCCGCCAGCAGCCAGGTTGGACCGGATCTCGCCGTCCTTCGGCAGCCGGTTGATCGCCCCCACCGGCTCCCCGTCGATTAGCACGATCCGTTTGTCGCCCTTGGCCACATCGGGAAGAAACGCCTGCACCATGAACGGCTCTCGCCAGACCTGCGTGAACATCTCCACCAGAGCCGGCAAATTGGAATCCCCCGCCGGCACATGGAACACAGCAGCGCCGCCATTTCCGTACAACGGCTTCACCACCACCTCGCCATGCCGCTCGCGAAACGCCTGCGCCGCCCCCAGGGATCGTGTCACCAGCGTCGGCGGCATAAGGTCCGCATAGTTCAGAACAAACAGCTTCTCCGGCGCATTGCGCACCGAAGCCGGGTCGTTCACCACCGTCACACCCGCCGCCTGCGCCAGTTCCAGCAAGTGCGTGGCGGTAATGTATCCCATGTCGAACGGCGGATCCTGGCGCATCAGCACCACATCGATGTCGCCCGCCAGCGCCAGCCGCTGGCGCGCATCCAGCCAGCGAAAATGCGGCTGGCCCTCACCCGCGGGCCGCATCACCTCCACCGCCCGCGCATCCGCGACCACCCGGCCGTCGAACCAGTGCAGGTGGTCGGGCAGATAATGCCACAGCCGATGCCCCCGTGCCTGCGCCTCCAGCATCAGGGCGAAGGTGGAATCCCCCGCCACGTTGATGGTCTCCAACACGTCCATCTGGACAGCAATGCGCAAAGCACGGGTCATGCCGCGCTGATACGGCGGAGGGCGCGCAAAGGGAAGCCTATGGCGGGCGGGGCCATGATGCCCCTGCACCCCCGGATTTCGCTTCGGTGGCTGAAAGACAGCACAAGCGGACACCATATGTTGGAGCCGCATGCCAGCACTGTCAGTGGACATTCGGAATCTGCTGAGAGCGACGACGATATCGTTCGTGACTGTCGAAAGTCTCTTTATCGTCTCAAATATGCTTTCGTTTGCGAAGTGAAGCGTTCTGGTTTTTCCGGAGGCTCCTATCTGTGAGAAGGAGCTTTATTGACGACAAGGAACAAGTTTTCGCGTGAGGTCTGCGAACGGGCAGTCAGACTGGTTGGTGAGCACCGGGCCGATTACGGCTCGGAGTGGGGAGCAATTGAAGCTGTTGGAGCGCGAGGTGAAGGAACTGCGCCGGGCCAACGAGATCCTGCGCAAGGCATCTGCATATTCTGCGCAGGCGGAGCTCGACCGCCAAGGCAAATGGTGATGTCGTTCATCGACGTTCATCGACGTTCATCACGGGGAATTGGGTATCGAGCCGATCTGCCGCGAACTGGCAGTCGCCCTTTCCTCCTGGCACGAACACGCCGCGCGCCTTGCCGACCCCGGCAGGCGTTCGGGGGTGTGGTGTGGTGGCGGGGCTGCCGCGAAAGTCCCGAATGTTCACACCCTCAGAGCACGCGCGCGTACGCGAGGGGTGGGTGCGAGGCGCGCTCGGCAAGCGTTCGCGGGTTTTGCTGCTCGGTCGGCATGGGGCGAATTTTGCAGAAGCGGGGGGTGTAGGACAGGTGGGAAGAACCGGGGTCAGGCGAAGGTGGGGGCTTTGAGGCTGCCTCGCTTTCGGATGAATTAGGTATAATGTCTCCGGAATTCATGCCCCCGGAGTTTAGGGCATTGAAACGAACATACGAGCAAGCCAAAATGAATATAGGCAGTTACAGTGAATTTACAGGGGGTAAACCGGCTCGTGGAAAAGACAGTGTTTTGGTCTTGGCAAAGTGACCTCGACAACCGGGTTACTCGAGACGTCATCCGCTTCGACTAGATGACGCGTTAAAGATTCTAGCAGCGGATTTAGAGGAAGCTGATCGGCCAACTTTGACATCCGACACTCAAGGTATTGCTGGAACGCCAGACATCGTTGCAACAATACTAAAGAAAATCGACGAATCTGCTGTATTCGTCTGCGACGTCACTCCGATCGCAATTTCTAAAGGCGGAAAGGCATGTGCTAATCCGAATGTCCTTCTAGAGTTGGGCTACGCAAATAAGTCACTAGGAGTGAATCGCATAGTACAAGTCTGGAACAATGCATTTGAAGGCGCAGAAGTAGAGAGACTTCCATTCGATATGAGAGGACGGCGTGGGCCTCTATCATTCGAACTGCCTATTGGCTCCACTAAAGAGCAACTCCGCCTAGAGCGCGGAAAACTGACACGTGCACTTGCTGACGCGCTGAGACTTGCATTTACTCAATTGCCCTCCTCGCCAAGTGAGGCGGTGCACTGGCATCCACACATTCCGGGAGATCCAGATGTGTGGTTTGACTCAGCGGAGCCGCAGACGATCAATAACCCGAAGTATGGCAGCAGAAGAGTGCGTTTGATCAAGAAGTTTCCGGGATATGCGCGCATCATTCCGTCGAAATGGTCGGCCAACTCTACCGCAAAGAACTCGCTCGCGGCCGGCGAGACGATTTCAGCGATCCTTAGGCGATCGAGTTCGATAATATTTGGCAGGAGTCAAGGCGGAACAATGGCTTGCGCGGTGGGAGGCGTTGAAGATGGCATCGACCAATCATACGCATTGACACAGTGGTTCGAAACGACCGGCGAGTTTTGGGGAATCGGTGGTAGTTTTCTTTTTGAGAGAGTTTGCGTCTCGTTGGCCTCCGCTTCCATCTATTGGTTGTGGTTGGATTTCCTTGCTCACAATTGTAAATTGGCACTCTCTCTCGGCGGATCTCTTCCAATTCATGTGCGTCTCGGGGTACACGATTTGCGAAACAGTTGGTGGCCTCGACCTGATTATGGTTTCTTGGACGAGGGCTTCGCGGCAGTAGAACAGTCATATGAGTACTTAGCCACAATAGATTCAATCAACGCGGAGGTGCTTCAAGAGAACGTAGTGAAGGCATTCAACGGACTTGCTGATGCATACGGAATCCCAGGTTTCACGCACGACCAAATCGTCGCGCTTTCAAGACGTTGATTGTTTTGAAAGAAACAGCATTAAGTTGACTGCACACCGCGGTGTTTGGGGGTGCAGGGCGAACATCGCCCTGCCCGCCGGAGGCTTAACCCTGCCCTTGGCTTATACCCGTTCAATGATGATGGCTGGGGCCATGCCGCCTGCTGCGCACATTGTCACCAGGCCTCGGCGGAGGTCTCTGCGTTCGAGTTCGTCCAGCAGGGTGCCGATGAGGATGGAGCCTGTGGCGCCTATGGGGTGGCCGAGTGCTATGGCGCCGCCGTTTACGTTGACCTTGTCGCGGTTGAGGCGGAGGTCTCGGATGAATTTTTCGGCGACGACGGCGAAGGCTTCGTTGATTTCGAAGAGGTCGATGTCGTCGATTGTCAGGCCGGCTTTGGCGAGCACCTTGCGGGCGGCGGGGACGGGGGCGTTGAGCATCAGGGTGGGGCAATCGCCCATGTTCGCCATGGCGATGATGCGGGCGCGGGGTTTCAGGCCATTCTTTTCGGCATAGGCTCTGGAGGTGACGAGGACGGCGGCTGCGCCGTCTACCACGCCGGAGGAGTTGCCGGCGTGGTGCATGTGCTCGATTTTCAGGTCGGGGTATTTCTGGTTGATGAGCTTGCGGAAGGTGGTGCCTTGTTCATCGAGCGGGATGTCGGCGATCTTGGAGAAGCTGGGTTCGAGCTGGGCGAGGCCTTCGGCTGTGGTCTGCGGCCTGGGGAACTCTTCGCGGTCCAGCGCGAGGGAGCCATCTTCGTGGAAGACTTTGACGAGCGATCTGTCGAACCGGCCTTCGGCGATTGCGGCGGCGGCGCGCTTCTGGCTTTCGAGGCCGAGTGCGTCGACATCGGCGCGGGTGATGCCTTCCATGGAGGCGATGGCGTCTCCGCAGACGCCCTGGTGGGATTGCGGGTGGATCTTTTGCAGGTGGGCGTTGCCCGAGCCCATCATCATGGTGGGGAGGCCGGCGGCGCGTTCTTCCTGGGCCATGGTGGTGGTGAGGGACATCATTTCGGTGCCGCCGGCGATGACGCAATCTTCCATGCCGGACATGACGGAGGCGGCTGCGAGGTTCACGGTGGTGATGCCGCCGCCGCAGAAGCGATCGAGCGTGGTGCCGGAGGAACGGATATCATAGCCGGCATCCAGCGCGGCCATGCGGCCGAGGTCTCCGCCCTGTTTTCCTTTCTGGGTGCTGGTGGACCAGATGATATCGTCGACGGTGGCGGTGTCGAGCCCGTTGCGTTCGGCGATGGCTTTCAGGACGGTGGCGGCGAGGTGCTGGGGGTGGAAACCTGCGAGTGCGCCCTTGCCGACCTTGCCGATGCCGCGGGGCGTGCGGACTGTATCGATGATATATGCGTCTGCCATGGGATAGGTCCTTGGTTGGGAAGAAATGTACCGGCGGACGGTAGGCCTTGGGGACGGGCTGTCGAGTAGGAAAGTGGGGAGGCTTTGCGCATGGCGGCCTGTTTGTTTCGGCGCTGGATTGCCTGTAGGCCCGGCGCAACAACCCTGGGAGCCTGCCGATGAAGACCCGTGCCGCCGTTGCGTTCGAAGCGAAGACGCCGCTGGAGATCGTGGAGGTGGACCTGGAGGGGCCCCGGGCGGGCGAGGTGCTGGTGGAGATAAAGGCGACGGGGGTTTGCCACACCGATGCCTATACGCTGGACGGGCTGGACAGCGAGGGGCTGTTTCCGAGCATATTGGGCCATGAGGGTGCGGGCGTTGTGCTGGAGGTGGGCGCTGGCGTGACGGGCCTGAAGCCGGGCGACCATGTGATACCGCTTTATACGCCGGAGTGCCGGCAGTGCAAAAGCTGCACCAGCCGCAAGACGAACCTGTGCACGGCGATCCGCGCGACGCAGGGGAAGGGATTGATGCCGGACGGGACGAGCCGCTTTTCCTACAAGGGGCAGCTGATTTACCATTATATGGGCTGTTCCACCTTTTCGAACCATATTGTTCTGCCGGAGATCGCGCTGGCGAAGATCCGCGATGACGCGCCGTTCGATACCAGCTGCTACATCGGCTGCGGGGTGACGACCGGGGTGGGGGCGGTGATCCACACGGCCAAGGTGGAGCCGGGCGCGACGGTGGTTGTGTTCGGGCTGGGGGGGATCGGGCTGAACGTGATCCAGGGGGCGCGCATGGTGGGCGCGGCGCGGATCGTGGGGGTGGATATCAACCCAGACCGCGAGGCGTGGGGCCGGCGGTTCGGGATGACCGATTTCGTGAACCCAAGGGATGTGGCCGATATTGTGGCGCATATCGTGGCGCTGACGGATGGCGGCGCGGATTACAGTTTCGACTGCACCGGCAACACCGAGGTGATGCGGCAGGCGCTGGAATGCTGCCACCGCGGCTGGGGGGAAAGCATCATCATCGGGGTGGCGGAAGCGGGGAAGGAGATTTCCACCCGCCCGTTCCAGCTGGTGACGGGCCGGGTGTGGAAGGGAACGGCTTTTGGCGGGGCGCGGGGCCGGACGGATGTTCCGAAAATCGTCGACTGGTACATGGAGGGCCGGATCGAGATCGACCCGATGATCACGCACCGGCTGCCGCTGGAGCGGATCAACGAGGCGTTCGACCTGATGCACCGGGGCGAGAGCATCCGTTCGGTGATCGTGTTCTAGGATGGAGACGCTGAGCGACTGGGCCAGCCACGGCGGGCGGCAGCAGGTTTGGAAGCATGCCAGCCGGGAGACGGGGACCGACATGGTGTTTTCGATCTTCCTGCCGCCGGGCGCGGGGCCGTTCCCGCTGCTGTGGTACTTGTCGGGCCTGTCGTGCACGCATGCGAACGTGACCGAGAAGGGGGAGTTTCGGCGGGTTTGTGCCGCGCTGGGGCTGGCGTTCATTGCACCCGATACGTCGCCGCGCGGCGAGGGTGTGGCCGACGACCCGGCTTACGACCTTGGGCAGGGCGCGGGCTTTTATGTCGATGCGACGGAGGCCCCGTGGGCGGCGAATTTCCGGATGCGGCGTTATATCGAGCGGGAGCTGCCCGAGATTGCGGGCCGGCATTTCCCGATCGACAGGGCGCGGCAGGGGATTACCGGCCACAGCATGGGGGGACATGGGGCGCTGACGATTGCGCTGCGGAATGCCGGGCAGTTCCGCAGCGTTTCGGCCTTTGCGCCGATTGTTGCGCCATCCCGGGTGCCCTGGGGCGAAAAGGCTTTTGCTGCTTATCTGGGTGCGGACCGGGCGGCCTGGGCGGGGCATGATGCCGTGGCGTTGATCGAGGCGGGCGCGCGTGTTGCCGACATCCTGGTCGATGTGGGCGATGCGGACGGCTTTCTGGAGACCCAGTTGCGGCCCGACCTGTTGCAGGCTGCCTGTGACAAGGCCGGGATTGCGCTGACGCTGCGGATGCAGCCGGGATATGACCACAGCTATTATTTCGTATCGAGCTTCATGGACGATCATCTGCGCTGGCACGCCGAGCGGCTGCTGTAGCGCGTTTTTTCCGGCAGGTGGAATTGCCTAAATTGGAAACCCATGCGGAAAAACAAGGGGATAGGGCGGCCATTCTGATGCAGGCAGAACGGATACCGCACTATCCCACGAGATCCCTGACAAGGTCGTTGGCGGGCGACGCCATCACATCGTCCGTCGGCCCGGTCTGGATCAGCCGGCCTGCTTCGATGACGGCGATCCGGTCTGCGATCCGCGCGACATCCTCGATATCGTGGGAGACGACGACGACGGGCACGGCCAGATCGGCGCGCAATTCCTGGATGGTCTCTACCAGGGCGCGGCGGGTCGGTCGATCGACGGCTGAAAAGGGTTCGTCCAGCAGCAGGAGTCGCGGGCCGCGGGCCAGTGCGCGGGCGAGCGCGACGCGCTGCTGCTGCCCGCCGGACAGTTCGTGCGGCTTGCGGTTGCCCAGCCCACCGAGGTGTACCTTTTCCAGCAGGGCCACCGCTGCAACCGGATCTGCCAACTCCATTGCTGCCATCACGTTGGCCAGCGCGGTCATGTGCGGGAACAGCGCGTAGCTTTGAAAGACCAGCCCCAGCCGCCGCAGGTGCGGTGCCAGCCTGACACCCGAAGCGCTGTCGAACCAGGTTTCCCCGTCCACCCGCACATGGCCCTGAAGGCCTTTTACTGCGCCGATGGGAGGGAGGCCGGCGACGGCCTTCAGAATGCTGCTCTTGCCAGCGCCTGATCGGCCGACGAGCGCCAGTATCTCGGACGGCCGGACTGCAAGCGCCACATCGATGGAGACCGGCCCCGTGCAGGACAGGCGGAGGTCAAGCCCCGACACGCACCCTCCCGCGACGACCCGTGAGGAGGAAGGTGACCGCAACGGCAAAGAGCGAGATCGACAGCAGAAGCGCTGCCATCTGCCCGGCGCCCGCGGTATCGAGCGCCTGCACCCGATCGTAGATGCTGAGCGACAGGGTTCGCGTTTCGCCGGGGATCGCGCCACCCACCATCAGCACCACGCCGAATTCACCCAGCGTGTGGGCAAAGGTTAGGACTGCACCCGTCAGGATGCCAGGGAAGGCCAGCGGGAGTTCGACGGTGCGGAAGGCACGCCACGGGGACATTCCGCAGCTGGAGGCTGCCTGTCGCAGGTCTGCGCTGATCGCTTCGAAGCCGCGCTGCGCAGGCTGGACGGCGAAGGGTAGGTTCACGATGATGGACGCGATCAGGATTGCTTCGAAGCTGAACACCAGCCCGCCGCCGAAAAGGGCCTCCCAGGCACGGCCGACGGGGCTTTCCGGGCCCATCGCCCCAAGCAGGTAGAAGCCGATGACAGTCGGCGGGAGCACCAGCGGCAGCACGATCAGGGATTCGATGAAGGGCCGCCCCCGCCAGTGGGTTGTGGCTAGCCATCGCCCCAGAAGCACCCCGATCGGGAGCAGCAGCACCACGGTGACAATACCCAGCCGGATCGATAGGGACAGCGCCTCCCAGTCCATCGTTCAGCGAGTCTCGCCGGGTGCGCCATAGCCATATCGGGCCAGAATAGTGCGTGCGGCGGGCGTCTGGAGCCATGCGTAAAACAGCCGGGCCGTTTCCCCGGCACCCTTCATCAACACCATGCGCTGGCGTAGCGGTGCATGCCATCCGGCTGGAATGAGCGCATAGCGACCCATGCCCTTGAATGTGGGGGACCGGACGAGGGACAGCGCGACGATGCCGCCATCCGCGCCGCCCACCGTTGCGAACTGAAGCGCTTGCGCAACATTTTCGCCCAGCACCAGCCTGGGCTCGATCGGCTTCCACAGCCCCGCGTGCCGGAGGGCTTCCTCTGCACGCATGCCATAAGGGGCGTGTTCGGGGTTGGCGATGGCGAAGCGGCGAAGGTCCCCCCGCGCAAGGGCTGTGCGCAACCCGTCGAGATTGCTGTCCACCACCAGCTCCGAATTTTTCGGCGCTACAAGCACGATCCGACCCACGGCGTAGAGCGTGCCCTTGCCCGCTGTTTTTCCGGCACGCGCTAGGGACAGTGCATAATCTTCGTCGGCCGACAGGAAAAGCTGAAACGGAGCGCCGGCCATGATCTGCTGGTGAAAGACGCCGGATGACCCATAGACCAGACGCACCTCTCGACCGGTTTGCTGTTTGAACCCGGCCGCCAGCTCTGCCATCGCAAAGCGCAATGTTGCCGCTGCTGCAACGACAGGCGCATCGGCCGCCGCTGCCGGACGGGCCAGCGCCAGCAATGGCAGCGCGGCCAGCGCCAACGACGGCAGCGCGGCCAGCGCCAACGACGGCAGTGCGGCCAGCAACACAATCAGGGTGGCCAGAAATCGCGACACCAGGCTCCTATGGGGAGTGACCATGGTGCCAGCAAGTGCGGGGGCCATCGCCATCATCGAAAGTTGAAGCTGATGCTGATCCGCTGTGCCTTTGCGGCGCTTGCCGGCACTTCATGGCGCAGCCAGCTTTCCCAGAGGAATATCGTCCCCCGGGCGGGTGTGGCGTAGACGAAGGGGCGCGCTTCGTCCGGGGCATCTTCGGTTCGCCGGGGCGCGGCCATCATCATCGGGAGGCGCGGGTCTTCCAGCTTCAGTGGCCCCGCGCCCGGTGGCACTTCGATATAGACGGTGCCCGAGATGATGCTGGACGGGTGGATGTGCCCACTGTGCCCGCCGCCCCGCTTCAGGATGTTCACCCACAGGCTGTCGAGCCTTGGCTTGCGGCCACCGAGGTCCATATGGGCGGCGGCGGCGAAGGCGCGGGCGTGGGGCGACAGGCGGCGGACGAGATCGGCAAAGGCGGGATCGCGCGCCGGCAGATCATCGAGCGAGGCGTAGCTGGTGTAGCCGGGATACTGGTTTGCGCGGCTCCAGCGCCGGCCGGCGGCATCGTCGCGCGCAAGGCTTGCGCAGCTGTGGGCGAGATCTGCCAGCAGGGCGTCGTCGGCCAGGCTGCTTTCGTAGAAGGGCGTGGCGAAAAGGGATCGGATAGCCATGCGATGCCCTGAAACATGCCGCCAGCGCCGAGGCAAGGCCTGATCGGGAGCGCAGCCGCCAGTTGGCTTTGGCCAGTTGCCTTTGGCTGGTGGGCTTTGGCTGGCAGACCAGCGCCACTGGACCGCGGAAGTTGGCATGATGCGCGCCATGAGGCTTGACGGCCGGTCCTTTCGCTCCATTAGCATTCCACGCTGATGGACGGCCAGACAGAATGCGGGGCGCGACCGGTTGTGAGTGGAGCGAGGATTTTCCTGTCCTATGCGCGGCCGACGCTCGCGAACGCCCGGCGTGTGGCTGAGGCCCTTCAGCGGGCAGGCCACAGCGTTTGGATGGACGACCAGCTGCTGGCCCATCGCCCCTTTGCCGAAGCGATCGAAGAACAGCTTGGCGCGGCCGATGCCGTGCTGGTGCTGTGGTCGAACCAGGCTGTCCGGTCGGAATGGGTGCGGTCGGAGGCGAACCGCGGGCGGGAAGCCTTAAAGCTGGTGCAGCTGCGGCTGGATGATTGCCCGCTGCCGATGCCGTTCGATCAGATCCATTGCATCGACATCGGCGGCTGGACCGGGGACCATGAAGCGCCCGTGTGGCGGGCGGTGCTGGCCAGCCTGCACGCAGCGCGCCAAGGCACCGGGCAGGCCGCCCCGGTGCA